>Ga0334884_1005806_pt1 | contig 11544 bp, 10 predicted proteins | sample GraSluR1_MG_7_FD_207215 | JGI IMG/M metagenome (GOLD analysis project Ga0334884, IMG submission 207215) | Sludge microbial communities from methane-producing bioreactor in Wageningen University, Netherlands - Granular Sludge_12_05 R1 | ecosystem: Engineered > Bioreactor > Anaerobic >...
AGCGTCTCTTTCAGACAAATCAATTCGTCAGAGATGTTAAGCGGATGAGCAAGAGGGGGAAGGATATCCAGAAACTGCAGGAGGTTGTTCGACTCTTGGCCGACGGAAAGACGCTTGACCCACGGCACAGAGATCATCCGCTGTCCGGGGAATGGGGGGCCTGTCGGGACTGCCACATTGAACCGGATTGGGTGTTGATCTACACGACCGACAAGACCTTCCTCCGGCTGGAGCGGACCGGAACACACAGCGACTTATTCGAATAAGCCTGACTTGTCTGCCTTCGGCAGAATTGTCCGACCCTTTCAGGGTCGAGCGACATGCAAATGCGTACGAAGTTGAAGGGACCCGCTTATGTTTTCCCTTGCGTCGAGCTGATCACGCTTTGCAGCGTCTGGATAAGTTTGCCCAGGTCCGAAAACGGTTTGTTGATCCACGCCGCAGCGCCCTCGGCAATCATTTCGTCGGCGTTGACGTCGGAATGGCCTGACATCATTACTACGGGAAGCTTCGGCCGAAGCTTCTTGATCTCGTGCATGACCGTAACCCCGTCCATGCCGGGCATTCGCACATCCGTAAGGACGGCGTCAAATTCGCCGTCGAGGAGGGCCCGTAGAGCCTCATCACCGGATCTTGCCGTAACCGCGCGATGTCCCTTGCGAAACAAAAAATCCTGAACCTGCTGCAAGACCTGCGGTTCGTCGTCAATCACGAGAATTCTCATGGCCTTCCCTTCGCATTCAAAAGCATCGCATCATCAGGATCTAACATAGCCTGATTGTCGCTGGCTGCAAACCGAATTAACCGCAAAGAAATTTGAGTTTTCCGGCTTTTTGAGGTATTATATGTTCTGCGGCCCGGAAGTTTGAGGCCGGTAGGGGGATCATCGTTCTGGTCGGCGGCTTCAACGCTTTACGGGCCGCATTTTGTGTCTAAATGCCAGGCTGTGTGAATTGACTGAATCCGGAGCTGGCGGCCTGCCGGAACGAGCCGTCTGCTTCCTTGATGAGGAACAAGGCCTCGGCGTCTTCCCACGCTTCGATGAACCGCATTCCGTCTTCCGCGCCCATGACGAAGAGAGTCGTGGCCAGCGCATCTGCCGTCATGCAATCCTTCGCGATCACCGACACGCTGGCGAGGTTATGGCGGATGGGATATCCGTTGCGCGGATCGAGGATGTGAGACAGTCGGTTTCCCTGCTCGTCTTCCACGTAATTCCGGTAGTCGCCGGATGTGGCGATCGCTTTGCCGGAGAGTTGGACGACCGCCTCGATGGATTCGCCCGGAAGCAGATGCGGTTCCGGCGTATCAATGCCGATCCGCCAGGGCTTTCCCTGTGCGTTGAGTCCGAGCGCCGCGACCTCGCCTCCGACTTCCACGAACACATTGCTCGCACCGCGCGCGAGAATCGCGCGTGCAACTTCATCGGAACCGAACCCTTTTGCCACCGCGCTGAGATTCAAATGGAGTTCCGGGATGTCCTTCTGCAGCTCGTTCGCATCGCTCACGCGCAGGTGGCCGCAGCCGGTGGTGGCGAGCAGGATGGAGATTTCATCTTTCGTGGGCGGGTTTTCCGCGCGACCGGCGGGACCGAAACCCCAGCGATTGATGAGCGGTTCGATGGATGGGTCGAACGCGCCGTCGGAGCGACGGCATAGTTCGACGGCAAAACGCGTGACACGCGCGAAGGGCTCGGAGACTTTGAATGGCTCGGTCGAAGTGCTGCGGTTGAACTGCGAGAGCTCGCTGTCGGGCTGGTAGTGCGACATCTGGCGGTTCAGTTCCCGAAGGATCTCATCCACTTCCGTTTTCACCGCATCGAGTTGCTTTGCGGTGAACGGCGAGTCGGCGAGCTTGATGGAGTACAAAGTGCCCATCGTTTTTCCGGTCCATGACGGATGTTTCGGGCCGGGCGTGTCGCGGCGGGTGAGATAGATGAAGAAAGCGACGAGAACGGCGAGCACCCAGAGGGTTTTCCAAGGATGCAAGCGTCTTGGCTGAATGATTTGCATGGCGAAAACCCGATAACCGACAACGGATAACCGATAACCAATAACTATAACCCCGCCTAAAACTCATCGTAGGCGATCATTTCCTTTTCTACGCCGAGGTCGTAGAGCATCTTGTTCACGGCCGCGATCATGGGCGGGGGGCCGCAGAGGTAGAATTCGATTTCGTCCGGATCGGGATGATTCTTCAAATAGTTCTCGAAGACCACGCTGTGAATGAATCCCGTGGGGCCCTCCCATTTGTCCTCGGGCAAGGGTTCGCTCAGCGCGACGTGGAAGGAGAAATTCTTATGTTCTTTCGCGAGTTTCTCGAATTCCTCCTGGTAGAATATTTCACGCATCGAACGGGCGCCATACCAGTAGCTGACCTTGCGTTGCGTCTTTTTCGTGCGGAAAAGATCCATCACATGACTGCGAAGCGGAGCCATGCCCGCGCCGCCGCCGATGTACACCATCTCCCGGTCCGTATCCTTCGCGAAAAATTCGCCGAAGGGACCGCTCAGCACGACTTTATCGCCGGGCTTGAGCGCAAAGATGTAGGACGATGCAATGCCGGGCGGAACGTCCATGTGGGGCGGCGGCGTCGCGATGCGGACATTGAGCATGACGATCTGTCCTTCCGCGGGATAGTTACCCATGGAGTACGCGCGGAAGCAGGGCTCGGTGCTTTTCACCTTCAAATCCCAGAGCTTGAATTTGTCCCACGCGTCGCGGAACCGTTCATCAATATCGAAATCGGTGAACGAAAGCTCGTAGGGCGGGATATCAATCTGGATATAGCCACCGGCGCGGAAAGGCAGGTTGATGTCCGGCGGTAGATCAATGACGAGTTCCTTGATGAACGTCGCCACGTTTCGGTTGGAGCGGACGGTGCCCTCGAATTTTTTAATTTCAAGAATTTCGGGCGGGATCCTGATTTTGAGGTCCTGCTTCACTTTCAACTGGCAGGCAAGGCGCAGGCCGTCCTTGGCCTCCTGCCGGGAGATATGGCCCGTCTCGGTGGGGAGGATGGTGCCGCCGCCTTCGAGCACGGTGCACTTGCACATCGCGCAGGTGCCGCCGCCGCCGCACGCGGAGGGGAGAAAGATGTCCTGGCTGCCGAGCGCCGAAAGCAGAGAAGTGCCGGACTCGACAGTGAGTTGCTTGTCGCCGTCGTTGACATCCACGCGGACAGGGCCGCTGGGCGCGAGCTTGCGCGATGCGAGCATGAGGCCGAGCACCAGGACCAGGATGACCCCGGTGAATACAGCTACACTGCTCAATACATATATAACGGTTTCGCTCATGAAAATTACTTCACAGATTGATGCCGGAGAAACACATGAACGCCATGGCCATGAGGCCCGTGATGATCATGGTCATACCCAACCCCTTGAGTCCGTCCGGAATGTTCGAATAGCGGATTTTCTTTCGGATTGCGGCCATGGTCACGATGGCCAGGGCCCATCCCGCGCCGGAAGAAAAGCCATACACGACCGATTCCGGAAAGCTGTAGTTGCGCTCCATCATGAAGAGGGAGCCGCCGAGGATCGCGCAATTCACCGTGATCAACGGCAGAAAAATGCCGAGCGTCTGGTACAACGGCGGAAAGAAGCGATCCATGATCATTTCCACGAGTTGTACGAGCGAAGCGATGACGGCGATGAAGCAGATGAACGTGAGGAACGAAAGATCCTGGTTTGCGAGCGCCGGGATGCCGGTCCACGCCAGCGCCCCGGGCTGCAGCAGGAATCGCTTGATCGCCCAGTTCGCGGGCACGGTGATCGTCTGCACGAAAATCACGGCCATGCCCAGTCCGGTTGCCGCGTGCAGGCGCTTCGAGATCGCAAGGAACGAGCACATCCCGAGGAAGCTCGAAAGCAGGATGTTTTCGATGAAGATGGATTTGATGGCTAAGCTTAACAAGTCCATGCGACACCTCGAGGCTTTGTTGAATGGCTGAAACTTGAAATTTGAAACTTGAAACTTGCCCTGTGCAGACAAGCCGTGCGGCTCGCGCATTCGGCCAGTTTCCAGTTTCCAGTTTCCAATTTCATCTTCACTCCGTCTCAAACTTCTTCGTCATCATGCGCTGTATCCAGATGATCAGGCCGAGGGCGAAAAAGGCGCCCGGGGCCAGCAGCGCCATGCCATTGGGCATATATCCTTGTGGAAGCACGCGGATTCCGAGCCAGGTGCCCGCGCCGAGTATTTCCCGCATCGTCGCCACAAGAAGAAGAATCAGGCTGTAGCCGAGTCCGTTTCCGAGCCCATCCAAGAACGACAGACCCGGCGGATTCTGCAGGGCATAGGCCTCCGCGCGGCCCATGACGATGCAGTTGGTGATGATCAATCCGACAAAGACGCTGAGTTGCCGGCTGATATCAAAGAGATAGGCCTTGAGTATCTGGTCCGCCACGATCACGAGCGTGGAGATCACGGCGACTTCCACGATCATGCGGATGCGGCCGGGGATGAATTTTCGCAGGAGCGAGATCACGAGATTCGAACCGGTCAGTACGGTTGTCAGCGCGAGCGCCATCACCACGGCCGTATCCATCTTGACCGTTACGGCCAGTGCGGAGCAGATGCCGAGGATCTGGATCGTGATCGGATTGTTCTCCGACAGCGGATCCACAACGGTTTTCTTGAGCGTTTCGGCCATGGGGTCAGTTCTTTCTTACCTGCGCAAAATACTTCTCATAGAGTTCAAGGTCCCGGTTGAGAAATTGATTGATGCCTTTGCCCGTGAGCGTGGCGCCGGAGATGCCGTCCACGGCGTGGTCGTTCCCCGAGGGGTATCGGTCTGCGACGCGGCCCTTGACGATCTGGAAAGTCTGCAGTTTGCCGTTGCGAAGGATCTTTTTCCCGCGGAACTGGTTCTGGAACCAGTCGGTGGAAATCTCTCCGCCGAGGCCCGGCGTTTCGCCGTGCCGGTAGAACGTGACGCCGAGAATTGTGTCGAGGTCGCTATCGAGCGCCATGTAGCCATAGATCGTGGACCACAGCCCTTTTCCAGAGGTTGGAAAAGCGACTTTCCGTATTTCGCCGCCATCCCGCCACTCATACAGGGGTAGCTTCTCGCGGGATTCAATCTGGGCGCGTGTGAGGTCGAACGAGCTCAAGTTGGGGACGACCTGCCCGCTGGCGGTGTCAATAACGACTTCCTGGATGTGCTCGCCGAAAATGCGGTTCACTTCCTGTACTCCGAGCTTGCGGCCCTGCGCGTCGCGGATCGGCACGTCGAACGCCTTTAGGATGTTCAGTCGGCGGTCCAGTTCAGACTGCTCGTCCTGCTGTTCCCGCAGCAGGGCCGAGGTGACGGAGAGCGTGAGGCTGCAAGCGATGCAGATGATCGCGGCGAAGAAAACGGTGTAGGAGTCGCTCTTACGCATGATTGAGCACTCCTTTCCAGGCCGCGCGCTTACGGATGTGAACGGCCAGCACGATCTGGTCAATCAGCGGGGCCATGACGTTCGAGAAGAGGATTGCGAGCATGTTGCCCGCGGGAAAAGCCGGGTTGAAGGCGCGGATAGTCGCCGTGAGAAAGCCGATGAGAAAGCCATAGGCCCATTTGCCGGGCGTGCTGGCCGCGGCGGAAACGGGGTCGGTCGCCATGAAGACGATGCCGAAGAACATGCCGCCCATCACGAGGTCGTAATAGAAGGGGAGGTTCAGTTGTGGCGCGGTGCTCCGCACGGAGGCCGGCAGGGTATTGAGCAGCAAGACGGTAATAGCCGTGCCGAGGATTCCGCCCGCGATGATGCGCCACGATCCGACGCCGGTGATCACGAGAATGACCAATCCAATTGCGACCGCGATGGCGGAAGTTTCGCCGATACTGCCCGGCTCGAGGCCGACGATCATGTCCTTGAGGGAGAACCCGGCTTCGCGCAGCACTTCGAAGACGTCGCTTCCCGGCGGCGCGGCCTTTGCGGCAGCCAGGGAGGTGGCGCCGGTGTAGCCTTGCGGGAAAATGGACGGATCGGTAACCGCCCAGACGTTATCGCCGGAAATCTGTGCGGGATAGGCGAAGTAGAGGAACGCGCGCGAGGTAAGCGCGGGGTTCAGCACGTTGAAGCCCGTGCCACCGAATATCTCCTTGCCGATCACGACGCCGAACGAAATGCCGACCGCGACCTGCCAGAGCGGGATGGTCGGCGGGAGGGTGAGGGGGAAAAGAAGTCCGGTGACAAGGAATCCTTCGTTGATCTCGTGCTTGCGTACGATCGCGAAGAGCACTTCCCACAAACCGCCGACGAGGTACGAAACAAAAATGATCGGCAGCACGATATACATGCCGCGGAGGATGTGCGTCAGCCATGTCGCGCCTTCGACCTGGTTGACGGTGTTATACATGTAGCCGGCGTTGAACATGCCGAAAAGCGTGCAGGGGATCAGCGCGATGACGACAAACATCATCGTTCGCTTCATATCGAGCGCGTCGCGGATATGCGGTGCGCCTGTCGTCACGTCCGGCGGTGTCAGGGCGAAGGTGTCGGCGGCTTCGAAGATAGGGAAGAAGATGTGCAGCGGACCGCCCCGCTCGAACAGCGGGCGGAACCGGTTGTGAATCTGCTCCACCATTTTCGCCAGTTTCTTCACTTCAAACGCCTTCTCTTTCTATCTGGGCCAGCCCTTGCCGGATGATGCCCACGAGGTCCATTTTCGAGGGGCAGGCAAACGCGGGCAGCGCGAAATCTTCCGGGTCCACCTCGAGAATACCGAGTTTGATGGCTTCCTCGACATCGTGTGCGAGAACGGCCCGAATGAGAAAGTCCGGCAGGATCATCATCGGCAGGTAACGGTCATAGAGGCCGGTGAGCACCATCGCGCGTTTGCTCCCGTGCATGTTTGTGTTGAGCGGCCATGTCGCGTTCGGCCGCAACCAGCGTGAGGCAAACGTGCGCGATTGGCTGTGTTGATCGAGCCCGGGCATGATCCAACCCAGCAGGTTGCGCTCGCGCCCTTCCGGCAGCACGTTCAACACGCGATCGAGCAGATGAAGGCTGTCGGCGCGCGACGCCTTCTGCCCACTCAGTACGTCGCCCCGCACGATGCGTTGCTCGCCCTCTTCAAGCCGGTCGTTAATGATGTGCCCGAGCGACTCGCCGATGCGCACACGATAATGGCTGCGCGCCTGTTCCCTCACGCCCGGGCCGCCCAGCGCAATCACGCGACTCTCGGGCACCTTGCCTTCGACGAGCAGCCGGCCGATCAGAACAAGGTCCGCGGCCTGTACGGTCCATACGATGTCATGCGGCTTGATCGGGTCCACATGATGAATATGCACACTGGTATTGCCCGCCGGGTGAGGCCCGCTGAAGCGCACGATCTCGACATGCTTCGCCTCGTTGAGCGCGGGGGACGGGTTGTGCGCGTTTTGATCAATGCAGAGATAGACTTTGCCGTTCGTCAGCCGCGTCAGCGCGTTGAGTCCGGCTTGAAACGCGGCTTCGTATCCGCGTACACAGACATGCGGATCGGCCTGGAACGGCGCGGTGGCCATTCCATTAACGAAGATGGACTTCGGCTGTGCCAGGGGGTCAGCCATCCGGGAGAATGGGCGCTGGCGGATGTAAATGATCAGGCCGGTTGTCAGCAGCGTCGCGAGGATTTCATCGCGCATCAGGCGGAGAATGCTTTCCGGTTCGTGCTTTCTGAACTCTTCGATTTCCTCGCGGCCCGCGGTTTCGATCACGATGCGCTCGATCATCCGGCGCTGACCGATCACGATGGACTGGACCCGTCCGCCCGCGGGGGACGTGCAGCGAAGCGAGTCGCTCTTCTTGTTAAAGAACAGGGCCGTGCCGCGCTTTACGACATCGCCTTCGCGGACGAGGAGCCGGGGCTTGATGCCCTTGAAGTCTGCGGGATAAACAGTGACCAGGCCGGACGGACGAAGCTCCTCCACGTTCGGCCGCGGCGCTCCGGCCAGCCGTATGTCCAAGCCCTTCTTTATGTTGATGGTCGTACCTGTTCCCATGACTTTATCCGGACCTTGAACGCGCGCAAAAAATGGTTCAGGAAAAGATGCCTAAATCTACAAGGTTCGATTAAAAAGTCAACGGAGCGTAAGGCGGATTAAGAGCTGTTTTTTGCAAAAAAGAACCGTTTCGGGGCCGCTGCCCAAATCCGAATCTCTAAATCCGAAATGCTAAACAATTTCGAAATTCGAAATCAGAAATTAGAAACAGCCTGTTTTTCATACGTTTTCTTCTTTTGAATTCTTTGTATTTGTTTAGAATTTCGATATTCGTGCTCCGAATTTGATGCTGAAAGGCTTTCGGCGCCAGCCCGTTTATTATCAATGTGACTGAACAGCCTTGCATTCATGCCATAAGTTAAGGGTTTCGGGGCATCAATTCCTCGGAGAGGTTTATCAAATGCCGACTTTTCGCAATAGACGAGGCCGGGTGCTGGGGTTGTTTGTTCTCCTGTTCAACCTTGGGGCAGCGATTTATGCGCAAACACCCACTCGCGAGATCCTGAATCCTTATAAATCGGTGCAATGGGATGGCGTTCAACATTACCTGGCGAACCTGCATACCCACACCATGTATTCGGACGGCGATTACACGCCGCACGCCGCGATTGATGCCTATCACCAGCTTGGCTATCGCATCCTTGCGCTGACCGACCACGATAACGATCACTATGACGCAAGGCCCGCGATCCTTTATCCTTGGACCAATCTCAGCGGCATTTTTGAGGAGATCCGCGAAGAGCGAAACAGGTCGTGGCGATGGACCGCCAGGAAATACGGGAGCTTTTCGGCTCCGTGGGAGAATCGGGACCCGGAAATCCTGGGCATGGTTTCTGTTGAAGGGACCGAGATCAGTCTGTCGCATCACATCGTCAGCCTGTTCAACGATTACGCGGGCTACACGTTTTCGGAAGAGGAGGCGTTCGTCGAAATCGGGAAGCGGGGAGGTCTTGCGGTCTTTGCGCATCCGGGAAGATACAAGGAAACGCTGGATTGGTATGTCTCGTTCTACGAAAAACATGACCACCTGATCGGCGTCGAGGTTTACAATCAGAAAGACCGGCATTCCGGCGACAGGGATTTCTGGGATCGCCTGCTGCATCGCCTGATGCCGGATCGTCCTGTCTGGGGGTTCGCGGGTGACGACATGCATCAGCGGGGCCATCTCGGATGGAACTACACCGTGCTCCCGCTTGAAGTGTTGAACAAGGAGCAGGTCCGTTCGGCCATCGAGGCGGGCGCATTTTATTTCTTCAAGCCGCGCAAGCAGATGACGGCGCCCGGTCTTCGCATCACAAGCGTGGAAGTGGATGACGTCGGTATTCGTCTTTCGCTGGAGGGCGAGGCGGAAAGCGTTAACTGGATTTGCTTCAATCCGGAGACCGAAAAGAGCGAGATCGTCCATCAAGGCACGGAGCTTTCAATGGCGCAGATTCCGGAGGCGGCCAGTTTTGTGCGCGCGCGAATTATTGCGGGAGACGGCTCTTATTATACGCAGCCGTTCGCAGTGAAGCCCTCCGCCCGCTGACGAGCTGTTGCCGAAATCCTCCTGCCACGGCGTAGCGCCCGGCGACGTAAGTTCCACGGCGGCTGAAGCCGCCGTCGGCTTCCGCGTAAACGCGGAACTCTGACTCGACTGCCGGAGTTCCGCCTTCAGGCGGACAGTCTTCGCCCGGCTTTAGCCGGGTATGCGCTGCGTGGAGACGCGGCAAGCCCAAATATCTCTTTCAACAGCCGCTGGCTTCTGATCTCTGACTTCTGACCTCTGACGGGCTGTCCTCAGGCTGTCACCAGGCCGAGATTGCGGTCGAGTGCGGGGCGGAAATCTCGATGCACGTAATTATCCCACGCGGCGCGTACTTCCGGCCAATCGCTCAGCAGAGCACTGCTTTCATCGCAAAGTGTCCGCACGCAGTTTATGGGATCAACGTCTTTTGGTATCTGGACCCGCGCGGCTGTGGACTTGTCGCGCGCGGCATCGCGACCGAGCGTTTTCCCTGCCGCCGCGGAATCCCCGGTGGCATCGAGAATGTCGTCGGAAAGCTGGTAGGCGGTGCCGATTCGGTATCCTGCTTCGAGCAGCGCATCCTGCAGATTGGTGTCGTCGCCTGCTGCCGCACGCGCGGCAAAAGCGAAAAGAGGGCCTGTTTTGCGGCGCGCGATGCGCACGCACGTTTCCCAGTCGGAAGGATGCGCTCGCACCACCAGTTCCTGCTCCGTTTCGGCTTCGACCACTTCGCCGGTCAGCCGGATGAGGGGCTGAACGAGCTCGCCGTTGACTACCGGCATGATCAACTCGAACGCTTTGAAGAGGAGCAGGTCGCCGGTCAGGATCGCGGCGGGGATGCCGCGATCAACCCAGAAAGTGGGCGCGCCGCGACGCAGGAAGCCGCCATCAATCACGTCGTCATGAAGAAGGCTTGCGGCGTGAATCAGTTCAACGGCCGATGCCGCGCGCAGCAGAGTGGAATAGGACGCGCCGGTGGCGGGTCCGACTCGCAAAACGAGCCGCGCCCGCAGCATCTTGCCATTGCCGAACAGGTTTGAGCAGTCGGCCAGCGGCTTTTCGAGCGGAGTCTCCGCCACGCAACCCGCCATGACTTTGCGCACTTCATCCAATTGCTGGACAAGTGTGTCCCCCTGCTGCGCTGCCGGCTCTTTTTTCACGCAGGCAACCTACCTTAGACATGCCCCTGCGTCAACTTGCCGGGCAAGCAGCTTGCGCAAGGGGCGGATACGGGGCATATTATCGTTTCACTATCGGAGGAAAGAATGGAACCGTTGAAACAGTTGGATTCGTATCATGGGCCCAAGGGGCCGGTGGTTTTGTTGATTATGGACGGGGTCGGCGTCGGCCGTTACGAGGAGGGGGATTTCGTGCGGGCTTCGAAGACGCCGAATATGCACTGGCTGCGCGAGAACTCTTTATATACGGAGTTGAAGGCGCACGGCACGGCGGTGGGCATGCCGAGCGACGAAGATATGGGCAACAGCGAGATCGGCCACAATGCCATCGGGTGCGGCCGCGTGTTCGACCAGGGCGCAAGCCTTGTCAGCAAGGCGATCAGCAGCGGCACGCTCTTCGAAGGCGAAGCGTGGAAGGGCGCCGTTCACAATTGCCGCGCGCACGAATCGGCGCTGCATTTCATCGGTTTGTTCTCCGACGGAAACGTGCATAGTCACATTGACCATATCGAAGCGATGCTGCGCCGCGCGAAGGAAGAAGGCGTGAAGAAAGTGCGCGTACACATCCTGCTCGACGGGCGCGACGTCCCGCCCACATCCGCCCTGGTTTACGTGGACCGCTTTGAGGCTTTTCTCAAGGACCTGAACGCTGATGGTTCGGTGGATTTCTGCATAGCGTCCGGCGGCGGGCGCATGAAGATCACGATGGACCGCTACGAGGCCGACTGGGGCATGGTCAAGTTGGGGTGGGAGATTCACGTGAAGGGCGAAGGCCCGTTGTTCGGCAGCGCGCGCGAAGCGATTGAGACGCTGCGCCGCGACCATCCCGGGACGATTGACCAGGACCTCCCGCCGTTCGTGATTGCACGCGACGGCAAACCCGTT
>Ga0334884_1005814_pt1 | contig 11533 bp, 12 predicted proteins | sample GraSluR1_MG_7_FD_207215 | JGI IMG/M metagenome (GOLD analysis project Ga0334884, IMG submission 207215) | Sludge microbial communities from methane-producing bioreactor in Wageningen University, Netherlands - Granular Sludge_12_05 R1 | ecosystem: Engineered > Bioreactor > Anaerobic >...
ATCGGTCTTGACCTAACTCTCCGTCGTTCCCGAATTCGTTCACCATCGTCATTCCGGTATGGGGCTGTCGGGAGAGCACCTTTTTCCGTCAGGAAAATAATTAAAATAATCCATAGTGCTCGAACCATTTCGAATGCGTTTTGAGATACCGGAACAGTGGCTTTTGTTTAGACCTTAAAAAGCTAGATATAGCAATAACTTAGAGACACTGGATCCCCGATGGAAGCATTCGGGGACGACGAAAAAAGATATAATCAGCAGTAGCGGAAAATTGGGGGTAAAGATTGAATTCTCCAGCGAACATTGTTCTCAGTTCGCGAATTCTCCGCAACGCGAGCATTGCAAAGCGTTGCAAATTCTCCGGCGGCCGAAGGGCGCGAATTCTCCGCCCTTGTTTCTAACTACCGCTTCACCATTGCTTCACAACGGCTTCACGCGACCGCTTTTTGTCGCAGTTTCACATTTACAAAAAGGGGTGATCATATTTGGGAAAAGTGACATGGAAACCCGGGACCATGCTTTATCCGATCCCTCCTGTCATGGTCTCATGCGGGACGATGGAAAAGCCTAATGTTATAACAGTTGCGTGGACCGGAATAGTAAATTCCGATCCGGCAATGACCTACATATCAGTAAGGCCGGAGCGTTACTCCCATGAACTTATAATGGCTTCTTCTGAATTTGTAATAAACCTGACCACAGAACCTTTAATGTGGACCGCAGATTACTGCGGTGTAAAATCAGGAAGGGACATAGACAAATTTTCGCTGCCTGCGATAACTGCTATCGCGGCTTCAGAGGTAAGCGCGCCCATGATCGAAGAAAGTCCCATCAACATCGAATGCCGGGTCGACCGCATACTGAGGCTGGGAACACATGATATGTTCCTTTCGAAAATAATTGCAGTCAACGTTGACGAGACCCTGCTCGACAGCAAGGGCAAGCTGCACCTTGAAAAGGCCGGTCTGGTAGCCACAAGCCACGGTAAATACTTTGCCCTGGGGAAACAGGTAGGCACATTTGGATATTCAGTAAAAAAGAAAAAAGGCAAATGAGACCGGACAAATTACGGAACAGCTTTAATGTTCTGTCATTTTAATTTTAATCAAAAAGGGGGAATACTTATGTTGGTTTGCGCTATTTGCGGAAGAGCCCTGAAAGAGTGCTGTGATCTTTTTCATGAGGCTGTGACTCCTGACGGAGAAACGGTGATAGTCTGCAACGAATGTGCCATAGAACACGAGTTGGAGTTTGAACCCGACCCCGAAGAGAAATAAAATTAAGGAATTTTAGATTATAAGCCATTTTAAAGGCATGATCCTGGACCCAAAACCTTTTTTTACAGGCTATTGGTATCAGGATCATGTTTTTAGATATACGATCCTGCTTTCTGAGTTAACAGACGATTACTTCCAAAACTCCTCGAATTCCATCGCTCTGTACTGCTCTGCAGGTTTGTTGGGCACTGTTATCGCGTGAACAGGGCAAAAAGCAACGCACCTTTGGCAGGATTCACATAGATTCATGTTGATGACAGGAAACTCTCCGGCCCCGTCTACAGCATGCACAGGACAAATTTCTACGCATCTCATACATTTAATGCATTTATTTGTATCGACCGATATGGGAAACATTCTGTAGAAAAATCGCAGAGACCTTCCGCTTGACACCAGCTTGTGCCACACAGTGGGTACAACAGGCACTCCCTTGCCCCAATATGCCTTGCCCTCTGAAAGACTGTCGGCAAAATCCCTTGCATTTTCCTTTGCAGACTCGACAAGAGAACGGTTCTTTTCAACAGGGACTGTAACGTTGTTGTAGTTGCCGGGCATTATAAAAAGCTTTGAGCCTATGGGTATATATCCCTTGCTCTCAACAAGCTTTTTAAACTTACCCTCCGCACCCAGGGCAGATCCTCCCATGGTAGCCGTCATAAAAATACTTCTGCCTTTACCCGACGGAAGAGATGCTATAAATTTCAATACGAGAGGATAAGTGGAAAAAAAAGCTATGGGGAAAGCAAGTCCAATGACAGTGTCACCGGACATCCCGAAGGAATTCGACTTGCCTATGACATTATAATTTACTTCATGTCCCTTTTCTTCAAGCCTTTTGCCAACCTCTTTTGCAATCAAAAGGGTATTCCCGGTTCCGGAAAAAACAAAATATTCTACTTTCATTAATTATTTCCTCCAATACCTAAAAAATTATGCAGCGAGCCATCTTGCACATTCCAATTATTATAGAAATTGGCTCAAATATAATAACAGCATAAATAGGCTTAAGAAAACTTCTAAAGTCTAACTCACACTTCACACATAAATAACAAGCCAAGCAGCTTTTTTCAGCATCGCAGACAATGCTTCTGAGAATATTTTAAGCTGGACATCGAGTTCTTTCTCTGTAAGTGATGATCTGTCCAATACTGTTAAGATAAAAACTTTTATCAGCAGACGGAAAACTTCATGCCGTGCCACATCAGACAGTTCATTCGATACAAGGCGGTACATTTCACCCAAAGTCCTCTCCTCTCTTGGGCCCTGCTTTCTATTGCATGCACCATACATCTCGCAAAGGCAACGACGATGCTGTATGCTGTTATGGCATCACAAGACAGCGAGTGGCATTCCTTTGTCAGTTTCAGATATATTGCTGCCCTTAAAGAATACCTCTATGTCCCAGCACTTCCCATATATTATATGCGGATGATCTTATCCTCTGAAAAATCCATATTTGTCGGCATAAGGACAATATGACCCTTATGTTTGGATCTGCTGCTGTTGTAAGTTGATAGTCAAAAACAGGGGACTGTGATATTCTTTTCATGGCATGGATCTCCGCATGGTATCGTTTTAGTGTGGTAACTAAATTTTACAAAAAAACGGGGCTCATGCCGCTCTTTTTTGCCGATTATTATTGAATTGTCAAGGTGCTGTCATATCTTATTTACTGCGAAGTTTGAGTTAAATATTTAGGTCTTGAATAACGTCCAATTACCCCCTAAATTTTTTCATGATAAAGACGAGCATTCAGACTAGACTTAAAAGTTTACTGTGAAGGGGAATGTCGTTTTGTTCCAAAATTATGCTGTCGGCAAGAAAAACTCAATGTAGGATTGATTCTTAGCAGACCTTAGTCCGTTGTTATACTATATATACAATATATACAATCTGAGTTGCCGTTAGGAAGCGGCAACTCAGATTTATGTCAGTGTGCTTTAAAAATCAGGAACTATTTTACTTTCTTTAAAGCATCCAGTGCTTTATCAAGCACTTCTTTTGGAACTTCATTGTAAACTCTTGGCCAACATTCCTTGGCAACACGGTCACGGATCTTTGCGAGGTCTTCGTCCTTGTAAACGATTGTCTTTACCCCAGCTTCTGCCAGTTTCTTGCGATAAATTTCTTCGTCTTTCGGAGCCTGTATCCAACGCTTGGCCTCTTCTTCCTCACAAACCTTCATAATTATTGCCTGGTCAGCTTTAGATATGCTGTTCCATATCTCTTCGTTCATCGATAAAAAGAAACTCTCGTAGTGGTCGTTATATGCGAGATAGTATTTTGACACGTCCCTGAACTGAGAATAAGCTCCTTCAGCACTCGCACTGCCCTGCAAACCATCGACGACTCCGGTCTGCATTGCCGTGAATAGTTCTCCCCATGCCATTGAAGTCGGTATTGCACCAAGCACATCTCCAAATACATATTCATTAACTTTATTGGCCATTACACGAATTTTAAATCCTTTTAATGCCTCAGCAGGATCACTCATATTCGCTGGCTCTTTTGCCACACAGACTCCGCCTATCCCCGCAGGCCAAGTAGAAATTAATATCAAACCCTGTTTCTTGAGTCGATCATTGATTACCTCTCTGACTACACCGTTTTTACCATAAAGGGTTTGGGCTTCTTTCATATTAATTACAAGGTACGGGAACCACGCAATACCAAATTGTTTATCTGTTTGCATTGCAAGTGGAGCCATTTGACAAGCTACATCTCCGATTGCGATCCTTTCGTGTACCACCTCATAGCCACCAAGTTGTCCGGCAGGATAAACATCAAACGCAACTCTGCCTTGGGTCTCTTTTTCAATTCTTGATGCTATTGTTTTCACGTCATCATCAAGGGGAGATCCGGCAGGACGGTGATGGGAGAACATCAATCTTTGTCCAGCATATGCAAGAGAAGATGAAAATAACATAACTATCGTTAAAATTACAAACAAACACAAATTTAAACGCTTCATGTGTACACTTCCTTTCAAATTTTAATACAAAATATCATTTTAAAACTTTAAACTAATTAATATCCCCCCCTTTACATATTATATTTGGTCTTTTATTAAAGATATGTCAAGATTTTGTAATTATGATACATAATTAACAGCTAAAAGGCTTACAACCTTTTTTTAAAAATATTATTAGCGCTAATAGCCTAGAAGTCTTGGTAATCCCAAAGATAATGATGGAACCAATGACGTCAAAATAATAACCGGCAGATAGGCAAAAAATATGAAGGACAATGTCGCAGGCAAGATAGCAGAAAATTCAGACTTGCCAACCTTCATGCCAAAGTAAAGTATGCTGGCATACGGTGGAGTAATCCCACCCATAGCCAGATTGACCCCCATAATTGCCGCAAATTGGATCGGATCGATGCCTAATCTGATTACAAGCGGAAGAAGCAGAGGAGCACAAATCAACATTCCCATCGTATCACTCATAACCATACCAACGAAGAAAAGGAATATGTTGATAAGGAGGAGCAGGACATATTTATTTTGGGTCAATGCGAACAACAGATCAGCAACCGTTTGTGGGATCTGCAGCATTGCATATATCTGCCCCAGCATCAGTCCGGTGAAAATCATCGCCATGATTGATCCGACCATGACCCCTGCTTCTACGAGTAGAGAGTACAACTCTTTCATTTTCATAGCTTTATATACATACAAGCCTATCGGTATCGTATATACCGCAGCCACAGCTGCGGCTTCTGTTGCAGTAAATACTCCTCCGTAAATGCCACCAAGAATAATAATTGGCATTATCAGTGCGGGAATGGCTTTAATTGTGATAGGTATCTTCTGTTTTCTTTTCTCTTGAATCTCTGCTCTTGTTTCAACTTTCAAATCGAATTTGCGGCAATACCATAGATTAATTATACACATTAGGAAACAAATTATTACACCTGGTATCAGAGTAGAAAGAAAACATGCTAAAATCGATGTATCAGTAACCCATCCATATATGACCATTATTACACTTGGCGGGATTAGCAATCCAAGGATTGAAGCTGATGTAACTAATGCTGTTGAATATCCTCTGGGATATCCCTGCTCAACCATACGAGGTATCAATATTGGACCAGTAGCGGCCACTCCGGTAAAACCACTGCCCGATATAGCTCCAATTACTGCGCAGGTCACGCAAGCGACCATACCCAATCCACCGCGAATATGACCAACCATTAAATCGACAAGAGCCAAAAGCCTTTTTGCTATGCCGCTTCCGCCCATCAATGTTCCGGCAACGATAAACAATGGACTGGCCAAAAGTACAAAGCTACACATCTGAGGAAGCGCCCACAACATGAGACTCTTCATGCCAACAGTCGTTGTGGCTGACATATATGCTACAACCGATCCAAATACAAATGGGATTGGTAAACTTAGCAACAGGAGAATTATTAATAGCGCAAGTCCTATAAAGAAGCTAATTACCATCTTTCTTGACACCTCTCATCGGTACAAAATTGATTTCTTTTTTGCCCAGCAAAATCAGCAACCAATCGGCAAATTCCACAAATGAGTAAATGGTCATTAGCAATATGCCAAAAAAGACACTAGATTCCACATAGACAAGCCTTATATAACCAAGCGGACTGTATTTATCAACACGTACCAGATATTGGAAATACCACCAACTCCATTTAAGTAGCCACAGACACACTCCAAGAACTACAGCGCTGCGCAGGAATTTAAGTATTTTGTATGTCATGGGACGTTCGATGTATAACATGATGATTCCGCAATCTATATGCGCCCTGTGATAAGATGCAAATGCTGCCCCTAACATATATAGCCAGGCTATTGGCAACAGAAGGAATTCTTCTATACCCATAAGCGGGGCATTGAAAACATACCTGAGGATTACCTGGACAAAGACTAACAACGTAACTCCAACCAAAAATAGGACTACGAAGAAACCATTAATCTTGCCCAATAAGTCCCATTTTTTTTCAATTGCAGAAGGAATTTTCACAATATCACCTGCTTTTTTTTAATTGAGATGAAAATAACCTCAAAGCTGATACAAACTTTCCATAAAGTTCATCAAGCTGTTCTTCATTTATTATTAACGGAGGGGCAATCATAATATTGTCTCCATTAATTCCATCAACCATGCCTGTCCCCGGATATACGGTAAAGCCTTTGTTAAGGCAAAAATCCCTGAATTTTGTTGCTACATCGTCTTTACGGGCAAAGGGTTCTTTGGTTTTTTTATCTTTTACAAATTCAATACCCCACATAAGACCCTTGCCGCGAAAATCCCCAACATAATCACAATCAGCAACTTCTTTTGCATATCTCGTCTCAATTATGCCGCCCATTTTGTATGCATTTCCGCATAAATCATTTTTCACATAGAAATCCATTACAGCAGAAACTGCAGCGGATGCGGCAGGCATACCGTTAAATGTATGACTGTGAGCAAACACTCCGCTTCCTTTTGAGAATACATCTGCAACTTTTTTCGTTACAAGGGTAGCTCCAACGGGGAAATAACAAGCGGCAAGTCCCTTTGCAGAGGCGATGATATCCGGTTTAACACCCCAATGATCAACACAGAAATTCTTGCCGGTCCTGCCGACACCGGTCATGACTTCATCGGCAATAAGGAGGATATCGTATTTGTCACATATATCACGAACTTTCTTCCAATAACCCTCCGGTGCTACAACAGCTCCTGCGGTAGACCCAATAATAGGTTCTGCTATAAATGCAGAGATATATTTTGCTCCTACTCTGTTAATCTTTTCTTCCAGTTTGTTCGCACATTCTAATCCGCAAGTTGGATATTCTTTATTGAATGGGCATCTGTAGCAGTAATGTGTTTCAATTTTTGGATGGTCAACTATCATTGGCATGAACAACCTGCGCCTGTTTACATTTCCACCTATACCGAGGGTCCCTAAAGTACTTCCGTGATAACTGTTTTCCCTGCCTATGACAAGGCTTTTTTCTGACACCCCATTGTTTTTTTCAAGATGATACTGATGTGCCATTTTTATTGCAGCCTCAGTAGCCTCGCTTCCGGCATTCACAAACCAAACGCGGGTAAAACCTTCAGGAGCAATGTTTAATATTTTTTTTGCCGCAATTTCATTAATCTCAGTATCCCATATGGATCCATGTGCGAAAGAAGTTTTGCATATTTGTTCGTAAATAGCAGTTGCGACTTCTTTGTTCCCGTATCCGATATTTGCGGATACCGCCCCTGAACAACCATCTAAATATCGGTTGCCTTTGTTGTCATAGATATATATACCTTCTCCGTGATCCACAATTGGGAAGTCCCTATTAAAATTTCTTGGGAACACATTCATCTCTATACCTCCCTTTATTTTACTTAAAAATGTTTTAATTCACCGGAAACAATATATTCTGCAGGTGTGATGCTCTTCAGTTCTTCAAGAGTTATTTTTGAACTGATCTCTTCGAGATACATTTTTCGTTCTCTAAATCTGAATAATGCATATTCAGTAACAACAGTGAATACTTTTCCGTATCCTGTGATAGGCAACTTACACTTAGTCAAAAGTTTTGGTACTCCTTTTTTACTTACGTGCTGCATCGCAATGTAAACTTTCTTTGCACCGGTAACCAAGTCCATTGCTCCGCCAACTCCAAGCATTTTGCCATTTGGAATAATCCAATTAGCTACATTTCCGACTTGATCAACTTCGAATGCTCCTATAACCGTTGAATCGACATGACCTCCTCTTATCATTCCAAAAGAAACACTACTGTCAAAGTAACTACAGCCAGGTGTTTCTGTTACTTTTATTCGGCCTGCATTGATAAGCAAAGGGTCGCATTCTCCTTCACACGCAGCGGGCCCCACACCTAGCATCCCATTTTCAGCCTGGAGAAAAACTTTCTTGCTTTCAATGTAATCAGCAACCATGGTTGGTATACCCACACCAAGATTTACAAAAATATTCCTATCTTTACTCATTTCCGAAAATTCTCTGGCTATTCTTTGTGCAATTCTTTTTTTGGCAGTTTCTTCATCAAATAAATACATTACTAACAACCCCTTTTAACAAGCACATCAACAAAAATATGCGGTGTCACGATAGATTCTGGGTCTAAACTTCCGACAGGAACAATTTCTGATACTTCTGCAATGACTAATTTCCCTGCCATTGCCATTAATGGGTTGAAATTACGTGCCGTTTTGTAATAAACTAAATTACCAAGTTCATCTGCCTTACATGCTGAAATCAAAGCAACATCAGCAGGAATAGCCTCTTGAAGCAAGTATTTTTCCCCGTTGAATTCCTTAACTTCTCTTCCGTTTTCAAGGCCTGTCCCAACAGCAGTTTTTGTATAAAATCCTGCAACTCCAACCCCTGCGGCACGTATTCCTTCTGCAAAAGAACCTTGAGGGATCAGATCGACCGTGATATTCCCAGCATTAAATTCATCCGCAACGTCTGGATTCCAGTTATAATAGTTTCCAATAAGCCCTTTAACTTTGCCTGCGGTCAACAACGTTCCGAGACCTTCATTCGGCGAACCCAAATCGTTACTGATAATAGTCAAATCCCTTGCATCTACATTAGTAAGTGCTTGAACAAGCATTTTAGGGTCTCCGGAATTACCAAAACCACTGACCATTATTCTGTCTCCACTTTTGATTAATTTCATGGCATCTTCGATTGACTTAAGTTTCATTGTTTTCAATACATCATTCATTCTTCAACACTATCCTTTAAATATTTTCAAATGCCATGGACATTCCAAGTCCACCGGCAATACAAATAGTAGCTAAGCCGTACTTAACATTGCGCTTCTGCATCTCGTGTAATAGCGTTGTTGATATTCTTGCACCTGAACAGCCGAGAGGATGACCAAGCGAGATAGCTCCACCGTTTACGTTTAAAATACTCTGATCGAAATTCATTTCCTTGATACAACCAAGTGACTGCGCTGCAAAGGCTTCATTCAGTTCAATTAACCCAAAGTCTTCCAATTTTAGATTTTCATTTTCAATTTCTAGTGCCTTTAGAAGTTTCTTTGTTGCGGCTACTGGCCCTAGTCCCATATAACGCGGATCAACTCCTGCAGCAGAGCCAGCTATTATTCTTGCCATAGGAATGCAACCTAACTTTTCAGCTTTTGACAATGACATTAGAACAAGGGCTGAAGCACCGTCATTCCGCCCTGAAGCATTGCCGGCACTCGTAACTCCGTTTTCAAAAACAGGTTTGAGCTTGGACATTTTTTCCAAGTTAGTATCTCTTTTTGGAAACTCATCGGTGTCAACACATAACGGAGCCTTTTTTCTTTGAGGAACATAAACTGGGACAATTTCATCACTAAATCGGCCATTATCTATGGCGGAAATTGCTTTTTGTTGGCTTCCGAGAGCAAAGACATCACATTCTTCACGAGTTATGCCATATTTCACAGCAATATTGTCTGCTGTTTGTATCATATTGAATGTTCCATAAATATCATTGGGCTGACTTCTAGGTTGACTTTCAGTATTAGGATCTATAAAAAATGTACTGCCATTTCCCACTCCAAATCTAGCGTTTCTGACATAAAAAGGCGCTGTACTCATACTTTCAACGCCACCCACTAATACAACATCCGAATATCCGGTCTGTATTTGTTGCATCCCGGAAAGGATCGCCTGCATACCAGATGCACATTGACGATGTACCGTATATGCCGGTGTTGATTCGGGAATTTTAACCATCAATGATACTAATCTTGCAATGTTAGGTTGATCTGTTGATTGTTTTGCCTGTCCCATAATTACTTCATCAATTATTTCCTTGGCAATTCCGGCTTTCTCAATTGCTGCATTCATAACAACAGAAAGTAGAGTTTCAGGCAAAACATCCTTAAATACACCCCCGATATTGCCTCCCGGAGTCCTTACCGCTGAAACTACAACCACCTGCTCCAAAATTTACTACCCCCAATTCATTTTTCGACAGTATATTTTCTGCGAAATAAAAAAGTTTAATATGTTTGCATTCAATATAAATTGAAAGTTCACAATCGTATATTACCAAAGCACCTACATATACTTAGCTTTATAGTTAACGGTTCTCCTCAAATTTGTCGTTTATTAACGTGTTTAATTACAGTCGTTAATTTAAGGGCTAATTATTCTATTTCTACATCATTAGCTGAAAATTATTTGCTACAATAAATCAGGACCTTGTGCTAAAATGCATTTCACACACGTCAAAATTTTTAATTTTCTGAATATTGTTAGTGGGGATAATAAACAAGACTGGAGAATTGATATGGACTTACTTCAACTGAAATACTTTAATTTATTAGCAGAAAACCAACATTTAACAAGAACTGCTGAACAGCTTAAAATATCTTCTCCTTCATTAAGTGCAACAATAAAAAGATTAGAAAATGAATTAGGAGTACAATTATTTGACAGAAAAGGAAGGAATATTTTTCTTAATAATTACGGGGAAATATTACTAACTTATGTTAAAGAAATATTTATATTACTTGAAAATGCTCAGAAGGAATTAGAAGATATAAAAAATACAGGAGAAATGAAAATTTCCGTAGCAACAACAAGCCCTTTAATTTGGCATGACTTATTTATGGCTTTTGTGAAGAAATATCCCAACGTTAATTTAAATCATTCAGTTTTAAGATTAAATGGGCTGTATGACTCAAATATTTCTAATAAATTCGATTTTATAATAACCGCACATAACGATCTTTCATCTAATCCACTTTGGGTCTCAGAAATATTGAACATGAATGACAAACCCTTTCTTGCTGTTTGGCAAGGACATAAATTTTCATCAAAAAAAGAAATTAGCTTTATTGAGGCAAGAGAAGAGAAATTCATTGCACTTCCTAAGGGATTTTCAGGAAGAAAGTTATTTGATGATCTTTGCATGTTGGGTGGCTTTGAACCCAAAATAGTGATTGAATGCGACTATTCACTTAGAAGCACTTTATTGAAAAATAAATATGGGATCGTCTTTACAACTGAATCAGTTAAAGCGGCAGAATCACTTGGAGATGCAGTTTTTATTGAGATAACCGAACCTAAATATGTTAGAACTCAATCGATTTTTTGGAAAAAAGACAGGTATTTAAACACAACAAATAGTAATTTTTTAAATTTCGCAATAGATTTTTATAAAAAAAAATAGATCTATTTTAGTTTTTTTGCTATTTTTTAAAAACTCAGCAAACAATCCCCCTTAGACTATACATTTTAGGGGGATTGTTTGTTTTTATTTAGCTT
>Ga0334884_1005816_pt1 | contig 11531 bp, 5 predicted proteins | sample GraSluR1_MG_7_FD_207215 | JGI IMG/M metagenome (GOLD analysis project Ga0334884, IMG submission 207215) | Sludge microbial communities from methane-producing bioreactor in Wageningen University, Netherlands - Granular Sludge_12_05 R1 | ecosystem: Engineered > Bioreactor > Anaerobic > Unclassified...
AATCACCAATGATGGCTACCATCGTTTCCTGAATGCGTTCATGATCCGCAGGGATGAACACATCACTTGCCAGATAGTTTGCCTGTTCTTCCGTGCTAAGCGGCTCGACAGAGATTGTTCCAGGTAGGGCAGAGCGTACAAAACGGTAGACTCCCTCTCCTTCGTGTATCTGCAAGCGGCCATCGTCAGGTGGATAATGGTCTTCTGATATACCCCGAAAACGTACCCGCATTTCATCCAGAGCTTCTGTAGGAAGATGGCCCTTGATACGTACTGCCAGTTGTTGAATGATACTGGTACGTTCATTTGGGTCGAGCGGTTCCAGCGCTTCAGCCGGTGTTATCTTTTTCAGCAGCAACCCAAACGGGGTTTCAGCTTGTACTACTTCTTCAGCTGCTGTGATCCAGGCTCGGGTAGTCATACCGCTGAGGGTGGTGCGGATGATGGTTGTTTCTATCTGTTCACCGGCAATTTCCAGGGTTTCTTCACCTGCATGGATTAGTCTGGCTGTTCCCATGCGCATGGTTACTGGATCAAAAGTCTGTACCTGAGCTTCTTGTCCTGGGTGCAATATGGGAATATTAAGTGAAGGCATGCCCAGTCCCCCTGAAATTTGAAGGCTGTTACCTACAGGCCAAGAGAAAGGCATAACCTCGTCCGCTACATACAAGCTTGCTTCAAGTATTCCGTTTTGCACCTTACCATTGATTTGGGTGTAATGATCGCCCGATTCCAGAACTAAATTGAAGTCTTCCAAACCGCGTTGGTTATGCGTCCAAGCTTCACCAGTTATCGCGAGATGGGTTGGAAATCCCAACATTGAGATGGAAAGGCGTGTAGTCAGGTGCAGTCGTGCTCCAGGTTCATCATCACGCATGCCAGGAACCATTCGTAAGTTGATGAATCCTGCACGCTCCTGGCTTGCTGTATATATGCCCATCCACATATCACGGGACGCATGAAGCGGTGTACTGAAAGCAGGTTCGAGTTGCCGGGGCAACCAGACTTCCCGGTAGAGAAGTATACCCGTCATGACAAGCCAGGCAAGGAGTATACCTCCCGCGATTAATCTGCCAGGCGACCGCAGCACTTTTTATATTTCTTTCCACTGCCACAAGGGCACTTGTCGTTGGGATTGACCTTGGGAGCTGCGCGAACTGGTGTCCGTCGTCGTTTTTCATCCTCTTCAACAACAGCGGTACTGGCACTGCCCGGTGCGATGCGTTGCGAAGCGCCGCGGCCACCCAATGCAAACCGGCTGGTATCAAACGCGGCAAAACTTCTGTCTGCCTGTTTATCCGCCGCGACATATTGATATTGGCTGAGCTGAGCAACCGGATCGCTCTTGGCGTCCAGGGTGCCTTGTTGCAGACTGATGGCGCGTTTCTTGCGAAATTCCGGGTCGGTAAGGCGAAATATGGTTTGCACCACACTCTCTTCTATACTGCGCACCAGATTCTGGAACAGTTCAAAACCTTCGCGTTTGTATTCCAGCAGAGGATCGCGCTGGCCAAAAGCCCGGAGGCGGACGGATTCACGCAGGTAGTCCATTTCATACAGATGATCAATCCATTTTTCATCGACCGCACGCAATAAAGCCATTAATTCCAGGCCATGAAAGCGACGCCGGGCCAATACATCAAAATCTATTCGACTATCATCTTTACCGACTTCATCATTATATTGCTTGCGTAATTCTTCAGAAAATTCTTTTTCACGGTTGTGGTAATGCTTCCAGACCTGATCATTGATGCTTTCCATCAAAGGCTTGGGCTCTTCATCCGTTTCACCTTCCAGGTCAAAATGAATGCCAAAAGCGCTGTAGAGAACGCGATCCAGCCCTTCCAGGTCCCACTCTTCCGGTAATACGGTCTCAGGAGCATATTCCTCAATACCATCACCGGTGATGTTTTGTACCATATTCTCAAGACGTCCGGTAATGTCCTTATCTTCCAGCACTTCCCGACGCATGGCGTAGATATACTTGCGTTGCCGATCCATAACCTCATCATATTCAAGCACGTGCTTGCGGATTTCAAAGTTATGCTCTTCCACCTGGCGTTGGGCACGTTCAATGGAACGGCTCACCATACGCTGTTGCAGAGGTTCGGCGTCCATGGCTTCGCTGCCCATCATGTCGACAATACGCTTGACCTTGTCGCCGCCAAATAACCGGGCAACATCATCTTCAAGGCTGACAAAAAAGCGGGTCGTACCAGGGTCGCCCTGGCGACCACAACGGCCCCGGAGCTGATTGTCGATACGCCGTGATTCATGCCGTTCTGTACCTATGATATAGAGTCCACCCAGGTCTCGTATGCCTTCTGCAAGTTTGATATCTGTACCACGGCCAGCCATGTTGGTAGCAATGGTTATCGCGCCGCGTTTACCGGCATTGGCCACAATGGTCGCTTCACGTTCATGGTGTTTGGCGTTGAGTACCTGGAATTCCATAATACCCAGCTCTTCAAGATGACTGGCCAATTCTTCCGACTTTTCGATAGAAACTGTGCCAACCAGTATCGGGCGGCCCGTTGCGTTTATCTCTTTAATCTGTTCGACCACATACCGGAATTTACCGGGTTCTGTAGCAAAGATGAGATCGTTCATATCTTCGCGGATCAGAGGCAAGTTGGTGGGAATCTGGACTACTTCCAGATTGTAGACATTGGCAAATTCGACCGACTCTGTAATGGCGGTTCCCGTCATGCCTGCCAATTTATCATACAGGCGAAAGAAATTTTGATACGTGATACTGGCAATAGTTTGTGATTCGAACCGTAACGGAACGCGCTCTTTGGCTTCCAGTGCCTGGTGCAAGCCGTCAGAATAACGTCTGCCATCCATGACGCGTCCGGTAAACTCGTCCACAATCAGGACTTCGCCATCACGTACCATGTAATCCTTGTCACGCTTGAAGAAGTTGTGTGCTTTAAGCGATTGCTCGATTATGTGCATCATACCGATGGTTTCACTGGTGAACAGATCATCGACACCGAGAAATTGTTCCGCCATTTCCATGCCTTCATCCGTCAGCATGATTTGACGCTGCTTTTCATTGACTTCATAGTGGGTGTCTTTACGCAACCGACGTACAGCATCATCTACCTTGATATAGACGTCCGAGCTTTTTACAGGGCGACCGGAAATAATCAGGGGGGTACGCGCTTCATCAATCAGGATCGAGTCCACCTCGTCGACAATGGCATAATTCAGTTCACGTTGCACCCGGTGATCAGGATGGGTGGCCATGTTGTCGCGCAGATAATCAAAACCATACTCGTTGTTGGTACCGTAGGTGATGTCAGCACGGTAAGATACTTTCCGTTCAAAGCTGTTCATATCCTGCTGGATCAGACCGACTGTCAATCCAAGAAATTCATACACAGGACGCATCCATTCGGCATCACGGCGAGCCAGGTAGTCGTTCACTGTCACCACATGCACGCCCTTGCCAGATAATGCGTTCAGGTATACTGGTAGAATCGCTACCAGGGTTTTACCTTCACCAGTAACCATCTCGGAAATTTTGCCCTGGTGCAGTACAACACCACCCATGATCTGAACATCAAAGGGGCGCATACCTATAACACGCTTGGCAACTTCACGAACCACTGCGAAAGCATCGACAAGAATATCGTCCAATGTTTCGCCACGAGAAAGCCGGTCTTTGAATGTTGCGGTTTGGCTGCGCAGTTCATCGTTGGTCATGGCAACATACCGTGACTCCAGCGCATTAACTTTATTTAACAAAGGAGCGTAGCTCTTGCTTACGCGATCCTTGCTGGTTCCAAATAATTTCTCCAGTAAATGTGTCAGCACCGCAAATTGGCCTCCGTTGTAAACATCATGATATGCTCCATCTTAGCAGATATGCAGGATGTTTCTCCATCAGTTGATAGCTTTTCATCCTTGCTGATTGGTATTTTATGGGTGAATAGAATACACAAACCGTCTATAATATCTTAGAGTATTCAGTAAGTTAGCAATAACGTTGACAGTTTTTCCGGGTTGACTGTCCCTGTAATTCCAATAGTACATGCCATAAGAAACAAAAATTAGTCTTTTAGTCAGGATTTAAGCTTTGATAGTACCAATTTATTTTCTCATTTCCGGACTGGCTGCCGGAGTTACCGGGATATATTTCCAGGATTTGCTCCATACATTTGGATATGCACCGACTTTGCATGCTGCCCTGTCACTCACGGCTGGTTGTGCATTCATATATCTCCTTATACAACTGCTGTTTATGTGTTTGTTGAAATTATTTCGGCCTAACCGGGGCGTTATGCCCTATTTATCCGAAAGTATATCGCAGGTCGGAGCATTTGTACTGTTACTACCAATTCTTCAAATCAACATTCCCATGCCTAACCCCCTGCTTGAAAAGGTTGAACCATTTATATACTTGGGTGCATTTCTGCTCTTCCATTTGTTTTTCAAAATATTGACATTGTTCAGTGTTACGCAGACCGATGAAGGCAGTCTTTCTGGATTGTTGGGATGGGGAAGTATAGGTGCTGCAACTGCCCTTGGAGCTGTAATTTCTCTAACATATTGGCAGGGTGCTTTGCTTGAAGCGAGGATAGCAGCTCTCGAAGCTGCGCAGACTTTCAAGATAGGAGATGCATATGTACGCGCCCAGTCCATTTATGAAGGTGCTATTGTAACCATAGATTTACCGGACGAACTTGAAGAAAACTTGGTTTTTCACTGGTCGCGCCATCCCGACTTGCCCGAGCAGGTAACACATGCCTATATGACGTTGGAATTCAACAGTAAACCTGCATTAATACTCCAGGAGGTAGTTTCTCTGGATGCCGAGTTTTGGCAAGAATTAACCATAAGCAGAGCCCAGATTCCGAAAGATGCAACCGCATGTTCTATTCAGTGGTTTACCCAGGAACAACCAGCTTGGCTTGCCCAGACCGGGTTGCGGCCCCCGGAACCTTCCTTGGCTCAGTTGCTCATGAATGGTCCGTATGCCATAAGTTCACAGGGAAACGATAGTAAACCCAGTGTCATCATCATTGCGATAGATGGTCTCGGCTTGGAACACCTGACTCACTGGGGGTACAACAGACCTGTTACGACCGGGTTAGACGCTTTGGCTGCACGTGGTGTTAGCTTCGAAAACGCGTTTACCCCTGCCGCTGAAAGTGCAGCGGCTGTCATGTCCATGTTTACAGGCATGAACCCATTACGCCACGGTTATCTGGCTGGCCGCAATGGCAGTCTACCGTCTGAGGTGAAAACACCTGCGGAATTGTTTAAACAACAAGGTTATTTTACCGCTGCGTTTACTGAAGGCGCACAACCGGAACGGGAAGATTTATTTTACGGCAGTGGCTTTGAACGAGGTTATGATTACTTTGCCCCTGTATATCCAACTGCCGCAGGCAGGAGTACAGAACGTCCTACTGCGCTTACCCAGATTGCACATGCAGGTTCGAAAGTAACCCTGGAAAAAGCGCAACGCTGGATCACGGCCCATAAAGAGAGTAAGTTTATGGTGTTTATACGGCTTACAGAATTGGGCACCCCTCGATGGCAGGCTAGACATGGCTTGGGATATGCCGCTCCGCGACCTTCGGTTGCACGTCCAATTGATCGTTATGACACGATTTTGCAAGATATTGATCAGCATTTGAACAGTTTTTTTGAAATGGTGACGCAGCAGTTGCCCGAGGAGCCTGTCATCGTTTTCATGAGTACATTCGGGCTTGATTTTACCGAACCTGGTCGGGGTGACTGGCGACGAGGCGGGGCAGGAACTATACAATTGAGTGAAAGCACCCTTCGGGTTCCCCTGATTATCACTGGGCCAGGTATTGTTCCTGATAAGAGGAATGATCTGGTCACCCTCCTGGATGTGACACCCACACTTTACAGCATGTTGCAGATTCCATTGCCTCATACTATGGAAGGTAGGGATTTATGGGAAGGCCACCAGGCTGCGACACCCGTTTCTGTTATGGGGAATCCTGTTTCGCTGTCAATGCGCACTGTTCAGTGGCGGTATACATGGCATAGTGGCCGTGCAACGTTCAGTAATGAAATGCTGGATACTCCTACACATGATCTGATTGATGTGATTCGGTTCCACAATAACCTGGCCCAACCAGCCAATGTGATGGGTCGTGAGTCAACAACCGTCACGAATCTGCGCAATCAACTGCGTGATTACCTTGTCAAGAATTCAGGAATATCTTACCCTGATTCCTGAACGCATGCCGGATAAACCCTGATGATAGATTACGACGCTTCACCGGAAGTAGTCGCATACTCAGATTCGATGCTCGCTGGCGCGCCTCCATCCTGCATCGTTCCAGTAAGGATACCAGGCTTGAATGCGAGTAATAACCATACCAGCAGGGAAATGAACCCTATCGGACCACTCCAGGGCGGTGCATCCACAGGGAACAGATAGGACCACATCCCTGTAGATTGGCCGACAAAGGCTCCTATAACAATACAAGAAAGCCCCAAATTACCGGTACGGGTGACAATTTCTCCCGAAAGTACACCAAGTACGATAGCAGCCAGCATAAACTGGAACAGCAGCAGTAGCCCGGGGCTGGAGCTGTTTCCTTCGGTGTAATACAGCACCACTATCGGCAATAACCATAAACCAGAAAGGGCACCTGTAATGAGATAAGCCCGTGGTTTACCCAGCGGTAGCAATCGCGGCAGCAGAAATCCCCTCCAACCCCATTCCATTCCCAGTGCTGCCACGGCAAATACTGTAGTTCCGAGCACGATGCTCAGAAAAAAACCTGCAACCAGTAGAAACAAAGGGGCGATGGTAGCCACGGTTTCAGTCATGGGCGGCTGGTTCATCTCCAGCAGCATGCTATTGATAGTATTCATCAATGTGCCCATTCGCCATTGCGGGTGGGATATGCCAGTCACACTCAAAATGAGATGAATCAGCACAAAAAACAAAGGAACCGTTAAGGCAGCCTGTATAGCGGCATATTGTGGAATAGGCCAAATTCGAAAAATTTCGTTATCAAGCTTACTATGAGATAAAGAACGGGCCAGAATAGCTCCAATCGCAGGTATAAAGAGTACTGCGATGAGAAATAATCTCTGAAATAGATTAGGCTCAGACAGATGAATCAGGTTAAAATATCCCATCAGAATTTGGGCAGTGTATCCAAATCCGAAGGTAAAAACTAAAAAAAACAGAATCCCCTTTTTGTTCATAAATGCAAACAACTCCAATTGTAACAAGTACCATAAATGTATAATGTATAAATATTAAAGGATACGCAAATTTAACTGAGTTTAATGAAGATACCGTAAAGAAAAATGATTTTATGCTTACTAAAACATCGCACAATGCGGAATTGTATCTTTAATCATAATTTATAAATAACAATTCTCTCTCTTATTATAGGGTAAAATGAATCGATGTGATGAGCATGTTACGACATGATTCTCCTTAATGATGACATGAACGGGCAAACTTGAGCAACCTCAAGTGTGGTATCTATTTTTTAATTGCTCCGGCTGCAAGTGGTTTTATTGAATATTGACATTATTTAACAAAAAAATTTCATTTTGCTTGACTAAATTTCGATTTTAGAGTAAACTATTTACAAATAGTATAAAAAATCTATTTTTATGAGACGATTTATATTTTCCATGCGGAAGGAAAAAGGAGCTGACAATATGAAGCATATTCGAAATATTTCAGTTGGTGCCCCACAAAAGGCGAATGCTATTCAGGATGTATTGTGTATTGTATTGCAGACCATACACGCTCTGCTGGGATTCTTGGGTGGAAACAGTCCCATTCTGGAATTCGCTAATGATAAATGTACGATTCCGCAACCCAACCAGGATTAGCGTTGTATTGTCTGGGTTTAGCTTGTGGGGTACGTGTATTTGGGGTAAGAATGCGAAAATCACGGAAGCAAGAATACCGTGCTATCAGATCAGATTGTATTGATTGTCATATTATTTAGCCCTGTCTCTTCAATACTTAGGAACAATCGCTTAAGACAGGGTCTCGTCGAAACGGTTATATTTGAGTTTTAGCGGCTATGTTGCCTTTATCAGTGCTTGGGGTACTGAGATAGGGGTATTGCCTGTACAGGAAACTTACTACTATGAAAAAAAAGCATTTTCAGCAGGTTGGTCTTGCCGTGTTACTGACGGGATTGGCAGCTTTGTTGCCTGGCTGCCCAGGGGACCCCTTCGTGTATTTTCCGGATGCCGCACTTGAGTCAGCAGTGCGTGAATCCATCAATAAACCATTTGGGTTTCTGACGCAATCTGATCTGGAGCGGGTGCGGGAAATTAACGCGGCTGGTCTGGGTATCAGGAATCTGAAAGGGCTGGAGTATTGCATCTTTGCGACAAAAATCAACTTGCGTAGCAACCGAATCCAGAGCATTGCACCCTTGGCTGCTCTTGAAAACTTGCGTTGGCTGGATTTAGGTGACAATGTCATCCGCGATATAGAACCATTATCTGGATTATTTCAATTAGAATATCTGAATTTATTTGGCAATGATCAGGAAATATGGGTATGGGAACCCCTGGTTGCGAATGCCCTGTCACCCAATGCCTCTCTGGGCAATATGGGAACGGTTGTTTTACCCGTAAGAACTACCCTGTACACAGATAATACGCTGCAAGAACATTTTGCAAATGATTACACACTTTTATTGGCTGCCGGTGTGACAGTTATATTTGCGGATGCCAGTGGACAGGAAATTGAATTTTGAGAAGAGAATAATAGAGAAATCAACTTTTTATAATTATTTATTTTAGCATATAAGGCATGAAATTCAAGGAGCCCGGCGCTGAATCTGTATGTTAGGGCAATGCCGGGGTAGCATATGCCCTGTAGTGGCGATACCAAATCGAGGTGCTTCTATGAAACTTCTTCGGAGCAGTCTGTGTTTACCTGCATCCTTCTTGATGGCGGTGCTGTTGACCGGGTGCCCCAACCTGGGCGTTCCTGTGTTGGAGGTCAACCCAGGTGCCATACATTTTAATGCTGGGCAAAGCACCCATAAGCTGTTTATCCATAATCAGGGTGGCCAGACTTTAACCTGGGAAATTTCTGAAGTTTCACGTGCGGGCAGCAATGCGCCCTGGGTGGAAACTGAATTACCTTGGCTTTCCTATGATCAGAGCAACGGAGAAACTACACGGGGTTCTGCAATCGTTACACTTCAGGTAATACGCACAGGATTGCCTGTTGGTGTTTTAAACAATACCGGGTTACGCGTCAGCTCCAACGGCGGCGAAAAGGTCATACCGGTTTCTCTAGTTATAGAAGCAACACTGGTTGTGAATCCAAACCGGTTCAATCTCGGACCCAACGCAACCAGTGCAGATTTCACCATAACGAACACGGGTACTGCCAGCACAAGTTGGGAGCTGTTGTATCTGGAATCTCTGGGAGATATTGCGACTGCGGTGCCATTGCCTGGTGACTTTATCACACAGCCAGCAGCCAGCAGCACTATCACCTCCAGCGCGCAGCAATCGATTGCAGTGGAATGGGAGGCTGGTCGGAATGATTTTGATCTTTACATGTCTTCTCCCGCAGGTTCCACCATTTTGCGGTTCCGTTTCGGTGCTCCTCTAGAAGGTTTGACTGCTACTCCCAATCCATTGACTTTGTACATAGAGACGACAGAAATACATCAGGGGCAACCTGCACCGACGGTAACGCCTTCTGTGTTACGTATACGCAATACATCCACGGTCAGCCGGAACTGGACCTTACAGCTAGTAGACCGCGCTAACCCGGAGACATCTGTTCCCATCACACTCTCACGTAGCACCGGCACAACCGCGGCAGCAGATGAGAGTACTGTGAATGTAGCTGTTAACGATGTCACCAAAGTGCGTACGGGAAGCGGGAACTACGATTTGCTGCTTACCTCCGGTGATGACTTCCTGACTATTCCTCTTATTGTAGAAGTCATGCCTTTGCCCGAGATTGCCATATCAGAACCACCTCAAACGACCGCTCGCCCAGACATTATACCCTTATCGGTACTGGATTTCGGTCGGGATGAAGTGCGTATGGTTTTCTGGATAGCCAATGTAGGTACGCGAGGTTCCCGGTTGTATTTCAAAATTCACTACGCCGACCAGCTTGTGGAAAATCCGCTGATAGCGGCTGTCACACCTATGCAAGGTGACGCTAACGGACCAGGGGAAAATTTTTACCTGCCTGGAACCAACATCCTCATACCAGGTGTGCCCGTATCGGTTGTGATAAATCGGGCGAACCTGAGACAGGATGTAGAATTCCGTACCATTACAGTGGAAGCTGTGGACAGCAATTTTGAGAATCCACTGGAAGCAGTGGCCACAAGAAATGTGCTAATTCGGGTAGAGCGTCAACCATTGACCATTCAAGGTGCCTTGAACCGAAGCCGTCCACCATATGTTATGCGTTTTGTTTTTATGGCACGTGATTCACTAGCCCAGATCATTCCCACACGTACAGAAGAAGACCGAAGCCGTCTGACTTTTTCTATCTTGGAAAATGATGTACCACTGGACATGAATGAAACCAGTGTATTTTTATCGAATGAAATCCGGATGAATCTGGTAGTCATGCTGGACTTTACCGGGAGCATATACACTGCTGGAACCAGTCAGGGTATGGCACCGGGAGAAGCAGTAAACCAGATGAAAACGGCTACCCGGCTGTTTCTGGATGATTTGCCCACCAACTATTCTGTCGCGTTAATGTATTACAATGATCGTCAGCAGCAAAATCGATTGATTCATCAGTTCTCGACAGATCGTGAGTCTTTAAAAACGGCGCTGGAGCAATTTACCTTGCCTCCGGCTCAATTTGGTGCATCGGATATCTATGATGCCTTGATAGACGGCATATCACTGCTCGACACACAGGACCCACCGGAATTACTGCCGTTTGATGACGCGGATGTCCGGGCTCTGGTCTTCATCACGGATGGAGAAGACAATGCTTCTGTAGCCAACATCTCGGATGTGATTTCACAAGCGGAAGAAAGCCGGGTGCAATTATTCCCGATCGCATACAAACCCAACAGCGACCCCATCGATATCGGTGATTTGATTACAATGGCGAAGGACAGCGGGGGCTACCTGTATACGGCTGAGAATGTACGAGAGCTGGTGCGTTTGCTGGGCAGTGAACGTGACATGACATTGGGACGTACGCCGCAGAATGTGGTTAACCGTGCTCGATTCACCGTGGAGAATATTGGTACTACCGCGTTTACCTGGGCGGCCAATGTGGCGGAAGGCACAAACCGAATCGGCCCGATACATCCGGCTTCCGGAAGCATTTCCGCTGGAAATGCAACCACCCTGTCTGTGGTATTGAATGTTGAGGGTATGAGTGAGGGGGATAGGGGTACCGGCTTGGTCCGGATACGCACGACCAGTGGTCCTGCACAAGAAGCCCTGGCACGAATTCGTTTCACCGTTGTAAATGATCCCACAATGGGACTCATCGCAGGCAATATACAGATAACCTTTGAAGGTACTCCTGGTACGGTCTG
>Ga0334884_1005818_pt1 | contig 11528 bp, 10 predicted proteins | sample GraSluR1_MG_7_FD_207215 | JGI IMG/M metagenome (GOLD analysis project Ga0334884, IMG submission 207215) | Sludge microbial communities from methane-producing bioreactor in Wageningen University, Netherlands - Granular Sludge_12_05 R1 | ecosystem: Engineered > Bioreactor > Anaerobic >...
GCCTTGGCATTCTTGAGAAGGGTATCGAGCAGGGGTGCGAACATGTTCGCCAAAAGAATGGCAAATGTCACTCCTTCTATCCAGTTTGCGAAGACCCTTATCAATACTGTAAGAATTCCAAACAGCGCTCCATAGATCCATTTGCCTACATCGGTGGATTGGGATGCCGATACTGGGTCGGTAATCATGAAAAACGCTGCAAAGAGGAAACTTCCTGCCAAGAGAGAGGCAAGAGGATGCATGACCTGTTGATAGCCGTCTGTAGTTGCTATCTGTAGTCCGCTTGCCCACAGGATGGTCTGAAGGATCAAGAAAGAGCCTAGTGATGATACGACGATCTTCCAGTTGGCAGCCTTTTTATAGATGATGAAAATTCCTCCAAGCAATATCAAAAGGGCACTGGTTTCCCCAAAACTGCCACTGCTGAATCCAAAGAACAGATTGAGCAAGCCATCAGCTCTTGTCACCAACGGCGTTGCAGTCGAGACACTGTCGGCTTGGCTGAGCCATGATCCAAAGCCTGCAGGGAAGTATCCAAGATCAGTTGCGTTTCCGATGAACTGTGCAGTCATCGGAACTCCGAAGCTGATATAGACAAACGCTCGAGCAGTAATAGCAGGATTGAAAATGTTCTTGCCAAACCCACCGAAGATCATCTTGCCAAATACAATACCGAATGCTATGCCGACTGCGGCAATCCACAGCGGTATTGCTGGAGGCAGGGAGAGTGAGAAAAGCGTACAGGAGACAAATAAAGATTCTGTTATCTTATATCCATAACGTCGAGACATAAGATACTCACTGAGCAATCCTGTGGCTGTGACCACGATCAATACTGCGATGAATCTCCAGCCGAAAAAGTAAATTGCAGCTAGACATAACGGCAAAAGGGCATACAGTACATTACGCATAGCTTGTTGTTTTTGAATTTTCACAGTTCCTATCCTTTCTTTTATTGCTAGTAGTATAAGCTATCTTCAGTGGAAAGTAAAAAAGTTTCATGATTTGGATAGATTCCTTGTATTGGTTACAAAGTTATTTGCAGAAAGAAAAGTGTTTGCCAATTTTGTATTTCCTTCCTATACTTGTTTATAACGCTATGTTTTATAAGGAGTTATTGACATGAAAAGCGACAAATCGAGAAATCTGTATATGCTCAAAGGTCCACTGGCGATGCGAGGATATGATTGGTGGTGGCATAGTTTTACAGCCTTTCATGCACAAACGAGGCAGCCAAAACAATTCTTTGTCGAATACTATGTATGCAATCCTGCACTTGGCCAAAAGCAGCCTGTATTGGGGCAGTTGCATGAAAACCAGAAGAAAGGAAGACGTCCCTCATATGTAATGATAAAGGTGGGCTGTTGGGGTGACGATGCAAGGCAAATCCATAATTTCTATGCAATTTCTGATCTTAAGATAGCGAAAGACAGACTTGAGCTCTCCGTCGGTGAATGTTTCCTCTCTGAGACGCGCGTAAAGGGATACTGCAACCTCACATCGACAGATATGGCTGCACATCCAGAGTATATGGCTGATGCGGGGACCATGTCCTGGGATTTGCACGTTGAGAAAAAAATACCATTCAATGTAGGGTATGGCGCGTCAAGATGTTTCAGGCGGCTCAATATCTTTGAGATGTTCTGGCATGTTGAAGGAATGAAAACCCTTTATAGTGGAGAGGTTGTTCTTGACGGGCAATGCTATGTTGTACAACAAGAAAATAGTTGGGGATATGCAGATAAAAACTGGGGACGTGATTTCACCTCCCCATGGCTTTGGCTTAACAGTTGCAATATGACCAGCATGATTAGTCACAAACAATTGCAGGACTCTGCTTTCGTCATAGGCGGGGGTAATCCGAAAGTACTGGGCAAGTCTGTGGGGAGAAAGCTTTTGGGGAGTCTGTATTACGAAGGAAAAGAGTATGAGTATAATTTTTCAAAATTCTGGACCAAGCCTCATATAGAGTTTTCATTCAAAGAAGAGGAGAGGCTCTGTATTTGGAATGTTTTGGCAGAAAATAGAACGTCTATCATGTCGCTTGTCGTGCGATGCAGGCGTGATGAAATGCTTTTGATCAACTATGAGGCGCCCGACGGGGTGAAACGCCACAACAAGCTTTTCAACGGAGGCACCGGTGAAGGGGAACTGATGCTGTATAAGAAAGAAAAGGGAGAAAAGACGCTCATCGATCATATCGCCGTACATACTGTGGGTTGTGAATACGGCGAATATGATCAGAGACCTTAACGTTTAGCCTGGTCATAGACCTCACCCAATGCCCGAGGTGGTTTATTGGAGGAGGAGAAAAAGAGCAACAAGACCAAGGTTACGATGTACGGAAGCGTCAATACAAGGTCCCCATAGGAGGATGGGAGACTCAGTTTTTGCACCAATACGTATCCTGCACTTCGGGCAAATCCAAACAGGATGCAAGCCAAAAACGTCGGTCCAATCTTCCATGATCCGAAGATGTATGCAGCTATAGCCAGATAACCAAAACCCATGTAGATATTAGGGGAGAATGTGGTGGAAATTGAGTAAGCAAAGCACATCCCTCCCAAGCCTGCCAGCGCCCCACTGGTTATAACCGCCCAAAACCGTACTTTCTGTACGTTTCCCCCTGCCGCTGCAAGGGCGTGTGGATTGTCTCCACAGGCTCTGATATGCATGCCGGTAGGTGTTTTGTACAAGAGGTAAGCCATAAATAGGGCGACAGCGATGATAATGAGTTCAAAGGTATAGAAATTCGTAAACGCTGCTCCTAAAACGGGTATTTGAGAGAGTAAAGGAATTGTGGAACGAGGAAATACTTCCAATAAGAACTTGTTTGAGGGTTGCCCAAAAACAGAAGCATTGATCTGATTTGCCAAAAAGGCTGTCAACGCAACACTGAGCATGTTGATGACGACACCACTGATGACCTGGTTCGCCTTGAACTTGATGCACATCAGCGCATGCAGCAGTGCAAGAGTGCCTCCGCCGATCATGGCAAAAGCCAGTGATGCATAAATGAGGACAGCGGGATCTCCTGCAAAATTTCTACTCAATAACGCATAGCTGAGTCCTCCAAAGAAGGCTCCAAACCCAAGCAACCCCTCCAAGGCAAGATTGGTTACGCCGCTTCCCTCACTGTAGATGCCTCCGATTGCAATAATGAACAACGGAAGCGAGAAAGACAGTCCTTCGACAATGATGGTATCCATACGTTCAAACCTCCTCGATTTCGCGTTGCATTCGATCGGCAAGTGTTCTGAAGAAAATGCCGATGGCACTGAAGAGCAACAGTATACTGGTGATCAACGCGGCAATCTCCCTCAGTACTTGCAAACGGGAAGACATGTATGTAGTGCCACAGTCAAAAATCATCACCAAGAGAGAAGCAAAAAAGCTGCCTATCGCACTGCTGTTTCCGAGTAAGGCTACAGCAATGGCATCAAAGCCTAGAGAAGGAAGCACCCTGGGCTGGATGGATGCATTGCTTCCAAGGTAGTACGAGACTCCTGCCAAACCCGCCAGAGCGCCACTGATGATCATTGTGAAAACCACAGCACGCCCTACATTGATACCAGCATATTTGCTGGCTTTATTATTGCTTCCCACAGCCTTCAGTTCAAAACCAAAGCGTGTCTTGTCAAGAACAAACTTGATGACGAATACCGCAATCAACGCCAAGGGAAAGACCAAGGGGATTTCCATGTTCAGGTTCCCCACCGGATGATTGAAAAGTGTCAGCCGTGCATTTTGGGAGACTGCGACTGATTGACGGGTGATTGGATCAATGTAACGAGTCTGAATGAAGAAGCTTACCACATAGCTGATAATGTAGTTGAGCATGATGGCTACAACGACCTCGTTCATGTTGAATCTATGTTTCAAATATCCGATCAGCACTCCTATCAGCGCACCGAAGAGGATTCCTGAAAAAACAACAAGGATTTTGGCAAGCAAAGGGTTGAGGCTTGAATAGCCGAACAACACGGTAGCCATGAACCCTGAGAAGACCATGATGCCGGATACACAAATGTTGAAGATCCCGCACTTCAGTGCTACAGCCACCGATAAAGCTGCAAAAATCATAGGGGTGGTATAATTGAGCAAGCTCATGAAATCAGTCAACTGGCTTTTTCTTCCTGCATAACGAGGTTTGGCAAGAATGCCTGCGCCTTGCAAGATGCTCTTGTACGCTTCAAGCGGATTTTTTCCCAATATCAAGAGCAGGAGGGTCCCCGCAAGCAGACTTAAAAAAATACAAAACAACGACGTGCGCAGCAACTGGTGTTTCCCTTTCCCGCAACACAAGATAAATACCCGCTTGGGCAGACTAGTTGTGTTCAACATGCACCCCCATCATATATTCACCGACTTCAAGCTTTGTCAGGTCTTTTGCCTTTTTAATCGTTTGTACCTTGCCGTTGTACATGACCAAAATGGTATCAGCAAGCTGCATGACCTCATCAAGTTCAAGCGAAACCAACAAGATGGCCTTGCCTTCGTTGCGTAGTGTGTTGATGCGCTTGTGAATGGATTCAATTGCTCCTACATCAAGCCCCCGAGTGGGTTGCACGAACATGATCAGTTTTGAATTGAGGTGTATCTCCCGAGCAATGATGGCTTTCTGTTGGTTGCCTCCGCTCATGCTGCGTACGAGTGTGTCATTGCCTTTGCTGGTTCTGATATCAAATGCTTCTATCAGAGTTTTTCCCAGCTCCACCATTGCCTGCTCTTGCAGTATTCCTCGTTTATTGCTGTACGGCTCTTCATAGTATTGTTTAAGACATAGGTTTTCTTTAAGGGAAAAGTCGAGAATCAGCCCAACAGAGTGACGGTCCTCAGGGATGTATCCAATGCCTGCCTCTATTCGTTTTCGTACTGATAGATTGGTAATATCAGTCTCCTCAAGGAGTATACGGCCCTCTTTGATGGGAATAAGTCCAGCTATGGCATCAGCAATCTCTACTTGTCCGTTTCCCGAAACTCCTGCTATCGCGAGCACTTCCCCTTTATGGACAGCAAAGCTCACAGCGTCCACCAAGGTGATATTATCTTGCGAGACTACACTGATGTTCTCAACGAGCAGGACTCGTTCTGTATACGTGTGTTCCTGTTTCTTTACTGTAAAGGATACGTCACGACCAACCATCAAGGCCGACATGTGTTGTACAGAAGTATCGGCTACCTTGAGTACGTCGACCAACTTTCCTTTGCAAAGAATGGCACATCGATCAGCAATTTTCTTGATTTCATCAAGTTTATGAGTGATGAGGATGATTGTTTTGCCGCTCTCTCTGAGATTCTTGATAATCTTAAGCAATGAGTCTATTTCTTGTGGTGTCAAGACGGCTGTAGGTTCATCAAAAATGAGAATTTCAGCATCCCTATAGAGCATTTTTAAAATTTCAACTCTTTGCCGCGTGGATACTGGTACCTCTTCTATGAGGTCACGAGGATTTACTTCGAGTTGATACAGTTTGGACAACTGCTGCACTTTTGTGTGCGCCTGTTCAAGGTCGACTACAGGAAAGAGCCCGAACCGACGTTTTGTTTGTTCTATGCCCATGATGATGTTTTCTGTAATCGTCTGGTTTTCTACAAGCATGAAGTGCTGATGGACCATTCCGATGTTCAGGGCGTTTGCGACCAAAGGACTGGTGATCGACTCTTTCTTCCCTCGGATATATATATCCCCTTCATCAGGGGTGTACATTCCGAAAAGCATGCTCATGAGAGTAGATTTACCGGCCCCGTTTTCTCCAAGAATAGCAAGGATTTCTCCTTTCTTGACTGACAGGCTGATGTCATCATTTGCAACGATTCCGGGAAATCGTTTTGTGATATTTCGAAATTCTACAAGATTTTCCACGTCGGTTTGCCTCTTAAGAAAGATGCACCCATGCTTATGAGACCAACATGGGTGCATCTTTACATTTACAAATTAATTGAACTTTGTTTCAGCTGGTTTGAATCCACCGAAGTTGGAAGCAGGAACGATGGCGCCTTTCTGGACCAGTGCATACGCTTCATTAAGCTTTGCGATAGTATTTGCTGACAACTGGTTGCGACCTTCTGCCTTCACAAAACCGGTTGAATCAGTATCAGCCTTAAGCAACATGTTCGCACCCTTGAAAGAACCATCCTGAATTTTGTTCAAGGCTCTCTCAACGTTTAAGCTCATCACTTTGAGAACGCTGGTGAGAATGATGTTGTTGCTGCCTACTGTTCCATCGTCCCATTGGTCAACGTCACATCCGATGACCATCAACCGTCCACCGCTCTCTTTCGCTGCTGTAAACACTCCGTTTCCTGTTGCTCCTGCAGCTACAAAGATAATGTCTACTCCCTGTGCGAATAATTGCTGTCCGATGACCTTTCCGGTTGCTTCATCAGCAAAAGAACCTGCATAGTTTCCGCCTACATTGGCTCCTGTTACATCGGTTCCTGCACGTGAAGGCAGAGAAACAATCTGTACATTGGTTCCAAGCTTCTTGTTGGCATAATGTACACCGGTCTCAAAGCCATACTGATAGTTGACGTTTGAAGGATAGGCTACCCCATTGACCACGGCAACTTTGTTGGACTTGGTTTCCAATGCAGCTGCTACGCCTGCAAAGAACCCTGACTCCTGTTCTGCAAACGTCATGGCATAGACATTGTCAAGTTCAACAGTGTTACCCTGGGCATCGGTTGGATAGGTGTCAACAAGGATGAATTTTGTATCTGGATTATCAATGGCCAACTGACCGATGCCGGCAAATTGGAATCCGGTACATACCAGTACGTCGTATTCCGCCACTACATCTGCAGCTGCCTTCAACGCTGCTGCAACGTCTCCGCTGGGTTCACGGATTGCAGTTACTTTAGCTCCTGGATTCTTGTTGACAAATGCAACAATCCCATTGTAGTTGTCTTGGTTGAATGAACCGTCATCAACACCTGATGGTGTGGTGATAATGGCAATATTCAAGCCGGCGGCAACGTCTGTTTTTCTCTCTGCACTACCTGCTGAAAAGAGCAGGCTTGCTACAAGAACCATTGCAAAAATACTTACTACTTTCTTCATGACATTCTCCTTACGTATGACATAGCCTGTATCATTATAGTTGATACCAGACTTTTTTACCAATAAAGTTTGACTATTGATTGAGATGTTCCAAGATTTTTTCTTGATTCGGCATATGGATGATGCCTTTTTCTGTGATGATGGCAGTAATGTATTTGGCATCAGTCACATCAAAGGCCGGATTATACACCTTCACCTCTGTAGGCGCTGTTTGGTGGTTAAAGCCATTGATGACCTCATCCTTATCCCTCTGTTCAATGATAATATCACTTCCTTTTAGTGTCTTGGCATCAAACGTTGAGGTAGGTGCTGCTACGTAAAAAGGGATTTTATACTCTTTCGCAAGGATGGCCACCGCAGAGGTTCCTATCTTGTTTGCAGTATCCCCGTTGGCTGCAATACGATCTGCCCCGACGATTACTGCATCAATTTTACCTTCTTTCATGACCAATGAAGCCATGTTGTCACACAATACGGTGACGTCCAATCCAGCTTGTAACAACTCGTATGAAGTAAGCCGACTGCCCTGTAGCAAGGGCCTTGTTTCATTCGCATAGACGGAAAAACGGTACCCTTTTTCATGTCCAAGATACAGAGGAGCCAAGGCTGTCCCGTACCCGCTGGTGGCAAGACCTCCTGCGTTGCAATGGGTCATCACACCCCAGGTTTTGCTCTGGTCAAAAAGGGTCAATCCATGCTCGCCGATTGCCTTGCTCATCGCTTGGTCTTCTTCAAAGATCGCTGTACTTTCTTTTAGCAGGGCATCAAGGATTGCTCCTTGGTCACAAGACTCTTTTTTAAGCTCTTCTTCCAATCTTTGCTCCATTCTCTCGAGCGCCCAGAAAAGGTTAACAGCAGTCGGCCTGCTTTGCGCGAAGAATGTCTTCAAGGAGCGAAACTCTTCGGCCATAGCTTCAACACTTGAGTAGGATTTGCTTGCCAGGCATACATACAAACCATAAGCTGCAGCTATACCGATTGCAGGGGCTCCTCTCACCCTGAGTTTTTTTATCGCTTCATAGATATCATCTCGATCATCAAGCTTGAGAATCAGTTCTTGCTTTGGCAGTTTCGTCTGATCGAGCAAAAGCAGCTTCAATGGGTTCTTCTGTAAGCTGACTGGAATTGTGGTAGGCATATAGTTGACTCCTTGTCTGTTGTTCTAGAGATAGAGGACTGCAGAATTGCAGTCACAATAATCTTGGTTAAGACTTTTTGATTCAAATACATCAAGAATGAGAGAAATGGCTGTGTCTTTAGTTTGTTTTACCATGTTTTTATGATCTATTTGTGCAAGGCTTCCACCTTCAATGCCGCAGGCCATGTTCGATATCAACGCGATGCAGGCATAGCACATTCCCAGCTCTTTGGCGAGAAACACCTCCGGAATGCCGGTCATCCCCACCACCGTTCCACCGAGTTTCTTGAACATGGCGATCTCGGATTTTCCTTCAAAGCGGGGTCCGTCTGTGCACACGTACACCCCTTGGGTATGAAGAGCTATTTTTCGCTCTCGTGCAGCTGCGATGATTTTCAAGCGAAGGTTTTTGCAATATGGATCACTCATATCGGTATGAGCTACCTTTTTATCAGATCCATCAAAGAAGGTTTTGCTTCGTGTAGTTGTAAAATCAAGAAAGTCATCCACTACAACCATCGATCCAACAGGAATCGAACTGTCAATGGAGCCACTGGTGGCCAGAGCATAGATGTACTTGATTCCTTCTTGTTTAAGGGCTGCCATCTGTGCGTGATAGTTGATTGTATGCGGTGGCGTGTCGTGTGATTTCCCGTGTCTTGGAAGTATGAGAATTTCTTCGTTTTTATGTATCAGACGATATGTTTCTACCGCTCCATACTCGGTTTGAATCCTTTTATACTCGTTTACACCGGCTAGTGACTCTGCTCCTGTTCCCGTTATGATTGCTTTGTTCATCGATACAATGGTTCCTTATCTTATAATGCCGAATGATCAGCAATTACTATGTTGTTAGTATATGAAAGATTGATCTGTGCCTGTGCAGTGGTAATGATTTGATTGAAATCTTCCAGTTTACCAAATACATAGGGAGAAAATGCCTTAAATTTCGTCGAATCAGCGATGAGGATTTTGTTTTTTGCCCGCTCGATGACCCGTTTGTTTATTACCGAGACAGCACGGTCGAACGACGCAGTCCCTTGGTCGTTGATTGCGCTTGCCCCGATTACTATCGTGGTAAAGTTCATACGGTCAATCTCTTGAAAAACTTCTGGCCCATGGGTTATGCCATAGTTTTGATCCAGTTGGCCTCCAATGACCAAAGTCTTGATCTTGTGCTCCAAGAGCTTTGGTATATGAAAAATCCCATTGGTAACCACTGTAATATTCTTGCCTCCAAGAAATCCAATGAGGTAGTTTTCTGTTGTTCCTGGTCCGAGATAGATGAACTCATTATTTTGGATATAGCTTGCTGCTTTGCTGCAGATCAGGTATTTCTCTTCCGAGTTTACCTCAAGCCGATTGACCACTGATTGTTCTGCTTCTTCACTGAGCCTGACACCCCCCCCATTAAGAAGGATGATTTTTCCATCATCTTGTAATTTTTTCAAATCACGTCGTACTGTCGGTAATGAAACATTTGTCAGGGCAATCAGATCCTCAATATATGCTATCTGCTTCATTTTAATGTAGGAGTAGATCTGATTTTGACGAACATAGGGAATCATGGCGTTTTCCTCATTTCGGGATTGAGGACAGGCAGTATGGTACTGCCTGTCCGAAAAGAGTGTTTATTGGTAATCAGAACCAGTGAGGTAGCGATAAAAGGCGTTGTTGACGAAGAGCGGTCGTGGAAGGACTGTCAATCCACTGAGATTTTCCAAGGTGTCGATGAGGTTTTGTTTGTTCTCAAGCAAAGAGAAGGGATGGATGGAATATCCATCGCTTTCGAGTACGCAATCGACAATTTCCTGATAGGCTTCATTATCTGCGAGGAAGGTCGTACTGTACAAGGGCTGCCACCAGGATCCTTTGAGCAGGGAAACAGTACTGTCTTTGGCTTGGTTTGCATCATTCTTCTTTGCAAAGGTGTTGATGATTTGGTCGAATCTCATCAAGTCATCTACTGAATCAAACTCAAACTTTGCATCGTACTCAACGGCATAGGCAAGATAGAAATCTTGTCCGAACTCAAGAACCATGTAATATGGACTTGGAGAAGGGACCGGACCCCAGTCAAGCAGGTATTCATATATGGAGACCTTTGGTTCGATCTGGAGTTTTGCATCGATTCCCTCGCTGTTGAGCAAAATCGTCAACTGCTTCAGATGCGAATAGTTGCTGTGTCCATATTGGATGGTACGAGAGGGTAGGAATTGGGCTGAATTCGTATTTTTTTTGAGATTGTAGCCTGTTGAAGCTCTTTGCTGAACGGCAATTGCTCCGATTTCATCCAAGTAGCCATCAGAGAACAGGGTAAAACTGTTGAATGCATTCGATATTCGCATAAGAATATCTTTGTCACTCACTTTACCGATGTAGTTTCTTGCTAGTCCATTCGCATTGGCGATGCTCATGAGAAGATCTATAGCGATGTAGCTGTCCAGCTTGTCTGTCTTCAGAACCCTGTTTGCAACTGTTGCCTCTATGAGGTGTGCATCTAAGGCGCATGCAACATAGGCGAGCATATTCGAGGGGATTTCTGCTGTAATGCCATGATGCTGTAGTCGTGATAATGCTTTTTCTGTGGTGTATGTGTGAGCAAGCTCAGTAAGATCCGTGGCGGCAATGATGGCTTTGAACACCTCACTATTTGAATTGAGATGTACCTGCTTTCCGGTAATCTGAGAGAGTGCAGAACCGAACGTTACTTTGTCAACTGATGATTCTGGAAGTTTGATAGAGTAGTAATACTCCAAATACTCTTTGTTTGTGGGGTCTGCGATTGTCTGGCTTTCAGCAATTGCATTGCCGAACAGCAATGCTGTAAGTAGCAGCATGCTGATAAGCAGTGTTTGTTTTTTCATAAGTGGCTCCTTCTGCGTGTTCTAAACTAAGGTAATTCTCATTTTACTGTATCATTGGTTTGTTTAATTGTCTAGAAAAATCATAAACTGAAATAATGTGATAAAAAAATGAAATTTTATGATTATGCAGTTGTGTTGACATAAGTGAAGGTAGGTGTCAATCTTCAATTCATTATCATGTTTGGAGTGTACGGCTATGCCTTTTGAAAAACCCACTATGTTTCGAGAAATTCTCAAGCATGTGAAAGAAGGGGTGTACTTTGTAGATATCAATCGTAAGATTACCTTCTTCAATGATTATGCCCAGATTATAACGGGATTCAGCGCCTCTGAAGTTCTCTCTCGGTATTGCTATGATAATATTCTCAATCATGTTGATGAAGAGGGAACCAAACTCTGTTTGGGTGGTTGCCCCTTGCACGATAGCATCGTCACCGGAAAGCACAATGAGGCATCAGTG
>Ga0334884_1005820_pt1 | contig 11528 bp, 10 predicted proteins | sample GraSluR1_MG_7_FD_207215 | JGI IMG/M metagenome (GOLD analysis project Ga0334884, IMG submission 207215) | Sludge microbial communities from methane-producing bioreactor in Wageningen University, Netherlands - Granular Sludge_12_05 R1 | ecosystem: Engineered > Bioreactor > Anaerobic >...
ATCACAAGCAGATTAATCTGATTGAAAATCTACATAAAAAATATGGTTTGCATCCGATGCCAGATGGTGGTTAAGGCTGAACTGGAAAAACTCGGGCTGCGCTACATTGATGTAAATATCGGAGAGGCAGATATAATTGATAATATCGGGCCTGAACAATTGCAGAAACTGGATAAAGCTTTAAGAAAATCCGGCCTCCTTCTGATGGATGATAAGAAAAGTATCCTTGTTGAGAAGATAAAAGCAGTTATTATTGAACTCGTCTATTATACTGATGAACAAATCAAAATAAACCTTTCAGATTACCTTCACGAAAAACTCAATTACGATTATACTTATCTTGCCAACCTTTTTTCCGAGGTAAAAGGTATTACAATTGAAAAATTTTACCTGACTCATAAAATTGAAAAGGTAAAAGAATTGATTATTTATGATGAGCTTAATCTTACTGAAATAGCCTACAGGATGAACTATAGCAGTGTTGCCCATCTGTCAAATCAATTTAAGAAATTTACCGGTCTTACCCCTTCACACTTCAGGAAACTCAGAAATAAGAGGCGAGGTACTCTTGAAGATGTGTGAATTATGTAATAATATCCGGAGTTTTGTGCACTTCAACATCAAAGATACTTGCCGGTAATGGAATTTGTTACACTTATGGCCTGTAAGCTATTGACTCTTAACGTTTTTAAGATCGATTGGCACTACTCCTGCCATCTCACCTATAATGTTAACAAGGTCGGACCCTGTTGGAATCACAATTTTAGCATTGGTTCCGAGTGATGCTTCAAGAGCTTCCAGCTTACGTAATAATTGGGCATTCCCAATGAAATATTTATCTGCCGCCTCATTAACCAGTTTAATGGCCTCAGCTTCGCCTTCAGCGTGCAATATTTTAGCCCGTTTATACCCTTCTGCTTCTTTTATTTTTCCCCTCTTTATCCCGTCAGCAACTGTTTCTGCAGCAGTAGCGGAATCTATTGCGGCAATTTTTTCATTCTCAGCCTTTACCACTTTATTCATGGTTTCCTGAACATCCGACGGGGGATCAATTTGTTTTAACTCAGTACGGATAATTTCAATTCCCCAACCTTTAGTCTCTTTATGAAGTGTTTCAAGGAGCTCAGTGTTAATCCTTCCCCGTTCACTGTTGGCAGATTTCAGGGTAAGAGTGCCAATTATATTACGAAGCGTTGTGCGGGCAAGATTTACAATCTGCCATTTATACCTGTCAACATCATATGTTGATCCTTTTACGCTCTCCTCATCTGACCTCACCCTGAAGTATACCTGCGCGTCGACACTGGCATTCAGATTATCGTTGGTAATTATTTCCTGAGGCTGGGCATCAACCATCTGCTCAGTTATATTCACTTTAAACAGCCTGTCAATAACCGGAATAATCCAGTGAAATCCGGGATTGGCAAAATTATGGTACTTTCCAAGCCGCTCAATCAAGCCTCGCTCAGTTGGCCGGACAATTCTGATTCCCGCGAAAAATATCACTACGACAGGAATTATTAAATACAAATAGCTCATTTTAGATTCCTTTCATTTATTAGTAATTAATTATATTTCAGTAACTTAAACAAAAGTACCTTAAATTGTTGCGATTAGCATTACACAATTCAGGATAAGAGTTACATAATTCACACATATTTAGCCTTTCATATTCATAGTTATTACTAATCTATTCCACAAAGGAAATCAAAGGATTACACAAAGGTTCACAAAGTTTATGAATTAATCAGGTTAGGAAAATGTGTGAATTATGTAACTTATTCACGGATTTATGTAATGGTAATTAAATTAATGGATTGCACCTTTGCTGCGTAATTTGGAAACCAGATTGGAAAAGATGGATAATAAGGAAGTTGAGAAGGCCAAACCTCTTTTTATTGTGGAGATTATCGATTATGTTCCTGATTCAGTTGTCCATAAATCCATATTAAAAAAGACAACCGGTAATATCAGTGTTTATTCAATTGATGCCGGAGAAGTTTTGACTGAAAAAAAAAGCCCATTCGACACTTTTATCCAGATCATCGACGGCAAGGCTGAAATATTAATTGATGGAATATCAAACTTGCTGGAAACAGGACAATCGATCATCCTGCCGGCTCATTCATCAAATACGGTAAAAGCCAGAGAACGGTTCAAAATGATTTCAACCACCATAAAGAGCGGATATGAATAAAATAATTGTATCTCTGACATTATGAAAATTGCATTTATCGGAACTTATCCTCCACGGGAATGTGGTATCGGCACTTTTACCCGGAACCTCTACAATTCCATGTTAGTGGATATTAAAACAACGAATGCTCCAAACGAAGGATTGGTCATAGCTCTGAACGATCATGAACAATCCTATAGTTATCCCGAAGAAGTAAAACTAACAATAAGACAGGAGCATCAGAGAGATTATTTAGCGGCAGTAAAATTCATTAATCTCAGCGGTGCAGACCTTTGCGTTCTGGAACATGAGTTTGGTATATTTGGCGGACAACATGGTGTTTATATTCTTCCATTGCTTCACCGGCTTGAAATCCCACTGATAGTCACACTTCATACAATAATAAAATCGCCCTCGTACAACGAAAAAGCTGTTTTGAGGGAAATATGCAAAATGGCGACCAGAATTGTAGTAATGAGCCATAAAGCAATTCAATTTCTTACAACTATTTACGGTGTGGATATAAGTAAAATTGAATATATCGAACATGGCGTACCTGATATTCAGTTTAACCAGTCTGAATCCAAGAAAGAATTTCACCTCGAGAATAAGAAGCTTCTGCTGACTTTCGGTTTTATCAGCCGGAATAAAGGGATTGAAACAGTTATAAAAGCGTTACCTAAAGTTATTGAAAAGTATCCTGAGGTTTTATATATGATTCTGGGGAAAACTCATCCGAATGTTCTCCGGTATGCCGACGAAGAATACCGCATGTATCTTCAATATTTGGCTAAAAGCCTTAAAGTGAGCCAACATGTTTTTTTTCTGAATGAGTTCATTAATCAAAAGGAATTGTTCAAATATCTGTCTGCAGCTGATATTTACGTTACACCATATCTTAATGAAGCTCAGATCACAAGTGGCACTCTCTCCTACGCTGTCGGAGTGGGTTCCGCTGTAGTCTCAACACCTTACTGGCATGCTTCAGAATTGTTGGCGGATGGAAGAGGAAGGCTTTTTGATTTTAATGATTCTGAAGGTCTTTCATCTATTTTCATGGAATTGCTCGAAAAACCTGATGTGCTGAAAGAGCTTCGGAACAGGGCATATAATTATGGCAGAAAAATAACATGGCCAAAGACAGGAGAAAAATATTTAGCGGTCGTAAAAAAAATCCTGACGGAAAAGCCAAAAATATCTAAAAAGAAGGAAACCAGTCTTGATCCGCTTATTCTGCCTCCATTTTCGCTTGCTCATATTAAACGCTTAACAGATGATACAGGGATCATTCAACATGCAAAGTATGGTATTCCAAATTTAAAGGAAGGATACTGTCTGGATGATAATGCAAGAGCCCTGCTGATGGTACTGATGGCCTACAGGCAAAAAAAGAATACTCTGGCCCTTGAATTATCACCCATCTATATAAGCTATATCCACTATATGCAGAATAAGTACGGGACATTCAGGAATTTTCTGAGTTTCAGCCGGAAGTTTCTCGATGAGGTGGGTTCGGAAGACTCTTTTGGAAGAACTATCTGGGCACTCGGATATCTGCTTGCCAATGCACCTAATGATGCTTATTACCGAACCGGTAAATTAATTTTCTTTGATGCATCTCCAAACTTTGAAAAACTTAAATCCATAAGAGGAATCGCCAATACTATGGTGGGTATCAGTTATTATCTCAGGAGCAAACCTAATGATGATTCAATGATCGAAAGATTACGAAATCTTGCCGGTAATCTGGTAAGACATTATGAAGAAAACAGCACACCCGAGTGGAAATGGTTTGAGCCATTGCTTGCTTATGATAATGGGATATTGCCACTTGCTCTTTTACATGCGGCAGAGCTGCTTAAAGATGAAAGAATAACCAGGACAGCACTGGAAACAATGAACTTTTTAACAGAGATTACACTTAAGGATGGCTATTTATCGATCATTGGAAATGAAAAATGGTACAGAAAGGATGGTGAACGTTCCATGTATGCCCAGCAGCCGGTGGATGCCCTCGCTATGGTATTAATGTATCATCAGGCATTTCACCTGACTAAAGATAAAGAATATCTGAATAAATTATTTGCATGCTTCATGTGGTTCCTGGGGGAAAATGATCTCAGAATGAGTTTGTTCGATTTTGAAACTAAAGGCTGCTGCGACGGTTTCGAAAATTATGGAGTAAACCGGAACCAGGGTGCTGAAAGTTCACTGTCTTATTTAATCTCTCACCTGACCGTACTGATGGCATTTGAAGAATACGAGGCATAGACTTAAGAGAGTCACCGCATAATACGAACATGAATGGAAAATATTAATCATGTTAATTAAAAGATATCACAATAATCCTATACTTACTAAAGATGATGTACCTTATCCTGTTGCTACTGTGCACAATGCGGCTGTAGTAAAACTCGGGGGCAGGTATATAATGATTTTCCGGTCTCATAAACTTAACGGAAGAAGTATATTAGGCAAAGCAGAAAGTCATGACGGATTTAGTTTTAAAGTTGATAAAGAACCTTTCATGGTCCCTTCCACTGAAGGGAAATTCAAAGAATATGAGGAATACGGTGTTGAAGACCCACGTATTATTTTTCTTGATGGTGAATATCTTATAACCTACAGTGCCTATTCGAGGCATGGTGTACGTGTTGGTCTGGCAAAAACCAGGGATTTTAAGTCCGTTGACCGTTTTTCTCTTATCACCGAAGCCGATTACCGTAATGTTGTGATCTTTCCTGAAAAGTTTAATGGTTTATATGCACGACTTGACCGTCCTCATTCAGAAATATCACCATGGTCAATATGGATCTCCTATTCTCCCGATCTTATGTATTGGGGTGAATCAAAACTGATTATGAAACCGGTTCAGTATCACTGGGATGAAATGAAAATAGGTCCCGGAGCACCTCCGGTTAAGACTTCCAGGGGGTGGTTAAACATTTATCACGGCGTATTTCCCACCATGGACGGGTGTGTTTACAGATTGGGTGTTGCATTGCATAATCTTGAAGATCCTTCCCTGATAACTGCTGTTGGTGATGAATGGATTTTACAACCGGAAGAAATTTATGAAATAACGGGTTATGTGCACAATGTTGTCTTTACCTGCGGTGCTGTTCCTGAAGAAGACGGCACCATTAAAATATATTGGGGTGGCGCTGATAAAGTAATGTGCGTGGGAACAGCAAATATTGAAAATCTTGTTGATCATTGTCTGAAAAACTCAAGAAAAGCATTATAGTTACCATTAAAAGTATAAAAGGATTGTTTGGACTTTATGAACGTAAGACATGAAGATTGCCATATTATCACCTGTTGCATGGCGTACTCCTCCGCGAAAGTATGGACCATGGGAACAGGTTGCTTCAAATATAACGGAAGGCCTGATCGAAAATGGAATTGATGTAACCCTGTTTGCAACAGGAGATTCGATAACGAAAGGAAAGCTGGAATATATATGTGAGCGGCCTTATTCGGAAGATGCCGATCTTGATCCTAAAGTCTGGGAATGCCTGCATATAAGCCATTTGATGGAACAGGCAGATAAATTCGATTTAATTCATAATAATTTTGATTTTCTCCCGCTGACTTATTCGCGTTTGATTAAACCTCCTATGGTAACAACTATTCATGGGTTTTCTTCTCAGAAAATCCTTGCAGTTTATAAAAAGTATAATAGGACCAACCACTATGTTTCTATCAGCAATTCTGACAGGAGTCCCGAACTTGATTATTCTGCCACCATTTACAATGGGATTAATACGAATGAATTTACATTCCAGTCTGAACCAAAAGATTATCTGCTCTTTTTCGGAAGGATCCATCCCGAAAAAGGCACTTCTGAATCCATTCAGATAGCAAAGAAATCCGGAAGGCAGCTTATTATATCAGGATTAATTCAGCACCAGGAATATTTTGACAATAAGATAAAGCCCTTCATAAACAATAATGACGTTGTATATACGGGCAATTCGGGGCCAATGGAAAGGGATAAGCTCCTCGGTGAAGCTTATGCACTTTTACATCCGATCAGTTTTGAGGAACCCTTCGGCTTAAGCGTTGCAGAATCAATGCTTTGCGGAACACCCGTTATCGCATTTGACAAAGGCGCTATGCCGGAACTAATCCTTAACGGTAAGACCGGGTTTCTGGTTAATAGTATTAACGAAGCGTTAAAAGCAGTAAATGATATTAAATCTATCGACAGAAAGTATTGCAGGGAGTATGCTGCTTCGAAGTTCAGTCGTCAAAAAATGATCGAAGGGTATCTGGAGGTTTATAGAAATGTTTTAGAAAAACATAAGTAGCAGTCATGTCAGTCGCTGTTGCTCTTGTTAAATGTCGACCCATCCGGACAATTTCTTATCTTATCAAAGAACGGAGTTCTTTTCTCTTCAACGCATTTTACTGCATAAAGATAAAGCGAAGCTGACCAGGTTTGCCAATCCTGCCCCATGGCTCTTCCGTTCTGGGCTTTAAACCATTCATTAAACCCAAAATCAATATTTCTATCATTTGAAGTTTTAATAATATGGGTAAGTGCCATGAGCTTTTTCCCGGCAAGCTCGTACCTTTTTGCCGCGACTAATGCTGCCACGTAAAGGCTGCATATAAATGGCCAAATACCTCCATTATGGTATTCTCCAGGGTTGTTATATACTGAATATCGTTCATGCCAGTCAGGATCCTCAGGTCTGATAAAGGGGAAGAAATTAGGTGGCAGATCAACTGCCAGTTCACCTCTTTTTCTCATGTCTGTGCATTCCTCTTCGATCCAGGAAATCATTGCTTCCGCACGGGTGGGTGATGCTGCCCCTGATAGAATGGCGAGGCTGTTACCAAGCAGGTCGAAACGTTCGCTGCTGTATATTTTATAAGACCATAAAGCATAGTAGGGTTTATGTTTTACTACAAGGCCTTCGTGGACATGTTTGTGCATCCTTCCTGCGGTAATGGTGAACCTGCTCATTTCGCGGCGTACAATATTTGCTATTTTGTTCTGACCCAGGAGCCGCAAATAGCTATATACCAGGGTGTTCACAAAAAGGCCATATCCCATAACCCATTGTTCATCGCGCCAGTCACTTGTAGGTTGCTGGGCAACCAGGTATCGATCTGACGGGCTTTGATACGCCATCCATGTCAGGGCTTTACTGACAGCATCCTGAAGAAAACCATCTTCACCCGATATTTCTCTGAAAATGGCAGCCCCCAGTAAAAACAAAGGAGTTGAATCACTTGATCCACGATCCTCCTTATCATGCACAAGTGAAGGGATATGACCATGTTCAGTTTGATTTTCTGCCAGAGTTTCTAATACTGTTCGGATGCTTAATATCAGCTTCTGATTCTCAGAAACACCAATTCCCAGAATGGAAAACATCAGATCTCGTGAATAAGGCTCCGGGTAACCCCAGCCAGCGGTACGTGGAAGTCCATGAAATGGGCCATGGGCATTATGTAGGAGCACTTCAAGAGCTGCTTTTTTTGCATCTCTTATTTCCGCCAGATCTGAGTCTTTCATAGATTTGATAGTTCAGGTTATCCCCAGTTTATTATTTATAATCTGAACAAAATGTTTTGCTACTACACGGTAGTCAAAATACTCGACTACCCTTTTTCTTCCGGCTTTGCCCATTTTAGTACATAATTCCTCGTCGGTCATAAGATCCATCAGGTAGTTAGCAATATCATGAACACTTGCCCTGTAATCCACTTCCCGTGGGACTTTAAATACGACCTTGTGTTTCTCTTCAAAGCCTGATTCGTCGCCAAGAATCACTTCGTTCACGAAAATTTTCTGTGCTACATTTGCCAGGAATGCGGTTTCCCCATGAACAAGTGTATCGAGCATTCCCATGGCATTAATGCCTATTACGGGTTTTTCACAAGCGCCTGCCTCCACCTGTGGCATTCCAAAGCCTTCAAGCCGCGAAGGAGCAGCATATATATCGCAGGCACCTATCAGGTATGGCATGAAATTACGTGACAGGGTATTTGTTGTATAGATGACATTTTTTTCGATGCCTAAGTGCGTTGCCAATTCCAGATCAGCCAGATTCTGAAGTTTGGTTCTTGGTTGGGGCCATACTTTGCATACATATTTCCAGTCGGGAGCTTTTGTATCAATTATGGCAAGTGCCTGCATTACCTCCTGTGCACCTTTTGATGCAGCGTCACCACCCACAGTCAGGATCATTTTCTGATCCGGTGAAACTCCCAGGGCTTCGCGTACGGTTGAAATTTTCGGGCCGTCTTTTTTAAAAGGGATAAAAGCATCTGTATCGCAGCCAACGGGCAGCACCTCAATAATATCGCTATTAATGCCATCACGGACATACATTTCCTTTACCCAGTTCGAGGTTACCAGTATAAGCGGAAGCGCATTCAGCACCTCCTGGTAGTTTGCAATATAACCATCGGCAACAAGCCATGGTACTGGCTGAACTCCAAATCGTTGCGGATGGAGAACCAGATGGGGTGTATGACCCCAGTAGCCGATACCAACAACAACATCGGGTTCAAACCAGCGATAGTACCATTCCTTCTCCTGCGGTGATTCTAAATTAACAGCATGGGCATCAATTCCCATTTTAATAAGACCTCTGTATAACAGATCTCCCTGGGTTGCAAGCCCTCCCGGGGAAGCAGGATAATCATACAATAGCAATACTTTCACGTTATAATAATGTTAAGATTGGTTAACCATTTTTGAGCATCATTAGAATTTGTGAATTGCCAGAACGATTCAGCTTTTGGTGTTGTTCTTGCTTCGAAACTTTCTTTTTCAAATCCATATATTTTTGTAAGTATTCTATATTTCTCTTGCCAGATCTGTTCAGTAAGCAAGTTGCAGACATTAGCGGATAATATAGGTTTGGGATAGTATTTCTTATCACCATCTTCATAAGCAAAAGTCCAAAGTTCGTTTGCAGATATCTTACCTTTATGCCAGAGTTTAATTACAGCCTTACCTGTTTCCTCATGTCTGACATGTCTTGTATATTCACCATTAGGATTATGTGAAATAATCAGATCGAAATGAACAGAGGGCAATAGCTGCAGTATTGTGTGCTCCAACTCATATTTGTCCAGAGGCTTTTGTTCCGGGCCATCGTCCAGGTTCCCCATTTTACCCTCTGACCCTAAAATTCGTAGCGTCTCAAAGAACCTTGGAGCACGATCATTATCGCTTCCCCTGCAAAGACAAACAATAAACCATTTCCACAATGGATTACTCAGTATGGTTCCGCCAACCCACAATGTTTCATCATCAGGGTGAGCAACTATAACGGCAACTGTCTTTGAATTTTTTTTATTCAATGCTGCTGCAATTTTGAGATCTTAAGTTCATCAAGGAGTTCATTCAAATTAACAGAAGCGTAAGTAGATGCGCAGTCTGACATTCCATAAGGAACAATCAGATTACCACTGTGGATAACAGAACCGCACGAGTAAACAACATTTGGCACATAACCTTCCCTTTCTTCTTCATTGGGAGCCAGTAAAGGCGTCTTTAACCTTCCAATCTCTTTTTCAGGATTATCAAGATCATATAATGATGCACCTAATACGTATTCCCTCATTGGTCCTACTCCGTGTGTTATAACAAGCCACCCTTCTTTTGTTTCGACAGGGGAACCGCAATTCCCAATCTGTACCAGTTCCCAGTGGTATCTTGGTTTCTGAATAAGTTTGGCTTCGCGCCAGATATTAATTTTATCTGAATAGGCAAGATAATTATTTACTCCGTCTATCCTGCACAGCATGGCATATTTACCGTTGATCTTTCTAGGGAAAAGAGCCATACCTTTATTCCGGGCAATTTCACCATGAATTGGCAATGCATTGAAATGGTAAAAATCTTTTGTTTCAAGCAGTTTTGGTAAGATGGTATGGCCGTCATACGCAGTATATGTAGCATAATAGACTACGTTGCCATTATCATCTGTGAATCTGACAAAGCGTGCATCCTCAATGCCATTTTTTTCAGTCTCTGAAGTAGGAAAAATTACTCTTTCAGAAATTACCGAATCAAGCGAAAAGTCAAGTTCATAATGCGATTTTGCCAGCCACATCATCTGATTAATTATGGATTCTTTATGGGGTGTAAGGGCGTGTGCCTTCCTTGTCTCTTCCACGGCTCTTTTCAATTCACCGTAGGTAAAGCTGTCGCCAAGCTTTTCCAATACAAAGACCGGACTGATTTTATTGTCGAAATCCTGCATCTCATCCAGTTTCTTTATAAAGGATTTCTTATTGTAAATATGCCTTTTGATCCGTTCTGCTTCAGCCAGCATTTTTCCGACAGGTTCAATAACCAGGTTGCAATTCCTGTCTATTACAGCCGAACGGAAAACAATAGATGAAATATGGCCCTCGCCGGTTGCCCTGAAACTAAAAATCACTCTTTTCTCACCCGGACCTAATTTCGACTGATCGGGATCAATTACAACAGATGGATTAAAAAAAGCTGCAGATTCAATGGAATATTCCATTGTGAAATATGAACCTATAAGCGCTTTCCTCTGTTTATTATTATTGTTAAGCTTTATTTTCAGCTCTTTAAACAGACCCTCCAGTTTATTGAAATGCGCCTCAAATATTAATGAAATATTCCTGTGACGTCTGGCATAACCTCTCAGAACCTGGCTTAACGCAATATTTACTTCATCATCAGACATAACCATCACTCTTCGAATAATCTCTTTACTTCTTTCATCGGAAGTATAAAGGAAACGGGCAATTACCCTGCTGGGGTCAGGGAGAAACTTACTACCCATCCTGTTTGCGGCAACCTGCATAGTCCTGAATTTATGATTTACAATCAGAATACAAATATACTATATTGACCAGGGGAAAATTATGAATAATAACAACTCTTATTATAGTTTTTTGATTTAATATTACAATAGAATACAAAAACCGGTAATTATGAACACCCTTGGCCGTTCTGACTGCAATTATCGTATAAAATTTCGTAAATTTACCCCTAATAACAAAATCATATGGAAGAACTAAAAGAAGGAATGAAGGCTCCCTTTTTTGAGGGTACGGACCAGAATGGAAACAGTGTAAAACTCAGCGATTTCAAAGGCAGAAAATTGGTTCTCTATTTCTATCCCAGGGATAATACCCCTGGATGCACGGCAGAGGCTTGTAACCTTCGCGACAATCACGAATCACTTCTCAACCAGGGATTTGCAGTTGTTGGTGTAAGCATGGACAGCGAGAAGTCGCACAGTAATTTTGCCACCAAATACTCACTGCCGTTTCCACTTATAGCTGACACATCAAAGAAAATATTGAACGACTACGGAGTCTGGAAGAAAAAATCCCTTTATGG
>Ga0334884_1005821_pt1 | contig 11526 bp, 14 predicted proteins | sample GraSluR1_MG_7_FD_207215 | JGI IMG/M metagenome (GOLD analysis project Ga0334884, IMG submission 207215) | Sludge microbial communities from methane-producing bioreactor in Wageningen University, Netherlands - Granular Sludge_12_05 R1 | ecosystem: Engineered > Bioreactor > Anaerobic >...
CAGGTCTCAAGGGGGTAGGTGGGGCTGGTATCCGTAGTGACCGTGACCCCGTTGACGGCATAATAATTCGGGCCGACGGGAGATCCGTACACGTACTGGCTCGCGCTGTTCGACGGGATCACGAAGGTGACCGTGTTCGTGTAGGACTGCCCGGGGAACAACGTGGAATTGTGCGGCGGGGCGTTCGTCGTATGGTGCGAGGTGACCAGCCACCCGCTGGTGTGACTGCTGAGCGTGACGAGGTAGCCGATGTAATGGTATCCGCCCTGATCGCTCGCTACGTTGAGCTGGACCTGGTGGGCCGTGCCGATGAGAGAATCCAGGTAATCCTTGATCTCCGGATATGGTGAAACCGAAGTGCCCGAGCCGGCCATCTTCTGCGGCGCCAGAATGCGGGCGAAGTTTGTGTAGGAGGCGGGGCCGGTATATTCCCAGCCCGGTGTGATATCGGAGTCCGTGAGCGCAAAGACCGCCTGGCCGAGGGCGCTGTCTTTGAAGCGATCCACGAGCGTGTGCGTGGAGGCATATACATAGGATCCGGCGACCATTTTGCCTTTGCTGAACCATTCCATCTGGAGCGGGATGCCGAACTTGTCCACGTAGGTGATGTCCGCGGCATTGTTCTGCGCATCGGTGTTCTTGATCGTAAACTCCGCGTAATCGTAGCGGGATGCGTTGCCCGCGGTGCCGGGAGGCGGGCTCGGTTGGAGATGGTTTGTGAAAGTGAAGTCACGGCCGAAGAAGAAATAAATGGAGCCGGACTTGATGTAGTCGGCCCGGAACGAATAGACGAGATTGGTGTTACCGGAGATGGTCGAGACGTGGGCATACGGGGGGACGGTGCCATGCGTGGAGAGAAAGGAGAGGGGGACGGTGGTCGGGTGCGCCGGGTGGTTGCTCTCGATGTTCGCGAAGAGCTCCATGGGGGTGATCGGATCGTCGGAGATGCCCGGCCATTGTTTCCCGGGCACCTTGATGAAGATGTTGGTGTCGGGCCATCCGGTATCATTGACGATCTCGACCGTCACCTGGCCGGGTGCAAACCGGGGCGCGGCAAGAAGGAACAGGAGGAGGAAGGGATAGCGCAGTGCGGTCTTCATCTGCAATACACTCCTTTGCGCCGGGAGAATATCCCCCGGTTGTTGAGAAGATACCCGGCGGAAATACGCACAGTAAAGCTTCATGATGTGCTGCTCCTCGTGACAAGCGGGGCGCGCAGGATTAAGGCAGGTAGATGATATCGAAGTGGATAATGGTCCATATGATGTAGGCCAAACCCAGGAAAATTCCGAACGGATAGCCAACCAGCCAGGTCATCAGATGTTGTCTGGGTTTATAGAACCGCAGGCTGGTTGCGGTGGTCATCACGTTCGCCCACACCCACCAGAAGCTGGCCAGGGCAAGCAGATAGTAACCCCATCGGGGATAAAGAAACACAAGAATGATTCCGGCGATATTAGCCGGGCAGGCCACGAAGATATCTGCGATCGCGGTGCCATAAAACATCTTTTGCTCGTGCCAGTCATCCCTGGACCCGTCCGGGTTGTTGAATCCTTCGCCCCGAAGGACTTTCCATTGCATAAACCAGAGGAGCAGGGAATACACCCCATACATGGTCAGCAGAAAGTACAGGGTGCCTCGGGAAAAGAGCGAGAGATTCTGCATCATGATTTATCCTGTATGTCAGCCTTGAGGCTGAGAAAATCGCGCCAGCGGATTTAGCGATTCGTATTTGGGCAACACGCTATTAGCGGGTATCCTCTCCCGCATGCAATTGACCGAGAAAATCGTTTGTCGTTGCGGAGTCGGTGCTTTCGATGTGCATGGCATGTCCCAGCAGCTCCCCGATGCCCGCGATTTTCGCCTGCATGGCCGGACTCAATTGTTTGACCAGCTCCACGTTGTAGGTGCGTGACGACGTGTCGTCGAGGGCGAGTCGTCCAAAAATCCGCTCGGCGGCAATGCCGTACGTTCGCGAATTCCACGCGGGTGAATTCTCTTCGAGAACGGGATCAACATTAGTCATCAAGATGGAGATGCTGTTGTCGCTGTTGCGGAGTATCTCCCAGGCGCATAATTGCTGGGGAAAGTCCCGCAACGAGACGGTTTCAACCTCCCAGAAACCTCGTTCCGGCTGGTCCGGGTCCGGCGAAGGAAACGGCGTAACCACGTTCTGGTGGCGATGCCCCGCCATGACAAGGAGGAGGTTCGGGTAATTGTGAAGCGTGGCGACCAGGTTGCTTTCGGATGCAGTATCATAGAATGTTATAGATCTGCTTGTGTTGGTAGCGCTCGTTTGCGGCAGAATGGGAATGTGGCAGGCAAGGATCATGAGTTGCTCCTCATCTTGCCCCATCTGCAATTCGTTGGTGAGCCAGCTTATACGTGCGGCATCAATCCAGCCGCCACCATAAAAAAGCGCACTCCGGCCGGGTTCGTCCTTCTTGCAGGTATTGTCGAGCACGATCACCTTGAGCGGCAGGTTCGTCGCGGGCTCGAACGAGTAGCAGGCCGCCAGGCTGCCGGTGACGCCTTGGATGAAACCATGCCCCTTCGGAAGCGAGGTGCTATCAAAGAACGCATTGACAAAGTTCGTGGGCGAATTGAGTGGCGTAGAGAGTATGCGGCGATCCGGATCCGCTGCGACCATTGGAGGCGTATCGAAAAGGTTCGTCGCTCCCCATTTGATCACGGTGCCATAGGGGGTGGTCCCATCCACAACCCCCACATATATGCCGGTTCCCTCGGCACCCGGTGGAATCAGGGGTCCCTTGGGTGAAATATTGAGAACGTTGGAGCTCACCATGGTTTGCTGGATTTTTTCGCTTGGATAACCGATGCCCATCCATAGCTGATCGTGGTTGCCGATGACCGCGTACCATGGGATGGAGCGATCGAGCCCGGTGGCTTGAAAGGGCCTCTGGTAATCTATGGTGTCGGCTCCGTCATGGGCGCCCGAACTGGGTGTAATGGGCTGTCCGTCCATAACATCAACAAACCAGCGTAGTTCATTGTATTGACCGGAGTTGCATACGTCCCCGAGGACAATGCCGAAATCGAAAGACGCCAGCCGGTGCAGGGTGTTGATGGTCTTGACGGCGGCATCGAGACGATGGGTCGTGGCCAAAATGACCGGCGTATAAGCAGACGGATTGAGTTGGGCCATGCCAGCGTCGCCAAAACCGGCGCTCCAGCCGAGGTAGGGAACCTGAGCCGGGGATTCCTTGTCGGTCATATGAACGTCGGCCAGGGAAAAGAAAGATAGAAGCCGCGCCGCATGGTTCGTACCCGTATAGCCTTCCGGCATCAATGTGAGCAGCCGGCCCTCGTTCGTCCCCGGCCCCCAATCCCACTGGCCGTAGGGCGAGGTCAGGTAGGCGGCCACGTTGGACGGGGCGACGGGATCCGTATCCGGCGCAACGATGCGCGGCAGGATCGTTTGTTGACGCGTCCCCATCTCGACTCCGCTTCCGGAAATGGGAAGCAACAAAACAAACACGCTGATGAATTGGATGACCTGAAACATTTGATATCCACACCACCGGGAAGGATTCTTCATATTATTCGTCCTTTCTTAGCGCGATGAGCCTTATAGCTCCAACTTCTCAACGAGCGCTGTTCGCAGGAACGGTGCGGCTGAGACGCGTTTTTTTGCGCCAGCAAAAAAACGTAGTCTCCAGCTTCTGGTTCGCCTCATTTTGATTCAAGCAACGGCCAGTGCGTGAACCTCGTGATCAATCCGATCTCCGATTTGCTCTTCTGTCAGTGCCAGATCAAAGTGGGTCTGAAGATTGAGCCAGAACTGGGGAGAGACACCAAAGTAGCGCCCGAGACGCAGAGCGGTGTCCGCTGTGACGGCTCGGTTTCCGTGCACGATTTCGTTGATTCGACGGGGCGGAACACGGGTGTCTTTCGCCAGGCGATACTGCGAAATGCCCATGGGCTTGAGGAACTCCTCCAGGAGAACCTCACCCGGATGGATAGGGGATATCTTCTTTGTCTTCATGGTTGTACTCCTAATGGTAGTCCACAATCTCCACGTCATAAGCGTTCCCGTCGTGCCACCGAAAGCAAATGCGCCACTGATCGTTGATTCTGATGCTATGCTGTCCCAGTCTCTTCCCGCTCAATGCTTCCAGCCGATTTGCCGGGGGGACACGCAGTGTGTTAAGATCCTCTGCCGCATCAATCATCCACAACTTGCGCATAGCCACTCGCTGAATGTCATGAGGCAGCTTTCGCGCGTGCTCCCGCCCGTATATCTTCTCGGTATCTTTGCACCGGAACGACTTGATCATGCTTCTAACATAACGCGCGCCGTTAATACCGTCAAGCGTTATTATTTATAAGGGCGAATGCGGCGCTCACCGAATGGCTGGATCGTAACAGGCGCTTGCCCGCCGGAGCAAGCAACGCTTGCGAAGGAGGGAAGCCTGCGAACGAAGTGAGCGCCGCATTCCGCGCGCCGCAGGCGCGCGGAACGTTCAGGCTGAGACGCGTTTTTTTGCGCCAGCAAAAAAACGTAGTCTCCAGCCTCTGGTTCGACAATTCTATTTCTCTGTTGTCCAAAAGGCGGAGGGGTTGATCGTGCGAATGCCCTGCACGCACTTAAGATCGAGCAGGTCTTTGTCTCCCGTCACAATGCATTCGCAGTTTCCGGCTAATGCCGTTCCCAGAATATGATCGTCATCTGGGTCACGACACGTCGGTTCTTCCAGTTCTTGTGGCGTCACCACAACCACCCGTGATTTCAAGAGCCTAATTACATCCTCGGCCTCGCGGCTCGAGAAGTCGAACCTTCCAACGAGTTTGTCCCGCAGTTCATCAAGAATGAATGTTGACAGAATAATTTCGTGGTTGATTGCACAGTACTCCAGAAGTTCATTGCATACGCCATGCGTAATAAACGCGGCAATCAGCACGTTTGTGTCGAGAACAAGTTTCATGATACGCGGTCAAACACGTCTTCATCCGTGTGAATCCCGCGTTGAGACGCTTTCGCCACCATGGTCTTTCGAAGCCCCCGGAATTGGCGAATAAACAGGTAATCGCGAATGGACTCGCGCACGAGGTCACTTCGGGAAACCCCTTCAGTCTTTGAGACTCGGTCTAGCTGGGATCGGACCTTTTCCGGCAAGCTTATTGTAATGGTGCTTCTCATGTGCGGCCTTCCTCCATATCTGTGTAATAGAATATCTTACAGGCAGGGATTTGTCAAATCCAACCTAGACGCTTGCACGCTCCGTGAATCAGATAGACGCCGAGACCAAGGACGAACACTCCAAACGCCAGGCGCAAATACGGACCCTTCATCTTGTTCGCGACACATGCGCCCATCCACAGGCCGATAAACATCGTGCCGGCGACAATGAGCGCAGCCCGAAGATCAACGTTGCCGTGCCTGTAGTACTCGATAGCGGCTGCCAAGCCGATCGGGGGCAGCAGAACTGCGAGGCTCGTGCCCGTTGCCTTGTGATGGGAGAAGCCTGCCCAGTAGATCAGCATCGGTACGATCACGACGCCACCACCGATGCCGAACAGGCCGGCGGTGAGTCCTCCTGCCAGGCCGATCAACACCAGAATTAGCCACGATACCATAGGATAAGTCCTCCATTGAATTTGCAGCGAATCCGATCCGATCGTACCTGGTCGTTTCTCATATCCGGGGTGGCCGCGTTGTTCCCATTGAACTTAATGTATCTATCCCAAACTGTTTCCGGATAAGTGAAATCGACCTGCTCATCCTCCGGTATCGTGCCAAGCCAATGGCGCCGGTGATGATTCCACTCCCAATGCAGGCAAATCCGGCTACCCAACGCCAGCTTTGATCCAAGAAAAGCAGTAGCAGGATCCCGGCGAGCAGCAGGGCAGCGCCGGTGTCCGCGCCGGGTGAAACGTAGGTGTCCACGCTCTTGTTCGCAGTCATCTGTCTTTCGGCAATTCTGCTTTGCAGGTCGAGCAGTATATCTTCGGGGCTTTCTTGTCGTAATCCTCCAAGCGATAGGGCGTGCCACATGACGGGCACTGCGGGCCAGATGGCTTCGTGTGGGCCTTCGCATTCGCAGCAACGGTTGCACTTGGCAGGGGAGGAAAGATGGCTTTTGCATTCTTGGCTTCGTCCCCATCCAAATGCGCCGATGCAGTAAGCCACTTGTCCTGCAGAGTGACCGCCGACTGCTCCGATCCACACTTCGCTGTCAACTCAACGGTCAGATCCAGATATCCCTCTCCGCACCCATAGCACTCATGCCAGCTGAGCGTTCCTAGACCATCCTTTGGGTTGGGTTGGAGTGGCGGTAAAGGTTGCAGGAGTCCGGATTGCACGGCAGCTCTTGTTGTAGCCATGAGGGATGCAGGAACTGCGATTGTCCGCGGGACAAAAGTAAACTGTTTGCACTTTTGGCAAAACGGTTTCGTTTTCACGGCATTCTCCGCGCCTTCCGCACCCGTTGCTGCAAATCCGATTGCATAAAGGAGCCCCACCGCAATACCCCATCCTCCACGAAGAAGTTCTGGGAAGAGGGGGTTGTATTTCATGTTGGCGTACCATGTATATCCCAGCACGATGGCCGTCGCGATGACAGAAACCGCCTGGGCGGCTTCCACACTACGATTCTTGCCCAGGCGGCCGAAGGCTGAGACTATCTTGGCTACAATCACTGCGGTTACGTATCCGCCAACGCCAATGACTGCGGCTTTGACCAGAAACATCAATAGGGGGTCGAGGGTGTGGACCGTGAAATCCCTCAAGAAACCGATTTTGCTCGGGAACCAGAGTATCATCTTTCCGAATACGCCGAGAATGAGCCCGGCCAGACCACCGGCAAGAACGGCGCACACGGCAGCCCCGATCCATGCCACAGGGGCTCCGAGGATCATTGCGACAATAGCCGGGCCGGATGTCTTCCCGTCTGGCACGAAGGCTGGATTGCATACAGGATAGGCGGTCTTAATTCGAGCAAAGGCTTCCTGCCCTGAATCAACAGACGGATACTCAGTCTTGAAGGACGGGGGTGTCTCGGATACGTGGCCGTCCTTTATGACCACTGATGGTGTCTCGGGCTGAGGGCCTCGGGCTGGCTCCCCTGTTGTGTCATCAATCTCGATCCATTCATCCACCCACTTCTTACACGTCGGACATGGCCCGTGATATCCCCATCCGATAGAACCGTCAGAGATCACCTTCGAGCATTCAGGACACTTGACTGTCATACGGGATTCCTTCCATCTCCTGCGAACGTCACGGCTCACCTTCGGTTGACCCGCCGCGGGTCAACCGTAATGGTGAAGCCGATTGTTAGCCTTTTCTTTCTATTATTCTGCAAGCCGCACCCGGTAGTGGTTCTGATTTGTGGGGGTGTTCAAATCGAGCAGAGACTCTGTCCCCTCAGGAAACTCGCTGAGCTCATAGATGGCGAACGGCCAGGCGGTTGTCCACGAGTTGCCTGAGAGGTCTGATCCTCTGTCAACCCAATATCCTTTCCCATATACAGTCTGCCAGGTGATTGCCACACTCGAACCGTCCATAGATGTTGAGATGATCCCAAGAAATGATTGATCGTTGAGAGGATTGGTTCCGCACGCAATCTCATCACCGTCTGATTGTCTGTCCCCATCTGTATCTGGATTCGTGGGGTCGGTTCCTGTGTAGTTCAGTTCATCGATGTCAAGTAGTCCGTCTTGATCCGAATCCGCCTCTGGATGGATAAACTCGTATGCGCCAATATCGGTTCTCGAGATACCATCATTGTCGCCGTCAAGAGGGCGGGGGACGTAATCCATATCGCGCAAGGAGCCGTTGGTCCCGGAATCGATACAGGGAGACGTGGGAAGCAGGTGAAGGTTTGTCTCAGCGAGATTAATGAAATGTGGATCTCCCTCGAAACAGTTAGCCTCGAAATCCACCCATACCTGTCCGTTGCTGTGAAGAAGGCAGTTGATCATCGTACCTCGAAATACTGCGCCGCCATATTCGGTCCAGCCGTTGTCAACAAGCGTGCAGTTAACGAGTGTGCTCTTGTATGCGGCGCCAACGCGGTAGTACTCAAGTCCTTCATTACGCAGGAAGACACAATTGATGGCGGTGCCTTGTTCGAGACCGCCGGGGGTGCTGGCTGCGGTGTTGTCGGCGAGGATGCAGTTGATGAGAGTACTGTAGGCCGCGCCAGCGGCTTCGATCGCGGTATTATTGCAGATCGTGGATTGTATGATCGTTCCCTGCCATACCCCGCCACCTCTTACGCCACCGTGATTTCCCATGATCACGCAGTTGGTTACCATTGCGTTGGTGCCTTGGCACCAGACCCCGGCACCCTGTGTATCGAGGGAGAACTCGGGACTGGTATCGTCTGACGTGTGCCCGTCAGTGATCGTGAAGCCAGCTATTGTTGCGCCATTAGTCAGCCAGACGCAACGGACAGCGTTTGAGCCAATCGGCCCAGCCCCCTCGACGGTTGTGTGCTCAGGGCCGTTGACGCTCTGCACAATCAACGGTTTGTCGATAAGTACGCGGTTGGTGAGGGCACATCCCGGAGCCGCTCGCCCACTGGTGTTGTAGATCCCATTCGAGACAAGAATAAGGGCGGATGGTTCCGCCGCATCAACTGCGTCCTGAATTGAGTGGGCAGCTTCTTGCCAATTCGTGTATGGAAACGTTGGAAATGGACTGTTGGTGGCAACGTAGTGTGTGACCGCGGACGCTTGCTGGTTGCCGATCAATACGCTGACCACGCATGCCTTCAGTAGGTGACGTAAAATGTGTGCATCCCTCTTCATGTCTAAAAGGCTAACGTTACGGGTGAGCGGACGGCGCGCCCGCCTCGGGTGCGCCGTACGCTCCACCCGCTGGTTGGAGCCTTCAATATCTCCTTGTCTGTCCCGGAGTAAACAGCAGTTGCAGCCCGAGTACAATGTTGACGAATGGAAGAATCATTAACCATGCCCATCTGGAATCCCATCCGAGGTCGCGGAGCCTTGGGATCACGACGCCCCAAATCCAGAGCGCGGTACTGACCAAGAATATGATTGTCACCACGGAAAGCATCGCCAGTCCATTGTGACCGGCAAGGATCGCCTGGCGTGCGGGCAAAAGAGGGAGTGACACCAGAAGATTCAGAAGCATGCTCCGTGCGAAGTATTCACCACGCGCTAGTCTCTCCGGGAACAGCAAATCGCGAACAGGATTCGCGGCAAACCGTGTATAGTCTCGCGCCATTATAATCTTGCTCCAACGACGAGGGTCACCGGACGGCGAGCCCGCCGCGGGCGAGACGTACGGTGCACCCTCTGGTTCGCCGCCTATTCTTTTCTTGAAATCCTCTTTACAGTCTGTCGCACGATATTCATGAATTCATTGATCTTTGGATCGAGTTCAGCGGCCTTGATATTTCGTGAAAGGGCTGAACCGTCTTTGCTATTCGGCTTGATGCCCATGAGCGCGCAGATGGTCTTCACGTAATCGTAAGAGATGATCTTCTCCAGTCCGACCTTTTCGAGTTGTCCCGCTAGCCATCCCGTGTAGATCAGTCCGCCGTTGGTTAGCACGAACAGGGTCAAGTTCTGTCTGCTTCCATTCGGGTCAGGTAGTTGAATGGACACGCCACCAGACCGCCATGTCAGTTCTGCGCCTATCTCGGTCGCAAAAGTCAGAAGTCGGCGAAATACCTCTTTTGTCTTGTCGTCATCAATTTCCGAGAAGAAGTCATCTTCTGAAAGAGTGCGACGTCTGGCCCCCGTCTTCTTCTCGGCTTCTTCTTCGATGGCGACTGACACCTGTGCCTCACCCGTCGTGTGAACTCGGACGACGGCCCTCACGACCTCCGTTGTCTGGGCTACGACCATTGGGATTATGAGGCGCCCGTTGAATGATGCCTTGTTTTCGTAAATCTGCATCTCGACAAGGCAAAACGTGAAGAGCATTTGCGGCTGCCTGTGCAAATGCCCAAGCATCGCTTCCAGGTTCTCTCGTATCCCGTCGCCGACGACGAGCAGCAGAAATCTCGCCGCAGTTAGGTTCTTCTGGACCTCGTCAATGAATTGCTCTTCTGGAAGAACCTCCTTCGGATATTTGCTCGCGACATAAGAGTACAGGCTTGCATCTCCAAGCGGGGACGGGGGGAGCCCATTCCTCAGTGCAGCCTCAAATTCTGAGTAAGACCACGAGCTGAGCCGTGTGGCGTAATCGAGCACTTGGGCAACAACCTCGCGCGTTGCCTCCGGATTTCTCCAGAGCTTTGTTTCCACGAGGGTTATTTTACCGGAAGGGGAGACGAATAGGTTGTCGATGGAATCTACTTCGCGTCCCAGAGAAATGAGTGGCGCAAATGCGGGATCAATCTCTTCAACAGGCAGGATTTGCGGAGACTTGTTCAGCGAATCTTGTAGGAAGTCCTCGGCAACGGCGCGGTCGGCATATTCCACGCGTGTGAGCGTAACGTGCGCGCCATCTGGCGCGACTATGCTTGGGCTGCCTGTGCGGCGCATTATGTAATTCCTTTCTTATGGCGAACGACTGCCTTGAGGCGACGGCGTTTAGCCGGTAGCCTCCAAGGCCTTGTTCGATGCTATTGTATGCCTTCGATCACGACCCCAAAGCCCACTGCTGTGGAACCCTCGCGAATTGTGAAAGTGCATCCCTTGACGAGAGCGCTATAGTCGACGCCGTAAGGGAGGGCGAGGCGCACTCGGTACAGTTCTGCGCATTCTGTCGCCTTAGGACCTCCTGTGAAGGAAACGCCAAGATAGTCGCTGGCGTCGTTGGTTTCCTCGGGATTCCATTCCCCTTGACGCAGTTTCTCCACATGCAGGTGTGGACGATATGCCCCTGAGTTCAAGTCTTGGGGTGGTTCCGCTCGGCCTCCTTGTTCCGGTGGCACGAAGACCACATCAGCCGTTATATGTCTTTCTTTCATTCTTACATCGAACGTCAGGGGTGAGCGGACTCGGGAATCGCGCCAATTGCTCGGACCTTGTCAAACGGCGACCCGCGATTCCCGAGTACGCTCGACCCCATGGTTGGGCACTGATTCATTGTCCACGCATATTCCTTAAGGAAGCGAAGAGCGCAGCCAGGGCGTCGTCAGACATACGCCTCATTTGCCATGTCTTATCGCCACTATCGTTGACAAAAAGAACTAAGTCCTTGTCTATTATCTGAATTGCAGTGCTATGTCCATCGGCTGTGGTTATGTGGACGCGATCATCTCGAATATCGTATGTGATCGGCTCAAAAGGGAGCCCCTGCCGAGAAAAGGTGTCTTCTTTGAAGATGACAATCCAAAGATTCGTATCTACGTAACCGCTCCAGTTTCCGATCAGGGGGTTGTTCGCATGCCGACCGCATGATGCGACGACGATCACGACCGCCATTAATGCGACGACTCTATTCATATTACGTGTGCCCAACGACTCGCTTCAGCCGCCTTGGAAATCGCGCCAGCGATTTCCAAGTAGGCTGGAAGCGCTGGTTGTGCAGAGTATTTCAAAAAATGTCATGCCCGTTCAAAGAAATAGCCGCAGTTCTGACAG
>Ga0334884_1005822_pt1 | contig 11526 bp, 12 predicted proteins | sample GraSluR1_MG_7_FD_207215 | JGI IMG/M metagenome (GOLD analysis project Ga0334884, IMG submission 207215) | Sludge microbial communities from methane-producing bioreactor in Wageningen University, Netherlands - Granular Sludge_12_05 R1 | ecosystem: Engineered > Bioreactor > Anaerobic >...
GTTACAGGAGAAGATTCGGGTGAGTTAATCATCGCGGCCTATACCTTGGGCATACCGCATCCACCAGGATATCCGTTGTGGAGCATGCTGGGGTACCTGTTTACCTACGTCCCGTTTGGTAGTATTGCTTGGCGAGTGCATCTATTGTCCAAAGTTTTTGCTGCCCTCTCCTTGGTCATGTTGTGCCTGGTGTTTTTGTGCTTCTTCCAGCAATTTTTCCAGTTACACCTCGCTACGCTCGGTTACACAACCAGCCAGGCAAAGAGCCCCCGAGTATGAATTACTACCCCAGGAACTCTCATATGAATTGGTGCAAAAACCGGGGGCTTGGCAATACCGTTTGAATTTACATGCCATAGCTTCCTCTTGTTCATAAATTTTAGGTACAATTCATGCACATTTTTGCAAGCAGGCAAAAAGAAAGCCAACGACTCATTGCTGTAAGTCATTGACCTGTAAGGATTTATATGGTCGGGGTGAGAGGATTCGAACCTCCGACCCCCTGCTCCCAAAGCAGGTGCGCTAACCGGACTGCGCTACACCCCGACGTGAATTGTTTATCTGTTTTAAAGGTGCTATATCATAGCATATTCAGCGGCGTTTTTCTAGTTTTTAGGTAAGTTTTGTTTGCTCAGGAAAGCTTTGTGGAAAATAACACTAATTTTATCTAGGCATGAATGTCTGAAATGTTAAAGTGGACATCTCATGAAGATTTAGGTGCAATACGTAATCCACCTGTCGGTTGAGATGCGTTTCTGGTCTTAATGACTTTTAAAAGTAATTAACAACCGCTATTTACGGAGATTTTTGGTGCTTCGCAAAAAATGATTGGTTAGTTACTTGTAAATCATCAATGCCTGTTGTAAGCCAATATCATTCTCACCTAATTAAAACAAGTTCATTCTGCTGTCTGTTGTATCCCTTCAATAGCTACGATGACTGGAATCTCATCAGACAACCCTTGAATAAAATAATCCATACCAAATTCACTGCGTTTAATGGTGAATGAATATTCAAAACCGATTATTGGCGTACCTTCTCTGTTTTCATTACTGCCAATTTTTTTTGCATCAACTTCAATTTGTTTTGTAACGCCGAGCATCGTTAAATCACCCGAAACTTTGTAGTCACCATCCCCTGATTTTTCCCATGAACTACTGCTGAAGCTCATCGTCGGGTGTACATCTGCATTGAAGAAATCAGGGTTACGCAGGTGATTGTCACGGGCTTCAACGAAGGTGTTGATACTTGCTACGTTAACAGTCATTTCAATCTTGTTTTCTTCTGTCAATTCTGGATTATAGGTAAATTCTCCTGAAAAATCAGTGAATGCACCATATATATTTCCTGTATTCATGTGCGTGACCTGGAAAATAATGCTGGAGTGCATGGGGTCAACCTCAAATTCTGCTGCCTTTGTAATGGACGAGCTCAAAACCCCTAAAACGATTGTTGAAACGAGTAATATTCTGGTTGATACTGGTGTCAGTGTCATGTTTTCATTTCCTTATGTTGATTTTTGCTGCGTATAGCATACTCACAAAAAAAAGTTTGTGAGCAGAGCGGTGTTTCCCATTACTTCAAAGATGTTTTACGCATAAAACATTGGCTAACCGCATAGTATTCCAGGGGATGAATGATAAACTCAGGGTGGGGGATGTTATCCGGCTTATTTCTCGGCATCAGCCGCTTCATCTGGAGATTGTTTAGGTGCAAGAAACAATTCATGGGCAATCAGAAGGAACAAGCCGGCCATGATGGCGATATCTGCAATATTGAAGATACCGGTTCTCAATTGCCAGTTTTCAAAGGTAAGACCCATGCTCATGAAGTCGACCACCCGACCATCGCGAAAAACACGATCGATCAGATTGCCGAAACCACCAGATAAAATCAGTGTAAGTGAGAAGGATACAAAGGGAGGTAAATCTTTTTTAAACATCAGGAAACTGGACACTGACAGTAAAACAATACTGTTAAACAAAGTTAATAACCAAAAGCGAACAGGTTCGGAGAAGGTGCCACCCAATCCTAGAAAAGCACCGGTGTTTTCTGCATACTGTAAGCGAAACAAGTCCGCCCAATAGATAATTGCCTCTCTGTACTTGAGATGTTTGATTGCGAGCATTTTAGTTGTTTGATCAAGAAGTACGATACCAACAACAAAAGCAACCACGTGAAAAGTGCGTCGCACACGTTGGGTTGCGTCCATAAACATAAATGGATGATTCCCTGTTCGGTTATGACACTGGTGCTATCAGCGGTTCCAATTCTTCCATTGGTTTCGGTATCAACCTGTCGAAACCTACAGGCAAAGCCAGTCCTTGATGGTACAAGGTTGTGGCACGAGCCAATACCGCTGCGCCAAAGAGTATGTTCATGGCCACATCCACAACTTTTCTATTTGCAGTATTTTCCAAGTATGACCCTTGAGACCACTCATTAAATGCGCCCATTGCGGGACCACACCAGATTTGGTAATCATCTTGACGGTCTTCAATTCCTCTGAATGCCCAGGCCGAGGATTGTCCGAGATACCAACGAAATATCAGTGCCATTTTGTGCCGGGGACGTTTCTCAGCTTTTTCAATTTGGGTTGGGTCAATTTCTTTGAAGTATGCCTTGGTTTGTTCCCAGATAACTTCTAATGGGGCCCGAAATATCTGTTCTTCAATTTTTTGGCGTTCGTCGTTCGGAATTTCGTCAATATCAGTGTATTCACGATACAATTCGTATAGCTTGGCTCCGCGAACGCCATAGCGGCAACCTTTTTTCAACACCTGCACGGTAACACCCATCTCAAACATATCTGCTGCAGGTGCTTTTTCGACATCGGTTTGTCCTGCTTCGGCAAGCAATGATTTGACATAGTCTGAGGTGCCTGCCTCGATACAAGCCTGGTTAACCGATCCTGTCACAATATAGGCTGCGCCCATGGAAAAAGCTGCGGCTGCGGCCATAGGTGTGCCAACACCGCCCCCGAGTCCTACCCGAAGTTTGTCAGCATATTGGTATTTCTGTTGCATCTCATCACGCAACCTGAGTAACGAAGGCAATAAAGTTATTGCCGGACGGTGGTCTGTGTGGCCGCCAGAATCAGACTCAGCCGTGAGATCATGTGCTACTGGAATTTCTACCGCTAAAGTGGCTTCTTCTGCCGTTATTTCACCATTGGCAAGCAGCTTTTCCAGCATGCGTTCTGGTGGTGGCGAAAAGAAACGCGTGGCAACTTCAATGCGGGATGCCTTGGCAATAATCTTGTTGGGAGCGACCACTTTACCGGATTCATCGCGGTACAAGCCTTTAACCCGGTATTTAATCAATGGAAGAGACAAGCTGATGTAGGCCGAAGCTTCTACAAGTCGTAAACCATATTTTATATACAATTCGGCAACTTCTTGTTGCCAACGTGGTTCATTAGGACTGTTAATGAGGTTGAAACCAAAAGGTAATCCAGCCATACTGGAGGTCAACCTTTGTAAAGCAGCTTCAATCCGCTTGGGTGGTAAACCGGCAGCGCCAAAAAAGCCCAGCATGCCTGCACTTCCAAGTGCTTCAACCAGGGATTCTGATGAAATACCATTGGCCATGGCACCCGCATAATAGGGGTAACGTAGTCCATGCTCCTGGCAAAACTGCGGGTCTCCGAGGTGTTCCAGCGGACATGCAGGTGCCAGACCCAATAAAGGCAACGATTCATTTTCCAGCTCAGTCAACCCCAAATGTCCTACGCCACCGAGCATACATTCTGGGTTTTCATCTCGTAAGACGAGAAAAATATTCTCTTGAATCCGCTGTAAAGCATCTTCGAGTGGAAGTGATTCCGCAGACAGTGCTTTGGGATCAGGTGCCCAACTACCGAGGGGACGTGTAGTGAGATGATGTACGTTATTATTATGTTTTACGGTGCTGGTCTGCATATAGTTGTCCTGTGCTTGCGCAAGTATCCTTTCAGAACGTTTGTACGTGAATCGGGATACTCAGCGACGTGAATCAATAATCATCGGTAATAAAAGGCAAATGTGCAACAATGCCTATCATTGAACATATGAATACGGCGGAAAAACTGTTTTTGATGAAAGTGGCACAATCCGTATCGGTGTGGTGAATTGTGTAAACCCTTGCAAAAGCAAGGGATAGCTTTTTCATGTCTGACAAAAGTATAGGAAATTATGGGTCAAAGTGTCAAATTAAACACGTTGATGCACATTAACTCTGGTATGCTCCCAGGTGACCCTAATACCAACTACATTTAATGTTCATCTGCTGGTTGTGCTGGCATCATTCTGGTTCTCGTTTAACCAATGCCAGAATTAAGGCTCCAACACCTCGAAAAAGCATTTTCAAGGAAAGGAGTTGCCCCAGGATGGGCAGCAGGAAAGTGCTTTCTATGATGATTCCACTTTTTAGCAGACATCGTAGGGAAGGGCGAGATATAGCGGCTCGATCTTCGATTTGCAGGGCAAGTGCGGCATATCCTGCGGAATATCCAATGACTACCATAACCCCAAGAGCAATTAACAGGATGCTTGCAATGAATGATAATAGTGGGTTGGATTGAGCAACCATAATAAAAATAATTATCAAGACCAGAAATATGTTAACACCACCATATAATGTGCAGTGTGTGGGTCGTTCATTATATGCTCGTAATACCTTCAACACTTTTATTTCATAGGAGCACCATAACCAGCAGGCTGCTCCAATAAAAGCGCATTTTATAAACAGTATAAGTATAAATACATTCATCAGGAACAAGGCTCCCTGAATCTTTTCTAAATGATCTGCCATTATCTCTTCCATATCAGTTCTTTCTATTGATGGCTGAATTTCCCTTTACAAGGACCGCTTGTTTGTAATTCCCCCTTTATGCCATTCCCATGAATTTATAGCAATTAAGAGTATCAGTGACAGTGTAATTCCCACCCAGATACGGGGTCCCTGCCAGGTTGAGTAATAGGTCAAGACTGCCCAGAATTTGTCCAATGTATGCAGCATGTTGTAAAAAAGTAAATAGACATGATCACTCAAATAAAGTGTAATGCTCGAAATGCTCGTATAAATGGTACTTGGCTCATATAGTCGTGTCAGGTTTTCATAGTTTAAACTGGAATAAATAATAACCGACAATCCTATAAGAACCAATAAAAGCGTTATAGCCTGATGATATGTCCCGGGTAGCCTGGTAGCAGGCAATGACTTTTCCGATCTTTCTTGTAATCCAGTCTGGATTCTCATCAACATGTCTGCTTTCGGGACAACCAATGAATTTGTTACGTGCATATAAAGGTGCAAATTATTGAGTTTGTCTGCATATTTTTGACATATATTGCATGTTTTGAGATGAATTTCCATGTATTGAATCACATTGGCCAATTCACCGGTGTCAAACCCGATATCCAACTTGTTTTTTACTTCATTACAGTTCATTCTGCTGCCTCATCCATTAACATTTTTCTCAATAACTTACGAGCACGACATATCGCAACCTTGGCCGCGCCTTCACGCATGCCAATCACTTCACCCGCATCCCGTATGGACATGCCATCAATATAATGTAATTGAACCAACAGGCGAGACCGTTCAGGGAGCTGATCAATGGCGGTTTGTACTTCAAGCCACAACTCCTGTGATTCCAATCGCACGCTTGGATTCAATGCTGTACTGTGCGCGGTTGTGTTTTGCCTGGTATTATCTGGTAAATCCCCCTCAACCAATCGGTCTGTCAGGTAAAGCATATGTTTTTTACGAATACGCAAGCCATTTAATGCAACATTGGTAGCGATCGCATATAACCAGTTTTGAAAAGATCGCTCCAGATCATAACTGCCCAAATAATGAAAAGCGCGTATAAATGTATCCTGGGTTAAATCTTCGGCATCTTCTCGGTTTTTAATGATGCGGTAGACATGCCGGTAAATACGCTCCAGGTATAATTCAGCCACTTTGCCAAATGCTTCACAATCTCCTGCTTGTGCTGCCAGAAGTAGCTTCTTTTCCGCAAACGAACCTGCATTGTTTTCTTGATCTTTCTCCATTGCCTTTTTACGCAGGCCCACGGATACCTCCCAAGCTACGCTGTGCGACATTTCTTGTCAACCTTCATAATTCCAATGTTTCCTGTTGCCCTGCAATTTCTGATTCCAGATTCGACACGGGAACAAATATCTGGTTAGCATTATCTTCTGAACAAGGTATTGTAGCCTGACGTTTGATAACATAACTAATTGTTATTACACCAAATTACGAGGACAGGTTACATTGCTCATGGTGTCTGGCACTCAATGAAGTATTCAAAATGGCGTTCTGGAAATAAATCCTAAAATATCGCACTATCAGAATTTTGTGAGTGTCCAGTTATGTGTCATGCATGTTTCGTGAATGTTCTCAGCCAAGGGTTTTGGGGAGGTATGCTTTGGAAAAACAACACTACCCGGGCGAGTAGCCTTAGGCATGTTGGAACAAAATACAGTAATCAGAAAACACTACCGAAAAGATCACAAGAATTTGATCGTTTAACTCCATTATCGTCATTATAGTATTGGAGAACACACGGTGAACAAAGGAAGTTCAGATATCGCCTTGATGCTTCTGGTCAAATCGGGAGATGAGGGAGCTTTTGAAATCTTGCATTCCCGATATCAACGCAAGGTAGTCGCATTTTTCTGGGGACTTATTCGTGACGCGCAGCTCGCAAACGATCTCTGCCAGGAAACCTTTCTCCGTGTCTGGATGGTACGGAAACGCTACCAGGCAACGGGGACGTTTTGCGGGTATCTTTTCGGCATTGCACGCATGATATGGCTTGAACGCAGCCGAACAATTAAAAAGGAATCCCGGTTGGGCACGCCCTGCACACTCGAAGCGCTGGAGTGGTGCATGGAAAACATGGCGGATAAGTATAAGAACCCGGCGGAAAATCAGGAGCTGACCGATGCCTTCTGGAATGCCCTCGCTGTGTTACCCGAAGAACAACGCATGGTATTTGTGATGCGTAATATTGAGGGACTATCACTCGATGACATCGCAACTGCGTTGGATTGCCCGGTTAATACGGTGCGATCACGAAAAATGCTGGCGGTGAACAAGTTGCGTGTTTTGCTCAGCGACGTATACACGGCACTCATCGGCGCGAATTTGAACTCAGGTGGAGGTAGATAATGGATTGCCGGAAGATAGATCGAAAAATAGTCGCCTGGCTGTGTGATGAGCTGCCCATTCATCAACGTGCCGGGATTGGGACTCATGTGGAAGCCTGTGAGTCATGTGCGCGACGAACAGATGAATTGCGTTGGGTACTGGAAACAGGAAAGCAGCAACTCGATTATCAGGGGTCTGTATATTCGTTTCATATGTTCAAGGCACGCCTGCATACCATCAATTCCCTGGAAGAAGTCTGTTCCTGGATTCCCGTGTTACGTGTCATACACCCTTTGCCCCGCGTTGCACTGGCAGCGCTGTGTCTTTTTATCGCTGTAAGCGCGCCGTTATTTCAATCCCGGGTGCGTCACATGCATACCCGATTGACAACACCACTGTATCAATACCAAAAGACACTCCATGAATGGGAGCATTTGGCCTTGGGCCCAACCCACTCTGATGCTGCTGACAACGATTTTGATCGACAAACACCTTCCTGATAACGAACGAGTCAGTAACAGAACCGTTTAATGAATAATTGCCAACATTGATCGGTATAGAGGAAAAGTGACATTTATACAGTAAGATGCAATAATACAGTATAGTACGATTCTATGTGTTGTGGAATCGTCTCACATAAAATCAACAGGTGATTACTGCCATGACGCAATTTCGGTATCGGGCTATAGACCCGAAAGGACAGGCCATTGAAGGTGTAGTTGAAGGCAATTCGATGCACCAGGTTACTCGGAAACTGCAGGAACGCGGTTTGACGGTAAATCAGGTACTGGAGCCGGAAGGTGAAGCACTATTCAATGTACGGCCTGCCCACCTTCCCTGGCAAGAGTTGTTGCTGGTGGCCCAGCAACTGGATATGATTGCGCGCAATGACTATCCCTTGGCCCCCTCGCTGAAGACTATGGGCAGGGAGCTCGGCAGCAAACGGTTGAAATCTGTGCTGGCGCAAGTAGGGGAAGACCTGGAACAGGGGCACGATCTCAATGAAGCACTGGAACGACGGGGGAACCAGTTTCCCGCCTTGTTCATTCACCTGGTGCGGGCCGGAGAAGCGGCAAACAACCTGTCTGAAGTGACGCGCTTGCTCATCAATTACTGTGCACGGCGCGTGGAGACTACAGCTAGAATCCGCACCGCATTAATTTATCCCTCCATTCTGTTCGGTGCGATGGTGATACTGGTGGTGATATTTGGTTTGTTTGTTGTGCCCGGTATGACTGAATTAATCAAAGATTTTGAAATTACGGAGGAACAAGAATTTAATTATAGATTTATAAAGAACTTGTTGATGCTGCAATTTCTGGTTGACGGCCCCTATGGCCCACTGGGAATCTATGGCCCTCTGATCGTATGTGCCTTAGCCTATATATCCATACTCCTGATTCGGCGTTATCCTGCTGGACGATTATGGCTGGATTGGCTAAAAATGCGCATCCCTTTCCACGGACCAATTCATTACTGCGCTACTTTAACCATTTTTACCCAGGCACTGGCGATGTTGTTCAAGGCACGGGTACCCATTGTAGAAAGTCTGGAGATTGCCGCGGCCTGTGCGTCCAGCCCACAACTTGAGCGAGCGGTGGCTCAGATTGTGCTCGAAATTGCCGAAGGCAATACACTGGCAGATTCCTGTGAAAATACCAACTTCTTCACCCGCGATTACTGCTGGCTGTTAGGAGTCAGTGAAAAGCGGGGTGATTTGGAGACGACACTGGGCCACATAGCGGACAGCCTGGAAAGAGATTTGAAAGCACGGGATATGACATTTGCCGCATTATTGAGTCCGGTACTGGTTAGTATCCTTGGACTCATGGTTTTGTTTTTGTTCATATCAATGTATGTATCACTTAATTACTCATTCATATAGAAATCAATGTTTTAAGTCTGAATCTTTACAGCACAGGTAAGTAGATGAAAAAATTAATACATAGATTATTTAGTAAAGTCAACTTCAGAATTAACTGGTGGCCCAGGTTGTCCCTGAAAAATTATAAACGGTTCAGCTTGTATCATTACCATTCCAGAAACAAAGAGTTGTTAAAAATTACACTACATTTTCTGGCAATTACTCAGGCAAATGCACCGCTCACAGATGGTTTAGAGGCAATGGCAGAAAGAGAGGCCAGGCGTGAAAAGCAATTAGCACGTTTGTCGAATAGGTATATGCTTGTTCCTATGATTCTGATCCTGTTGATACTTGCTGCAATTATATATTTCTATATCTTATTGTATGAGGAAATTCCAGAAATACCCGTTGTAATAGCAGCATTTTTTATAATATATTTTCCATTTATATTTATGTTTTTTGCCCTCTATAGAACTTTTCAAAGCAAACGTTATCTGTGGAAACAACTAGCACAGAAAGCGTCTGAAGGCTATACGTTAGGAGCATTGGTTGATGAGGTACCTTTTCTATTTCCAGCTGATTACCGTGCTTGGATACATGCTGGTGAAACCACTGGTAATTTGGAAACCAGTCTAAAGCACATGTGTAATTTATATGAGTCAAAAATCATTGAAATGTATGAACATCGTACTACATTTGATTTAATTTATTTACTTTCGCTATTTACCATGACAGCATTAATTACATTTTATTTATCAATGTTTTTTATGCCAGTTTTACAAGGAATTATTTCAGAATTTTATACTGAAACGATACAGTTTAATGAATTATATTATTTAATTATTTATAATAATCAGTACATTGAGCATATCATTAATATTTGGCCATGGATTATGATTGCCTATATCATTATCGTGTTTGCTTGCACTATTATACTAAGTGCCCGGGCACTTATAGTTTCTTTGTGTCTTTCGCTTCCCTACTTCTGGCAAATCCCTGTGTATAAGAATCTGAATACATTCTATAAATTGCTGGGACATTATTTGAAAGCGGGAATCCCTTTGGAGACTGCCTTGGGGGTATTAGCGGAAAGTAATGCTTTTCTCAAGCCATACCGAAAATCCATTAAAGAGATGCAACAGCTTGTGACACAAGGGGAATCATTGGGAAACTCAGTTGAGAAATGTTCCAACAGTCGCCTGTTTCCGGCAGTTATTACTGGTTTGTTGCATCTGGGAGATGAAAGCGGAAGGTTACCTCAAACCTTGAGTGATATAGGAGATTATGCCTATCTCCGACTTCAACGTGTTTTCCGAACGCTGAATCAATGGGTTATTCCAGTAAGTGTTGTAGTATGTGGCAGTATTATAGTGATGTATTACCTAAGAATTATTGCACTACTTTCTCTTGTTGCAGACTTGATTATGCAAGATTTGTAATAAAAAACTAGAAGGCTAGTCGAATGAATACTTTATTCATCAAAAAATCGTCCACTGAAACAGGATTTTCTCTGGTGGAGCTTGTCTGTGCGCTATCTGTTATCAGTGTTGGGTTCTTTGGCATACTGCATCTTATGCACATTGCGTTGAATCATACCCGGGCATTGCAAGAGTATCGGGTCGCGCATGAAATAATTGAAAATACCCTGGAAGAACTGCGCAGTGAAGCGTATGAAACAATGGAAGCGGGGGTATTTCCCCTCGATCAAGCGACGTTGGAAGAGTCTGGATTGCACCTGGCCGAAGGTAGCCTCAGTATTCAAGCACATCCTGACAGCCTGGTCTGGGAAATCACGGTGAAATTACGGTGGGTTGGGGACAAGGGCCGCGTCATCCAGCGACAACTCAGCACATTGGCAGGACCGATATCATGATAACGCCATTACCCTGCAAAGTAAAGCCTGTGTTACTGCACAATAAGGGATATTTTCTATTAGAGCTGATGGTGAGTGTTGTTGTTATCGCGATATGTTTCAATCTCTGTTTATCGGCATTTGTTACCAGCAATCGCATGATTCAACTCAACAACGTACAAATCGAGCGTACTGCTGAGAGCAAGGAATTGAGGGGTTTGTTTTATCGCGCTGTCCGACATGCCACCGGTGTTGTCTCAGAAGCAGGTCCCTATATAACAAAAGAAGACGTGCTGGTTTTACATACTCCAGATGCAATGCGTAATGATTGTTTTACCGCTATCGGGAATCTGAAAGGTGAGGGAGTATTTTGCTATGCCGTTTTGCGGGAGGCCTCTGCGGGCGAGTGGGTGTTGGATGATTTTCGAACCCTAAGCCGGGAATGGGCCTCACTCTCATTTGAAATGCAATCTGGTAGTGATTTGATCACCTTGCAATTGCAAGGCATGCCGCTGTCTCCTGATTCTACAAGTGGAGGAGCGCGTTATGTTTTCAAGGCAACCCCCCGATTGTTTTCAGGGATGACAGGGGATACACCATGAATGATTTTTCGAAACTGAACAATACCCGATGGGGGAGGAGTAGCCAGGGCAGCGCTTTGGTCTTGGTT
>Ga0334884_1005827_pt1 | contig 11515 bp, 8 predicted proteins | sample GraSluR1_MG_7_FD_207215 | JGI IMG/M metagenome (GOLD analysis project Ga0334884, IMG submission 207215) | Sludge microbial communities from methane-producing bioreactor in Wageningen University, Netherlands - Granular Sludge_12_05 R1 | ecosystem: Engineered > Bioreactor > Anaerobic > Unclassified...
AACCTACAACGACTTTACCAATATAAACCTGGCCGGACTTAAAGCTGACGGCACAGACGGATCGAGCGAAGTGACTTATATCTGCCTCGAGATCTTTGACGAACTTCGCCTCCTGCAGCCCCAGGGAAACATCCAAGTCAGCGAACGCACGCCTGACAACGTTATCCGTGCTGCGGCAAGGGTTTTCCGCAACGGCATGGGCTATCCTTCGGTCTTCAACGCCGACATGGTGATCCAGGAACAGATGCGTGTAGGCAAGACGCTTGAAGATGCGCGCGAAGGCGGCACAAGCGGATGCATCGAGACAGGCGCTGCAGGCAAAGAGGCATATCTGCTCCATGGATACCTCAATATTCCCAAGCTCCTTGAGTATGCACTTACAAACGGCGTAGACATGCTTACTGGCAAGCAGGTCAGCATCCAGACAGGAGACATCAGTGAGTTCAGGACCTTTGACGATCTCTATGCTGCATTTGAAAAACAGCTCAACTACACAGTAGAGACAAAAATCAAAGTTGACAACTATCTCCGCTATCAGTACGCAACGAAGATGGCAGCCACGTTCCTCTCTGTCGTGATCAGGGACTGCATTCAGAACGGCAAAGACTATTACAACGGCGGACCGCGCTACAATTCAGACTACATCCAGTGCACAGGGATCGGAACGATAACGGACAGCCTCTCAGCGATCAAGAAGCATGTTTTCGACGATAAGAAGTACACCCTAAAACAGCTTGTTGCTGCCATGGAAAAGAACTGGGAAGGCGAAGAGGAGATGCGCCTCACTCTCCGCAATAAGACTCCCTTCTTTGGCAACGACGACGACTATGCAGATGACATCATGAAGAGAGTCTATGACAGCCTCTTCAGGACGATAGACGGCAAACACAGCATTCTTGGGCCGACATATCACCTTAACATGCTCAGCACTACATGCCACAACTACTTTGGCCAGAAGCTTGCCGCTTCGCCAAACGGGCGTTTCTCAGGCATGCCGGAATCAGACGGTACATCTCCGAGCCATGGCGCTGACAGCAACGGACCTACGGCAGTAGTCAAGTCACTGGCTAAGATGGATCAGGTAAAATCAGGCGGAACACTGCTCAATCAGCGCTTCCTCCCCTCGGTCCTTGCCGGTGAAGAAGGCATCGAAGGCGTAAAGAACCTTATCCGCTCGTACTTCAAGCTCGGCGGGCACCATATCCAGTTCAACGTTGTGGATGAAGATACTCTCCGCGACGCTCAGGAACATCCCGACGGCTACCGCGGACTTCTTGTCAGGGTCGCAGGCTACAGCGACTACTTCGTTGACCTCGATGCTTACCAGCAGGAAGAAATAATCGCAAGGAACGCCCAGGAAGGTTTCTAATACAAGGCGTTCAGAACAACTAAAAAATGAACAGGGGGCCTTTCTCTTTGAAGGGCCCCCTGTGTTTTCAGTTATGTCGATGCTCCTTATCACTTTGTGAGTTTCAGCTCTTCATCAAGCCTGTGCATTTTTGAGAGTGAATACTTGTCAAGTTTTTCCAGCATTCTCTTCCTTGCTGCCATTCCAAGTTCGGTCTTTGAAAGCCCGCCCTCTTTCCCTCTCTCTTTCCAGCTGATCTTTTTGCCTTTGAAGTATAGGTCCAGGTCAGCCACACGTTCACCTGAGTCATCATATTCCAGTCCTGAGAGGAATCCTTTTACCGATTCCTCGTCAAGAGGGGTAAAAAGTTTCAGGAGGTATACTTCAGCCACCCTGCCCATCAGGGTGTACTCCCTCTCCCAGCCTTCTTCCAGTATCGTTCCGATCTGAAGCCCCTGGACCGCGGTCCAGATCCTCTTCCTGTGCGTTCCGAAACGTCCCTCCTTGTCCCCGATGCGGATCTCCATACCGTTCCAGTCAGGTGTCCCCATCGAGTCACCAAGGTATTCGTTCTGCCTCATCCTCAGTGTTGCGATCAGTTTTTCCTTTGAATGTTCGGCAACGTAAAGGGCCCTGTCATGCATTTTTGAGTGAGGGATCCGGTGGTTGAGGGGTTCAGAGGTAAAGTAGATCACAGAGGAATCTTCAGGAAGTGGTTCAGTGAAATACGGATCGTTCGGAACGTAATCCCCTCCAAAGTCCTCCTTTATCCTTTCGATCCCCTTCTCTATGTCGCCAAGCAGTCTCATAAGGATATAGCCCGGCTGCATCCTGCTCTCAGCTATGCCTTCGCCAAGCCCGGCGTTGAGCATAGTGCAGAGCAGACGCTGTATACAGGTCTCTGAGATATAGACCCTGACCTCTTCCTTCTGCCCGGGCCCCTTTATGATCCTTGCGATCACTATCCTGCTGAACTCTCCGGAAAGGGAGAAGGCCTCTTCTATATCGCTGCCGGCATATTCACCCCAACCGAGCAATATCTTTTCAGCCTTGTCGAAATTCCCGGTGAAAGTAAATACTATAGTCTCCGGACCGCTTCTCACAAAAAAAATCATCAGGATGAGTTCCTTTCTTGATCAATTTAAGAAAAGAGGGCCGGTTAAATAAACACAGCCCTCATTGAATATTATATATTAAAAGTATTGCTGGTTTTTATCTTTCCAGAGACCTTTTTATCTGATGTCACTGCTTCCTTCCCTTATAAATAAGAGGCAGGACTCCAAGACCAAGCAATATGAGCATCACCGGTCCGGTCGAACAGCCGCCGCTGCTGCTTCCTGCAGGATCATGTTCCGAAGTTCCGAAAGCCTTTATGCATACGTTGGCATTTCCATACCCGGACTCTTCCGTCAGATCCTTCCATTCTATCCCGTCCGAAGAGATAAAGCTCTGGCCCGCGGATGAGGTGGCCTTTTCTGAATAACCGCTTATAGGATATTCGACAGGTATTTGAGGGTACATCATTACTGATCCCCTCGAAGCTGAGCTTTGGGAAATATATCCTGAGGACCTTGTAGGTGCGGGGAGTGCAATGCTTACCACGACCGCAAACTTGCTGTACTTTGGAATTTCGATCTCTGAATCAAGGTCGACTGTGTTGTAACCCGGAGCGGCTATCTCAATGTTCTTAAAAGCCACAAGAGTCCCTCCTACCGGATCACCGGCACAATCTTTGTAAATTTTTACTGTGCAGCTGCTCTCCGGATAACTTGTGTAGAATGATACAGAGCCGATCTTCTCATTCCGTGAGGCTGTGAATATATTGGCGAAATATACAGGGTCAGCGGACTCATAATCAATAAAATTGCATAGCCCCAGTGGGTCATACTGGTAGATCTTCTCTTTGTCCGGGGCAGCCACCGTATCATAGACTACACCGTCGAAGAGAGAACCCTCTTCGTAAGAGACATAGTAGTGACCGCTGTCTCCCCATCCACTTCCCCAGCTGTTCCTGACTATCCACGCGCCATTATATTCAGGCCTGTAGGATGCGTTAAAATTTAACCTGTCATAATTATCATCCCAGCCAACCACTGTTACAGCGTGATTGGGGGTTTTCTCCAACGAACTTATAAAGTATGCCTTCGTAGTTGGATTAAGAAATAAACTGTCACTCCCCTGATCTATGCCGATACTGACAGCTCCGTAAGTTCTTATGGCTTCCTTGATCGTCTCTGCCCTGCTGTCCTTAAGCCTTACCTCTTTTGCTCCGAGATTTCCCAGATAGAGAACATTTTTAAGCTTATACTTTCTTGTCTGCACATCGGGTGCGTAAGCAGCAGCCGCACTGGTAGGATATACTGCAGAGGATTCCTCAAGGAATCCTGTCCCCCTTGTCAGGATGGCAGCAGATCTCCAGTCATCTCCGCCCGCATTGTAGTATTCCAGAGAGGACGGGTATGTGAAGGCGGGAAGTTCGTTGGATTCATCGTTATATCCGTAATAAGCAAGATACCATTCCGAAAGGTCTGCGCTGTCCTTGGTCAGTATGACTTTTTCGTGGATAAGGTTGGATTCTGCGGCAGCCATCGCGGAAAAGGTCCAGCAGGTCCCGAATGGATCCTGATCCCTCACAGCAGGCATCTCAGGCCTAAGGTCATAACTCACCGGGTTTGTTGCCAGCCTGTTGGTGGTTTTAACTACACTGTACACCTCATTTTCAAGGTGCGACCAGTTGACAGGAGAAGGTGCGTATCCCTGGAATTTATCCGAGCCCAAAGAACCGGTGCTTCCGTTTCCGGATGTCCTTGTTCCTTCTATTTTTTTCTGCCATTCGACAAAAAGCGGATTAAGGGGGGCGGGAACTATCTCAGAAGCCGAAGCGCATGAGACAAAGCCTCCTGCCGAAATAAGGATAGAGATGATGATCATGGTGTTAACTTTTTTCATTAAGGCAGAATACAACGACAAGTGAAGCACCTCTTTCTATTTAAAGTTGATACTGGGTATTATATACTGTTTTAAACAACTGAAACATAACAATAAGTCCCGACCACATCCAAAAATTATGAAATATCTTCAGGAATGGATTGAAAAGTACTTACAAAGTATAATAACAGGGAAGTAGTATATCCCAAGGAGTGGGGAAACATGGCCAGGCCTGATATTCTTAAATGCGTACTTTGCGGTAGGGAACATGAACCTTCAGCAGAGAGGTATATCTGTGATACCTGCGGACTCGACGGTACGCTTGATGTGCTCTACAACATCAATGAAACAAAGAAGAATATAACTAAGGATTCCCTTTCTCTCTGCAGAGATATGTCGATGTGGAGATACAGAGATATATTGCCGGTACTGAACGACGCAAATATGCCTGATCTGGCAGTCGGATGGACCCCTCTTTATGAGAACAAAAGAATGGCATCGAAATACGGAGTTAATAAACTATATATCAAGGACGACGGACGAAACCCCACAGCATCCCTCAAGGACAGGGCAAGCGCGGTGGGCGTTGCAAAAGCCATGGATTTTGGGCAGAAAGTCGTCGCATGCGCATCAACGGGAAACGCCGCCAGCTCGCTTTCTGGTTTTGCCGCCGTATCAGGGCTCGAAAGCTACATCTTCGTGCCTGAAAAAGCACCTGCAGCAAAGGTGACACAGCTCCTGGTCTATGGGGCAAATGTGGTCCTTGTCAAAGGAGATTATGCCGACGCCTTTGACCTTGCAACAGCAGCAATAGATAAATTTGGCTGGTACAACAGGAACTGCGCAATAAACCCATATCTTGTAGAGGGCAAAAAGACATGCGCAATGGAGATCGCCGAACAGCTGCACTGGGAGGTGCCGGACAGGGTGTTTATTTCAGTCGGGGACGGATGCTGCATAGGGGGGCTCTATAAGGGATTCCGGGATCTGCTCGAACTGGGACTCATCGACAGGATGCCCAAGATCACCGGAGTTCAGGCAGAGGGTTCCTGCCCCATATACAAAGCGATAATGGAGAATTCCGAAAGAGTGAACTTCGGTCCTGCAGATACGATAGCGGACAGCATCTCGGTCGGCGCTCCGAGAAACTGGGCAAAGGCACTCAGGGCAATAAGGAAGTCCGGAGGTACGGCAGTGACAGTTTCAGATAATGAGATACTCTCCGCCATCCCGGAACTTGCCCGCTCCTCGGGCGTCTTTGGAGAACCTGCCGGAGTAACAGGTTTTGCTGGATTTCGTAAAATGGCCCTCGCAGGAGAGACAGGACAGGATGAAACGATAGCAGTAGTCGTTACCGGAAACGGACTCAAGGATATCGAAAGCGCAAAGAGATCCGTAGGACAGGCGTTATCATGCGCTCCTGACATAGAGGAATTTTCAAGACTCATAGCCTTACGATGAACTTACAAAACAGAAAAATATTCTGAAGGGGGAAATATTCAGTGATCGATCTTACAGTCCACGAAGAAAAGCTTAAAAACGCAGTCGAAATGGCAAAAAAGAGGAATATACTGATACCGACGTTCAAGCAGATGAGGGACCCTGAAAAATATACGCCTGCCGGGATCAGAGAAAAGCTTAAAAAGACCGGCCTCTGGGACGTCGACCCTGCAAACCTCTTCCGGATAACATGGAAAAATGAACCTAAAAAAACGGGAGGACTCTTCGGTGAGGTAAACACCCTGGAATTCCCAAGCGAGTTCACCGGAGTAAAAGCACGCATCATAGCCCTCTGCGGCAAATGGTTCCCCACAGGAGCACACAAGGTCGGGGCAAGCTTCGGATGCCTTGTTCCCCGTCTCGTGACAGGACAGTTCGACCCAACATGCGAAAAGGCAGTCTGGCCCTCAACAGGCAATTACTGCCGCGGCGGGGCATACAACGCACAGCTTCTTGGCTGTGAATCAATAGCCATATTACCTGAAGGAATGAGCAAAGAACGTTTTGACTGGCTTCGCACCGTGGCAGGGGAGATAATTGCCACTCCCGGCACAGAGAGCAACGTCAAGGAAATTTACGACGAAGTCGCGAGGATACGTGCCTCACGGCCCGAAGCGGTCATTTTCAACCAGTTTGACGAAATGGGCAATCACCTGTGGCACTACTATGTGACCGGAAGCGCGATGGGAGAAATACTTAAAGAAAAGATGCGGCCCAATGATAGGTATGCGGGAGTCGTCGTTACATCAGGATCTGCAGGCACAACAGCATGCGGGGATTACCTAAAGGAATTATATCCTGACAGCAAGCTGGGGGTGGGAGAGGCTCTCCAGTGTCCGACCCTATATCTCAATGGGTTCGGTGAACACCGCATAGAGGGTATAGGAGACAAACATATCCCGTGGATACACAACGTAAAGAACACTGACCTTGTTTTTGCAATAGACGATGATAACTGCATGGCAATGATACGCCTCTGCAACGAGCCCGAAGGACAAAGCTATCTCAGTGATCTAGGTCTCTCTGATGAATTCATAGCACAGTTGCCTCTCATGGGCATATCAGGAGCCGCAAATGTCGCTATGGCGATAAAGATGGCTAAGTACTACGAACTCACGGAGAACGACGTGATACTGACAGTCCTGACCGACTCGATGGAGATGTACGCTTCGAGGCTCGAAGAGATGCGCGCCGAGCTCGGAGCATACTCGCCGCTCAGGGCTGCTGTCGACCATCAGAGGTTCGTACTCGGGATGGGCATCGACGGAATGATGGAGCTGAACTACTACGACCGCAAGAGGATACACAACCTGAAATACTACACATGGGTGGAACAGCAGGGCAAGACGAGCGAAGAACTTAACGCCCAGTGGTACGACCCCGACTACTGGAAGAGTGTCCACCGTATGGCTGACCTTATCGATGAAAAGATCGATGAGTTCAACAAAATGACCGGACTGGGAGAATAGCGGATGAGAGTTATCGACCTCAGCTGGCCTATTACAGACGGCATGATGGTCTTTCCGGGCGACGTGCCACCCACTGTCAAAAAGGGCGCCACGATGGAAGAAAACGGCTGGAGGACGACCCTGGTCTCTTTCAGCTCACACACAGGGACCCACATGGACGCGCCCTCACATATGGTACCGGACGGGAAAAACCTGGACCAACTGCCCAACGAGACCTTCTTCGGCTTTGGCCTGGTCGTGGACGTAAGGGGGTGCGCAGGCAGAAGGATCGAGCTTGCCGACATCAAGGTGACCTCTTCTGAGATCTCTGGCGCTGACTATCTTCTCTTCCGCACCGGATGGTCTGAAAAATGGGGGACTGAGGATTATCTTAAGGGATATCCTGTCCTATCCCCGCTTTCGGCCGAGTGGCTTTCAGAGAAAAAGCTGAAAGGGGTAGGATTTGACGCCATATCAGTGGATCCCATAGATTCAGCCTCAAATGAAGTCCATAGGATCCTTCTTTCGAGCGGGCTCGTGCTGCTCGAAAACCTGAGAAACCTGGACAAGGTCGGATACAGGCCATTCTGCATGGCCGCCCTTCCCATTTCTCTGGAAGATCAGGACGGAGGCCCCGCAAGGGTGATGGCTGTACTGGAAAAATAGTATAATCAGCATAGAGGGGCGGATGATCAAGCACCCACCCCTCTCTTATATATATCCGGAAATTCGCTTCTGATCTTTCGCTGGCTCTACTGCCCGCCCAGCCATTTGAAGAGTTCATTGTGGAGAGGGCATTTGCAGTTGTTTTTAATATGCTGCAGGTCATAGATCCCGCCGTCGCTTCCTGCGTTTTGATAATACCAACTGCCGTTGTCTCCGTTGCCGGCAGACTTTCCGGTGGTCCCAAAAATCTTTTTGTTTATATCGTTACCCGATGAAGTGATCATAAGTTTATAAGACTTATACCAGTCTTTATCCTGTATCTTTAAAAGCTCTGCGGCAGGTATAGTCTCCTCAAGGCTGTACAGCTTTCCGTTCGCAGGCATTATTGAGCGAAGCTCGTTGATGCTGAACCCAGGGACAAAATCCAGACCGTAGACAATTACCGAATCCTCTGGATCACGTTTATTTGCTATAATCCCCTTTACACCTACATATCTTGATCTACCAGGGTCTGATAAAACGGCCCCTCCCGAAGCATCAGATATCCCTGTCCCCAAGATAGTGCTTCCGTCAAGATTTAATTCCGACGCCCTCGCGTTCATAGCTCTTTTCCTCAAAACGGTAGAATTTGAAGCGTTTTTGAGAGCATAGAATATTTTTGCAGCGATGTTAATCTGTCTGTTCAAGGTTGCCGTCTGAGATGTGGTGTAATAATAATTCTTCACTTTTACGGTAGTTGTAGATGTAGTACGGGTAGTGTTTGGATTTCCCACAAAATCTCCGAACCACATTGGTTCAGATGCGTAAAATTTGGGACCTATGCACCAGGGATCTCTCTTTTTTATTTCTGACAGCGGGTCCCCAGGGTTGAGTGCATCCCAGTTGTCCGTCCTCTTGAGGAACCTGACCCTAAATATATATCGCGGATATTCCTTTCCCTGATTCGCATCATAGTATTCCAAAACCGTGTACATCACCCTGTATTGGTAAGTCCATGCCCCAAATGTAAAATTGTCGTTGTTTATAGACCCGGGATGGTAATAATCCTCAACCCTGCTGTTTCTTGTTTCGTTATAAATACCTAATGGCCTGGGTTTATTTTTATTTTTTTTCACTACGATCTCATTGCCATCACTGAATTTTGAAACGAAAAATCCGTAGGGGTAATGGTACGGTGAATACTGGACAGCGTATCCAACATCTCTAAAATTATTGTCAAGCTCACCATTGACCACTTTCCCAAAATTACTGTTGTTTGACCTGGTGCTTAAAAAAAGCGCTGATCCCGTTATTTCATTTTTTATTTTCGAATCAAACACTATGGAGTAGTTAGTAACAGTGATATATGAAGGCATATCGGATGCTGATTCCCTTCCGGCAGCCCACGCCCCGTATATTCTGTCGTTGTCAAATTTATCATGCTTCAGCTGCATTACAAAAGAAGCACCGTATCCCGGTTTGCTCGGAGAGTCTATCGTCATTAGAATTTGTCCCGAATTAACATCGAAAACGTTTTCATTGTGCTGTGTGGCAACATCCGTAAGAAAAACATCTCCGGTGCCGTTGGGAGTTTGGCTGTCAGGATCAAGGACATCTAGGATTTCTTCAAACTCCTCACTTGGCGCCTCAACTGCCTTTATGACGACATAATCGCTCCACCTTGGAACACCTGAAGCAACAAGGCTGCCTCCGGATGACTTGACTACCGGTGTCACGCGGCATCTTATCACGCCTACCTCCCAGTCTGTTTCTGTTGCTCCTGTGTCAAGATGGAAAGTTCCGGTTGTGTCAAGCACCTTTCCCGTAACCGGATCACCTCCGGATACAAGCTGCCAGTAATAACTGTTTCTGTTCAAATCTGTAGGACTGGCCTCTGAAACCGTAATATCAGCTGAAACGCTGCCGCTTATGAACCATTCTATGATCGATGCATCCGTCATCGGCTGTGATGTTCCCGTCTGGTTGATCAGATCATATACAGCCTCTATCTTTGTACCCTTGTGCATTGTGAGTCCGTTGATCTTGATCTTCGTATCGTTGTCGTACAGGTCGAGCCTGTCCAGATAGAGGCTTGCCTTGATTTTGAGTATGGCTCCCCGAATATCGCCGGACACCTCGGTACCCTTTTTCTCGGGCCTGTTGTAGAGGGCGCTCTCAACATCAAGGTCAAGCTTCGCGTTGGGGTGGTCGCTGTTTTTACCGTTTATGGTCATTTTGAAGATATAGTTTTCCTGGGTGTCCTCTGAAGCGGCGGGGATCGAGAACTCAACGTTATCGATGTACTCAGAGCCCTCCAGCACGTGGTCTCCTTTCGAGTCCCTGTGTACGACTGAACCGTTTGAGAGGAATACATAGTGGATGTCTTCGGAGAGCGATGCGGGGATGGCAGAGCCTTCGGAGAGAAGCTCTATCTCATCGGTCACATTGAGCATGGGGGCGACGGTCCTCTTGAAGGAATCAGCGGTAAAACGCACACCACTTATCACGACGGCATTTGAATCCGCTTTTGTGAAGAGATCAAATCCCGAGCTGACTGTAAATGCTATGCCTGCAATAACGATGGTCATCATGACCACGCCTATCAGCAGCTCAACAAGAGTAAATCCGGTTTTGGCAGAGCTTTTCATGGAGTACTCCCCCTCTTGATCAGGTAGATCTCAGTACCCTCTTTCCCCTCCTGCTTATATCGATAAAGTGTGAAGGGCACCGCTTTGCTGTTTATAATTATCTGGTCGGCAGCGAGAGGGGTCCCGGAGAGTGCAGGGGAGGGCTCCCTGATGATGCCCAGTATCTGATTTTCCACGAGGTTCTTGTACTCCTGCTCCTTTACCGTCTCTTCCCTGGACTGGGCAACCATTTTCACACCATAGAAAAGGGTGCCTGTCAGGGCAAGGATACCCACGGTGAAAAGGAGTATGGATACAATTACCTCAACGAAGATCCCTCCGTGCCGCTTCAATTTCCCGCGCTCCATGTGACTGTCTTGGGTGTCGTCGTCAGGTCGATCGTAGTCCTTACCAGAGCCGATCCGCCTTTTGCGGAGGATGCCTTTGCCACAACATTTGCCCTCTGGTCATCACCCTTTATCGTTATCTCCACAGTTGCGGAGAAGGTACCGTCGGTTATGACTTTGGGCTGAGAAACGATCCCGTTCCTGTTCAATATGCCGAAATTATCCGGGTCCGCCGTCAGTTCATCGGTCACCGCTTTTGCTGCGGTCCTTGCCAGATAGTCCAGCCTTATCTTCTCTATCTGCTCAGTCTGCCAGGCCTCAACACGAAGGGTGTTCCAGGCTATAGAGATAACGACGGCACTTACAAGGGAAAGCACAAGAAACCCTACAAGCACAATGGCTATAAGGGCTGCACCGGGGCGTTTTTCTCTCTTTGTACGATCAACTTTCATATAGACTCCTCCACTTAGAAAGTATAATCGCTTCTATGAATTACATCAATAAGAGAGATTTGCAAATAATAATGATTTTTGAGGTTTGATCCCAACAGGATCCTTACGGCAAAAGCCTATAAAACCGAAAGGATAAGCTCCCTGATCACCTTGCATGCGACCGCAGTCGAGACTCCGCTTTGGTCGTAGTGAGGAGCAAGCTCATTTACATCACATCCGA
>Ga0334884_1005828_pt1 | contig 11515 bp, 8 predicted proteins | sample GraSluR1_MG_7_FD_207215 | JGI IMG/M metagenome (GOLD analysis project Ga0334884, IMG submission 207215) | Sludge microbial communities from methane-producing bioreactor in Wageningen University, Netherlands - Granular Sludge_12_05 R1 | ecosystem: Engineered > Bioreactor > Anaerobic > Unclassified...
ACCGACACCCGCATCGGATACGCCAAATTCTGCTCTCAGAATCAGCTAGACGCTGCCCAATCGACTCGCACACCACAATAATTCACAACGAGCAAGCCCCATGCCGGCTTTGGTCGTGGATTGTGGCGAGGCCGCGTCCCTTGCCAGGGGCGCCGCAAGTCGGGACAATGACCCTGACGGCACGTAGGGCGAAGGGAGCCGGCCTCCCTAAAGGATAAGTTTGCGCATGGATCGACTTTTATTGAATCAACTCGTGGAAGTCATCGAGGGACGCGGTCGGCGCTGGCTCAAGTCGCTCTTTACCACCGCGCCCACTCCAGATGGGGTGGCGCTCGATGCCTTTGCACCAGGTACCATCGGGGTGCTCGCCGACGGGGAGGAGGGGCGGCGTTTCGTCTCCTACGCCAAGCCTGGGACGGCACGCGCCGGCCTGCTGCGCATCCTGCAAGCCCACGGCGTGCGTACGGCGTTCCCACCGGCCGTCGAGGCCGAGGCTGCGGCGTGGCTCGCCGCGCCTGGTATCGACGACCCGAGCTTGGTGGACCTGAGCCATCTCCCCTTTGTCACCATCGACAACGAAGACTCGCGAGATCTCGATCAGGCGCTCTACATCGAGACGCAGGCCAGCGCCCCCGTGGCCGCCGACGCGAATGTTGCTTATGTGGTCTGGTATGCCCTGGCCGATGCGGCCTACTACGTGCGCCCCGGCACGGCCCTCTACGAAGAGGCCCTGCTGCGCGGCACCAGCGTCTACTTGCCCGGCCTGAGCGTTCCCATGCTGCCCGAGGTTCTGAGCAACGACCTGGTCTCCCTCAACCCCGAGGTACACCGGCGGGCGATGGTCTTTGCCATCCAAGTCGATGCGGCCGGGCAAGTGCTGCGCACGGAGATCATGCGCGGGCGCATCTTGAGCCGGGCCAAGTTGAGCTACGATGGGGTGCAGGTCTTGCACGACACGCCGGCTCTGTCGCCCCTGAGTGGACAGGCGTACACGCCCAGCCTCCTGCTGTTGGGCGAAGTGGGGGCGATCCTCATGGCCGCGGCGAAGGCCCGCAACGTGGTGACCTTCAACCGGGTCGATCTCGAGGTGCGGCTCAACGCTGATGGTTCGCGTTTCACCCTCGGCCTGGAGAACCGCAACGCCGTGTCGCGCTGGAACGAGCAGATTTCCCTGTTGTGCAACATCGAAGGGGCGCGCTTCATGTTGGAGGGAGAAGACGACGGCGAGAACCAGGCCATCTACCGCATTCACCAGTCGCCCGGTGCCCACTCCCTCGGCGAGCTGCGGGTGCTCATCGACGAGCTGGTGCGGGCCCACGGTCTGCGTCCCAGCGCCTGGGGGTGGCGCCAGGCTTCGGAGTCCTTGGCGGATTACCTGGAGCGGCTCCCCATGACGGGGCAGAGTGAGCGCTTGCGGGCGGCGATCGAGCGGCAGATCTTGCTCATCCACCGCCGCTCGGTCTTTTCGCCTGAGCCGGGCGAGCACTATGCCCTCGGGGTCAATCCCTACTGCCGCTTCTCTTCGCCCATGCGGGAGATCGTCGGCGTCTTCACCCACCGCGAGGCCTATCAGAAGTTGGGCATCGCTCTGGCGGTGCCCGACAGTGCTTATGACACAGCGCTGCGCACCTCGGTGATCGACGCGGCGAACCGGGCGCGCCAGATTCAGCGCAACGTGTCCAAGGCGGTGGACACTTTGGCGGTGGAGCAGGTCATGGGCGAAGATCTGGCTGAGCCTGTGGCGACGCGTCCGCGCTATGTCGGGACCATCCTCGGGATGAAAGCGACCTCACTCTATGTGCGCCTCGATGACCCTCCGGTGGAGCTCAAGGTCCACTACCGGGACATCGAACGGGTGTGCAACACGGAGCTGCGCTTGGACAAAGCGCAGGTGGTCCTCAGTGACGCTGCGGGGCAGACGCTCTACCGCGTCGGGGACCCCATCGTGCTGCGGGTCGACGCCTACAATCCGCAGCGGCGCAAGTGGTCGGTGATCCCCGTGCTGGAGGAGGTGGATCTCTAAGGGGCTTCGGGGGGAAGACCTGGGTCCTTGCAGTCGCCGGTCATGCTGCCACAGAACCAGTGTCCGAAGCGTTCGGCCGTGGCGGCGGCATAGGCCACGGGGAAGCCCCCGGCGTCGGCGATGCGTTGGGCGTCGGCGTCTTCGAAGACGCGGACATAGGTGGGGACGCCGCCGACCCGATTCAGGAGGCTGACGCTGTCTTCTACACGGCGGAGCACGGAGATGATGGCGAGGGCTTGGGTGGCGCTGGCCCTCGCCAATACGGTGGCCGAGGCGGCGTCGCCACGGATCACCGTGACCCCACGCGCTTTGAGCTTGGCGACGATGCCTGGGTCGTCCTCGATGACCACCACGTCATGCTGGGACTGCTCGAGCAAGTCCAGCATGGTGAAGCCGAGCTCGCCGCAGCCGGCCATGAGGACATGGCCACTTTTGGGGAGGGGATCGGCCATGCGGGTGGAGGGGTGCCAGCGGATCAAGGTCTCGATGATCACCCGGTGGGTGAAAAAGGGCGTGGCCAACATGGTGAGCAGGGTGACCATGGTGAGGAGGCCGAGGTCGTCGAGGCTGAGGACGCCAGAGGCGACGCCGACCACCCCGACGATGATGGAGAACTCGCTGGTCTGGGCGAGGAGGAGTCCGCTCTCGAGGGCGCCGCGGGCGGACATGCCGGCACGTTCAGCGATCCAGGCGACCAGCGGGGGCGTGACGAGCAGGACCAGGGCGCACAGGCCGAGGACCGTAGGCCAAGCGGAGAGCTGGGGGATGGGGACGAAGAAACCCAGGCTGACGAAGAAGAGGGCCATGAAGAAGTTGGTCAGGGTGTTGAGCTGACCGCGGACCAGGCCATGGACCGGGAAGGCCGAGACCGAGACGCCTGCCGTGAAGGCGCCCACGACCAGGGGCAGATCGAGCTGGTAGGCGAGGCCGAGGAAGAGAAAGAGGACGCTGAGGAGGATGAGGAGGAGGGTCTCGTCGTCTTGTTTGCGGCGCAGGAGGAGCCATGGCGAGAGCCAGCGGAGGAAGACCAGGGTCATGGCCACGAGCACCACCAGACCGCCAAGGGCGCCTTGCAGTCCCTGGACCCGCTGTTGGGAGCCTTCGATGAGGGCGATGGCGACCAGGAGGATGACGTCCTGGACCAGGAGCACGCCGACGAGAAGCTGGGCGAAGGGTTCGAAGAATTGCCGCCGTTGCTGGAGGAGGCGCACGACGACCAGGGTGGAGGAGACGGCGATGGCGAGGCCAAAATAGAGGGCAACGGTGACGCTGCGGCCGAGGAGATAGGCCAAGCCCATCCCCAGGGCGCCGAGGACGAGGAATTGGATGATGCCGATCTGTACGGCTGTGGCGCCGCGGCGGCCAATACGCCCTGGGCTGAGTTCCGTGCCGGAGTGGAAGACGAGGAAAGTCAGGCCGAGGAGGAAGGCATCGTTGGCGACCTCGGGGTCGATGGCGGCGACGTCTCGCAGGCCGATGGCGTTGAGGCCGATGCCCATGAGCAGCAAAGTGGCTACGGCAGGGAGATTGAAAGCGCGGGCGAGGGTCCAGGCGAGGGCGGCTGCCAAGAGGAGGAGGGTGATGGTGATCATGGGCGCAAGACTCCTGCGGCGCTGAGGGCCTGTTGGAGGCGCTGGGCGCCACAGGCTTTGGAGTCGAGCAAGTAGTCCACACCGATGCGCTCCAGCTCCTCGACGACGAAGGCGTCGAAGGCATGGATGGCGCTGGGGAGGCCATGTCGTTGGGCTTGCCAGGCCAGGAGGATATTGGCGTCCTCGATCTGGAGGGCGCTGATGAGCATCTTGGCCCGCGCGAGGCCAGCTTCCTCCAAGACGGACATGTGCTCGGCGCTGCCCTGCATGCGCCGACAGGGGAGATCGCGGAGCTTCTGTGGGTCCGTGTCGATGGCCAGCACGGCCTGGCCTTGGCCGTGGAGGATCTCCACGATGCGTCGCCCGAGAGAGTTCATGCCGACCACGAGGATGTGATCGCTCAGTGTGGCTGCGGGTGGGTCCTCGTCGAAGTCCTTGGCCGCGAAGATGCGCAGCAGACCGACGCGCCGCGCCAGGGCGTAGAGCTGGTGGTTATAAAGGATCATGTAGGATGAGAGGATGATGGTGCTCAAACCGATGACGGCGATGAGCGAGAGGATGGCCGGCTCGATGAGGCCGGCGCTGAGGCCGACGGCGGCAAAGACGAAGGAGAACTCACTGATCTGCGCGACGGTGACGCTGGTCAAGAACGCCGTGCGCTCGCTGTAGCCGCCGAGGCTGATGATGATCATGAAGATCAGCGGATTGCCGATGAGGACGAAGAGGCTCAAGACGACGGCGGGCCACCAGTTGTCGGCGGCCGAGACGGGATCCATCTGGGCCCCCAGGGCGATGAAGAAGACCGCCGTGAAGAAGTTCATCAGGGGGTGGATGCGGCGGCGCAGATCGTGGGCGCATTTGAGCTGCGCCAGCGCCATGCCGGCCAAGAAAGCGCCGATTTCCGGCGAGAGGTTGAGCAAGTGGGCCAGCTCTACCATGACGAGACACCAAGTCAGGCTCCAGACGAAGAGCAGCTCTGCCGAGCGGGCGGCCCAGGCAAATGGGCGGGGGAGGATGAAACGGCTGGCGACGATGACCAGGACCAGCAAGACCATCATGCCACCAAAGGCCTTGGCCAGAGCCCACCAAGAGACCCCCTCGGTGGCATCCCCAAGGCCGGCGAGGAGGGTGAGGGCGACGATGACCACCAGGTCCTGGACCAAGAAAATGCCGACGGCGATACGACCGTAGAGGCTGTCGAGCTCCTTCTTCTGGTCGAGGAGCTTGACCACGACGACCGTGGACGAGAAGGTCAGCGCCGTGGCGAGAAAGAGGGAGGTCATGCTGTCGAAGCCGAGCAAGAGGCAGAGCGCGTAGCCGCCAGCGGCGGTAAAGAGCACCTGGCCCAAGCCGGCGATGACCGCCACTTTGCCGACGTCGCGGATCTTCTCCAGGCTGAGCTCGAGCCCCACGAGGAAGAGCAGCAGCACGATGCCGACCTCGCCGATGAGGCCCACCACCTGATTGGTTTGGGTGCCGTCGAGACCGCTCGCTGCGCCCAAGTGAATGAAGCCGAAGATCGGACCCACCACCAAGCCCGCCAGGAGGTAGGAGACGACCGTTGGGACGCTCAGGCGCCGCGCCACCAAGACGATGGCCGTGGCGCTGAGGATCATGATGCCGAGGGAGAAGAGGAGATCGATGTTCTGCAAAGATGCTCCAGCGTCGGGGTCAGGGGAGGAAGAGGGGCTGGTTCAGGTGCCACCATTTGCGCCACGCGGCTTGGCGATCGCCTGGCTTGGCGTGGGCAGCGACCCAATGTCCGGTCATGGCGGTCAGGAGAAATTCAGCGTTGGCCGACAGCGCCTCAGCGCCATCGGTGATGCTATCGATGAGCGCCGGCACGGCAGTGTAGTCATCGAGGCCGCTGATGGATAGGCCGCCATCACGAAAAGCTTCCATGAGCCAGTCGGCGCGCGAGGTGCCCCGCTTTTCCGCCCACCAGGCTCGCCAGAACGCGGTCGGGGCTTGGTTCTCAGGGGGTTGCTGCGCCGTTGCGGCAACCAAGGCCTGCTGGGCCTGTTGCTGGACGCAGGCTGTTGGCGCGTCGAGCAGCCCCACGAGGTAGGGGATGATCTGCTCTGGAGGAAGGCGCGCGAGGCTGCGAGCGGCCTGGCACGCCTGCTCGCCATCGCCGCGCGCCACGGCGGTGAGCCAGGCTGGGGCCCAGGGGTGGCCCGTCTGGGCGGCCCAGTCGAGGAGTCGAGGTGCCAGGGGCGTGTCGCGCTTCTGCTGCCACACCCGCAACAAGGGCGTAAAAGACTGGGCGTTGACTCCCGTGGCCTGGAGCGCGTCGCGGGTCGCGTCGCTCAGCTCTGGGTCAGTGAGCAGCGGGATGAGGGCCGGGGCGGCGCTGGGGTGGGCGATGGTCTGGATTCTGGCGAGGAGCAGGAGGCGGTCTTCGCCACTCGCCGTGGCGAGGGCAGCACCGAGGGCCTGGGCGTGTGGGGCGAGCTCGCGCGACGTGCGTTGGACCCACGACCAGTGCGGCGGGCGGTCTTGACAGCCGGCCAGGCGATCCTCGACGGAGCAGTAGACGCGGAGGTGGTAATGGTCGTCGTGGGGGGCGCTGTCCGATGGTTGCCTGAGCACCCGCGCCGCCCGCCGCCGCAGGCGAGGGTCGGCGCCCGAATCGCGGGCGTGGATCAGGAGAAGAACGCGCAAGGGTTCGTAAATAAAGAGGTACTGCAGGGATTGATCGTGGTCGCTCAGGAGGGTTTCCACCAACTCCCAGTTGCGCTGGAGGTCGAAAGTGCAGGCGCCATCGCAGCCGACACCGTTGGCGTCGAAGCGCACGAAGCGCTGGGCTTCGATGGGGTGGCCCTCTTGGTCGCGCATGAAGAAGGCGAGGTCGACGTCGCGGCCGTTGCGGTGGGAGCGATGGCGGCGAATGTCGCCGCCCTCTTGGTTGGAGAGATCGCCCAGCATGAGGCGGGGTCCCGGGGCGCGGCGTTGGAGGGCTTCAGCCGTGCTTTGGAGTACTTCCGTGAGGGAGCGCGCGCCGAAGTGGCTCTGGCGGCGCCGATGGGTGGGCAGTTGGGCGAGGGCTTGGCCGTCGCGATCGATGGGGATGCCTTGCTGGAGGCGGCCGGTGGAGGTGTTGCCAATGGAGAGGCCGGGGCCATCGGGCGGGGTGAGGAGGGCGGTGAGCGGGCTGGTGGGTGGCGTCAGTGGGTCGTCGGCCAGGAGCCAAGGCGGCGCTAGGGCGAGGAGGGCCAGGGCGAGGAGGACGAGGAATGGGGGCGTCGCGGCTGGGCGATGGGTCATGAGGCGATGGGAGGGCGGTTCGGGGTCTGAAAGCGCACCTGGACGCGGGTGCCTAGGCCAGGGTTGCTGTGGATGTCGATGGCGCCGCCCAAGGCGTTGACGTAGTGCCAGACCAGGGTCAAGCCGAGGCCGCGGGAGGGGCCGGTCTTGGTGGTGAAGAAGGGCTCGAAGAGGAGGTCGTGCTGGTCCTCGGGGATGCCGACGCCCGTGTCGACGACGCTGAAGCCGAAGGCGGTGGAGGAGAGGAAGCTGCGCACTTCGAGGCGGTGGAAGGGTTTGGGGCGGGCCTCCATGGCCTCGATGGCGTTGACCAGGAGGGCATAGCCGACCTGCCAGAGGCGAGCCGGCGAGGCGCGGAGCGGGAGCGGCTCGGAGGTCAAGTCGCGGTTGAGCTCTGCGTTGAGGTTGATGCGGTCTTCGAGATGGGTGCAGAGGGCGCGCAGGGTGTCGTTGAGATCGCAGAGGCGCTCGAGGCCACCGCTGTCGTGCCAGACCTCGTTGAGGAGGCGCAGGTCCTGATTGAGGCGTGCGATGGCCTCGACCTGGTGGAAGGCGAGGCTCAAGTCTCGCTGGGCCCCTGGGTGGTTTTGGCAATGGGGGCGCAAGGCGGTGAGGGCGGCCAAGAGGTGGTCGAGGGGCTGTTGCAGGCTGGAGCACAGGGTGGCGCTGAAGTCGCCGAGGCGGCAGAAGTGGGCCGTGCGCTCCACGTGGCGCTGGTTGCGGTTGCGCTCCAGGCCCAAGGCGAGGAAGTCGGCGAAGGCTTGTAGGCGATCGATGTCATCGTCGTGGAAGGCGTTGCCCTGCTGGGAGGTGACGCCGATGGTGCCGAGCACTTGGCCTTCGAGGAGGATGGGGCAGACGATGCCGCTGGCGATGGTGTCGAGGCGGGCGCGGGCGACGCTGGCGGCGGGTGCGCTTTGGGGGTCAAAGGCCAAGGCGGCGCGGGTGGCCACGACCTCTCCGGTGAAGGAGCCGGCGATGGGGAGGCGGCGGTGGAGCATGGCCTCGGTGTGGCCCACGGCGGCGATGTAGAGGGCCTCGTGGCCTTCGACGCGGGTCACCGTGGCGCCGTCGGCGGCGAAGAGATCCCGGGCGAGGATGGCGGCGGTGCGGGCGATGGTATCGAGGTCGGTGCGATCGGCCAGCATGGCCAGGATGCGGCGATAAGCGTGGGCGGTGCGGGTGGCGCAGGGGGTGGATTGCGAGGGTGGACCTTGGCGCATGGGGCTACTTGGTTGTGGCGCGGCGCGGCGCCAGAGAGAAGCCATCTGGGCCATGATAGCGGGGTGGGAGGTCCTGGCAAGGTGTGCGTCTCAGGCGATTGGCGCGGGAGGGGGTCCCGGTCGGCGTGAAATTTGGGGTGGCCATCGTGCTTTGCATTCGCTAAACTTTTGGGCAGTTGGCCCAGAGGCGCTCGGTAATGGGAGGTGTGAAGCCATGCAACGGACCGTGATATTAGGGGTTATCGTTCTTTCGTGCTGTGCAATCGTGGCTTGCGGTGAGACGGAAGCCGATTTCGATCGCCAGGGGGTGATCCTGGAGACGCCGGCGACAGAGCCGGCTTTCAGCGCTGGACCGGTGGTGCGGATCATCGGTGGTTCCACCTTTAGTGGGCTGCCAGCGGTGGGTGCCCTGACGGAGAACGGCCAAGCCTTCTGCACGGGGACGGTGATCGGGCCGCGTAAGGTGGTGACGGCGGCGCATTGTCTGGATGGGATCTCTGCGGGGAGCATTCGTTTTACCCTGGGGGCCAATGTGTCGCAGCCAACGGCGGTGCTGCGGGTGGCGTCGGTGCAGAAGCACCCGAGCTATGATGCCTACAATATCCGCAACGACATTGGGGTGCTGACGCTGAGCCAAGATGCGCCAGTGGAGCCGATGCCCGTGGTGACCGCCATGGACAGCTCCTGGGTTGGGCGGGATCTCTTCTTCGTCGGTTATGGTGTCTCCAACGGCTACACGCAGACGGGCGCGGGGATCAAGCGCGCGGTGTGGATGAAGATTTCCCGGGTCGATGCCACGACCTTCCGCTATGACGAGCCCAAGAAGAACACCTGCAGTGGGGACTCGGGGGGGCCGGCCTTTTACCGGGACGCCCAGGGCAACTTCTTCGTCGCCGGTGTGACCTCCTACGGCGACGAACGCTGCGTGGTGTACGGCGTGGACACGCGCATCGACACCTACCTGTCTTTTCTGGGCCTCAGCCAGAACGCAAGCCCCCCCGCAGGTGGTTGCCAAGGGGAGACCTGGGAAGGACGTTGCACTGGGACGACGCTGACTTGGTGTGAGAGCAACCAGGTCAAGCAAGTCGATTGCGCCACTTATGGGAAGATCTGCGGACCTGACAGCACGGGCTTCAACTGCGTGGACGCGCCGGTGGACCCCTGTAAGGGTGAGACTTATCGCGGCCGTTGTGATGGGCAGCGGGTGATCTGGTGCGAGGACCAGAAAGTTCAGAGCCAGGATTGCGCTGCCTCTGGGATGGTTTGTGTCTTGGATGCGGCCAGAGACTACTATGCTTGTCGTCAGCCGACCGCCCCAGTGGACCCCTGTCAGGGTGAGACCTACGTCGGGCGTTGCAGCAATAACACGGTGATCTGGTGTGAGGGGCAGCAAGTGAAGCAGACCAGTTGCACCGCTCGCGGCATGACCTGTGGCTACAGCGCGCAGGCCGGCTATTACGGCTGCCTCTAAGGGGCAGCGCGGGGGGCGACGGGGGCCGAGGTGGGGTAGCACTCATGCAGCGCCTGGGGTGGCGTGCTTGACAGCGCCTTTGCAGCCCCCTATCACCTAGGGTGGACGAGGCCGGGCGGGTGCGTTTAGGTCTGGCGAGGTGAACACAGCAAGGAGCCCATGATGAAGGTGAATCGTAAGCTATTGCTCGTTGTGCTCGTGATGATGGCCCTGTTGGTGGGCTGTAAGAAGGAGCTTGGCACGGAAGGCAACCCGATCAAGGTTTACGTGGTGCCGTCCCAGTCGGGGCCGGAGACGCTGAATGCCGGCAAAGACCTGATGAAGTGGCTAGAGAAAGAGACCAAGCTGCACTTCACCATCACCCAGCCGGAGCGCTACGAAGATCTCATCACGGCGGTGCGCGACAACCAAGCAGACCTCCTGTTCATGAACAACATGAGCTACTTGCTGGTGCATGACGCCTTTGGTGCCAAGGCGGTCTTGGCGGTGGAGCGCGGCAGCGGGCAACAGTCCTTCAAAGGCATCATCATTGCGCAGAAGGACAAAGGCATCACCAAGCTCGCCGACCTAGAGGGGAAGAAGGTGGCCTTCGTGGACGTGCACTCCGTGTCGGGCTACATTTTTCCGGCGCTGATGCTCAAAGAAGCGGGCGTGTCCCTGGATTCGACGGTGGTCGCGCGGACCCACGAAGAGGTGGTGCGCATGGTCTACGAAGGGGAGGTCGACGCGGGCTTCACCTACAGCAACCCGCCTGAAGAAGACGGCCTGCCCCGCGACGGGCGGCTGCGGCTCGCGCAGCGCTACCCCGACGTGATGGAGAAGCTGGTGGTGGTGGCGACGACGGACAAAATTCCCAACGATCCCGTAGTCTTTTCCAAGAATGCTCCGGCGGAAGTGCAGAAGAAAATTACCGAAGCCCTGCTGCGCTGCAGCGCTGACGAGAGCTGCGCCGCTAGCCTGGTGCGTATGCACGAGATCACTGGGCTGAAAGCCGTGGACGACAGCTACTACGAGCCCATCCGCAAAGCCATCCTCGGCCTGGGCAAGAGCATCAAGGAGAGTGTCCCCGGCGGCGGCCTCATCGATGTGCGGCAGGTGCCAGCCGAGCCCATCCCCCCCATCGGCTTCTAGTCGATTCGACTTGACAACGCGGGGCGCTTCACCTAAATAAGGCACCGCGTTTCGCGTGAAGCGCTTTTGGCTAAGTAGCTCAGTTGGTTAGAGCAAGCGGCTCATACCCGCTAGGTCGAAGGTTCGAGTCCCTCCTTAGCCACTTTTTTCTGGATCCACCTCCCTAAACGATGCCCATCCAGGCGGCGACCTGTGTAGGCGCTGGTGTCAGCGCTTCCTGTAGCGCCAACAGGCGCGCGATCTGCGCCGAGCTGAGTTTGCCCTGGCCCAGGGCGAGGTCGCCGAGGCGCTGCCGGGGCGTGCGCTGGGCTTGGAGGCGGAGCAAATAGGCGAGGGTCGTGGGATGCAGCCAGCGCTGCTGCACGGCGAGGTCGCCCAAGCGCGGGCGCATGCGGTGGGCCATGATCTGGGCTTGCATCTGGGGCGAGGTCGTGTGGACGGCGTCCCCGCGACCTTTTTGGGTTTGGGTGACGGCGCAGAGGAGGGTGAGGTAGGCCTGGCGCAAGTCACAGAAGGCCTGGGGGTTGGCGCTGGGGGCGGCGCTGTCTGGGTGGAGGAGGCGGGCGCGTCGGCGGTAGGCGGCCTTGATGGTGGCGGGATCGAGGGTGGCGAGGGGAGGCAGGGGCGCGCCAAAGAGCATGGCGAGGGCGTCGCCGAGAGATGGGCGGTGGGCGTTCACGAGCCTCCTGGGTGTGGCTTCTGGGCCATCATGTGGTGGAGGTTGAAAAAGTTGATGGTGAAGTGGGCCAGAATAGGGGCCAAGAGGGTGCCCGTGAAGAGGTAGAGGGCGCCAAAGGCGAAGCCCATG
>Ga0334884_1005829_pt1 | contig 11515 bp, 7 predicted proteins | sample GraSluR1_MG_7_FD_207215 | JGI IMG/M metagenome (GOLD analysis project Ga0334884, IMG submission 207215) | Sludge microbial communities from methane-producing bioreactor in Wageningen University, Netherlands - Granular Sludge_12_05 R1 | ecosystem: Engineered > Bioreactor > Anaerobic > Unclassified...
CAAGCCGCAGAAGTCGGCTATGTCTCCTTCGGAAGCGGCCGCACAAAAAAGTTTTCGCAAGACCGAAGGGAAGAAGATCGCAGGGGCGGTCTTTGGCGTGGAAGGTGATGGTTCCATTGGTGCAGCGATCGCATCAGACATCGTGGGCGCCAATTCGACCATCAGCGCCTTGGACAACCTGAGCGCGACGGATATTGGTGGGCCGGGTCGTGCAGGCATGGGGCTCGGCCTGGGAGAGGGCTTGGGCCAAGGGGGCAGTGCGACGGGCGAGCCTGGTCTGAAGACGGTGGGTGGAGAGGCAGGGAGAACCGAGATCGTTGGTACGAAGCCCGTTGCCGCAGAGACGACCAAGCGGGCGCAGGCAGAGGTGAAGATCAAGGAAGACACCAGGATGCCAGATGCGCTTGGAGCTGGCGACAAGAAGGGGATCGAGGCGATCTTCAGCCGCAACAAGTCCCAGGTCGAGGCGTGTTACCGGAGGGTGTTGCAGAAGCATGGCGAGCAACCCGGTCGCTTTGTGTTGGCTGTGACCATTGGCACGGATGGCAGTGTGATGAAGACGGCCGTCACCCAGGACGAGATCGGGAAGGGACTGGCCGAGTGTGTGGAAACGCGCGTCAAACGCTGGAAGTTTCCGAACCTCGAGAAAGCCACCACCATCCACAAACGCTGGATTTTTGGCTGATCGGAGCGTTGACAGATTCAGACGCGTCCTTGTTGTCTTGTTAGGCAAATTCTGGCTTCGATCTGTTACGTTCTTCACCTCGTAGGATACGAAGGGGTGAGGGTGTGAATGGTCAGTCTGCGGCGATGATGAACGGCCGTTTACACTAGGTGCTGGGGGCGACGCTTGGTGTTACCAGAGGCGTATTTGCTCTTTGGCCATGGATTTGATACGTTGGTTTGAGTTTTGCTGTGGGCAACGCGACGGCTTTGGGGGCGGAGATTGGAGTAGACAATGGCTAAGAAGCGTTTGCTAACAAATTTGGCGGTGTTCTTTTTGTGGTTTGGGTGCGGTGTGGGCATTGCGTGGGCTCAAGATCTCCCCGTAACGACGGCGATTCCTGGTCTGATGTCGGATCAAGAAATCCACGCTTTGTCGAGCGCCGAGAGAAGTGGACAGGTGGCGTCGGCCATCGAGGGGATGAAAGGTGTCCTCGCGCGCGGATTGAAGATGCTTGAGAAGACCCGCAATGAAGAGAGAGATGTGCTCAAGCTGAATTGTATCAACGAGAAGCTTTCGTCGATCAAAGGTTTTTTAAAGGTGGGCGAGCGCGCGGCCATGGCTCAAGGTGAGGCCTCTTCCCGCGGAGATAGCGCCGATGAAGTCCACCAGATGAAGTTGGTCATGCTTGCTGCGGCGAGGGTTCAGGCTTTAGCAGAGGAAATGGAAGCCTGTGCTGGTGAAGTGGTTCAGTATAGTGGCCCAACGCGATTGGATCTCGAAGTTGATGAAACAGTTCGCACAGACAGCCCGGTAGACATCGACACGGGAGATGTGCCACTGTGGCCTTTACCTGACGTATCTCCCTTTCAGTAGGCGCAGGTTGGCTGTAAAGGCAACGTGATGATGCAATCGGCGACGTTCCCAGTATGGGCGAAGGTACTGATCATTTTGGTGACTGTGGCGATGCCACAGGCGCTCAATGGCGAGGGTGTGCCAGAAGCCGAGGGGATTCGGACTGGTTCTTTTAGGCTGCACCCCGGTGTTTTCGTCCACGGTGGCTACGACAGCAACTGGGCTTATCGCGATAGTGCTGATGCCACTGATTTGGGCGTCTTCGTCGTTCGTCCAGGGCTCTCGTTTCGCACGGCCATCATCGATCCGGTGGCGACCTCGTGGAACAATGTCTTGCGTTTTGGATGGGAGCAGTATCTTGGCAACCGCGGCGCTGAGGCGAGCTCTGGACCGGAAGTCGATGTCAGTTCTCAGGCCGAGTTCATGCGACAAGGCTTGTTCAAGGTCGGCGTCGGGGCGAGTTATGGCTTCGTGAACGGTCCGGCTGACGACTTCCAGCAGCGAAACTACACGCATCATCTGTTCACGCCCCAGGTAGAGGGGACCTTGCAGCCAGAGGGCGGCAGTGTTTTCAACCAACGGATTGGTTACGCGTTGTTATTGAGGGATTATACTGATTTTGCGTCGCTTAACAGTTTTCAGCACAAATTCTGGGCGGTGACGCGATGGAGTTTTTTGCCCCAGACGGCGTTGGTGTTGAGATTGGAGCAGGGCATCGTCCAGTATCCGACGAAAGTGAGGCGAATTTCCGAAGGATATGACGTTTCCTTTCGCTTGGAGAACATCAATTCGACACCGTTCAGGGTCACTGGTGGTCTGAGCGGGCTGATCTTCGACCGCATCAACCTCACGTTGCTGGGTGGCTATGGCTACACCTTCTACGATGAAGGTCCCAATGACCATTTGTTCCTGGCGTCGGTTGAAGCGGGCTACATGTTCACCAATGGTTCCAAGTTGAGCCTTGGTTATGTGCGCGATTTCGCCGACTCGACCTTTGGTAATTATTTCACCTTCCATCGCGTCTATTTGGGTCTGATGGCGAGCTTTCTGCAGCGTTTCGAGATTGGGCTCAACGCCAAGGCGAATTTTCAAAGTTTTGCGGCGGTTACAGGGGTTGGGGAGCGTGAGGACACGATCATCGACGGAGAGGCGCTCGTTTCTTATGCCTTCGTCCCGGGTTTCAAGGCGGGCGTTACCTATCTCTTGCGGGGCAATTTGACCGATTTCTCGACGCAGTTCACTGGACCCGAGGGCCCTCTGGAGAGTCGTTCGTCGTACATGAAGCATTTGGTCACGGTGAATCTCTCTTATGAGTTTTGATGGCGCGAGGGCGATGGCTGCTTTGGGGCGCAGCGGAAGATGGTTGGTCTTTGCCTGTTGCGGCGTCTTCTGTGCGTTGGGCTGTGGACCCCAGGCGACACCAGGGTGGCAGGAGCGGTTGAGCAGTTGCCCGAGTGGGAGTGAGATCGGTAGGATTTCGGCCTGGGATAAGCTCGACTTGCGCGTCTTTGGTGAGCCAGAGATGACAGGCGTCTACGAGGTTTCGCCGCTGGGATGGATCACCTTTCCTCATGTAGGTGAGGTTGAGGTTGCGGGTTTGCGCTGTGACGAGGTGGAGCGTCTGCTACGGCAGTCTTTGGGGGAGACCTATCTGCGGAACCCCTCGGTGGTCTGTTCCAACATGGAGATTTCGCGGACAGCAGTGACGGTGGATGGTCAAGTTCGCAGCCCTGGAGTTGTGGATTTTCGGCCAGGGCTGATGTTGACGGACGCCATCGCCCAGTCAGGTGGGGTTACGCCGCGGGCGCGGGCCAACGCGATGGTGATCACCCGCAAGATCGGCGAGGGCGTGACCGAGGCAGTGGTGGTGCCCTACGAAGACATCGTCAGTGCGAAGGCGACCAACGTTTGCATGCACCCTGGAGATCTGGTTTACGTTCCGGAGACGGTCTTTTAGGTCGGCTAGCGTCGTTCTAGGCAGAGGGTGGCATGGAGATCAGCCCAGGGGAGCACGAGGAACAGAGTCTGCCGCTGCGTGAGTATTGGAATCTTTTGCTCCGTCGGCTATGGACGGTGATCCTCGTTTTTGCATTGGTGGTGGCCAGCGTTGGCTTGTACACGTTCAAACAAGAGCGGATCTATGAGGCCAAAGCGACGGTGATCATCGATCCAGAGCCGGCGAAAGTGCGGCCCATAGACGATGGCAATTACCAACCCGTGTGGTCTCCTCGGGACACCTATTTCGAGACGCAGCTTCACGTCATCAAGTCGAGGCATGTGGCGCAGCGGGTGGTGGTGGAACAAGGCTTGGCGGAGAACCTCGATTTTCTGGGGCTCAGTGAGATCGAGGCTGAGGAGGCCTTAGCGGATGCGTTGGCGCGGGTGGATCCCGTCTCGCGTCTGTTGTCGATGGTGACGGTTGAACCTTTACCAGATACCCGGATGGTGACCATTAGCGTGCAGCATGCCAACGCGGAGCTGGCGGCAGAGTTGGCCAATGCGGTGGCTGAGGCTTATCAGGATCAGAACACGGAGCATCGGGTCCGGGCTTTGGCGGATGCCTTCCATTGGTTGGAGGCCCAATACAAGTCTTATGAGGCGCGACTCAATGAGTCAGGGCAGGCGTTGACACAGTTCAAGGAGGAGAATCCACTGCTCTTTACCAGTCCTCAGGAACAGCAACTGCTTACGAGTGCTCGTCTCCAGGAGTTGACCACGCGCCTGGTGGCAGTGGAGGCGACCCGACGGCAGTTGGGTCATCAGTTGGAAGAGTTGAAGCGCTTCAAGGTGACGAGTACGGGCGTAGGTGGGTTGGCCTTTTTGGCAGAGGGGGCCAACGTCAACGATTTGGTGCGCCGTTTCATCGACCTGCAGCAAGAGGAGCAAGTATTGCTCTTGACCTATCTGGAGGGCTCGCAGCAGGTGCAGGCTGTGCGTGGCCAGATCACTTTGGTGAGTCAGGCGATTCAGAGTGAGGTGGAGAGCATTCGGCGCGGCTATCAGGGTCGTTACGATGCGCACCTACGGGCTGAGAGAGATCTTCGGGCGCAGGTGTCCGAGGTCAAGGCAGAAGCACTCAAGCTGGACCAACTCAAGCTGCTCTACGAGCAGGTCGAGAGTCAGAAAGAGGAACAGCAACGGCTCTTCGAGTTGGTGCAGCGGCGCTTGAACGAGGTCAGCCTCAGCCGTTTGTTGGAGTCGAACAACATCAGGATACTCGATAGAGCGACGACGCCCGGTGCGCCCGTGCGGCCAAGGGTTTTCTTCAACATGCTGCTGGCGGTGGTCCTGGGTGTGGTGTTGGGTGTGGCGTTGGCCTTTTTGATGGAGATGCTGGACACGACGGTCAAGTCGCAGGAGGACATCGAGCGCAAGCTGCAGATGCCCTTTTTGGGTGTGATCCCGGCCAGTGGCCGGACAGAGCGGCGACAGCGCCAGTGGATGGAAGGAGAGGACGCGCCGAATCCCTACTTGCATATCGTGCATTATCCGAAGTCGAGTGTTGCCGAGTGTGCTCGGACCATACGCACCAACCTGATGTTCATGACCCCAGGGCGTCAGCTCGATGTACTCTTGGTGACCTCACCGAGTCCGTTAGAGGGCAAGACGACGACGGTGGTCAATCTTTCGGTGGCGATGGCTCAGTCTAGCCTCAAGACCATCGTGCTCGAGGCCGACATGCGGCGCCCGCGCTTGGCGAAAGCCTTGGGGATAAAGGAAAGTAAAGGCATCTCCACGGTTTTGACGGGTACATCCAGCCTGGACGAAGCGATCCAGCCAACGCAAGTCGCGGGTCTCGACATCTTGCCGTGCGGACCGATCCCACCCAACCCTGCAGAGTTGTTTCACACGCAGGGGTTCAAGGCTTTGCTCGCTGAGTTGCGGGAGCGTTACGATCGGGTGGTAATCGATAGTCCCCCGGTGATCGCCGTGACGGACGCGTTGATTCTGGCGCAGCAGTGTGATGGCGTGGTGATCATTTCACGGGCGGGATCTACCCAGTTGGCTTTGTTGACGCGCACCAAGCAGCTCCTCGAGGGGATCAATGCGCCCCTGGTTGGCGTCATCCTCAACGGGGTGAACCTGGAGAATAGGCACTACGGTGGTACCTACTATTACTATCGGCAGTACGGTGAGCTCTATGAAGAAGATGGGCAGTCGGTCCCTTAGCTTGGGTTGACGCGGCGAGATGGGTGGCTGTGCGTCTCAGTCATTGGCCAGGCGGTGTTGGCTGTGCCACCCTTGGGCCTGGTGCAGATCCCGATGCATTTGGGCGATGAGTGCGTCCTCTGAGGGAAAGAAGTGCTGGTCGCGGAGCTTGGTGTGAAAAGCTACTTCCACCTCTTCGCCGTAGAGGTCGAGCTGAGGCGTGGTATCGATGAGGAAGGTTTCCACGACGACTTGACCCTCCTTGGCGGAGTAGAAGGTGGGTCGGTGCCCGATGGAGGTGAGGGCAGGTCTGGCCCGGCTCTCATGCGTGCGCCAGAGCGAGGTGCAGTAGATGCCGTCAGGGGGTACGAGACCGGGCACGGGGCCGAGATTTGCGGTGGGGAAACCGAGCGCGCGTCCGCGTCGGTCACCGCGCACGATCCGTCCTTGGAGCGAGTAGGGGCGGCCGAGTAGCTTCGTGGCCAGGGCGATGTCGGCCTCTTGGATGGCGGCCCTGATGCGGGTGGAGCTGATGGGCACCTGGGTGTCGTCGAGGGGTTCGAGGCAGTTTACGGCGAAGCCGAAGGTCTGGCCGAGGCGCATCAGATCGTCCGTGGTGCCGCTGCGCTGGTGCCCAAAGCGAAAACCCTTGCCGACGAAGAGCTGTGCCGGCGAGAGTGGTGCGAGGTGGCGTTGAACGAAGTCATGAGGTGACAAAGCCGCGATGTGGGCGTTGAAGGGGAGGACCAAGCACAAATCGATGCCGTGGGCCGCGAGTTGGGTCAGGCGTTGTTTTGGGGAGGTGAGGAGAAAGGGCGTGTGCGTGGTTTGAAAGAAGTGTCGCGGGTGGGGATCGAAGGTGATGACGGCAGCGACGGCGCCCTCTTTTTTTGCGGCTTGGCAGACCTCGCGCAGGAGACTCTGGTGTCCCCGATGGACGCCGTCAAAGTTTCCAATGGTTACGCAGGTCGGTTGGTGGGAGGGGAGTTGGAAGTTTTGAGTACAGATGGTGAGCATTTTTCTATGGTCGCGCTAGGTAAGGTGAGCGCGCGGGGCCCAGTCGATAGCAGCAAGTGAAGTGGGGTGCAAGGGTCGACACGGCGAAATCTCATGCTGCGACTCAGTCGTGTAATGCTATGTGGTTGTTAGTCCATTGATTTGATTGACCCGTCGCGAGGGTGCATGTAATAGTTCTTCAGCCACGACGTTGGTTGTTGGAGATCTAGGGTAGAGCGGCCCTTTGTGTTCCGCTCAGGCGGGCAGTACGAAGTATGAACCGAAGACTTCTGGACCACCTGGTGAAGACGGGTGTGGTTGATGCGCTGCAGATGCGTTCTGCTTTGGCGAAGCAGCGCATCAGCGGTGAAGACGTTTTGGAGGTTTTGCTTCGCAACCGGATGGTCAGTGAAGAAGATTTGGCTCAGGGGCTGGGTTCTTTCTACAAGTACAAGGTGGTGGACATTCACCATGTGACGCCCAAGGTTGCGGCGCTGCAGTACAGCGATGGCGATTTTTGTCGGCGGCATTTGATTCTCCCCTTTGGTCTGGACCGCCATACGGGCGATTTACTGGTCGCGGTGGCGGATCCATCTCGGGCCGTTTCGGCGCTGGACGCCTTGCAGTCGAAGACCGGGGTGCGGGTGCGGCCGTATGTGGCACCGCGACAGGCCTTGAGTGAGGCGATCGCGTCGGCCTACGGCGCGAGCGAAGGTCGGGGAGTGCAGCGAGCGGCGACGGCGCGTTTCGAGGTTTCCAGCTTGGGGAGTGTCCCAAGTTTTTCGAGTTCAGGGGCGGGGATGCCGGCTTCCAAGGCATCGCTGAGTAGCTTGTCGAACTCGTGGCGTGAGCAATCAGGAGAGGTGGGCTCGTTTTTCGACAGCCGGCCGCACAGCGGAGGTCTTGGTCCGGGGGCATCGAATCTATTTGGCGAGCGCCGCGATGCGGTGTCGGCGGCGTCTTTTGGTGCGCCTGATCCCCTCTTTGGTGGCGGTGGAGATCGCAAGTCCGCTTCGAGTTCCCTCTTCGATGATTCTTCGCTGGGCGCGAACGCAGGCAATGCGGACGTGGCGGAGTTACGTCGCGAGAATTTGGTGTTGCGCCAACAAATTTCTCGGCTGGAAGGGAGCTTGCAACTGGAGATCAATTTGGTACGCCAGATCGTCGAGTTGCTGCTGGAACGCGGCGTCATCGACCGAGCGGCCTATCTGGAGCGCATGGCTCGCTTGCGCTGAGGGGCAGGGTGGTAGGGGTGTTGCAGCGGTCCGTCAAGCGATGGTTAGCGCTGGCATTGTTTTGGTCATGCCAGGCATCGACCTGCGAGGCGCAAGATTTCGTTTACGTCGACGAGCCATTGCGGGTGTCGGCGTTGAAGGGTCGTTACGCGGCGTTTCTCAGCGAAGGCGTCTCTCAAGATTTGGTGCTTCGTTATGCCGTGGATTACCGTGTGGTCAACCTGGCGTCGGGCCAAGTCGAGGTGGTGGTCTTTGCGGAGAGTGCCATCAACGATGTCCCTCGCGCCTCGGGGCAAGCGGTGCTGCGGCTGCAGGGTGGCGAGGAGATGTCTGGGCGCATCTCAGATCTGTCACTGGAGTACGGCAATCACCTCTCGTTGGCGTTGCAGTGCTGCAGCATGAGTCGCTGCAGGCCCAGCGAGGTGCTTTGTCCGAGTGTGGATCCAGAAGGCGAGCCTGAGGGTGATCCGATCCAAGCGGGCTATTTGTGTATGGAGGGTTGTTCCCAGGACTTGTGGTGTGTGTCGGGGTGTCCAGCCGAGGTGCTGTGTGAAGAAGCCTGCGCCGAGGCGGCGGACGCGGAGCGATGTGTGGCAGAGCAGTGCGGCAGGGATTCTCTTTTAGCGAGCTGTGCGGTGCATTGCGCCGGTGATGAGCGGTGTTTGGAGAGTTGTTTACCGTCAGCGGGTTGTGTGCAGGCCTGCGAGGCTGAAGGGACGGCGTGTTTTGTGAACTGTCAGGCCCTCTATCGACGATGCACAGGGAGCGCCTTGGGCTCCCTCGGCAACGAATTGCCTTGCTCCCTGTGCGGTGGGAGCGGCAGGTGCACGTTGCAGTCGCGTGGCGATGACTTGTTGGTGGTCGATGGTTCTGGCGCGGAACTGTCCTGTACGCCGCGCTGCGTGGGCTACCCGGCGGCTTGCAGTCGAGGCTGTGCTACGTCTTATGGTGAGGATGGTCTGGCGCAGTTGTCTTGTATGCAGAACTGTGTGTGGCTGCAGCAGCAGTGGTGCTCTTATGAGCGGCAGGCGATTGACCCCAACATGCGGGTTCCCTGTTGTTTTTCGGAGCACTGTGAGGCGGAGATGGAGAGCGTCGTCAAGTTGGCGGCGGTGGAGTGTTTCTCCGATGTGGTGTGTGGGAGTGCGCGCCGTTGCAACCGACGTGGTTTGTGTGAGAATCGCCTACGGGACGAGCAGTCGGGCTGCCAAACGCTCAAGGGGGCACCCTTTGGCGTGGGAGCGCTGCTGTTGGGTCTGCTGTTCTTGGCGTGGTGGGGGCGGCGGCGCAAAGGGATCACTTGGCTTTTGTCTTTGATTCTTGTCACTGGGGTGCTCTTGGGGAGCGGCACAGCGCAGGCTGAGCCACCGGGCTTTAGACGGACGCGCAGTGCCTTGGTTCTTGGGCTGAGTCTCTTCGAGCATTTTGGCAGTGAGATGGGCTCGGTGTCGCGGTTGGGTATGGGGGTATGGGCGCAAGAGACGCTACAGTCTGGTTATCTTGGTTTGACCGTGCGGCTAGGCGGTGGCGTTTCGCTGACGAAAGACGAAGGCTTGCCTTTCGACTCTGGTTATCAACTGTTTTCCTTCAGCTTTGGTCCGCGTTTGCTGTTGCCGTTGTTGGACACTGAGATGCTCTGTTTGTATATCCAGCCAGAGTTATCCTATGTAGGGATTCAGTCCAACACGGTGGTACGGGCGACAGGCGGGTCTCAGTATTTGGGTGGTGTTGGGGGGAGTCTGGGGCTGCAGTGGATTCCTGGGGGTGTGGTGTTGGAGGTGGCCGCCCATTCGACCTGGCTTTGGGAGCCCAATACGGCGTCGGTGATGCTGCTGTTGGGGGTGGGGCTCAGTGGTCTGTTGTGAGGCCAAGTGGCCATTATGGTGCTGCTGGGGTGAACGAGGGTGCTAAGGGTTTACAAGGAAAGGGCGCCTTGCTAACGTATGCTTCAGGTCAATAGTCGTCGAGGGGCGACGCGAGTTTTGTAGCGAGGAGCGCAGGAGAAATAACGGATGCGAGACAGTGCAAGATGGCGCTTGTGGGTCGCTTGTTTGGGTGCGGTGGTGTTGTTGATCGAGGGGATTGCGTGCAACGAACATGCATTGAATCCCTTTGGGTCGACGGTGAAGGTCGCCAAGGTCGAGGTGACGGATAATCCGGAGACGCGGACGGTCGACATCCTTTTCATCGTGGACAACTCGAACTCCATGTGTGAGGAGCAGCAGCGCCTGCAAGAGAATTTCGATCGTTTCATCGAGATTTTGGCCGCGGCTAACGCTGATTTCCGTCTGGCAGTGGTCAACACGGACATGACCTTCGTCAATCCGGAGTCGACGACGGCACCCGGGCAATTTCAGATTGCGCCTGGTACCTATAAGACCACCGGCGCTTGTTCGGCGACGCAGGCGCAGCTCGAGGAGTTCGGGCGCATTCGCACGGCGTGTTTGGCGCGTGAAGCGGAGTTCATGGCTGGCAATCGCTACTTGAGTTCATCCAACTATTTGAACCCGGAGACGGGCAAGCTGGATGTCCAACGCGTCAAAGACGATTTTTCTTGTTTGGCCCTGACGGGGGTTGATGGCTACGGCATCGAGATGGGCTTGGCGACAGCCAAGCGTGCTCTCGAGCTCGAAGGTCAGGACAAGTTTTTGCGGGAGCGTTCCTTGTTGGCGTTGGTCTTCGTCACCGACGAGAACGACTGTTCCGATGGCACTTTGGCCTTCCAGGGCGGTGGGGTAGTGGGGACGCCGGGCTCTGAGGGCGCTGGTAACCGTTGCGAGTGGCTGCGCAATATCGAAGACTCTTGCACCTTGGCTGCGGGGGACATGTTGGTTCCCAACGCTGATAGCTCTGCTTTCACCCTCCAGACCTACTGGGGCGAGGATCTGACTTTCGAAGGTGAGACCAAGCCGGCGCGGCAGTGGTGTATCGAGGGTAACCGGGAAGCGCTCAAGGCCTTTCAGGCTGCTGGTGAGACCATCATCATCGGTGCCCAGCAGTTTCCCTTGGTGGATTGCCCCGATGGGGAATGCGCCAACATGCTGATTCATCGCCAGGAGTACTTTGATTTCTTTGTGAAATATGTTGCTGAGCGCAACAAGCGCTATTACGACCGCAACGCGACGGATTCGTCTCCGCTCAACTTGGAGCGGGCGCTGCAAGACATCGTCATCGCCGTCATCATCAATCGCGATGAGGGATGGCGCTACGCTGATGGAACGCCTCTGGACGAGGATTGGTGCGGTCCGGCCGGGACTCAAGGATACCGTTACCAGTATTTTGCAGAGATGTTCCCCGATGATCGGCGCGTCTATGCGCCCATCTGTTGCAAAGAGTCCTTCCGCCCCTTCTGCTCCATTGGTGGGGGTGAGCCGTCAGAGTTTGCCCAGGCCTTGCGGGTGATCGCCGAGCGTATCGGTGAGGCGCTGAACTCGGTGTGTCTGAGTTCTCGACCCTTCACGTGCCAGAAGAACGGACCTACCGTTTGTCCAGAAGGGCAGACCTGTAGCCAGTGCTACTTCGAGGGGCGAGAGAACGAGTATTGCGTGTGTTCGGGTTTCAGCGTGCGCGTCGAGTTCCTCCATGAAGACGGCACCCTCGAGAGCCTCGTCCAAGG
>Ga0334884_1005832_pt1 | contig 11509 bp, 11 predicted proteins | sample GraSluR1_MG_7_FD_207215 | JGI IMG/M metagenome (GOLD analysis project Ga0334884, IMG submission 207215) | Sludge microbial communities from methane-producing bioreactor in Wageningen University, Netherlands - Granular Sludge_12_05 R1 | ecosystem: Engineered > Bioreactor > Anaerobic >...
CGGAATCGACGCCAGGTTGTACCGCGCCGCCGGCCCCACATACAGCCATGCCTCCTCCGGCCCATAATGCCACCCGCTCCCCGCCAAACCGAACTCCCACCTGCACCAGCCGCCGCCGCAAACGTACCCCGTCTCCATATCAACGTGCATGCCGTCAATCACCGCAATCGCATTCGAATCCTCCGGCATCGTCTCCACCGCAAACCGAAACGTCACCACCTCGCTCGTCATCAGTGTACACCTGTCCTCCAGCAGCACAGCCCCACAGCCTGCCGCCAGCCACACAACCCATCCCGCCGCAATCGCGCCCGCACTCACCTGGCCCATCTCGCAATCCAATCCGCCTCGCGCCTCAGCGCCCCGGCCTCGCAAAATTCACACCCCCGTCCGCCCACTTCTTCACCTGCACCGCACCGATCGCCTCCACGTGCGAATCCGCATACAAATAGTTCGACGACCCCCGCGTCTGGTCCGCCGCCCGCGACCCCGCCCGATACCGATCCGGCCCGATGTCCTCGCAGATCCGCCCCCACGCCTCCTGCGCCCCCGCAGCAAACCAGAGCCGCCCGTGCGTGTGGTCCGCCGAAACATCCGTAGCCATGTCGTCCGCCCCCACGAACGTCGTAACCACCGTCCCCGGACTCCGCAGCTCGTGCAGGTTCGTAAACGACTCGATCACCCGCCCGAACGGATCCACCGCCGCCACCGCCAAATACTCGTTGAGCACGTAGCTCGTACTCTCGTTCGCCGCCCGCTCGTTCCGCTGCGGGTCCGCCGGGCATATCCGCACCTTATCCACCTCCCCCAGGTACGGCCCTAACGTAAACACCCAACTCCGGTAATGCGGCAGCCCGTGCGTCGTCTCCGGCATCCGCCCCCGATTGTCATCCGCGTACATCCGCAGCGCAAGCCCGATCTGCCGCATGTTTGACCCCGAAATCGCCCGCCGGCACATCGTCTTGCACGCCCGCAGCGAAGGCATCAATACCGACAGCAGGATCGCGATGATCGCAATCACCACCAGCAGCTCGATCAGCGTAAATGCATGTTTGAAGGCTGGCCTCTGCATACCCCTGCCTTACCCTAATCCCCGCGCAGCGCATACCGCCGCCGCGCTCCCATCGTGAGAAACCCGACTTGAATCAGGCAGACAAAGGAGGCCCGCGTGTAACCTGCGGTCCATCCTGGATTGTAGACCCCTCGGCCCGCTCCACCGCCGCGGCCCATTCCGCCGGCCCCGTCTCGGCAAAGCCCGCCGCGTCTGTCTCGTGTATGAATTTGCCCGCCATGCCCTTCAGAAAACGGCACGTCGAGCATGATGACTCATCGTGTGTCGTCTCACCCCCGCACCCCTCGTGCGCCGTCTTGCCGCCACACACGTCCTGATGTGCGCACAAATGAACAGCCAGCGCCGTACCTCCCGCTGCATGCAGCAGCGCCGCAGCAACTACCCAGCTCAGCAATTGTAGCAATCGTGCATTCACCATACCGCTCCAGATGCAACTCAGTTGCACCTGAACAATATACCACAACCTGCATCGAAGGCCAAATAGTTTTTTGTGCAAAATGCGGTATTCTGCAAGTTAGACCGCCCAAAGTGGCAAAAAAACAAAGGACACGCACCTCAAGGCGCATGTCCCTTGCAGTTATGGCTTGTCCGGTCGTGCGGGCGTCTGCGCCCGCCGAATCAAAGATCCCCCTTAGAAGCCGTAGACCGGCCTGAGCTGGTCCTCAGTAGGCAGACTGGGGTACCGCTCGCCGCGCGGCCCAATGTAGCCCGGACCGTCCTTGCGCAGCCGCACCGAATTCTGAGAACCGTTGCTGTTGGTGATCCAGATAGTCACTACATCCTGTTCGGCCCGAACCGAGGCGATTTCCTGCTGAGTCTTCTTCTTGTCCGACTCGTTGCCGATCATGTAGCCGGCGCCGCCGCCAACAGCACCGCCGATGAGCGCCCCTTCTACATTGCCGCCCGCCAAAGCACCCACACCGGCGCCTACGGCCGTGCCTATAAGGGCTGTATTGCCGGCGTCCGAACCACATCCTGCCATAAGGGCTCCCAGCCCGATGGCCAATGTCAATGACAGTACCGTAATCCGCTTCATTTCTGTAACTCCTTACATTACAACCACTTGCTTTTTACGAAAGCCATTTTCCACCACACGCCGGCGGCCTGTACTTCCATAGAAACAGACGGTAATATGAGCCGATTTATTTCTTCTGTCAAGAAATTTTAGCAGTTCCGTCTTGCAATTTTTGCGCAACTGCCTCATGGCCCTGCTGTTCAAACTATCTCGGTCAAAAAATATACGTGCAAAACCGCCGAAAGTAAAGGAAAATGACGCACCTTACCGACCTTATGCCGAGTGGTCGCCCGAACGTGATTCCTCGGGGCCCCAAAACGTTTTCTTGCCTTGGATTAGTTCACCGGCGGCCCGTGCCGCCCAAAGGAGTATGTATATGAAACCTAACCTGATTGTAAACGGAGCAGCCGGCAGAATGGGCCGACGTATCCTGTCCCTTGCCCTCGAGAGCGGACAATTCGACATAGTCGGCGCAGTAGAGACCCCCGAGCATCCCGAACTCGGAAAGGATGCCGGACTCCTGGCCGGCGCGGGCGAACTGAATCTCACCATCGAAACCGCAATGCCCGTTTCCGCCGATGTAATGATCGATTTCTCCCTGCCCGATGCCACCGACGCCGTATTGCATCATTGTTGCGAAAACGCCATCGCGCTCGTCCTCGGCACGACCGGCCTGACCAAAACGCAAATAGCCTCCGTCAAAGACGCCGCCGCAAAGATACCGCTCATCCAGTCGACAAACATGAGCGTTGGCATGAACATCCTCTTCAGCATCGTCGGCAAGGTCGCCGCAATGGCCGGCCCGGACTACGACGTCGAGATCGTCGAAGCCCACCACCGCTTCAAAAAAGACGCCCCCAGCGGAAGCGCGCTCACATTGGCCGAAAACATTGCCGCCGCAACAGATCGAGCCTTCCCCGACTGCCTCGTCCACGGCCGACACGGCGCCGACGCCCTGCGAGCCGATCTAACCATAGGAATGCACGCCGTCCGCGCAGGTGACATCACCGGTGAACATTCCGTAATCCTCAGCACGCTCGGCGAGACAATCACCCTTTCACACAGCGCACACAATCGAGACAACTTCGTACGCGGCGCCCTCCGAGCCGCACTCTGGCTCTCAAGCCGCCCGCCTGGCCTCTATTCCATGAAGGACGTGCTCGGCCTGTGATTTGATCCGCTGCTGGAACCTGCAAGAACCCGTAATGGAGCACAACATTAACCTCCGATTGGAAAACCCATGACACATATCCCCGAATACATCGACGGCCTTCCAAACATCTGCGGACAAGAAGACGCAATCGCCGCCCCGGCGCCGAGCGCCCAGGCGATTCTTCACGACGGCGCCATCGACTTCGACCGCATCAACAGCGCCTACGCCATCGCCCTCCACATGCACCAGCCCCTCATCCCAGCCGGCGGTCCCGACCTGCAAACCGCCCCCATCATCAGCAACCTCAAAGCCATGATGGACGGCCCAGACAACTACAACGCCACCGTCTTTCACTCCTGCTACAAACGCATGGGCGACTTCATCCCCGAACTCGTCCGCGACGGCAAACACCCCCGCGTCATGCTCGACTACTCCGGCTGCCTCCTCGACGGCCTCCGCCGCATGGGCCTCGACGACGTCTTCGACAACCTCAAAACCATCACCTGCGACTCCGCATACAGCGGTTGTGTCGAATGGCTCGGCACCGCATGGGGCCACCCCGTCGCCCCCTCCACGCCCGTCCAGGACTACCGCCTCCACGTCCTCGCCTGGCGCCATCACTTCGCCGCAATCTTCGGCCTCGAAGCACTCTCCCGCGTAACCGGCTTCTCACCCTGCGAGATGGCCCTGCCCAACCACCCCGACGTAGCATACGCCTTCGTCAAGACACTCAAAGACTGCGGCTACCGCTGGGTCATGGTCCAGGAACACACCGTCGAACGCCTCGAAGACGGCGGCCCAATCCGCCGCCCCCACTGCCCGCACCGCCTCGTCGCCCGCAACTCAAACGGCGACACCGCCGGTATAATCGCCGCCATCAAAACACAGGGCTCCGACACAAAGCTCATCGGACAGATGCAGCCGTACTACGAAGCAATGAACCTCAACCGCATCGACCTCGCCGGCAAATCCGTCCCCTCGCTCGTCACGCAGATCGCCGACGGCGAAAACGGCGGCGTCATGATGAACGAGTTCCCCGGCAAGTACAAGGACGCCACGTGCCAAAGCAGCGGCACGCAAACTCCGCCCGTCAACGTCGGCGAGTATCTCGATTATCTCGATTCGCTGGGAGTCAGCGAGCAAGACCTCCCCGCCGTCCAGCCCGTCATGCAGCACCGCATCTGGCAGCGCATGCCCGATCCCGCCGGCCCCGAAGCACTCGCACAAACCATCGCCCAACTGCAAAAGGAAGACGACCGCTTCCACGTCGAAGGCGGCAGTTGGACAAGCAACATCTCATGGGTCCGCGGCTACGAAAACATGCTCGGCCCGATGGAACGCGCAAGCGCAATGTTCAGCGAAAAGGTCCTCCGCCAAAACGTCCCCGCCTCCGACCCGCGCTACCGCAGAGCCCTCTACCACCTCCTCCTCACACAGACAAGCTGCTACCGCTACTGGGGCGAAGGAACATGGGCCGACTACGGCCGAGAACTCTGCCGCAGAACAATGGAAATCTTGGAATAGAGCGGGTCTCTGGAAAGTAAAGGCTCCGACCCCATTGTTGGCACGCGCTCAAAACCGCCGCCGTTCTGTTCTTCGTCTTCAGTTCAGTGCATCCTGTTGGCCGTTAAAGGTGAAAGTCGTCATTGGCCTCGGGCTGATAGATGATCTTCTCAATCAGAACGTTCCGCCTCAGCCGGTCGCCGGCCTTCTTGCCGATGAGACACATGCCGGCCTGCGAAGTTATGGAAAGCCGGCCTTCGCTTTTATCGGCGTCCGCCGGGTAAACGAGCCGCACACGTACAAACCGAATGTCACGCGTTGAAAGCGCGATCACCGAATTCATCGTAATGACCTCCGGCGGAACGCGGTAGAGCGGTCTCACTTCGGCCCGCCTCACCATCTGGCGCAGTTTCGTCAGCCGCCTCTTTTTAATGTCCCCTTCGGGGAATGGGAGAAAATCCCTCGCCTTCAGGCGACGACTTTAGTATGATACCTGGATGGAGCATTATCGTAAATCAAGCCATACGACGTATGACATCAAGTATCATTTGGTGTGGATTACGAAGTATCGCAAACGGGTTCTTACCGGTGAGGTCGCCAAGCGGGTCCGGGAGCTGATACGTGAGATATGCCGGGGGCATGAGGTGGACATCCTCAAAGGTCACGTGTCGGGCGATCACGTACACATTTTTGTGTCTGTGCCGCCGCATATTTCGGTGAGCCAACTGATGCAGAGCATCAAGGGCAAGAGTTCACGGAAGATGGTGGCGGAGTTCAAAACGCTGAGTCGTCAGTTCTGGGGACGGCACATGTGGGCGCGCGGGTACTTTGTGGCGAGTTCGGGTAACGTGACGGATGAGGTGATCATGCAGTACATCGAGCTACAGGGCAAGGAGCCGGAAGACGGCAACTTCAAAGGTGGACGGCGAACTTTAGCGGGCTTACAGCCTGCCAATCAAGCTACCGCCTTTAGGCGGTAGTAGTTGACTTCGCCCGCTTCTCAGTTCCCGGCTGACAAGGTCCAGCAGACGATGATAGTCGCTCTCGGAGAGAATCAGGCGGTCCCGGCTGCTGCGGGCCGCCTGGCTGAACACCTGCATTTGTCCTTTTCGTCGCCTGCGCCGAACAATGTCGCGCACCATCCGTTTGCATATACTATTCATGACTCTTCTTCCCCGGCGGCTTCCGGCTGATACAAGATTTCCATGATCCTTATGCGCTGGCTGATCAGGTCTCCCGTTCGTCGTCCGATCATCGAAAGTCCCATCGGGCTGACGATCGAAACGTTGAACTCCGGGCGACCCGCGTGCAGCGTCCTGACCGGCTGTCCGGGATAAACCAGCCGCACCACCACTTCTTCGCGCCCGGCGCAATCCTGAAGCCTCACCCGCGAGTTCATCGTGACACGGTCCGGCAGGATATGCTCGCGCGCGACCACAACGGCCCGCGCAAGAAGTCGTTGAACCTTCGCGGCCCAGCCGGCGGCGCTTCCGCGATCCGCATAAAGCACCAGGTCCGTCAAACGCCGAACGTCCCATTCGCTCAGCTCTATTGTTTCGTTCGTGTGCATGCTGCCTCCGGGCGCCGTCGAACTTTCTCGATGGAGTCAAGACACGCGAATTTCGCCTCGCCGATATCGGTAAGGTGCGAAACTATCGTGTACATGCCCTTCTTTCTCGCTTCGAGGTAAAGGTGCTTCGTCAGCGGCACCTGCTTTCTGATCTCAGCCAGCGCGAGTCGCTTGACGTCGCTGAGTCCGTCCGCCGATACCGTCGATGTCCACTGGGCCTTGCCGTTGATGTTGATTTCAATACGCCACTTCGCCATGTCAACTCCCCTTTATGCCCCCCGGAACACTTCCCGTTTCGTCACCGTCAAAAATCGCCGTTGGCTTCAGGCTGATACAGCATATCGCGAATCTTCAGCTCTCTCATCCCGCCAGGCACCTCCCACCTGACCGTGGATCCGATCCGACAGCCCAGCAGCGCAGTGCCGACTGGCGCCAGGACCGAAATCTTCTGGGCGTCGATGTCCGCGTCGTTGGGAAAGACCACCTCCATCGCAAACACTTCGCGCGTTGCAAGGTCCTCAAGAAGCACTCGGCTGTTCATCGTCACCACATCGGAACGCATCCGCTTGGGCGAGACAACACGCGCCCTCTCGATCTCTCCGCGCAGCGCTTCCGCGAAATCGCGGTCTTTGCTCTGGTCGGTAAAGCCCTCCTCAAGCAGCTTGCTCAGGCACTCATAATCGCTCCTGGTGATGTAAATGGCTTGTGTCCTGCCCACTGTTGGCCCTTTCTTAATACAACCGAATTCGTCCGGCCCGGGATGCCGCGCAGCGTCCGACAATACGCGTCGGTCGATTGCCGGCCGCAAGCCAAAAGTCGCTGCATGCCCGTCACGATAGCGTTGTGCAAATCGCGGAAATCGGCGGGGAACACCCGCAGAAAATGTCTATGCCGGGAAACAGCAAATGGTGGGGCGCTGAAACGGGGTGCAAACAGGTTTAAAAGAGACTTGATGATGGTGCATAATTAAGCGGTATCATTCGATAATCCTTTCGCTTCAGAAAAAGTAGCTGCTTATCAAAAAGGTCGAGTGTAGCGTAATCTTGCGTGATGTCTTCATCTGGTATGGTAATCTGAACATGCTTCTACCTTTCTTGCGCTAATTCCAAAAAAAAGGCCGGACTCTTGCCGGCCGTAATCTCGCTTACCGGCCGGCGCAGATCAGGGAAAACCTGCGCAAAAACTTACACGGGATTCAAACAACAAGTAAAAGCTCACGATCATTCTTCCCCAAAAGCCTGGACCCACGATGCCGAGCCGTCCTTACAGTCCGCCATCGAAACTAAACTATACCACAAACCCGGAATATGTCAAGCCTTATCTTTGCTTGAGTGTGCACAAACGAATCCTGGCATACTCATGAGACTTTGCGTTGTGTTTCCAATGCGCCCTCTTCCCGGTCTTTCTCGGGCTTCGACGAGGGCGGTCGCGGCTTCGATCGCCCAGTCTTCGTCGCCAACCGCTGCACTCGTAACATGCAGCGCTTGACAAAACCCGCCCCATTTGCGACGATAAGAGCACAGTCGGTTGAGAAACCGGCAAACAGGGCGTTCCGCTACTCGGCACGCTTAACAGACACAAGTAAGGAGGTTCGGTATGAAAGCGACTATCTCGATTCTTGCGATCCTGGCGATCTTCGCCGCCGCGGCAGCCGCCCAGCCCGTCACGCGCTTCCACGTGGCGCCGACCGGCAGCGACTCCGACCCCGGCTCCCCTGATAAACCCTTCGCCACATTCGCCCGCGCCCTCGAAGCGGTCCGCCAGGCCCGCGCCGTCCCCGCCGACGCCCCCTCCGGCATCGAAGTCCTCTTCGCCGGCGGCGAGTACGTCCTCACCGAGCCCGTCGTCATCCAGGCCCACCACGGCGGCGCCGAGAACCGCCCCGTGATCTACCGCGCCCGCGACAACGAGACCCCCGTCTTCACCGGCGGCCGCACGATCACCGGCTGGACCGTCCGCGACGACGGCGCATGGACCGTAACCCTCCCCGAAGTAAAGGCCGGCAGCCTCGACTTCGCCCAGCTCTTCGTCAACGGCCAGCGCCGCTTCCGCCCGCGCCTGCCGAAGACCGGCTACTTCACCTCCGTCGACTCCTTCGAACGCTCCGACCGCGGCGTCAACGGCTTCACCTTCAAAGAAGGCGACCTCAACCCCGCATGGGCCAACCTCGCCGACATCGAGTTCCACGTCCTGCACATCTGGTCCGCCTCACGCATGAGAGCCGCCTCCATCGACCCCGAACAAAAGGTCCTCCGCTTCACAAAGACCCGCCCATACAACACCTACTGGTCCGATTTCAAGAACCGCCGCTACTGGGCCGAGAACGTCAAAGAGGCCTTCGGCACGCCCGGCGAATGGTACCTCGACAAGCCCACCGGCACACTGTCCTACATGCCGCTGCCCGGCGAAACGCCCGCCAACGCCGTCGTCGAAGTCCCCGTCCTCCCGCAGCTCCTCATCTTGCAGGGCTTCGATAACCAGCCCCTCACCAACACCACCGTCGAAGGCCTCGTCTTCCGCCAGTCCCGATGGCTCACCCCGCCCGAAGGCAACTTCACCCCCCAGGGCGAAATGAACATCCCCGCCGCCGTGGAGTTCGTCGCCGCCCGCAGCGTCACCATCCGCCGATGCGCCTTCCTCCAGCTCGGCGGCTACGCAATGGCCTTCGGCCCCGGCGCCCACTCCAACACCGTCGTCGACTGCATCATGCACGATCTCGGCGCCGGCGGCGTCAAAATCGGCGGCCCATACGTTGGCTACCGCAACGCCAAAGCCCCGACCAACGTCCTCACCTCCGAGGCCCCCGACGGCCTCGCCGCCTCCACCTCCGCCATAACCATCAACAACTGCCGCATCACCGGCGGCGGCCGAATACACCCCGCCGCGCACGGCGTCTGGATCGGACACTCCTCCCACAACCGAATCGTCCACAACGAAATCAGCGACCTCTACTACACCGCCGTCGCCGTCGGATGGGTCTGGGGCTACGCCGAACCCTCCCGTGCCCACCACAACGAAGTCGCATACAACCACATGCACCGGATCGGCCAGGGCGTCCTCTCCGACATGGGCGGCGTCTACACCCTCGGCGTCTCGCCCGGCACCACCGTCCACAACAACCGAATCCACGACGTCCACGCCCACGACTACGGCGGCTGGGGCCTCTACCCCGACGAAGGCTCCACCGGCATCCGCATGTACAACAACGTCGTCTACGACGTAAAGACCGGCGGCTTCCACCAGCACTACGGCCGCGAAAACATCATCGAAAACAACATCTTCGCCAACTCCATCACCCAGCAGCTCCAGCGCACGCGCGACGAACAGCACATCTCCTTCTTCTTCCGTCATAACATCGTCTACTGGAATACCGCCGGCGTCCTCCTCGGCTCCAACTGGTCCGGCGGCGTCCGCGGCGAAAAAGACGGCAAACCCACCCAGCACTACGAACTCGGCCCCAACATCTACTGGCACGCCTCGGGCAAACAGGACGTCTTCCCCGGCAACAAGACCCTCGCCCAGTGGCAGGCCGAAACCGGCCAGGACGCCGGCTCCTTAGTCGTCGACCCACTCTTCGAGAACCCCGCCGCCGGCGACTGGAGACTAAAGCCCGACTCCCCCGCCAAAAAGATCGGCTTCAAACCCTGGCAATGCAAAGCCGGCCTAAGCGCCCCCGAACGATTACCAAATGTCACCGTCAACCCCGTCCCAACAATGTACGAAACCCGAAAACCGTGATGCGTGACCGCAATCTGCATGCAACCGCGCGGCCCTCGCCATCCGATTGCAAATAGAATTCGCAGCCCGGAGCCAGGATATCGTCCCGCCGCCGGCGCCCTCTCGCGCCGGGGTACTGTTGCTAAAGCGCCCCCCGCATTATTCCGACACATACTATAAGCGCATAGACAACTTTGCGACGACCAAAGGGGGGGAAAAATGAACGCATCAAACAGCCAGACAGCCACCTTACCTCGCACAGAATCCCAAACCACCGGCCGCCTCATGAAGGCCTTCGTCATGCAGAAGATCGGCCACGTCGGCCTCATGGACAAGCCCATCCCCGAACCCGGCCCGGACGAGGCCCTCGTCAGGACCGTCGCCGCCCTCATCTGCACGTCCGATACGCACACCGTCGCCGGCGCCATCGGCGAACGCGAAAACATCACCCTCGGCCACGAAGCCGTCGGCATCGTCGAGAAGACCGGCCCCCTCGTAACCTCCGTCAAGCCCGGCGACCGCGTCGCCGTCAACGCCATCACCCCCTGCTACACCTGCCCCAACTGCCTGCGCGGCTATTCGTCCCAGTGCACCGGCATGCTCGGCGGCTGGAAATTCGCCAACGTCAAAGACGGCATCATGGCCGAGTTCTTCCTCGTCAACAACGCCCAGGCCAACCTCGCCCTGATCCCCGACGACCTCCCCGACGAGCAGGCCGTCTACTGCTGCGACGCCATCTCCACCGGCCTCATGGGCGCCGAACACGCCCGCATCCCCATCGGCGGCTCCGTCGCCGTCTTCGCACAGGGCCCCGTCGGCCTCATGGCCACCGCCGGCTCGCGCCTCCTCGGAGCGGGCCTCGTCATCGCCGTCGAATCCGTCCCCAACCGCCGCGACCTCGCCCGGCACTACGGCGCCGACGTCGTGATCGACCACACCCAGACCGACCCCGTCGAAGAGATCAAAAGCCTCTGCCCCAACCCCGGCGCAGACCCCGGCGTCGACTCCGCCATCGAAGCCCTCGGCAGCCAGGTCACCCTCGAAGCCTGCGTACGCGCAACAAGGGCCGGCGGCACCATCAGCAACACAGGCTACTACGGCCAGGGCGACTACCTCAAGATCCCCCGCATCGACTGGGGCGTCGGCATGAGCGACAAGACCATCCGTACCGGACTCTGCCCCGGCGGCAAAGAAAGAATGCACCGCCTCTTCACGCTCATCCTCAACAAACGAATCGACCCCTCCCCAATGACCACCCACCGCTTCCCCTTCGACCAGATCGAACACGCCTTCCGCATGATGCAGAACAAAGAAGACAACATCATCAAACCCCTCATAACCTTCTAACCCGCCGCCCGCTGACTGCTCAGTTGCGGCATGGCGACGGCCGCTGATGAAATACACCAGTGGCCGCAACCCTGCCGGAAATATCACCGTGATAGAAGGCTCTACTTTAAGGACCAGTCCGCCGGGCACCGGGCG
>Ga0334884_1005833_pt1 | contig 11508 bp, 3 predicted proteins | sample GraSluR1_MG_7_FD_207215 | JGI IMG/M metagenome (GOLD analysis project Ga0334884, IMG submission 207215) | Sludge microbial communities from methane-producing bioreactor in Wageningen University, Netherlands - Granular Sludge_12_05 R1 | ecosystem: Engineered > Bioreactor > Anaerobic > Unclassified...
CAATATTCTGAGTAGATGGTGTTGTCCATGTTCCCGTACCATACGAAGGAATGGCGTTCATTCGTCCGTTGAAACCACAGAACAGGGTATCGATACCGGCATTGGCCTCAGGCTTGCGAATAAAGCGTATGGGCAACGGACCGGCGGTGTCGGTACAGAAACCGGCAGGTTCGCTTTCGGGGCCTGTTTCTTCGACCCAGATAAAATTATGCACGCCATATTGGGTTACACATACTGTATCGGGGTTGGCTGTTACAAACTGTGTGAAGTTTGCGTTAGGTTCATTCAAATCGCGCCACGACCCAGTGATTCCGGCACCGGGGTTACCGGCATGCAGGCGGGTGAAACACAATCCGCAAGCAGTTGAGTCGGCTGCATCGGTAAGAATTTCGGCAGTAGGTTTGCGCCAGAAAGTAACCACAACCGTATCGCGGGCAAAACACATTTCGTTGGTCTCCTGCCAAATAAACAACTGCGGGCCATATTGTTGCGAGCATACTGTTGTATTCGGGTCATTCGGATCACCCCATATAATACCGGGACGAGGCTGCCAACCACCGGGATTCCCACCGGGTATAGCATTTAGTTGTGTACATTGGCCACATACATTGAAATCGGCGCCTGCACTTATAATGGGAATCTCAATAAATCGGATGGTTACGGTGTCGGTTGTGTAGCAACTGGGGAGTAACGAATTACTTTCGCGCCATACAAATCTGTAAACACCCTGAGTAGGTACTGAAACCAAAGTCCCCGGCAGGTTTTGATTAATAATATCAACTCCTTGGGTTGCAGGTCCATCAAGATAACTCCACCAGCCGGTGGGGGTATATGCATCAGAAGTCTGAATGCTGTAGAATGCCTGCAAAGGATATTCGAATCCGCATATAGAATCGTTTACGCCTGCATTGGCATTGGGAGCCTGATAGAAAGTTACAAACATTGTGTCGATCGCGGTGCATCCTGTATTATTCATCACCCATAAGAAAGCTACCTGAACCACAGCAGTGTCGCCAAAGCTACCCAACGGATCGATTGTTACCGTGGCATTGGGAGAATTGATATCGTCGAATGTACAAATAATATCTTTGGCAACCCATGTACCAAAAGCCCATCCCGAACCTGTGGTGTCGGCTGCGAAGGTATAAGTATTTCCACAAACCTGATCGTGATTGTCGGATCCGACACTGGCAGCAGGTTCCAGCGCAAATGTTACCATAATTGTGGCGGTTCCGAAACACTGCAGTCCTTCGTATTGACTTACCTCTGTCCAAACAAACTCTATGGTGTTGTGCAAGCCCGAGTATGTTGGTATTACTACTGTGGCATGCGGGTTTGTTGAGTTAGTTCCATTCACATAGGTCGGATAAATCTGCACACCATCGTCGTAAGCACGCCACTGACCGGGGTATTGACTGTTGTATACATGTAAATCGTATGTAACACCACACACTGTATCGTGATTCATCGATGCTGTTGGCATGGGTTCCTGAACAAAAGTTACTGCAACATTGTCCTGATCGAAGCAGGTACCATTGGTTTCTGTCCAGGTAAGGATATAGGTGCCATAGTTGCTTACACATGCTTCTGCCTGTGGATTGGAAGAAAAATTAAAATTAACTCCGTTACCACTCCAGGCACCGTTTGAGGTAGGCAAACTCAACACAGCATTCATATCTGCACACATGCCACAAACCTTGAAATCCTCGCCGGCATAAGCATTGGGGGTTTGCCTGAAATGAACCAGAATTTCGTCGGTACGAGTACATACAGAGTTGGTAACTGTCCATGTAAAAGTTACATCTCCGTAAGCATTCACTAACACATCGATTTCGGGGCTTGAGAGCAAAGATCCTCCCAAAGGCACAAATTGTGCATTGGCCGACCAATAACCAACCATTCCTTCCTGAGGTGGCAAGGCACTTAAATGAATTGACAAACCACAGGTGTCGAGAACTGTTCCGTTGATATGAGCCACCGGTATCTGATACCATGTTACGGGACGGCCAATACTCATATTGAAGCAACCGTCGCTTATATCTACCTGTCCGCCAACATTGTCGCCGGCCATAGCCGATATATAATAAGTCTGTCCAAAAACGGCTCCCCCCGGCACATCATTGCGGCAGAAATTTGTTGTACTTCTACGTGCATAAATATACGGCGGATATGCACCATTGTGTATGGCAAACTCGAGCATATCGTTTGCATCGAGAGCGTGGTCACCATTGTGGAGGTTGTCGCCCGTGCATTCATCGGCACACAATAGTAAGGGCTGCAAACTATTCATGGTGCCGGCATTTGTAATGCAGTCGCATTTCCTGAATCCTGAGTACACAAATTCAGAACACATGTTGGCATCGGTAACCGTAATATTAAAAATAGAAGGCGACGGAAAACTTTGATTAAAGCTACCTGTCATTTGCTGGAATCCAGAGCCGAAATTAGCAAAGAATGTGGCGGGGTTTCCCTGTGAACCTGTTACGTCGAAGGTGATGGAATAGGTAGTTGGCGGGTCGTTGCAAGTGATTGCGAAATTATTAACTGTAATATTATCGTAAACGGTTACTTGTATTTCATCCTGATCGCTACATGGTCCAACAATCGAATAACCAATTGTATGGGTTCCTGGCCCCGCCAGATTCGGATAGAACATACCATTTTGTATGGCATTGGGGTCGGGTGCTGAACATGTCCAGTTTCCGCCACCGTCGGCAGCAACCAACTGCGCAGGTGCTGCATTGGCACACATGGGACTTAGCGGCTGTATGGTAGCGTCGGCAGGAAGGGTCTCGAATACACGTGATGCCGAAGTAGCACACTGTATGTTTCCAGGAACATTAATTTGCTCATACACTGTTAAGGTATAGTTACAGGTTGAAGGCGGAAAATCGCCGGTACCAGCCACTATTTGTGTTTGCAGAGTATTGCTCGACCATCCGGGCAATGCGCTGCATGTCCACAACTGATCAACAATTTGCGAAGTTATGGTATAAGAACCGGCAGGCTCTCCAGGAGGTACAATATAAACCGATGCAGTAGAGGCGCTACAGGAATTATCGTTTATTGATGAGTTTATATTTCCCGAGTCGTACACAAAAGTTGCCTGACCGCAATCGGTTTGCCCTATAAATGTAATAGTAGTTCGTGTAAGTGCTCCAACATCAATGGCTTCACAGTCATATATCTGAACACTCCAGCCCGGGTCGGCAGCATTGGCTCCATATATGGTAGTCCAGGGCCCTACCGAAGCAAAAGTTCCAGTTAATGGAGTAGGCATATCGCATACACAGGGAGTATAGGTAGGATTCCCTGCCGGAAGCGCCATCCCACCCGGCGATGTGTGAGTAGCAAAACAAAAGTTGTTCACATTATTACCACTATTGCAAACTGTATTCTCTTCGCTTGGGTCGCTACATCCTAATACCGACCAGGGAATACCTGTCCAGCTTCCCTGAGCCGCATTGGGACCCCAGTCGGAAGCGGCAGGACATAGCTGTACTACTCCCGGATTTGGTGGCTCGGTAGGTTGATTCCCCGGCGATTTCAAATAAAACCCTATGTCAGAAACATAGGTGTGATTGGCCCAAAAACAAACTTTTATATAAGTATTTGCATCAATCTGAAAGTTAGAACCGGGAGGGTCGTTTATGGTGAAACTGTTATCCATAATTTGTGCACTTCCCTGCAATGTAAACGTTTCACAACCAGGGGCAATAGGAGCAATTTCGACGTAACTCTGATTTACCCAAACCCATGCACGGTAACATGTTGTGGTACCCGAGCACGTTACCCTGGCCATGTAACAACCTGTGGTCAGGTTATTTGCCGTGGTACCGGTTTGCCCGGTGGGAACAAAGCTAATACCATCGTACACATACCAGGTAACTGCACAACCTGAGGCGCTGACACTTAAAGAACCAATATTCGACTGATCCTGCGTACCACAGAAAACATACACCAGGTCGTTTACACCTCCACCACTGATAAAACCCTGACTATAGGTTGTGGGAAATGACCCTGTAGCGCCATTGGCAGTAATCTGTGCCTCAACGGCAGTTGCAAATACAAGTAGCACTAGTGTTGCAACAATAAATTTAGTTTTCTTAATTATCATAGCTGATATAATTAATTGTCAATTGACATTTGATAAAACTCATCAACATGAAGCCTTTCTCCCGAAAGAAATATCACTTCAACGCCTAATTTCGATAATACCTTACGATAAGTATCGATATAATTAGTGCTATTCATTATTAGCGTACATCTACGGGTATTGCTAACAGTTTCAGCTTTTGAACTGATCCCGAACTTAATTACATTCGACAACTCATTAATTTCGACATGATAAGGCTTAGAACTCTCTCCATCGGGAATATTATACACCAAAAAATCTCTTATTTCAATCTGTCCATTGGCTTCTTTGAAATATTCGTCGCTGTTTTCAATTACAATATAACGTTTGGTTTCACCTGAGACCAACTGTTGTGCTGTAAGCCCCTGAGATATCACCATTGTGATAAGGATGCAGATTAATACTTGATAATGTTTTTTCATATATGGCATTTTTAGTTCCTAATTATTTAAGAATACGCACTACCTGAAGTGTCAGGCAGTGCGTATTTTTTATTTTTCCCGCATCAGGTGCAGCGGACCCTGGAAGTCGTATTCCACCTCGTCGATGCCTACGGCCTTGATGATATAGAAATACACACCCGGTGATGCATCGCTGCCGCCGCTGAGCTTGCCATCCCAGCCGGCCTGCTCGTCTTCCCAGTTGGTCCATTCATACACTGTGCGTCCCCAGCGGTTCACGATGCGGCCGTTGAATTCGAGCAGGGTGCGGGCCTTAACCTGGAAGAAATCGTTGCGTCCGTCGCCGTTGGGGGTGAAGATATTGGGAATCTCGAGCAAACTGTTCGCATCTACAGGGATGCAGAAGTCTAAGCGGGCAGTGTCGCGGCATTCGGGTAAATCGCGGTTCATTACTACCAGATAAGGCTCGTAGCATCCCGCTTCGGTATATACGTGCTCTACTTGCTCGTCGCAGCGAGTTACACTTGTGCCATCGCCAAAATACCATACACAGCGCGATCGCACATCATCGTAATCGGTCAGGTTTACATACCACACCTCGGCATTGGGTGCAACCAATGAATTGATGTCGATATCGATGGCTACCTCAAACTCTGCGTCTATCATACCCACCGGTTCTATGTCGATGGTGAGCGTATCGTAGCAATAGGCCGTGCCAAAGTTCTGCACATAGAAGCTATAGTGCGCCATGTTGAATGTGGTGTACACCGAGGCTACACGATAGGAACCTGTTGGTATATTGTACTGCTCCGAATCGTAGATATGTGTAGGCGTTATCGGTGTCCCTTCGGTATCGAGCCACTCGAACGAGTTGGCTATGGTATCCTGAGAAAACAATACAGCGCCTTTGCCAAGCATACAGGTGTCGGGATACACTGCAAAACTGTAGTGTGGTATCGACGGCTCGTAGATGGTGTCGCGGAATACAGGACTCTCGCAACCCCAGGCGGTGGTGGTTACAAGGGTTACAAAACGAGCCGTGTCGTTGTTGTGCCAGCGTACTGTGTGGCGATAATCGCCGCCCTGTGTGTTCATGGCGCTAACACTGTCGGTGTGGCTACCGAAGAACTGCCAGTTGTAGGTGGCCAAAGTGTCTTCAACAGCTATCAGGGTGGCATACTCTCCAAAGCATTTTGGCGGGCGTACAGCAAAGTTACCCGTGGGAATGCGCGCAAAGATGACAAACACTGTGTCCTTGTCGGTACAATCGTTGGTATTGTCTTCTGTCCATACCAGCAGGTAACCAGGTGCATTGTTGTTCAATACATTGGTGGTTATTAAAGTATTTGGATTGTTCAATTCGCCAAAAACAATATTCTGAGTAGATGGTGTTGTCCATGTTCCCGTACCATACGAAGGAATGGCGTTCATTCGTCCGTTGAAACCACAGAACAGGGTATCGATACCGGCATTGGCCTCAGGCTTGCGAATAAAGCGGATGGGCAACGGACCGGCTGTATCGGTACAGAAACCGGCAGGTTCCGATTCAACACCTGTTTCATAAACAACAATTAAGTTGTGCATACCGTATTGGGTAACGCAAACCGTATCGGGATTGGCCACATTGAATGCTGTAAAGTTGGCATTGGGTTCGTTCAGGTCGCGCCACGAAACGGTAATACCCGGGCCGGGAATGCCGGCCTGCAAACGGGTAAAGCACAGACCGCAAGCAGTTGAGTCGGCTGCATCGGTAAGTATTTGTGCAGTCGGTTTGCGCCAGAAAGTAACCACAACCGTATCGCGGGCAAAACACATACTGTTTGTTTCCTGCCATATAAACTCACGAGCTCCGTAGGTTTGTGAACAAACAGTGGTGTGTGGGTCGTTGGGGTCGCCCCAAGTCATACCCGACATGGGTTGCCAGCCTCCCGTGAATCCGGCAGTAGTTGCATTTAGCTGTGTACACTGACCACACACATTAAAATCGTCGCCTGCATTAATAATAGGTATCTCGATAAATTTAATGGTTACGGTATCGATAGAATAGCAGCTGGGCATTAGTGAATTACTTTCGCGCCATACAAACCGATAGATTCCTTCCCCCGATACCGTAACATTGGTTCCTGGTTGGTTTTGATTAGAAATGGAAGCAACACCGGGGCCTGAAAGATAACTCCACCATCCTGTTGGGCTATATGCGGGAGTTTCAGCAATACTATAAAATGCCTGCAGCGGATATTCGTTCCCACAAATAGAATCATTGACTCCTGCATTGGCACGCGGGGCTTTGTAGAACGTAACATACATGGTGTCGATTGAAGTACAACCGTAGTTGTTCATCACCCAAAGGAAAGGCACTTCAACGTGGGCCGAGTCGCCAAAGCTGCCCAGCGAATCGACGGTTGCTGTGGCATAAGGAGAGTTAATATCATCAAATTCAGCATTCACACGGCCGGCAATCCATGTTCCGAAGGCCCAGCCCGAGCCGAGGGTGTCGGCAGCCAGTGTAAAGCTACTACCGCAAATTTGAGCATGGTTATCGGCACCAACGCTTGCTGAAGGTTCACGTGCAAAAGTCACCATAATACAAACAGTAGCCTGACATTGCACACCGCTTGAGCTATTGGTTTCGTTCCAGCAAAATTCGTAGGTTTTTGCCAGACCTGAATAGCTTGGCACTGCTACCCAAGCATGCGGATTCGAAGCATTGGTTCCATTAATAAAGGTAGGGAACACCTGAACACCATCGTCGTACACCCGCCATATTCCGGGTCCATTCACATTATATACATGCAGATTATAAACAGTTCCGCAAACGGTATCGTGATTCATGGTTACAGTGGGTGTTGGCCCTTGAACAAAAGTAACATTTACCTGATCTTGATCCCAACAGGCTCCATTTTGTTCGGTAAGGGTGAACTGATAGGTTCCAAATGTACTGATTGTTGCCGTGGTAGTAATGGCTGTTGACGGGAAGAAACTCACTCCATTGCCCGACCAGGTCAAGTTTGACCCGGGAATACTCTGATTGCCTGTAAGCGTAACCTGTGTTCCACAAACGGTGGTATCGTTGCCGGCCCATGGATTGGGAGTACAACGGAAATTCACGGTTACATCATCGGAACCGGTACATTGCCCATTCACTATATTCCATGTAAATGTGCAAATCTGACATTCGTTGGTCATGGTGTACATATTTGGTGAGCTGATTGAAGAACCTCCCACCGGGAAAAACTGACAAGTACTCGACCAATAACCAATCATTCCATCGGGAACGGTCGAACCATTAAGTCGAATAGCAAGTCCGCAGGTATCGCGATCTAATCCGGCATTTGGTGTTGGATTCTGCAACCACATTACGGGTGTTCCCACTGCCACGCTGTAACAACCCGATGGGTCGGGATGCCCGCTACCGGTGTTAAACCCTGCAATAGCCGAAACATAATAAATCTGATTGTAGTTGCCATTAAACTGTTCGCGACAGAAATTGGTTGTAGGCCCATAAGCAATTGGGGTACCATCTCCATTGTGAATCATAAATTCAAACATAGAATTACCGAACATAATCTCGTTCCCGTTGTGCCCAACAACATCACCGGTACAGGTCCCCTGACAGAGAACCTGCAATTGCAGGGTTGTCATAGTACCGGCACTGGGGCAATCGCAATCGCGAAAACCTGAAATCTGAATATTGCTACATCCATTCACATCGGTAATTGTATAGGCATAATTGGTAGCAGAGGGATGAGTAGCATAAAAATGTCCACTGACAAGGTTATTGTTAACCATGTAGTTTCCGGAAAAAGGCCCTGCAAACCCCTCCATATCCCATTCGGTAACATACACAGGGTCAGTACCATAAATACATTCCTGATCGTTAAAGTTGATAATATTAATTTCGTCCCAAACAGTAAATGTGGTTGAGCTAGTGCCCGCCCCTACGCAGGGACCTGATAAGGTATTTGTAATGGTATAAGTACCGGGGCCTGCCAGTTGAGGATTGAATATTCCGCTGGCAGGGTCAAAAGAACCTGCCGGACAGGTCGGGCAGCTTAAAGTACCGATATCTACCGCCTGAACCTGAACCGGTGGAGCCGACAGACACATACTGGGAATCTGTGTTATTGTGGGATCGAATGTTTCATTGAAGGTTATGGTTACCGTTGCAGAGTTTGAACAAGCCTGATTGCCCTGATAAAATTCGGTCCACCTGAATACATAAACACCATATAAACTCACACACACATTGGTGTTGTTTTGGGTATTATTTGTAAAAGTAGCTGTACCCGGTCCACTCACTTGTTCCCAAAGACCGTTATTTCCGGCAACCGGTGCACTGGCATTCAGTGTGATACAGTTGTTACACAAAGCCTGATTGCTTCCTGCCGAAGGGTTTGGCATCTGACAACATTGCGGATCGGTTATGGGCCGCACCGTTACAGTAATAGTTGTATCGTAGGTGCATCCATAATCATCGGTAGCATAAAATGTATACGGTACATTGGTTCCGGCGAGCAATGGTGCAGCGGTGCCGATAGAACCCACATTGTCGATCATATTATTACCATCCCAATGCGCATCGGGCGAATTCTGACCCAACACATAAGAGTTCTCGAATCCCCAAAGATCCTGAGGTAAAATATTGGGACTAAAATTTAAGTCTGCATAAAAAATTGTACCGTCATCGGCGCCCCAGTTGTCGAAGAAGCGCACACACCATTCACCATTGATGGGGCAACCAATTAAATCGGCAAATGTTCCCAAAGGCAGATAGGTACCGGCCGGTACCGAAGAACCGGAATTACATACTGATGTAACCGTTTGGGATGCACTCATAGAGTAGCAGTAGGTGTATCCAGTCCCTGGTGCGCAGTTATCGGAATGATTGGGATTTCCAAAGTATGCATTATTACAGTTGTAGTATTGATGAAGCATGGCTTCCTGTCCATTCGGACAACGGAGATACATATAAAAGTCGCCGATATACGAGTGTTCCATGTTAATACAGAACGATTGCACATCGTACATGGTAGTGATTACCTGACCGGGCTGGAAAGCATTTACCTGAAAGCACACCGTGCCCTCGTAATTATCGTAAAAGCATTCTTCCACAATCTGTGTATCAGTTACAGTGAGTTGCCAAGGGTTGGTTTGCACCTGTCCTGTAAGAGTAACTGTTTCGCCGGGGCAGATAGGATTTGGCGTTAGACTTGTACCGGCAAAATTGGGAGGAATAGAAACACGTATTCTCAATGTTGCATCGCCCATGTTCCAACAGCCGTTCACATCGGTAGAACGTACTTGCAGCGTATAGCCGCCGGGTTGGGTAAATGTGTAACTCAGGGTGGTTAATCCCAAACCCTGGGTATTCACCAATTGGCCTATGTCGCCGCTATTAAGTTTCCAAATATAAGTAGTGTTGGCCGTAGATTGGGTATAACCCTGCGACCCGTTATTCATAAAATTACTAACTGCAGTAAAGTTCACAGTTGTTCCCGGACATATATCAAGATACAATTCAACCGGATCGGTAATAGCTGGAACTGCTGTAATGGTGGTGGTGTATCCCTGGCACAATGTAGCACAGTTAATATTTGCCGCAAAGCCCGCTGCAACACCCGAGGCATTTGAAGTCCAAACCAAGGTTAGGCAATCGACATTGGCAGAAATAGTTTGTCCGTTCAGACTGGTTCCTGTACCGGTTGCCAACAGGTTCGTAGTACCTGCTCCGTTGTATATTTGCAACATATCACTGGCTGCTAGATTGAACTGTGTAAACTGCAACGAAATCACCGAGCCGTTGTCGCTGCAAAGCAACATCGTGAAGCTTTCGTTGTTTCCATAGTTTCCCCCTGCCCCTCCTGTATCGTACAAGGTACCACTACATGTGTTAATCGAGGTACTACTAATAGTATATGTTTGCGTAAATGCCAAATTTGCACAAAAGAGCATAAGGCTCAGCAGAAAAATGATTCTTTGTATATTCATGGCTTAGTAAATTTTTGATGCGTTAAACATTTCCACCAACTCAGTACCGGAATAAAACCCAATAATATAGCCGGTATCTCCTATTCGGTAAAATGTGCGACGGGTGTGCTCCCTCTCGAAATAATAATCGAAAATGTTGAAATTCGTAAAATCGGCATCAACTACCTTATTGTCTGATTGCAAGCCGGTTTCATGATCAACATAATACAGATAAGGACTGTTCGAAACTTTTTCGATAATGGATTCATCAGCCAAAAACCACGAGTGGTCAAGACTAAAATTGAGAAATTCGATGGTTGCCGAAGCAGTAGATTTCATCGACTCAAGCATCTCGTCACTATAAACGGTTCTTAGCCGCTGATCGGGTTCAATAGATTGTTGGGCAATCATTACAAGAGAAAAACTCATTGCAAATGCGAAAGCCATAAGTTTTTTTGTCATCATAGTATTACAGTTTACGTACAATTATTGTTTCGCTTAACAAGACACATTAAATTCAATAAAAGTTGCCTGTTAAAACACAAATGTAATGATTTTTTGTAATAGACAAAAAAAACTGCTTTTCAGCGTTTATTAATTCACTGAAAAGCAGAATTTTAAGATAATAATGCTTGAGAGGGTTTATTTTTCCCGCATCAGGTGCAGCGGACCCTGGAAGTCGTATTCCACCTCGTCGATGCCTATGGCCTTGATGATATAGAAATACACACCCGGTGATGCATCGCTGCCGCCGCTGAGCTTGCCATCCCAGCCGGCCTGCTCGTCTTCCCAGTTGCTCCATTCATACACTGTGCGTCCCCAGCGGTTCACGATGCGGCCGTTGAATTCGAGCAGGGTGCGGGCCTTAACCTGGAAGAAATCGTTGCGTCCGTCGCCATTGGGGGTGAAGATATTGGGGATCTCGAGCAAACTGTTCGCATCTACAGGGATGCAGAAGTCTAAGCGGGCAGTGTCGCGGCATTCGGGTAAATCGCGGTTCATTAC
>Ga0334884_1005835_pt1 | contig 11506 bp, 10 predicted proteins | sample GraSluR1_MG_7_FD_207215 | JGI IMG/M metagenome (GOLD analysis project Ga0334884, IMG submission 207215) | Sludge microbial communities from methane-producing bioreactor in Wageningen University, Netherlands - Granular Sludge_12_05 R1 | ecosystem: Engineered > Bioreactor > Anaerobic >...
ACATAATACTGTAGCTCATTATGTTTACTGTGTTCTCTAAGGAGGACATTCCATTTTGTTGTATCAAGGGATGTTCCGGAAAATTCGTCGTGCCATACCAGCTTCCACCCGTCTTTCGATATGGGAATATCCTGCGGGCTGATTTTTTCTGATTTGTTGTTCAGATGACCAGCACTATTCGAAAGAGGATCCTGCATAATAAAAAACAGGAAACCGCCCAGTACAAAAAAGAACCTTCTCATTTTTGTTGATTTATATTATAATTGAAGTTATTTCCCCATCTTTTCAAGAGCGAAGTCAAGACTGCCGGTGAAAAGAATCATCTGCAACCTGTTGCATTCACGGATAAAATCCTGAAGACTTTTACTTTTGTACTTTGAAAAATCACCAATTACGGCAAGCCTTACCCTGTAATTTGAGAACTTCTGAAGAATTTCTCCTGCAAGACCGGTATTCAGGTCAAAAAAATCCGGGCTAAGGTTATTCTCTTTTATTATAATACGGTCGCAGCTGTTATTTCCAAGGTCTGCAAGCAAATCCAGTGCATCATGAGGATCATTTATGGTAAACAGTTCATCGGTCAGCTCTGCAACGGTTGACTTGCCGGGTAAAGAATGATATCTAAACATTTATAAACTTACAAAAGGGGGCAATTACTGCTTTTTGAAGATAAGATTAACAAGGAACAGGATGATTATGGCACCAAGGGCACCTGTAAGAATGGCTCCGATCCATCCTGCACCCAGACTGACGCCAATTTTCCCGAGAAGCCAGTAGCCGACAAAGCTTCCCGCAATGCCCACGATTATGTTACCGATGAGACCAAGGCCGCTGCCTCTGTATATCAGACTGCCAAGCCAGCCGGCGACCGCACCAATGATAAGAGTAACTACTATTTCCATTTCTCAGATTTTAGGTTATTACAAAAAAACTGAAGTATAATTTGACATACCAATTTAGGAAATAAATTTGGTATACCTAATCAATAACTGTCTTTTCATTTACCGCGGTCGCCGGATTCCGTTTTCAGAGATCATCCAGCCATTTGTTATCTTGAAATATTGTGATACCGGTCTTAATAATACCTGTAAGATTTTCCGGGGGTCTGTTGAAAAGGCCGATAAAAAGAATATCTTTCCCGGGAACAGTGATATAAAAGGCCCTGAAACCTCCCTGATCTCCGGTGTGATATACAAACCTTACACCAAAATCATTTTTTTCACCCAGCAGCTGTTCATCACCAATAAACCATCCGTAACCGATAAATGGTTTCAGAGGTCCGGCCCAGTTTTCAGGAATAAATAAGGAACGTGATTCGTCAGTCAGATCGCTGCCAAGAAATTTGTTTCCACGGATTGCTTTTTCGTATTCGGCGAGCTCAAGAACGGAACTCCAGACTCCCCCGTTACCTGCTGCGGCAAAAGTGGGAAACTCCCCGTAGTCCGATTCAACATACCTGCCGTTTATAAATTCGTAACCATGCGCCACACCCTCGAGGGGATGGGCCCCGTTTGTAATGGTGCTCGCTATCATACCGGCAGGCTCGAATATGTTTTCCCTTATGAACTCCTGCCATGGCTGATCTGTGGCTTTTTCGATAATCAGGGCGAGACCGTTATAAGCCGGATTTGAATACTCAAATCTTTCGCCGGGTTCAAAGTTCAATCCGTCCGCAAGTTTTACAGGCTCAAAGTTCTCTCTGTCTTTTGCCGTCAGAAAAAATTCAAAATTCTCCGATACATTTCTGTTATCGGGTAAACCGGAAGTATGGGATAAAAGATGATTTATTCTTACTTTACGGGAGATCTCCCTGTTTTTAAAGTCATCAAAATATTTAATGATACTGTCTTCAAGCGACAATAATCCTCTTTCATGTAAGATCAGGATTCCGTTTGAAACAAAGGTTTTTGATACCGAGCCAAGGTTGAACAGTGTTTTTCCGGTGATTTTCTCTCCTGTTTCAAGATCAGCCAGCCCATAGCTCTTAAGAAAAAGTATCTTTTCTCCTTTTTGTACAAGGACTGACCCTCCCGGCTCATTTGCCCGGAACTCATTAGCCAGCATAGAATCAAGTTTGTTCATCATATTTCCTGGATCCTTTGTTGCACAGGAAACGAGCATCAGATGAATGCAAAGAAAAATTGCAGGGTTGGGGCTGATAAAAAAACTGATCACTTTTGTATTTCCCGGTTTTGACTTGTATGAGGGAGATATATTCATTTTAGCTGTTTTTTGGATATATGACCACTCTTAAAGGTAACATAAACAAATATTTATCCGGGCATATCACCAAGGGTTACAACCATCTTCCCTCCTTTGACAACTTCCGAAAAAGGTATGAAAACAGATTCAAATTCATTCCCGTTAACAGAAACGGACTGAATATAAATATTCTCCTGGCTGTTGTTAATTGTCTCAATAATAAATTTTTTTCCGGAATAATACTTATCGCTCAGTTGAATTGTAACCTTATCAAAAAGCGGGCTGCCTATTCCAAATGAGGGGTCGGGATTTGTAAGACCCCTGACGTCAAACAGGCCGATGGCCGACATAACAAACCATGCGCCCAGTTGTCCCTGATCTTCATCCTGTCCGTAACCATAACCATGAATACCCTCAGTGCCGTAAAAATCGTTCAATATGGCCCGTACCCACTTCTGAGTCCTTGATGGTTCGCCTGAGTGGTTAAAGAACCAGGAGGTATGCAGGCATGGCTGGTTACCATGATTATACGGCTTTGTTATTCCGGCAAAGGCATGGATCTCGGTGCCTCCTCCGAAAATATCTTTCTGAGAAATGATAAATGTACTGTCGAGCCTGATGTTGAATTCTTCCCTTCCGATAGACGCAACTATACCTTCAGGATCGTGAGGTACATAGAAGGAGTACTGGAAAGCATTGCCCTCCTGAAAGCCGTCGTGAGGCACCGTTGCGTCAAATTCTTCAAAGAACTCTCCGTTCTCAAGCCGCGGCCACATCATTTTTCTTTCCGGATGAAGTATCTTTTTCCATCCTTCTGATAATTCCATCAGCATCTCATAGTCTTCTTCGAGCCCAAGCGCTTTGGCAAGCTGTGCGACAGCATATGAAGTGAATGAGTATTCAAGTGTATGCGAGCAGGAGAACTTCCAGAGCTCATCGGCACCTTCACCGCTGGCCTTGTAGGGGACATATCCATACCTGACGAATTCACCAACATCCATCTTGCCGGCCCCGAACACCCTGTTTTCTGATGTTATCTCATTTTTAAGAGAAGCCTCATAACCTTTCATAACATCAAAATCTCTTATACCGCACATATAAGCGCTTACAATGGCAAGAGGCACCTGATTCGTTCCCACTCCAGAAACAAATTTGCTGCATGCCAGACCATCTCCAAGCCACCCTGCATCCTTGTAAACCTGAAGGTGTGTTTTTACAAAATCAAGAGTATAATCAGGGTAAGCCAGTGCCCAAAGCTGAAGAAGATTCCATTGTCCACCCCATATGCCATCGGTATTGTAAAAACTGAATTCAGGCTTATTGCCGGGTCCCGTGGGAATTGATCCGTTTGTTCCGTCATGTCTGGGATAAGCACCGTTGACATCACTTGCAAGCCCTCTGCCCAGGAGTGCATGATACAATCCCGTGTAGAATTTAACCTTTGATTCAGCACTGCCTCCTTCCACGCGGATCCTGCCAAGACAGGAGTTCCATTTGTCGCGAGCCAACCTTCTGGCGTTATCGAAACACAGACCGGCAGCTTCCGTTTCAAGGTTCAGCCTTGCATTTTCAACGGAAGTGTATGATAAGCCTGCTTTTATTGTAATGCTCTCCTGTTCACCTGTTGTAAATGTAAGATACAGACCGGCCCCGGCACCCGTAGCTTCGTTTATGCCATTCTCAATTACAGTACCATGAAAAATGCCGTAAGATTCGGGCGATTTATCCATAACTGCAGAGAAAAACATTTTTATGCTTGCACCGGTCTGGTATTTCCTGACATATTCCGGATAGGTTTCAACAAACCCTTCTACTCTTCCATCGGAAGTATATGTTACCCTGGCATCTATTACTTCACCGCTCTCACCCTGCTTGTTTCCGATATCGAACAGTATATTTGACCGGGTCCCGGCAGGAAATGTATAGCGATGAAAACTTACCCTGTCTGTCGATGTCAGTTCGGCCCTTATTCCATAATCTTTCAGGATTACAGAATAATACCCCGGTTGAAGTGTTTCGTCTTTTTTGTCAAAAGCTGACCGGTACCCTGCATTCTCTGAATCAACCGCCCCCGGAATGGTTTTAAGATCACCGGTGGTTGGCATAAAGACAACACCTCCTATCTGGAACTCATGAAAATTGGGAAATCCTTCGATCGAATTGTGCCTGAAGTCATAACCAACAGCTTCCCAGCCGGTTAAGTTGCCCTCATGGCCGTTGGTGGAAGGACCGGGTTTTGCCATTCCAAAAGGACTGGCTCCAGGCGCTACATGAAACCATCTGCAGTGGGCTGTACCTATTAAAGGATCAACATATCGGGCAAGATTTCCGCTCTCAGCGGCTTCCCTGCCGGTTTTACATGAGGACAATGCAAAGATCAGAGCTGTAACCGCAATCAAGAAACATGAGTTTTTTGTCATCATAATTTATTTTTAACGTGAGGCTTGTTCAAATATAGCAGTAAATTGGAGATATTGAAAAAGCAAAGCTACTTTAAGCGAAAATCAGATTACCAAAGCTTAATTCTGACCAGAGAAGCGGAGTAGAAAAGGGGAATCTGAAACACAAGGGCAGGAAGAAAGATGAGAGCAATAAGATATTTCTCATGTGAGCTACAGTCCGACATATTAAAAAACCGGCCTCCTGAAAAGAATGCCGGTGTTCTGATGAATTATGAGAGTGATTTCAGGAAATGATCATTAAGGATTTTTACTTAATCCCTTTTCGGTCATGACCCATAAGCTGCTTTTGTTGTCGCGGAAATACCATTCATCACTATGATATAAGGGGTCAAACAGATCCGTTGCCGATCTGTCGATATTCAAACGGGTACCCTCGGGTATTGTCAAATTTATTTCAACCATGTCGCACGTCCAGCGACTGCCTTCAGGAATGGTAAAATATTCATCAAGCCATAGTGTGTCACCGTTGAAACTGTATTCATAGACAAGAGTTTCAGCCTTGTTTTTGGCATCACTTTTACTACGGCCTGATGATCTCTTTGTAACCTCTAGTCTGGTGAGATCATCCCCTGAATTATGAACATTCAGCGAAGTCCGGATATAAATATCCTTGCTGTCGCCGGAAAAATATATTTCATACTCTTCGTCAGGCAGTGAAAATTTCTTTTGTGCATCAAGGTTACTGATACGTTTGCCTGCCATAATATAAATTTCAGCCGGTTTCTGTATCAGTACTTCAACAGATGTGATCTTTCCTTTTTCCGCGAAGCTTACTCCTTCATTCAGCAATATTACCGAAAGAGCAGCCAGGGATAAAGCCCATAATAGAAATCCGATCAGACTTATCAGACCATCTTTAGCCCTGAACCAGAAGATCATTTTAACTCCCCAGTAAATAAAGGCGATCATAGGAAGTGAAACGGCAATAAAACTTAAGGCAATTATCCATGGTGTTACAGCAGGATTAACAACATGATTAAGGAAATCAGAAAGATAAAAAAGGTTTAATTCATTATCACCAACAAAAAAGCCACCCTGGTATTTTAGAAAAAATATCAGCGCAAAGGTGAGGATTGTCAGAAATCCTGTGAGGATAAGAGCGGTTCCCAGGAAAATCAGGAAAATGCGGAGAATTATGAAAAACAGCTTTCCAAGAGCCTTGAATATCTCGTTTAAGGCACCTCCGGCACCGGTTGTGCCGGTGTGAGCCCTCCCTTCAGAGACCATGGAGCCCCTCAGATTGTCACTTTGCCTGTTGTTACGACTTTTAAAAATAAAAGCTTCCCCGTACATCTCCCTTTTCTGATCTTCATTTCTGGCAGAGGGCACAGCAATCCAAAGGGCCAGGTAAACAAAGAGACCTATGCCAAAGAAAATTGCGAAAAGTATGAACAGAACCCTGATCCATACAGAATCCATATTCAGATAAGCTCCGATACCCCCGCAGACTCCGCCGAGTATTGCATCCTCAGGATTCCTGTAAAGTGATTTTTTTTGTGAGGGAAATCCGGCTGATTCGCTGTTATCAGGATCAATGTCAAAATCTTCCGGACTGCCAAGGATTGCCAGAACCTTTTCAACATCTTCTTCTGTTATAATACCACCGGCAAAAGTCTGTGACCGCAACAATTCAGCAATACGCGATTCAATATCCTCTATCGTTTCAGCACCACCTTCTGCATGCCTGAACCGGTTGTTAAGCACCTGAAGATAATCTCTCAGAATCCGGTATGCATTTTCATCTGTTTGAAAAAGAGAACCGCCAAGATTTATTTTAATCGTTTTATTCATCTTTTTTCAATTTAAATGGTTGATTGTTTACCTTTTCTGATAAGATGCACTGAGTCGATAAGTTCTTCCCAGGAGTTATCAAGTTCTTTCAGATATTCACGCCCTGCGTCAGTAAGCTCATAGTATTTTCTTGGTGGGCCCTGAGGTGATTCTTCCCAGCGATAACTTAGCAGTCCTGAATTCTTTTGACGTGTAAGAAGAGGATAAAGGGTCCCTTCAACAACAATCACTTTCGCCTCTTTAAGCTCCTTTATTATGTCGCTCGCATAACAAGAGTTCCTTGAGATCACCGAAAGTATGCAATATTCAAGGATGCCTTTGCGCATCTGTGCTTTTGTATTTTCAAGATCCATAGCATTCTGATTTTTATAGTTCATTATTTTGTAATATTCATAAGGAACAAGGCTACAGCTTCATGGTTTTCCTTACAGTATCAAATTCTCTTTTAACAGATTCCTTAATGTTATGTATATTGACGGGATCCCCCTTCATTTCGATTTTCTGGGCAGTAGTACGGGCTTCTGGAAGTACTATATAGAGTATGAGATATATCAGGATCCCCAGACCTCCGGCCATTGCAAGTGCAACAAAAATTATCCTGATGATCCATGGCTCGATTCTCCAATAAGCTCCAACCCCCGCACAGACACCCCCGATTATCCTGTGATCTGGATCCCGGTACATACGGTGATATCCGGGTGAGGAGAATTTTTGCCTGGCAGTGGATCCTTCATTGTCCGATATATCTTCAGGGCTTCCCAGAATAGCGGTAACCTCCCTGACGTCTTCAATGGTTATAACCTGCTTATAAGATGTCAGCTTCTGACGAAAAAGTTCTGACATCCTGGTTTCTATATCTGAAAGGATCTCTGAAGAACTCTCCTCTTCGGCAAAATGCATTTCGAGATTCTTCAGGTATCTTTTAAGTTCAGTGTATGCATCTTCATCGATGTTGAACGAATAACCTCCCAGATTGGCACTTACTGTGATTTTCATAGAACTTGAATTTATTTACTACTATATAAAATATATAACATAACGCTACAAAGATATATAAAAATATATATACTATGCAATACATAGTACTAAAAATATTTATACATATAAAAATATTTTGTAATATGCATTGGAACAGTTGATTTCCGGCGAACGCACCAGATCCGCCGGGCTCTTAAGCTTGGTTCTCCCCGGCTTGTTGCGAGTATCCTCGATCCAGAGGTGTAAGAAATTCGGATTGACTCTGGCAGCCCGGTTTTTAGATTGAGTATAGAATATCTATATTTATAAAAACATTTTGCACCATGAAAAGGTATAACTGGGGAGTACTGACTGCCGGGAAGATGTCAGCGAAATTTACCCGTGGTTTGCAATTACTTGACAATGCAGTGCTTTATGCAGTCGGATCGCGAGATACCTCGAGGTCCCGTGATTTTGCAGAAACTTATGGATTCAGACGCTTTTACGGCTCTTACGAGGAACTGGCAGCGGACCCTGATGTAGATATAATATATATAGCATCACCGCATTCACATCATCTGGAACATACAATGCTTTGTCTTTCAAACAGAAAAGCAGTCATCTGTGAAAAAGCTTTTGCTCTTAACGGTCGTGAGGTTGAGACCATGATCTCCGAATCAAAAAAACAGGGGGTCTTTCTGATGGAAGCTTTATGGCCTCCTTTTCAGCCTGTTTATAAAAAAGCAGGACAGGTTTTGCAAAGCGGAAAACTGGGACGAGTAATTCATATGAATGCCAGGTTCTCATTTCAGCCTCCGTATGATCCGGAAGACAGGAAATTCAATGTCAGCCTGGGCGGAGGATCACTTCCCGACATAGGCATTTATCCTGTTATAGATGTGATCACTTTTATGGGCATACCTGATGAAATTACCGCAAAAGCTTCATTTGCATTATCTGGCTCCGAGGATTCAGTTTCGGTTATTTTCAGATACGCCGACGGGAGAACAGCAACACTGTACAGCTCGTTCAGAACTACTGCCGGCATAGGGTCTGATGCTTATTGTGAGAAAGGCAACCTGTATTTGACACGCGGGCGGGATATGTCACAAAGACTTACAGTATCTGTTCATGGCGGCGAGACTGAAGAGCATTCACTGATTCCTGAGGGTATGGGATATCATTATGAAGCCATTGAAGTAATGGCATGTCTTGATAAAGGGAAAACAGAAAGCGATACAGTTCCGTTATCTTTCAGTCTTGGCCTTATACAGACTCTTGACAGAATAAGAGAATCGGCGGGCATCGTTTTTCCGGGAAGAGACTGAAACGGGCCAACGCCAAAAGAAGATTAATAATGAAAAAGGCGAGAATACAGAACCGATGAGGGTATAAGTGTGAATTTCCAGAGCCGGTCATGTCAGATCCTGATACTTATATTGGTGGCGAAAGCTCTTTTTACAGGCGAAAACTGTATCTCAGTATTATTATACCTTTTATAGCGGTGGCATTAATGTGGCTGGTTAAGTCTGTAGAAGTTCTTTTTGATCTGGAATTATCTGAAGCAGGAATATACCCGCTTACCCTTAAAGGATTACCCGGAATAATTCTCTCGCCTTTCATACATGCTGATTTCGATCACTTGTTTAATAATACAATTCCTCTTTTTCTTCTTTCAACTGCTCTTTTCTTTTTTTATTCCGAGATCGCACTGAAGATATTTGTTTTAATATGGCTTTTTACAGGCTCCCTTGTATGGATAGCCGGAAGAGATGCATGGCACATAGGGGCAAGTGGTCTGGTTTATGGGTTGGCAGTATTTCTTTTTTTCAGCGGTATCATCCGGCGCTATTTCCGGTTGGTTGCATTATCACTGCTGATAGTATTTCTTTACGGATCGATGGTATGGGGTATTTTTCCCGGAGTTTACAAGAACGTTTCCTGGGAATCTCATATGCTTGGATTTTTTTCAGGACTGATCCTTGCAGTGTGGTTCAGGAAAGAAGGTCCCCAGGAACCGGTCCATGAATGGATGGATGAGGAAGATGGTGGAGAAGGAAATGTTAAAAATGATTAAAAACCTGATATCAAACAATTTGCATGAAGATGTTCTGTAATTATATTACCATATTTGCCATAGTTTTAAAATAATCATTTTAACGGTATATTTGCTTTGATATTGATACAGCAGGCCTAAGATGAAGAATAAAATTATCAGATTACTGAATATCACCATTTTATGCAGTTTACATTTACTTACCGGTTATTCCCAGGAAACAGATGTAACAGTGCCTGATACAACAAGGAGCAATGCTGTTAAAGTATTTCTTGATTGCAGGAACTGTGACATGAATTATACAAGGCAGGAAATACCTTACATTAATTATGTCAGGGACTACAGGGAGGCACAGATCTATATAAATGTGACTACCCAGTCATCAGGCAGCGGAGGCAACCAGTATACTTACACATTCAGCGGGCAGAAAGAATTTGCAGGAATGAACGACACGATCGTTTATTCAACCAGCCCCGATATGACGAGCACTATCGTCAGGGAAAAACGCACAAACATACTTAAAATGGGCCTGATGAGGTATGTAGCCAAAACGCCGCTGGCCAATGATATTAAAATCAGCCATAATCCTGGTCTTGAAGCCGAGGTAGTTGAAGACAGGTGGAACAACTGGGTATTTGAAATTTCTTCAGAGCCATATTATTCTGCAGAAGAGACCGCGAAAAGGCTTCAGGTCTGGAACTCCATTAATATAACAAAAATCACTCCTGAGCTAAAGCTTGACATAGACCTCGACCAGAGTTCGAATAAGCGAAGGTTTATTGACGAAGAGTATGATACAACATATGTTAAGAGCAGTAATTCGCTTGATGTGTTATTGGTCAAGAGTCTGGGTAATCACTGGTCTGCCGGACTGATGTGGGACAATGGCACTTCATCAGAGGCAAATTACAACTTCTATACTGAAATAATGCCGGCAATTGAATATGACCTTTATCCCTATTCTGAAGCAACTCACAAGCAATTAAGAATACTTTACAGCATCGGTTACCGGTACAACAGATACATAGATTCGACAATATATGACAGAGTTTATGACAACTTCATCAAACACGAGCTTCGTATTGCGTACCGGGTACAGGAAAAATGGGGTTCGATAAATATTTCACTGGCAGAATCGAACATTCTGACTGATCCTTCAAAAAATTCAATATATTTCTGGGGAAATCTCAGGTTAAGGATACTAAGAGGTTTATCGTTATCATTGAACGGCGGGGTTTCATATAATAACTTTCAGCCCAATCTTCGTAAAGGAGAAATTTCTGAGGCCGACAGGCTTCTGCAGCTGAAACAGCTTGCCTCCAGTTACAGGATCAACGGCGGCGCCGGATTGTCTTATACATTCGGATCGATTTACAATAATGTTGTAAATCCGCGGTTTGGTAACTGAGGCAATAACATAATAATTATTCCTGTCAGGATTTTACTTTTATATATTTTTACAAACAGGATGGATTTTTACCCTGTTCAGGCTTCCCGATGCACGAAAGATTCCGATACAGTACGCCTGATGAGCTTTTAAAAAAAGCCAGTGACCTGGGTTTTGAACTGCCATACATCGATGATATATCTCCTCTGTTCCTGCCTCTCACTATAGGTACTTTTACCATTTCCAACAGGCTTGTTGTTCAACCAATGGAAGGATATGATTCAGAACCTGACGGTTCTCCATCGGAACTCACCGAACGACGATATCTCCGTTACGCTGAAGGAGGCAGTGGAATAATATGGTCAGAGGCAGTCTCGGTTTCTGAAGGAGGGAGGTCCAATCCCCGCCAGCTCTGGATTCACAGTAAGAATGCTGATGCTTTTTCACGTCTTGTGGAAAAGACCAGAAAAGCATCGATGAGACACGGAGGGCCATCACTGCAGGTAATTCAGCTGACTCATTCAGGCCGGTACAGCAGACCAGGTGGTGTTCCGGCACCCAGAGTCGCTGCTGCAAATCCTGTTCTTGACAAAGTTCCGCCTTTTGTACTTTCCGACGATGATCTTAAAAGGATACAGGATGATTATGCTG
>Ga0334884_1005836_pt1 | contig 11505 bp, 5 predicted proteins | sample GraSluR1_MG_7_FD_207215 | JGI IMG/M metagenome (GOLD analysis project Ga0334884, IMG submission 207215) | Sludge microbial communities from methane-producing bioreactor in Wageningen University, Netherlands - Granular Sludge_12_05 R1 | ecosystem: Engineered > Bioreactor > Anaerobic > Unclassified...
CATCAGCATATATCGGCTGGGCAGCAGGAGGCCTCTGCCTCCCCATCCCAAAACCTTGTGTCTCGCTCATAATGACAAAGTTAGCGAATTGTTCGACAGTTATCGAGCGTAATTGTTGAGGTTTTATGTCGATGTGGTACACTTGAAAACTTCCTGGTGGTAGGTGATCAATGCGATACTCACCATCAACATTACTGCGTTCGCTAAGGTATATCGGCATAGGCACAGGTCTGGTGCTTGTCCGCAATAAAGCTGCAATGTATTGGCCGGGAATCGGCTCATTCGTATCTTTATTGAATACAACGCCAGAGATAGTGCCTCCAGCAATAACTTCCAATGCTTGCTCGGGGGTTTCTTGGTCTGGTTGCAGCATGACAAAGTTGAATGCGTTTTGCGATAAGGCCAGTCCCTGTGCCTTCAGGTGAATCTGATACGCGCCTGGCAACAAATTATCAAATTCAAAACGGCCCTCGGCATCGGTAATTTTCTGTCGTGTGCGACCTGATGCTGCGTCCGGCTCTTGAACATATTGTGATACAATGGTAAGCGTTAAACCAGCAACATCAATGTTGGGATTATGCGTGTATAGGTAGCCATGTATCGAAAGATTTGCAGCAGCTGCGACCTCTGCGTCAACCAAATCAGAAAAATCTACGGCGAAGGTTTCATCAATGGAGGGCATTGCCTCTGTAGATTGATCGCGGGGTGTCAGTCGCGAAGTTTCTTGTGGTTTTTGCAGATGTTCCTCAGTCACAGAAATTTCCGAGATACCCGAATCTGTTGGAATGAACAACCATAACAACAACAGTGCTGTCAGCAACAAAGAAATGGCAATCGCGTACCGCATGACTGGCCCCTCCATGCGTAAGCAGAAAACGTAATCACGCTAAAATTAAAAACGGTAAGACACTTTAACCTAATGCAGTATAGCACGTTCCGTGCTAAAGGTGAAGTTTTCTAATTGTGTGCTGTCTTACAGTTTTCTACGCCAAAGGGCAGTTTGGAAGGCTCGTAGTTCCGGACTTCCCGTCCACCAGGAAAGTGCCAGATACATGCCATCGAAAAGGTGCCTTAATTGGAATTGGGTAAAAGTATAATTCAAATTGATTGAGAAAGGGCATAAAAGATTTATTATAATAAGCTTTGAGAATTTGAGAGCTTGATTTCAAAAATACTTGTGCGTATTTTTTTAAAATCGAAGCGGAATTTCATAAGCACCCGTATGTTGATTGTCCCTGATTGTAAACTGGGATATCGATCGAACTGCCGGTAAGTACATGTCATCTTCATCTAGCATCGCCGCCTCCATGTCCACCTCAAATACCACCGCAGTATAGATACCCGGCTTCAAATTATAGGCTATGTGACCTTCGTCTGACAAAGCAAAACCTGCGGGTTGTAAATCACCTGAGCCAAGCGAAGAAAGAAAGTTGTCGATGTCATCTTGGTTTTGTTGACCTTCAAATAGTAAAATTTCCCATGTCAATCCTTCCGGTTGGCTCCGTGAAAGAATAAATTGAATTTCATTCCCGTATGAAAGCACAAAATCACGTCTGACACGTGAACCGCGTGCCAGCTCAAAATTGTCTGTATCTTCTGCGGAAGGCCGTTGATACTGGCGGGCATCTTCTTGCAGAGAATCATGTGTTACAGGATCTTCTATACGTGCGGATACGGTCAATTGAACAATCCCGGCAGGCAATTCTGTCAGCTTATATGTTCCATCAGGCAGCATCTGCGTAGCAAAATAGCGTGACGGACTGCCCTCTTCTACTGTAATATGAATTTGGATATTTGCTTGGAAAGGAATCGCACCATCTGCCATGCGGATGGTGCCATAAATTTCTCCATTCTCGACTGGTATATCATAGTCCAGCCGTGTTAGATAGCTGGCGATTACCTCCACCTCCACCATATGCGGTGGCCGTTGTTGATTTCCTGCAGCCATAGCACCAATCTCCTGCTCGCTTATCATGACATTGCCTGAACTGGTCGGGAGATTCTTGATTTGATAATATCCCGAATCATCGGTATGTACCGGTTCTATATGTAGAGAAGCCATAGCAAGAGTTCCCATCATGCCACCTTGTGGCTGGTACATCACGACACTATCAGCCAGAGGTTTACCCCCCTTGGTAATACGCCCTTCAATAATTCCCCCGGCATCCAGCAAGATTTGTAAATTTCGCTGAGCTTGTGCTGAGGCTGGAATCGGTATACCGGCAGGTAAATAATCCTTATGTGAGGCAATCAGACCTGGCGCTTCATACTCATTGGGTATTTGCAGCCTGAAAAATCCTTCTGCATCGGTGTAAGTTGTACCAATTCTGTTCATGCGTCCCATTCCACTTTCCATACCAATCATACTACTCATAGCCATACCCATACCCATACCCATACCCATACCCATACCCATACCCATACCCATACCCATACCACCCATTAGCCTTGAGTAAGCACTATCTGGGTCGCCGAAAGTGACCGCAGCATTGGCAATGGGACGACGGTTGCGATCTATTACCTTTCCTTCCAGATAAGATGCCTCTTTTAATCGAATCACAACTTCCTGAGCAGCCGAGGCGGGTGTCAGATTCTCAAAGACTACTGTGTAATCATAAAAGCCATCTGCATTTGTTATCTGCAACAAGACATTTCTACTCACACCATGAATTTCAAAACGGCCTTCCGGGTTTTGGCCCCACACAGGTGATTGATTGATTGGTGTCTGTGATCGGTAATTATGTTCGGTATAATAGGTTCCAGACCTCCGCCCGTCATGTAACTCAGCGGCAGTTCTTGGGTTGTGTAAACTCATTGCCAGCAGCATATAGTTGGTGACAGGTTCGTTTGTTCGAGCATTCAACACTTGGCCGCGCAATGTCAGTCCCTCATCCATTACAATTTCCAGGTTTTTAGTGCCCGCGTACACCTGGTCGCGTTCAGCATTGGCAAGCTGGCTTTTGGAAAAGGTGATGAAGTAGGAATAACCTTCCTCAGCCAACAATATAAAACTGCCCTGTTCACTGCTCATTGTCCATAATTGACGTTCACCTTCCGTGGATTGCGTCATGGCAATGATTTGTGCCTCTGCGACGGGTTCACGATTTGCGTCAACCACCCGACCAAGAATACTGCTCGCGGGGGGACGAAATTCCAGACGTAAACCTTCCTGGCTCTCGTTTTCTGCAATCTTGATTGTTGCCAACTCCGCAATAGCATGCATGGGATTTCCATGCTGATTGTACACATATAGGTAATATTCACCCGGTTCCAACATGTTCCATTGAAATGAACCATCTTGTTGCGTACTGGTGCTTCCGGCATGGTACTGCGAAACAATTGGCTCTTGTATTGCCAAGCGTGTATGACTCAGCCACAACGGCAAGAGGGTGTAGGGCTCATTGTTCGGAGTTACAACCACCCCGGAAATACTGCCCCGAAGCTGCAAGATCAGTTCTAAATCATGAATGCCTGCTTCTGTCAGCACACCGATTTCTTCGTGTACCTGTGCATTTTCTTTGGTTGCTATAACCCGATAGGAATGATTTGCCTGGGTACTTTCAAACAGAAAAAAACCTTCCGCATCTGTCACCGTTTGTTGATGCATCTGCGGCATTGGCATCTGTTCGATACTTATTAGCGAGACATTGGTATATGCAGCAGGAGTTCTGTCCGGCATCAGGACTACACCAGACACAGAAGCATTCGGAAAAACTTCAACAGGCACATTAACATTTACTGTTGTCTCACCTGTTTTCACATCAGCATATATCGGCTGGGCAGCAGGAGGCCTCTGCCTCCCCATCCCAAAACCTTGTGTCTCGCTCATAATGACAAAGTTAGCGAATTGTTCGACAGGTATCGAGTGTAATTGTTGAGGTTTTAAGTCAACATGGTACACTTGAAAACTTCCTGGTGGCAGGTGATCAATGCGATACTCACCATCAACATTACTGCGTTCACTGAGGTATATCGGCAAAGGAACAGGTCTGGATCTTGTCTGTAATAAAGCTGCAATGTATTGGCCGGGAATCGGCTCATTCGTATCTTTATTGAACACAACGCCAGAGATGGCGCCTCCAGCAATAACTTCCAATGCTTGCTCGGGTGGTTCTTGGTCTGGTTGCAGCATGATAAAGTTGAACACGTTATGCGATAAGGCCAGTCCCTGTGCCTTCAGATAAATCTGATACATGCCTGGCAACAAATTATCAAATTCAAAACGGCCTTCAGCATCGGTAATTTTCTGTTGTGTGCAACCTGATACTAGGTCCGGCTTTTTAGTATATTGTGATACAAGGGAAAGCTTTAAATCAGCAACATCAATATTGGGATTATGCGTGTATAGGTAGCCGTGTATCGAAAAATTTGCAGCAGCTGCGACCTTTGTGTCAACCAAATCAGATAAATCTACAGCAAAAGTTTCATCAATGGAGGGTATTGCCTCTGTAGGTTGATCGCGGGGTGTCAGTCGCGAAGTTTCTTGTGGTTTTTGCAGATGCTCCTCAGACTCAGAAATTACCGAGATACCTGATTCTGCTGGAATGAACAACCATAACAATAACAGTGCTGTCAGCAACAAAGAAATGGCAATCGCATACCGCATGACTAGCCCCTCCATGCGTAAGCAGAAATCGTAAGAGCGTAAAAATTAAAAACGCAAGACACTTTACCCTAATGCAGTATAGCACGTTCCGTGCTAAAGGTGAAGTTTTCTAATTGTGTATAGTTTTACAGTTTTCTACGCCAAAGGGCAGTTTGGAAGGCTCGTAGTTCCGGACTTCCCGTCCACCAGGAAAGTGCCAGATACATGCCAACGCCAATACCAATCGGGAGTACAACAAGCAGAAAATTATGTGTAAAGTAAACCGTTGAAAAGTAAGTAGTTAAAATATAGCGAACAGCATATACACCGGCTGCCATGAAAATAGAAACCCCGGATATTCTGAGTATAGAGCCCAGAAATTCTGCATTTCCATACAACGGGCCATAATACCGACACAACAACCAAAACAAGACCAGGAAGTTCATAGTGAAAGAAAGTGTGGTTGCCAGGGCCAGACCACGGAATCCCATCGGACCAATCAAGAGAATGTTGAGTATGATGTTCATGATCATGCTTCCAGATGCGATGATCACAGGTGTTTTAGTATTTTGAATAGCAAAAAATCCCTGTACGCTTATCTTGACCCACGCGAATGCCCAAAGTCCAGCCGCATAATAGCACAGTGCGGTTGCGGTATCGCGGGTGTTCTCCGTACTGAACTCCCCCCGCTCATACACCAACCGAACAATTGGTTCGGCAAGCACCATAAGGCCCAGCATCGCAGGAAAAATAAGGAATGCCGTTTGTGACCAGCCGTTTTGCAATGCTTTCCCGATGTAGACTTTATCCCCTCGGGCACCGGCCCGAGACAAACTGGGAAGAATGGCAACAGACACAGCTATGCCGAAAACGGACAATGGTAATTGTACCAATTGATTGGCGAAGAACAACGTTGAAACGGCGCCGACGGAGTAAGCAAAAAAACCGTCGACCAGTTTGTTCACTTCACCTGCGGCTTGCCCGGCGATGATGGGGCCCAGCAACAGAAATGCTCGCCGGACGCCTGGGTGTCGCAATTGGAAACTGGGCAGTGTAACTCCGGTGTAACGATACATGGCCCAATATAAAACAGCAAATTGTCCCAGACCGCCCAACCAGATGCCCAGTATCAATGCCCAGGACGGTTCCTCAAAATAACGGTAGAGACCAACACAGGTAACGATCAGAGCGATATTCAACAACGCAGGAGACCAGGACGGTGTACTGTAATGTCCTACAACGAAAAGTGGTGCCATGGCAAATGCAGCCAGGCCGATAAAAACCAGGTAGGGAAACGTCCACTGCATCATCAATACGGTAGTCGCAAGATATTCGACATCTTTCGGCTCGGCTCCCGATAAAGGGCGCAGCCACTCCATCAGTGCAGGGACGAATGGAATAAGCAGTATGGCAGCCAGGGTAATAGCAAGAAACACAAGCAACATGGCTGCAAAGCAGGCCGATGCCAATCTCCGGAAAGATTCTTTGTCACCGGTTTCTTTTTCCTCGGACAACACCGGTACAAAAGCCGCATTTACCGCACCTTCTCCCAGCATGTCACGCAGCATGTTGGGCAACTTGAACGCGAGCAAAAACATGTCGAGCGATGCTCCGGGTATGAACTTGGCCAGTACAATATTGCGTACCAAGCCCAGCACGCGACTCAACAACGTGCCCCCGGCGAAAATGGCAGCGAATCGGGACGTTTTACTGGTGGAATCACTCATCTTGCGTCTTCAATTCCTGCGTTTCTGTTTCTTTTGCCGTTCATTTTCAGGCAATATTTTTGGGTGGCTCCGGTAATGTAATCGAACGCAATTGAGAACCATAACCATGCACAGCCCCAACATCAGCCAGTTAAATACAGTTGCGCCCCAGGGCAACGGATGTGATATTTTCGAGGGCAACGGAATCACCCCGGCAGCCCGTTGCATGACAAGCCGCTGTGGCAGAATTTCTGCCGGATTCCAGGCACGCCAGGCTTTGACATGCTCATCCCAGATTAAATTTATCGGGATAAAACGTCCCCAAGGATCGAATACACCAGAAACCCCAGTATTGGCTACATGGATTAACGGAAGACGCGTCTCCACAGCCCGCATCCGGGCAATTTCCAATTCCTGAAGTATTGCATTGCTTCCACCAAACCAGGCGAGATTGGTTATTACGGTCAAGAAATCAGCGCCTTCGCTACGCAAGTGTGCGGCCATCGGGGAAAACAAGACTTCAAAGCAGATGAGCGGACCCATATGCCACCCACCAACATTCATTATTTTCTGTGCTTCACCATGCTTGAGTCCTCCACCCGGAACTGCCTGTCGTAAAAAAGGAAGCAAAGGCTCTAAGGGAACATACTCGCCAAAGGGGGCCAGATGAACCTTGTCATACACATCAACCACATCTCCGGCTGGATTTAACAAGACACTGGAGTTGTAACTATCTCTGGAAACCCCGGTGAACAAATGCACTTGAGCGTCAGTAGCAGCCTGCTTAAAACTACCCAGAATCTCCGGCGTTTCGTAGTGTTGCATTACCAAAGCTTCCGGCCAGACAACGAAATCCGGCCTGGGAGTATGGGTGGTGAGTCGCCGTGTAAAATCACCTGCCTTGTCTACCATGTGCTGTGCATAATCCCGGTCCCATTTCATTTCCTGGCTGTAATTCGATTGATACAACCCAACTTGTAGTGGCTTGTAATCGGTCTCGACAGACGGTGTTCCCACCATAAACCATCCACCTGTATGCGTTGCAATAAGTATACCCATGCTTATAAGTCCGGCCAGAAGCCGCTGTTTTCCGTGTAAATGAATTGTGCAGGTCAGCAACAAGTTGATCAAAACGATGAGTGCTCCAAGCAAGCCCAGTCCACCGATGGATGCCCACTGTAATACCATCATGTTGCCTGTCTGACTGTATCCCAACGCGCTCCAGCCAAATCCGGTAAACAAACGTGCTTGGAGAAACTCCATGGCAACCCAGAGAGGAACAATTGCAACCAAACCTGCTACACCAGGCAAAGCGCCTCGAATCCTAGCCCATGCATAACCCAGTACGGCCCAATACAACGACAAGGCCACACACATAGCGAAATACCCGACAATTGCCCAACCTCCGGCCCAGAAGATATTGGCCAAAAGCCACTGCAGCAAAATCAGGTGGTAAACCATACCTGTGATAAAAAACAGCCAGGCATTACGAGATAGCGTTTGTTCTTGAATTGAAATTCTGAATAAAGGAATTAAGGCAACCCACATCAGCCAATGGAAATGATACACTGGAAAACAAAACGCCAGTAGCACACCACTGAGCACAGCGTAACAATTGACGTGTGCATGCAGATCAAGGAACAGAGTTTTAATTGTGGCAAATCGGCTCATATGTATACGATTCCAGTATGATTTAGGCAAAAACAGACCCATTATGAAGGTATGGATAATAAGATTCAATAAAAGTTGATAAGGATGGCGCGTGAAAACACAGTTGCATTAAGTGTAAAAAATTATGGTGGCATATAAGCCACCCAGCATTGATAAAAGCAGAATCTATTAAATCGAAGACGATTTGTTACGCGGTCCATACTGAGGCATGTCATGTCCTGCTTCATACGCACCCAGGTCGGGAGCTGTTCCTGTGAAATTGTCGTTGATATTCGGCAATCGCATCCCGATATTTACGGCACCGCCCTCAGGAACTAAACGTAAATCAAATGCATCTCTGGTATATGTTCTACCACGCTCCACAAAATCAGCCCTGATGAATATGCTGTAATCTATTTCTACACCATTGGCTTCTAAACCGGTATCCGCGGTAAATTCTGCCAGTGTTGTATACTCCCGTGTGTCCTTTTCCCCTAACGTCCAACGAATTTGAACTTCCTCTTTTTCAACATCACCGTACCACCCATTATAATCCATTGTTGACAAGTGTGGTGTTACTGTACCGGTTCTGATCATACTGTCCAGTCCAAGAAACAGGTTGTTGCGCAGGTGTCCATTGCCCCAAACCTCGGAAGAAAAGCCCCGACCTCCAGAAGACAGCAAAGTATTGTGATAAGCCACAGGTCCAGATGGAACCATGCTGAACTTCAACGCATTTCCAACTCCGAATACTATATTGCGAATCAGGTAGACTGGGCCACCATAAGAAGGTTGAATGCTCAAGGCCTGGTGCGTATTGTAATTCAGGTTGTTATAGACCCGAATATTGTGACATCCATAGTCGGCTTCTATTGTATTATCCATGGCAAACGACAGATCGTTGTTGTAAAAGTCAATATTCACTGCCTGTTTGTGAATATCCATAGGTGGGGGATGGTAATTCGCAATGGCCAGACTGTCACTGAAGTGGCTGATCCGGTTAAAACATACGATATGCCCCTGACCATACACATTCACCCCGGTGTGTGCGCCGTCCATATAGCCACTGCTGGAGCGTGGATACCATTCTTCATCAATACCTGTAATGACATTGTCGGCTAAGTACCAATTCTGTGAGTTTTCCGTGCTCGTCCATACGCCATTGATAACCTGCTCAATGTGGCAATTTCTGACCGTCAGGCCATTAACTCCCGGGCCATTTTTTTCGATGGAAATCCCGGTAGTCAAACCGGTGCGAATGGCGGTATGCGCCGTACGTATTGTCAGATGCTCAAACATCAGGAAATCAGATTCCAGCAGTTGAAAGATATCTGTTGCATTGTCCGGACCTTCAATTACCGTGCGTCCAGCACCTGCACCTCGAAAAACAATCGGCCTGTCCACTGTTCCACTGCGGGTAAGAATGTAAGGGGCATCATTTGCGTTATGGGTACCTTCATGCAGATAAATCACATCGCCAGGATTCGCTTCTGCATAAGCCAGCATGAGATGCTCGAAAACCAGACCGTCTTCAATTAAAGCAGGTTGTTGTGCATTTTCTGGAAATACATGAAGAGTGCGGCCATCGGAGGGAACATCAGGTTCTGATCGTGTGGAAACAGACACGATAACTGGGTCTTCTGGTGCGCCACCATCGGGATCATGCATGGAGAATTGAACTTCGTACTTTGTCCCCGGCTTAAGAGAAAACACACTTCCGGCAAAAAGGTTGGGTGTTCTGAAATGCCGATCTTGATAACGTGCTGCTATTTCATGGTGTATACGAAGCATCGGCATGGCTTCTTGCCATTCTTTCTCGCCGACACGCCGATATGCCACTTGAACAGTTGCGTTTTCGTTGCTGTCCCCTTCGACAAACCAGCGGAATCCCAGATTCTCCAGCGTTGGGGGGTCGATGACAAGCTTGCCCAGTACAATATCGCCACGTACTTCTCCGACCTTGAATCCGGGTACTTCATCCGGGTCAAAATCCCATATGCGATACGCCAGCGCCACAGGTTGGATTACCACGCATGCACTGATCAGGATATACAGTAATTGTCGTACAGGAGACATTGTCCAGACTCCTATTCAGCATGCAAGTGGTGCAACATACAAGATAAATGGGTAGGCATACAGTATGCAAAATTGGTTAAGGTTGAGGTAAACAGCCCTACAATTCCTGCTCCATTAACTCAATTTCACGTTCTATGCGGTCTGCGTTACGCCAATCAGCACCACGCTCACGCCAGAATTCCAGTGCATTGATGGAATCATGTTGCATATTGCGCAAATCAACGATTGTTGGCGAGACAAACACCAGTAAATGGGTCACATTAGCCTCGGATTTCCGAGCGCGAAATGGCATACCAACGATGGGCAATGCACCCATTACCGGTACGCGGCGCTCAGTCCTGCGAATTACCCGGCTTGATAGTCCACCAACCACCAGCGTTTGCCCATTTGGTACCAGAACCACACCAGTTTGCGAACGTTTGGAGATAACAGGTAAATCTACCCCTTGCACAGAATCGATACGCGTGATGTCGGTAACTTCCAACTCATTAATATTCAATTGAACAAAATCATTTGGCAATATCACTGGCTGTATCTGTAGATTAACACCAATATCACGCCAGTCAACACTCAACGAAGGCTGTCCATGAGGATACGCTACATCTTGATAGGGAACTTGAGAACCTGCCCTGATGGTTGCAAGCCCATTGTTTATTACCAGTAATTCCGGCTTGGAAATCAGATCAACATCGGTACGTGATTCAGCAGCTCGAAAGACCCCTTCAATCGTACCAGTATCTGACATGACTACACTTGCTGTCATGCCAAAGCCTTCACGTGTTTGGAGTCCGGTACCCAGATTGTTGTCCTCATCCGGACGCATTGGTCGTTCAAAATAGTTTTGATCTGGTACCGGAAGTGCTACTGAGCGAAAGTCACTGACGGGATCAAACAAATTAGTTGTGACTTGTTGAACCGAACCACTTTGCTCTTCGCCATGAACAAACCTACGATAATTCAGGTTGGCACCAATATCACGAAGTCCGATCTCATTTGTTTCACTGATCCAGACTTGTATCTGCACCTGACGAACATCAACCGGTCCGGTTGGTACAGCTGGTGGCTCTTCTGGTGGTGGTACCTCTTCTGCGGGTGCTTCTTCTTGCGCAGTGGCAACATTGTTGATTCCCAAAAATCCTCCGAAACAACCTGATATTATGAGGAAAGGTAACCAAAATCGCATATTAAAACAGAAGGTATTCAACTTAATACTACTCATTTGATATCTCCTCCTAAACTGGAAGACACATCCCCGCCGGACATCCCGCCAATCCCTTCAACAATACCGGTCGGTATATCGGAAATACCTTCTATGACTCCAGTAATAACATCGGTAGGACGTGTGCGTTGTCTGCTGATTTCTTCCTCCTCATCAAACCCGAAGCCACCTGCAACTGTGTATGCAGGTCGCCACCGCTCCGCTTTGATTAAAAATACCAATTCACGGCGACCTTCAGATGTACTTTGACCTCCCAGTCCCGTTGTGAT
>Ga0334884_1005841_pt1 | contig 11497 bp, 9 predicted proteins | sample GraSluR1_MG_7_FD_207215 | JGI IMG/M metagenome (GOLD analysis project Ga0334884, IMG submission 207215) | Sludge microbial communities from methane-producing bioreactor in Wageningen University, Netherlands - Granular Sludge_12_05 R1 | ecosystem: Engineered > Bioreactor > Anaerobic > Unclassified...
CATCCGAACTTGTTCAGCTGGGGCCGTTGCCTCTCGGTGGATCGAAGACGCTGCCATGTAAGTTGTGGACCTGGCGATAAAACCCGGCGCCCCTCGCGAATGCCATGCCCTCCGCAGGAGAAAGGCCCTTTTTGCTTTCTTTTTATGGCCGCTTGGATAAAAAGTAAGGCGTCAGCGGGACGCGACCCGCGGTCTTGTCTTTGACCTTGGATACTATTCACGTCAAAACCGGAAAACCAGGTTCGCCGGTCCCGGCCGGCAGCCGGGTGACTTTCTTTGCTCGCCCAAAGAAAGTAACCAAAGAAAGGGCGTAAGACCGGCTGACGCCCTATGGAATTCGCGTGGAAGCGGTGTGATTTCAAACTGTTAGAGGATTAGACAGGGGGCGCGTCTTCGAGGATCGCTCTTGCCGACGGTAGCGATGCGCCAGGGGCACTGCCTGGCTGTTGCAGATACCGGCGCTGCAGGTTGGAGGGAAGGCTAGAATCAGGAAACGGGCGTTAGCCAATTTCAAAAGTCCAACCTTGTCATTACCGCTACCGCTTCCAACAAAGCACCGCCGGACCAATCCTGCCCATCTGAACTCGTTCAGCTGGGGCCGTTGCCTTTCGGTCGATCGAAGCCGCCATCCGGTCAACTGCTGGACCGGCGATACAACCAGCCGACCCCACGCGAATGCCATGCCCTCCGCAGGAGAAAGGCCCTTTTTGCTTACTTTTTATGGCCGCTTGGATAAAAAGTAAGGCGTCAGCGGGACGCGACCCGCGGTCTTGTCTTGATTTTGACCTTAGATACCATTCACGTCAAAACCGGAAAACCAGGTTCGCCGGTTAGACGCGACCCGCGTTCTTGATCTTTTCCTCCCGGCTCAATATTTCTGCCGCTCCGGAATAACCCCCCGCACCCCGCCCCGGGGATCGTCGGCATCGCCGTCTCGGCGGGGAATGAGATGAATATGCGCGTGAAAGATGGTCTGGCCGGCGCTGGCGCCGCAGTTCGAGCCGATGTTGAAGCCGGTGATGGTCGGGTCTTCGGCCAGAAGCTTTTCGCGCAGAAACAGGAGCAACGCCTCGGCGTCCCTTCGCTCTTGGACCGTCAGGGTGAACCAGTCGGGGGTGTGGCGGAGGGGGATGATGAGCAAATGACCATCGGTGACCGGAAAGCGGTCCGAAACGGCAAACATGCTGCCATGTTCGGCGATGAATCGCTTCCGGATCTCGGGATTGCAGAAGGGGCAAGAGATATTGTTGTTCATGGTCTGAGCCGGAGTTTTTTGCGATGCCAGGCCGGCGCATCTCTGACCGGCCCCAGGTCCCGCTCCCCGGGAGCGATGATGGGCCGACCGGTGAGAGTCAGCAGAAATCCGGGTACATTGGCCTCTCGGGCCAGCAATCCAGAGGTAATCACTCTGTAGTCATCCCCTACCCCGATCATCCCCTCGTCGAAGGTCCAGTGGCACAGGAAATAATGTTTACCAGACCCTTTTTTCGAGGGAATTCTCGGCAAAATCAGATGATTGGTTTTGTCCGACCCAGGAAGCCATAGAGCCCCGACATCAGATGATCCCTACAGGCCTGACCAGGTTATCTCGACCAGCGGGACTTCCCATTTTTCGCAACGATAATATCTTGAGAATTCCTCATCACTGTCATTCTGGCGCCACTGCACCATGGCCAGAACCTTTATGGCCTGTACCTGTGAACGTCTCTCTTTCCAAACCAAACAAGCGGCCTTGGATAATCTGGCAACTTGAGATCCGTTGCCGTCGATTAACCAGATATCCTCGTCGATGCTTTCCATCCGCAAAAAACTTCCGGGCGTTAAATCAGCCAAGTGCCGGTGAATCGGACTGTCTGGGGACTTCCTCCCGGCGAACCCCAGGTCGATATCCCGCATTCCCAGGACGGTGTAGCGCCTTGCCAAAAGGGCCGGGTCAGATAATACCAAAGGCTCAACTTGCCGCTCGTGGAGAAAACTTCCCCGTAGAAGCGGCGTATGGGGGTGAGGGACATCCTGCCGCTCGAAAAGACAAAGAGTCTCGATGGCGCGGGTCATGCCCACGTAATATACCCGCCGCTCTTCTTCCAATCCGCCAGGTTCCTTCGGCGTTTTCCAACCCCCACCGGGGATCAATACATGTCCGAACTCCATACCCTTAGCCCCATGCACGGTCCCTAGAAACAGGCCACGACCACGAGCCGGGTCGCGCCGGTATTCAAGCAAAGCATCACACAGGCATTCACGTGCGGCTTCAACCGGCATTTCGGCGTTGTTGGATTCGATGCGCCAGGAGTCCAGGACGTCACGCAACAGGTCACTCCATGGATTGGTGGTTTCTGGGGGCCATTGCTGGTCCAGCCATCCCAGTAGCACATCTGCCGTGGCAAGCTGATGGCGATTTTGGCGCAGTTGGTCGAGAAAACAAGCGATTTCGCGTATACGGAACACAGGTGGCAGTTTGTCCCGCTCCTCCGTCCAGCAGACAGGTATCGATTGGTCCTCCAGCAGAGCACGTATGGGCACCAACTCCTCATGGGTCCGAGCCAGGACGGCAATTTCCTCCCATTTCAAAGAGGGATTGCGCTGCCGCAGTCGTTGGATCTCGGCAACCAGCGCGACGGCCTGGCCTCCGGCATCGGGAACACGGCAAAGTTGCACCTTGCCCTTGGCGACCGGATCGAGGTTTTCCCAGCTTCCACCCGGCGGCAAAGGCCGCCGGCCGTGATTGATGGTGGTAGGGTGCGCCACTTTCATCCGCTCACCGTTGTGGGCGATCAGGCAATTCGCTGCCGAGATAATGTGGGCGGTCGAGCGGTAATTTTCGATCAGATGATAGAGCTTGGCCTGATAATCCTCCTGAAACTGGCGGATGAATCGGACATTTGTGTGCCGAAAGGAGGCATAAATATTCTGGTCGTCATCCCCCACTGCAAGAATGGCCAATTTGTATTCGCTATCGGGCTGAGTCCGGCCGGCGAGGGCTGAAATCAATTCATACTGGGCTTCATCGATGTCCTGGTATTCATCGACCAGAATAAAACGGAACCCCGCCAGCAGGCGCTCCCGCACCTCATCGTTGGCCAGCCCAGGCAGATCGATCTCCCCTTTTAGCAGCCGGGTGGCGTTTTCGATCAGTTCGGCGAAATGATCGCCCTCCATTTTGTGGCGGTCCAGATTTTCCGCAAAAGAAAGGCCTGAAAGTCGCATGGCCAAGCCGTGATAGGTCTGCACCATGACGCCCCTGGCATCATCGCCAAGCAGCTCGTAGAGGCGACGGCGCAAGGAAACCGCTGCACTTCTGTTGAAGCAGAGGATGAGAATGCTGCGCCCCGGCACCCTTTCGACACGCAAGAGGTAAGCACAGCGATGGACCACGGTCCGGGTCTTGCCCGATCCAGGTCCTGCCAGGATGAGCATATTTTCGTCGGCTGGCGCCGAAACAATTCCGCACTGCACCTGGTTGCCCAGATTCTCCACGATGCGCCGGTACGATTCGGCGCTGGTAGCCCGCTCAAGAATCTCTTTGCGATTGCCGAAAAAGCGCCGAATGAAACTCATCCGGTCGAGGGAGAAATAGGCCAGGACGAAATCGAGGGCTTGCCTAATCTTTTCACTCCCCAGGCGAGCGTATTCATTCATCACATGGACCTGGAACGTACGCTCCTTATAGTGGAGTGCCAGCGGCTCGAAATCCTTCTTTTGATAACGGCTCTTCCCCTCCCCCATCACCTTGATGGTCATGGCTTGTCGAAAAACGGCCAAGCCCTGCTGCAGGATGATGACCCTCTGTTCATGGAGGAACATCAAAGCCCGATCGATGGCGGCCAGCATATCGTGGAGTTTTCCGGCCAAAAAGAGGTTTGAACGGATCGCCCCGGCGATATCGTCGATGCCGAAGGCCACCAGCAGGCTGCCGCTGGCAGTGGTCTTCTCTGGTATTTTCGCCAGAATGGCGTTCAATGCCGCCTGCGCCACTTCCCGGCGGCGCTGTGCCGTCTCAAGCAGTTGCGGCCAATCCCGTTGCAGCTTCACCCGAAATTGATCGCCGCCTAAGTGACGAAACTCGATGCTCCCTCGTTTGCCCGCTAAACCCTTGCCGTCATGCGCCAGGCTGGTGAGGAGATCCCGCAGCATATCGGGAATGCAGATATGTCCGCTGTCGAGCAGTCGCTGATTCAGTCGGCGCAGGGAGAGAGTCATCCACCCTTCCGGATCGGGCGCTTCCTCCTGCATGACCTTCAGCATCGCCTCTTCCAGGGCGCAGACCTTTTCCAATTGCTGTTGGGATGGATCCTTGACCTTGTAGCGCACATAGGCGGTCAACTGCATCCCCTCCCGCAGCAGTCCGGCCTCGGACATGTCGTGCAGGGTGCGCAGCACGAGTTGCGATGCTTCGGACTCCCTCTGACCACTTTCACCTTCGGCAGGACGGAAAACTGCCAGTTCGGCTAATTCATCGGCAGACATCCCCTCATCCGACTTGGCGTTGAACAGCGCGGACAAAACCGCACACCACCGTTCCCGCTGCCGGGCCGAAAGATTCAGCCGCGCTACCTTTTTTTCAGCCTCTTCCAGACTATCGACCAAAGGGCGGCCCTGGAAAACCGAGGTCCGGTTATGGTTACGCTCGATAAAGCCGGTGCGCTCCAGCCAGGCGACAGCGGTCTTGACCTTGGTATCCGCCTGGCTATCCTCCCCATCGAAGCTGGTCTGCACCTGCTCATCGCGCAAAAGATCGCCGGTGGTGATGACGATCTCGCCGTCCTTGTTCCGCCTGGCCCTGCGAATTCCGCGCAGTATCTGCCGAATGTCGTGGACGTTCAGTTCCGAAAAGGAACCTAGCCGAAATTGGGTTTCGATGTCCTGTTCGTTGTAGAGCAGAATACATTCGGCAGCCTGCCGGTCTCGCCCGGCCCGCCCCGCCTCCTGCAGATAGTTTTCGAGGGAGCCGGGAATGTCGGCATGAATGACCAGACGCACATTGTCTTTGTCGATGCCCATGCCAAAGGCGTTGGTAGCGCAGATCACCTGGATTTCACCGGCAATGAAACGCTCCTGAATGTCTCGCTTCAGGGGCGTCTCCAGTCCGGCGTGAAAGGCGGCAACCGCCCATTTCTTTTCAGCCAGATATCTCTCGAAAAACTCGGTTCGCTTACGCGTGGCGCAAAAGACCACGGCCGATCCCATCTCCGGACGGGACAGGCGCTCGCTGACCAGGTGATGAACTCTTTCCGCCTTCTCCGCCTCTGTCACGAGTTGCACTTCAAAAGCGAGATTGCCGCGCTCCACGCCACCCTGGAATACCTCAAGCTCCTGCGCCAATTCGCGGCGGAAGTGATCGACAATCTCCTCCATCACGTCATTTTTCGCCGTGGCGGTAAAACAGATGATCGGTGGGATGGGAGTCTTTTGCTCGGCGGCAAACTCGCGGATGAAGCGGGAGGCATAGAGATAGTCGGGACGAAAATCGTGGCCCCACTTGGAGAGGCAGTGGGCCTCATCGAATACCCAGCAGCCGATCTCCCGATGGCGTATTGCTTCGCGAAATGAAACATTGCGCAGTTGCTCGGGCGAGACATACAGGATACCGATATCCCCCAGGCGCACCCGTTCCAGCACCTCCCCCCGCTCCGGCGGAGTAAGCATCCCGTAGAGGGCGGCAGCACAAGGGGTGCCGGTCATCCGGCGAAGGTTGTCCACCTGGTCCTTCATCAACGCCTGCAAGGGGGAGACGACGAGGGTCAGGACACCACGACGATAATGCCGGGCCAATGCCGGGAGTTGAAAACAGAGGGATTTGCCGCCCCCAGTCGGCAGAATGGCCAGATGGGGTTTATCGGCGAAGCCATGCAGAACGATGCTTTCCTGAAGGCTTCCCCCATCCGGGGCAGCGGGGGTCGGGCGAAAGTTTTCAAAGCCGAAATACTTCTGCAACTGCCGGCGGGGGTCATGGGTTTCCAGGCAATAGGCGCAGTCCGCCTTGCCACAGGGGATATCCCGCAACTCCCTCAGGACCGGCACGACATCCGGGAAACGATGACGCACCCAAGGGGGCAGGACGGAGTTGTGCCCCGCCACCTGCAACCAAGCCAGACAATAGGCCAGATTGGGACGGCGGCTCGGGTCGAGCAGGTGCCGGAAGGCCGCCATGACCAGCCCGGTCTCACAGGTTTTGCCGGTCACATGCCGCTGAAAAATCTCGAAAGCCTGATTTTCGCCGATTTTTTCGCCTCCCAGCCCGGCAAACACACCGGCAAGTCCCCGTCCCGAGAGCACATCCGAAGGGACCCCTTCGAAACAGTAACGATAGAAGGAGAGAACCGCTTTCCTGCCCACCGGCAGGGCGGCAAAGGCCTGCCATTGATCGGCAAATATATCGGCGGCCAGCCGAGCATCGGCGACCGGATCGTTGATGGAGGACCGGACCAGTTTGTAGTCTTTGACCAGTCGGTGATAAGGGTTTTCGGGGAAAGCAAGGGGGGAGAGATAGAGGGTGTCAATGACCGGTTTCTTGAGCAGCTTCAGGTCCGGGGCGAGGGCCTGAAGGAGCGGCAGATCATGGCCAAGCAGATTATGCCCTAGGACGAATTCGGCAGAATCAGCCATCGCATCCAGCTGACGCAAAGCATCGGCATGGTTGAATCTGCCTTTTTTCTCCAGAGACTCCCCTCGGTAAACCGCGCCGAGTTTAGTCAGGCGGTTGTCCTCCAAGGTTTCGAGGTCGAGTAGGAGAGAGTTATCGAGGATTCGGTTTAAAGGCATCGTTTACACACTGGCTTAACCATGCAACCGCCACGCCCGCCGATGTTCGGCAAGATACTGCTGAGCCGGCCAGAGGTCGCGGTCATGGGGCGGGATGATGCTGCGGCCGGAAAGGGTCAGCAGGAGTCCGGGCACATTGGGGTTAGCGGCGATCTGGCGTGAGGTGATAACGAGGTAATTTTCGGAGACACCCATCATCCCTGCGTCGAAGGCCCAATGGCAGAGTTTGCACAGGGCAATGCCGTTGCGGATATCATCATTCTGGCTTTTGCTCCAGGGTACGATATGGGCGGCATCAACAACGGTGTGCTGTTCCGGGGTGATGATGCGCACCCCGCACAATGCGCAGCGATGGTCGTAGGCCTTCACCACGATGCGGCGAAAACCCTGGTCGCGGGCGGCCGGGCGGTAGTTGTCGGCCTCCACGATCTCTTTCACCAGCGGCAGGTGGGATTTCTCCTCCAGCAGCCGGCTGTAATCGAACGCCTCCCGGTTGATAATCGACTGTTCCCGTAGCAGCGCCGCAGCCTCGGGCGAGAAGCAGGACTGCAGCAGCGCTTCCCGCAGAGCCTCTCTCCCCTCCCCGCTCTGCATGATGTGGAACAGTCCCTCATCCAGCTTTGCTCCCAGGGCATGCTTGCGCAGGTAGGTGACGGAGGAGGTGTTGTTGATGATCGCCGGGGTGATGGCCGTGCCTGGTTGCGGCACCAGCTCCCAGAACGGTTCCCGGTCGAGGCGGGAGAAGGGGAACGCGATGCTGCTGGTTTGGCCGAGGGGGATGATCCGCCGCCAGTAAAGGTTGAACAGTTCGTTCAGTTCGACCAGATCGCCGGTAACATCGATGAACGGCAATGTGATGACGCCGCGGTGCACCAGGTCGAGGACCGCCAGCAGCAGGAGCGGCTTGTGCGGCGCGCGTTTTCTTGTAGCTTCGTCCCAGACGGCGCCGGGAGCGCGGTTTAGTTGGCTGAAGTGCTTTATATATGTGTCAAGAGAGGTCATTCAATCCCCAGCTAAGGCAAAACATAAGCTAATGATGTAAATACGGCTGCCGTCGAAAAGGGGGGTATGTAGATAAATATAATATCTCTAGAATTAACCCCGGACACTAATGTTGGCGAATATGAATTTCCCCTAACTCAAATTCGAAAAATTTCCTCCCTATGCTTTCGCATAAACCTCTCATCTGGCAAAAACTTGTCTGGCAGTGCGATCCTCTCTCCCTCATAGGCCAGAAAGTTCCGCGCTAAAGCCTCATTTGGCAAAAACTCCCGCAAATATGAAGAAAGAACGAGCCTGTAATCCTCATCGAAGGTCACGAGCCCTTTGTCAAAAGCCGCATCCTGAGTCTGAGCGAGACACAGACCATTCCTTGGGTTTAGACGTTGTTCCGAATATTTCCCCCAGGGCAAAATGTGACTAGCAATTAAAAGCTCTGGAATAGGATTGCCGGTAATACAACAGCGACCGTTATAGGAGGCCAGGACCGCCTTTCGGAAAAATCTCTGGCCAAGCCGAATTTTTACTGCAGTGATATCTTCCGTCGGTCCTATTGGCTGCACCAAAGGGATTTTTCCAACAAATTGCCGATTGGACTGCTTACAGCCGCTCCCAACTACCTGGCCATTTATATCGCCCAAAGAAAATAGTGCCTGTAATTTCTCTTCGCTCTCCACGCCCAATCGACCCCAGTCGGCGTGAAATTCCTCCCATATAGCCCGGTCAGCCCTGCTGACACCGCTTAAACCCTTGATTCCGCGTTTTTGGTGATAAGGGTCCAGGGCTGCGAGGTTGCAGAGCTTCATAGAAAGACTGCTTGGAGATCTTTCGAGTTTCTTGGCAACTTCAATGACCAGAGGATTACCATGACGCAGTTGACCAAATGGAAGCTTGCAATAGAGATTCATGGCTATCATGAGTTCATCATGTGTCCATGGTTTTCCTTTATGCATGAAGCTTTACCCCCGGGAGAAAGGATCACGTGCAACTTGGAAAATTGATTGTTTTATAAATTTTCTTTCACGATACGAATTTTATTAAGATTATTGACTGTTCATTCCTGGAATCAAAAATACACCACAGAAACACCCAGACAGGTCCAGCCAAATTAGCAAATGCACTTAATCTATGCCCTAATTTTTTTAATGTCAATAATTTTAATTTTATCACGAGAAAAAATAACGAACTAAAAATTGGCTACTATTAGAGCATCTGGCTATCCGTACCCTACCACCCATCAACCGGGGAGAAAGACCACCAGTGAAACTCTTCTCCTACATCGTCAAACACGACACCGGCTTTGCGCCAAACCCCTTCTGGGGTTACTGCACGCTGGCCAACTGCAAACCAGCCATTCGCAGAACCGCCGAACCAGGCGACTGGATTGTGGGTTTAAACCCGAAATCCCATGGCAATCGCATCGTGTTCGCGATGCAGGTCGAAGAAACTTTACCCTATTCCAGGTATTTTCTTGATAAACGCTTCGCTGAAAAAGTGCCGGACTATTCCAAAAACCAATGCATTTTCAAATGCGGAGACAACATCTATAACCCGTTGACCGATGGCGGCTTGCGCCAGTTGCAGTCCATGCATTCGGATGGAGAACGAGAGAACCAAAAAAACAAGGCCCACGACTTGGGCGGCACGAACGTCCTGGTTGCTCGCCATTTCCATTATTTTGGACGCTCAGGACCAAAACTCCCTCGCCACCTCAAAGCCCTGAAGGTCGGGCGTGGTCACCGGAATCGGTTCTCCGACAAAATCATCGCCGATTTTTTGGAGTTCATTGCCGGCCATCCAACAGGCGTTACCGCATCACCATCCGTATGGCCGCCCCATGACGATTCATGGCGGCAGGAGCAGAGATGAAACTGATTCTGAGTCGCAAAGGCTTCGACTCTACAGCCGGTGGCAAACCCAGCCCCATCTTTCCCGACGGCAGCATGGTTTCGTTGCCCATCCCCGACCGTAAATCGGTGCTTTCCTACAAGGACCTCCGATATGACGGACAACCTCTGGCCACCATCGTCACCCAACTCACCGGCGGCAAAGTGCCAGAGCATTTCCGTGCCCATCTGGATCCCGATCTCGCGCCGGACACCCTTCCGCGTCTGCGGGGTTGGCGACCCCTTTTCGGCCAGACCGGCTCGGCCCAGAGCCATCTCCGCAATCAAGGTGTCGGTGTCGGCGACCTCTTTCTCTTTTTCGGACTGTTCCGAAAAATCATGATGCACAACGGATTCTATACCTGGAACAAGAGCGACCGGCCGCGCCATGTCATCTGGGGCTGGCTGCAAGTCGATGAGGTGCTGGAACTCGCCAAAGGGATTCCCGCCGGTTACTACTGGGCGCACTATCACCCCCACTGCCATCGAAACAACGATTCCAACAATGTGCTTTATGTAGCGAGGGAACACTTGGCATTGGCCGATTTGCCTACGGAAAGGGTGCCGGGAGGGGGCATCTTTCGGCAATACTCCCCTGCACTACAGTTAACGGCACCCTTTTCCGAAAGAGCGACGCGTTGGGAACTGCCGGCCTGGTTCCATCCGGCCGCCACCCGGACTGCCCTCACCTATCATTCGGACCCAAAACGCTGGCAAACACGCGACGACCATACCCTATTGCAGGCCGTGATGCAGGGACAGGAATTCGTCCTGGATTGTGCCGAATATCCGGAATCGATGGCCTGGGTTGACGGCCTGATTCGGCGGCAGTCCTCCTGACCTGGAAACAGGCCGGTTCCGAATGAAAATCAGCTATCCCCAAAAAAAGAGCTGTAACAAGGTATGCAGATTGAGAATCAGGATCAGAATCCCGACCAGGACCATGAACGGCCGAGCCGGGATCTTTTTGCAGACAAAGGCGGCCAGGGGCGCGGCGAGCACGCCGCCCAGCACCATGCCGACGATGCGGGGCCAGTAGTCGAAGCCGATGGTCAGGAAAAAGGTCGCCGAAGCGGCCAAGGCGACGAAAAATTCAACCAGGTTGACGGTGCCGACGGTATACCTGGGCACGCCGCCCCGCCCCAGCAATGAAGCAACCACAATCGGTCCCCAGCCGCCGCCCCCGAGGGCGTCAAAAAATCCGCCACAGAAACCCAAGGGAAACAACCTGGTGAGAGGGGATCCGGCCGCTGCGGGCATCTTCAGGGCCTTGCGCAGGATGACGATTCCCATGACCAGCAGATAGAGGGCGACCAGGTAACGAAACGGCTGAACGGGCACATGGCTGAGCAGGCCGGCGCCCAGGATCGCTCCCAGTACCCCGGGCAGCAACAGTCTTTTGAAAACTCGCCAATCGATATTGCGGAAATAAAGATGGGACAAGCCGGAAGCGCTGGTGGTGAACAGTTCGGCCGTATGCACCGTGGCGCTGGCAATAGCCGGCGGCACCCCGAGGTGGAGCAGGAAGGTCGCCGAAGTCACCCCATAGGCCATGCCCAAGGCGCCATCGACCATTTGGGCCAGAAAACCGATGAGGGCAAACCGGAGCAAATCGGGAAACATCGGCGGCCGCCTCCGAAACATGGGATTTACGTTTTGAGCACCTGGGTCGCTTTGCCGCTTGCGGATTTACTCCCATCAGTTACATCTGAAAATAAACGAATGTCCGATGACCACCTGCTTGGCGGGTCTGCGTCAGGCAACACCAGGGAGATTGCCCATCGGCAGCGGCCTTACCAAGGATAAGGTGGCCGAGCTCCGGCCCTCGCGGGTAATGCCGCCGCACCTGG
>Ga0334884_1005848_pt1 | contig 11475 bp, 6 predicted proteins | sample GraSluR1_MG_7_FD_207215 | JGI IMG/M metagenome (GOLD analysis project Ga0334884, IMG submission 207215) | Sludge microbial communities from methane-producing bioreactor in Wageningen University, Netherlands - Granular Sludge_12_05 R1 | ecosystem: Engineered > Bioreactor > Anaerobic > Unclassified...
AGCTTCGCCGCTGTTGCAGCGACGCGGTCGAACCCCGTTGCGTCTGCTTCGTGTTCAGCTGCTTTCCTCTCAAGCGATATTGAGAGTCGGCGAAGTGCATCCTGGAGGACTTCCGGCAGTTCCACTGCAGTTGCAGTTTCGGTCGACTCGCCGTCCATCAGCACGCGCCGCGCCTTCGCGGCCTTCTCGCCAAAGCTGGTAAGCTGCTGCATCAGCTCTTGATCGCCCACGCCAGCAGCTTGGCATCGCGTAGCTAGTTCGCTGCTAGACAAGACGACCGGTAGTTGCTGCAGGACCTGCTTGTACGTTCTCGCGGCTTCCTCCGCCTCGGTCTCCAGCTTGCCCTGCACAAAGGACTCAAACTCGTTAAGACGTGCCCGGGCGGTAGCATCCAAGTGCTGGTGGCACAGAACGCAGCGGGCATCTTCGGTGACGGGAAACGACTGCCCTGGATAGGCGACCTGTGAGTAGTCACAGGCTGCCCGCCAAAGAGCGCGCCACGTATCTGTTCCGATACCATCCAGTTCGCCACGCGTGACCTTTGCGGACTCGTTCGCGCTGCGACGTTTCGTCTCGGCCTCATGTCGAAGCGCTCGGAGTGCCTTCAGATTTTCATCCCCTAACGCGTCCACAAGCGCAGCCACATGCGAAACGAGTTGTTCGACTTGTGATTTGGCGGTGCGCTTCACGCGTGCGAGGGCCACAGGATCTTGAATCTTGAGGCGTTCGGACAGTTGTTCGAGCTCTTTCTCTTCTTCGGTATCCCACGAGGCCAGCATCTGTCGTGTCTCCGGGCTTGCACCCGCAAGGTTCTTCCAGGTTGCACCCGCTTTCGTCGACGCGTATTCGGGCGGCACGGCGGGCAGTGCGCTAACCAGACGATTTTGCTCATTCTGCAGGTTGGCCTTCACCCGATCGCAGAACGTGGCAAGTGTCTCCAGAAAAGCGACAGCAGGTGGAATGTAGGTGACGGCCGTTTCGTTCGAAAGATAGGCATTCGCCTCGTCGGAGTCGAACAGGTCAACCGTGCTCAGTTCAGCAAGAGGCTGCCCGTTCGCTTGCCATTCGGTCGTGCGCTCTACACCGGCCAGGCAATAGCGGATCTCGCAACTACGCTGAGGCGGCGGCAAATGGAACACGTTTGCCTTGAGTTCCTTGGCGCGTGGCTTGCCGCACATCCTCTTCAACAGGCGCGTGTAGCTGGATTTTCCTGATCCGTTCTGGCCGTAGATGACGCACAGGTTGCCATTACCGAAATCCAGCGGCTGGCGGGGGCCGAGATTCTCGATGCCAGAGATCGAGCCAATTGAAATCAAGCGGAGTCGGCCTTGAGCCTGCGACGATGGTGCAACGGTGGGGAACGAGCGTGATGGTGTTACATATCCTCCAGCCCCTGCCGACTTCAACACCCTGACGCAGTCTTCAACATCCTTGTCGCTCAAGGCGCCAGCGGCAAGGTAGCGTTCTGCCGCAAGCTGCAACCACTCTGGCTGGATGCTCAGCCATTTCTCGAGATCCTTTTGAATGTCAGCCATTGGAGCCTCCGGTGGTGTGGAGCCGAGTTCTGCCGGTGAGCAGCTCTTGCATCATCGCCTTCTTGAGGTTGCGGGTCTTGTCGCGTCGGGCCTCCAGCGCGGCAAGCTCGGCGTCCATGTCGGAGAGGACCGTGGCGATCGCGGTTTGCTCTTTGAGCGACGGAAGGAGAAGCGGCCGCGCAAAGGTCTGGGAGAACAGGACGAAGGGCTGTCCAGTGCCGTTCTTCAGCCAGAAGTTCTCATCGTTGATAAAAAAGCCCAGAAAGTCGAAATCGATCTTGGAGGTGATCGGCCATACAACGTGGGTGTTTGCGATGGCCGACCACTTCCCGCACGCGGGGAATGCCTTTCCGCACCGGGAGCCAACCGCGGAAACGACGACAGCGTGGCCTTCGTGCTCGAAATGCTCGCACCAGACATCCTGCCCCGAAGCGCTGTATGCGGGATAGAGACCTGCCGCCCCTGACGACGGAAGCTTGCCCTTGATCAGAGTCGAGTTGCCGGCGTGGTGACGGACCACGTTGGCAAATGAGCTTCTGGTCCACTGCTCCGCAAACCCAGGCAGGCGCGTGTCACCAGCGAGAAGCTGTCGCTTCGTGGCGTTTCGGACCTGGCGCTTCTTGGCAATGAGCCGGTCCAGCCCTTCGAGAAGCGCGTCGACGTCGCTCAGCGCGTCAGCGATGGCACGCTGCTCTGCCTCAGATGGGCTGACGAACTTGCGTTCTCGAAGGAACTTGAAGTGCCGATTGTATCCGGTCGATGAGATGCCATTGTGTTCTAGGTCGTAGGCCCTGAATCGAGTGCATTGCCCCGGCTTAGTCGCAATCAACTGTGTGCCATCAGCGCCAACAATGAAGTCGAAGTTCACGAACTTGACGATGCAGGTGTGGTCACCGAATACCAGCACACCTCCATCGGGCACCCTAAATGCACGACTTGTCGAATCCGAGTAGCCGACGATAGGCACCTGCCCCTGGTCGATTACGGGAATGGCCCCGCTTGTCGCATACTCAGAGGTCTGAATCTGATGCGCTTTGCCATTTAGTCGGCGACAGGTCTCATCAAACTCCAAAAGATCCCAGTCCTCCGGGATGAGCCCTAGCTCGGTCCGCTTGTACCCAGCCTTCACGCCCATGACGCCCCCATGCTCTTGAGATGAGCCTCAACGCGTTCCGAGAGGCTCTCCACAACGGCCGCGAGCTTCGGCAGCGGAGTAGCGTAGCGCTCGGCCAGCTCACGCACGCGGGCAGTGAGCGACTGCGAGACGCGGTCCATCTCACCCTTCACGGCGGCCGAAAGGTGCGCCGTCCACTTGTCGTCGATGGCCAGCGCCTTGATGTCGGCCTCGGTGAGCTTCGGATACTTGCCGAGGGCGAGCGCATCGAGGGCAGCGTCCTGCACCTTCACCGCGCGCTTGAGTGAGGCCGCCTGCTCGGTGAGCTGAACCCATTGCTCAAGCACCGTGCGCTCTTCCTTCGCGTCCTTGTCGCCCTTGATGTCCTTAAGACGTGCGTTGACCTCCGCCTTCGCGATCTTGTCGAGCGCGCCAAGGAAGCCATCCTCACCTCCGTGGTCCTCTTCCAGGGCGGCGAGCGATGCCTCGGTGGCTTCGAACTCCGTCTGCTTCGCGGCGAGTGCCGCCTGCTCCTTCGCAAAGTAGCGCGCGACGATGAGGGTCTTCGGCACGAGATCACAGGACCAGCCCTTGTCCTTCTTCTTGCCCTTCTTGTCGGTCTCGACGAGGCGCGCAGGCGCGGCCACCCAGCCTTCGGCGGCGACGAGGTATGCGTCGTCCTGCATCGACTCCGACCAGTAGTCCATGAGGTGCTGGTACACGTCGTAAGGGTCGACGAGCGGTGCCGCCTCGAATGCATGCAGCAGGGACTCTGACACCTGCTCGATGAGCTCCTTCGGCTGGCCCCTTTGAGCGAAGCTGCGGAGCAGCGGCTCGGTAGACGCCCGCCAGTCGTCGAAGATCGCCATCACGCGCGTCTGATAGGCCGTGAACTCCGAGTGGCCGAGGATCTTGTCCTGCACGGCGTCGAGCGGGACGCGCAGGCACCGGTACCCGCTGCGTTCAGCCGGCTCGAACAGGTCCTTCCGCAAACCGGGGAGGACCTTCCAGTACCGCTCAAGATCGTCGATGTCGCGCGCGGGGATGCCGCCGTTCAGGTGCGCGTCGATGTCATGGACGTCTTCGGGCTCCGTGCTGTCGATGTAGCGAGGAAGATTGAGGTTGTAGTCGTTCTTCGGGTCGGCGATCTCCTCGATCGGCACCATGCGGGCGAAGCGGGGGACCTCGAGGCCCTGCGCGAACGTGTCAACGATGCGATGGAGGTCCTGCTCACGGAGGCGATTCTTCGGCCCGTCCTTCTTGAACCCCTTGGACGCGTCGATCATGAACACGCCCTTGCGGGTCGAGGCGTTCTCCTTGTCGAGCACGAGGATGCACGCAGGGATGCCGGTGCCGAAGAAGAGGTTCGCGGGCAAGCCGATGATCCCCTTGAGTAGCCCGGACCGAACCAAGTGCCGTCGAATCGTTGCCTCGGCGTTTCCGCGGAAGAGTACGCCGTGGGGGAGGATGCAGGCGGCCTTGCCGGTGCTCTTCATCGAGCGGACGATGTGGAGCAGGTAGGCGTAGTCGCCTTGCTTCGCCGGCGGCTCACCCCAGCCGAACCTCTGGTAGGGGTCGGCTGACGGGGTCAGCCCTGTCGTCCAGGTCTTGTCAGAGAACGGAGGGTTCGCGACGACGTAGTCGTAGGTCCGGAGCTGGTTCCCGTCCTTGAACTTCGGGGCAGCGAGGGTGTTGCCCGTCAGGATGTTCGCGGTCGGGAAGTCGTGGAGGATCATGTTCATGCGGGCAAGACCCGCCGTCGTGACGTCCTTCTCCTGCCCCTCGAGCGTGATGTGCTTCCCTGCTTCGGCCGCTACCTTGAGGAGCAGCGAGCCTGACCCGCAGGTCGGGTCGTAGGCGGTCGTCGACGCCTTGGTGTTCTTCGGCGAGATGCCTATGACCTTGGAGATGATGCGGCTCACCTCGGATGGCGTGTAGAACTGGCCCTTGCTCTTGCCACTCTGCGTGGCGAAGTGCCTCATCAGGTACTCGTAGGCGTCGCCGAGGATGTCGTCGTGCTCCGCTCGGTTTTTCGAGAAGTCGAGCTCGGGCCGCTGGAAGATGCCGATGAGGTTCGACAGGCGGTCGACCATCGCCTGTCCTTCGCCCAGCTTGTTCGGGTCGTTGAAGTCGGGGAAGTCGCTGCGAGCGAGGCGGCTGTTGGCGTCGATGAGAGGCTGGATGACCTGCGTGTTGATCTTGTCGCCGATGTCGCTCTTGCCCTTGAGAGCGACCATGTCCTTGAAGCTCGCGCCCTTCGGGATGACAACCGGCGGGGCGAAGTCATCGCTGTTCCCGTACTTGTCCGAGATGTACTTGATGAACAGCATGAACAGGACGTAGTCCTTGTACTGGCTGGCATCCATGCCGCCGCGCAGCTCGTCGCATGACGCCCAGAGCGAGGAGTAGAGGTCGGACTTCCTGATCGCCATTCACTTTGCTCCTCGGCAGCTCACGACTCGCTCTCGTTGGACTCGTCGGTGCCCACGCTGGCCGCACCTCCCGCCCGGACCCACTCGTCGACCTCTTCCTTCTTGAACTTCCAGAAGCTCCCGACGCGGTGGCCTGGCATGCGCATGGAGGAGACCCAGGTGTAGACGGTGTCCTTGCTGACCCCGAGGTGTTCCGCGATCTCTTCCACTTGACAGCCACCGGTCGTCCATCCAGAGCTTCTCCAGACGAGAGGTGTGGAGCGCAGCGCGCACCACGCCCGAGGATCCGGGTAGCTCCTGAGTAGCAGTAGAGCGCTGCTGATGTCAACGCAGGCCCACGCCCAATCGGCCTATGCTAAGTCGGCCGACGCATAGGTCGGCCGGTACGTTTCGATTTTGGTCCGGTACGTTTCGATTTTGGTCCGGTACGTTTCGATTTTGGTGTGGTAGATGATAATCCGGCGGGGAAGCCCCCCCTACCTCACTCGCGGCGCCAGCTCCCAGCGGATCTCCACCTCGTCCACGTCGAGCCAGTGGTCGGTGTACCAGCCATAACCCGCAAATCCCACCCGCACCGGCGCCTCGGTGGCCGCGTCGCGCCGCAGCACCGGCGCGCTGCCGTCGATGGACCAGCTCACCTCGCCTGTGGCGGGATCCCAGCGCAGCTCTTGGGTGAACCAGGTGTCCCAGCGCGCCGGGAAGGCCGGCCCGTCGCTGCGCGCCTGGCCGGCCCAATAGAAGCCCACCCCGTCGTCGCGGTGGACGTAGGTCACGCCGCTGCGGCGCGAAGTCAGGGCGGCGTCCATGATGCTCACCGAGCTGTTGTGTTGCGGTGAGGCCGGCGGCCCGCCCACGTCGCGATGGTGGGCGCGCATCCGGCTGCGGATGACCAGGACGTTGTCCGCCACGATGGGGATGGGGTGGGTGAAGAGGGCGCCGCCGGCGTCGGTCTCGGCCTGCTCCACCCGGGCGAAGCCGTTGTGGACGCTGACCCGGGTCCCAGGCTGGTGGGTAAAGCCGCTGCCCCGGCCAATGGCGGTGAAGACCTCGAACTTGCTGCGATCCAGGGTGCCCCCGCTGAAATCCTCGTGCAAGACCAAGCCGCCCTCGACGACGCCGCCCCGCAGCGAACGCAAGACCTGGCCCGCCCAGGCGCTGTCGTCGGGGGCAGAGATGCACTCGATGATGAAGGCGTCGTGCCCCTTCTGCACGAAGAGCGTCGTCAGCAGCACGGGGATCTCCACGCTGTCACCGGCTTCCTTGCGCAGCGGCGGATCGGTGTGCAAGAGCACGGCGCGCTGGGCCAGGGTGTGCTTCAAGGTGCCGCGATAGGTGCGCAGCAGAGCCTCGACGCCGGCGACCTCGACGCTCTCCGAGGCGCCCGCGGGGGTGAAACCGCGCAGCCGCGTGGCGCCGTCGCGTTCGTAAGCCGCGCGCAGCTCCACGGGGCTCGCGCCTGTAGCGCCATCCATGACCCGCACCCCCTCAAAGGGCTGCAGATCCACGGGCCGGGCCTCCCACCTGGCCTCGCCCGTGGCGGCGCTCTCGGCCAACCACGTGGGCAGGTCCAGCTCGTAGCGCGACTCGCCGAGGCGGAGCGTCCGGAGCTCTTCAGTGCGGAGGAGCGCCACCTCGAGGGCGACGCTCTGGGGCGTCGGGGCGCCGTTGACCAGGAGGACGAAGAGATCGTGCCCTGGGGGCACCTCCAGGATGTTCGCCGCCTCGGCGCTCAGGCGCTGCAGCACCGGCACGGCGGCCTGGCTGCGGTGCTCCGCGGGCTTGACGTAGATCGCCGCGGCGACCTCCGCCGGCAGGGGCGCGTCCAGGTGCAGGGCCAGGCGCAGGGCGGTGTCGCGCGTCGTCTCCGGCACGGAGACGCGCCAGATCTGGGCGGCGTAGTCCGGCGCGAGGGTGATGCGGTCCAGGCGCTTCGCCCCCTCATAAGGCGCAAAGCGGCGCGTCAACTGCTGGCCGTCGATGCGGGTGGAGAGGGCGACCAGACGGGGATCCAGGCGCGCACGCTCCGGCTGCCGTGGATCAAAGAGGGCCTCAGCCAAAAAGTCCAGCAGGAGGGGGCCCAGGACCTCGTCCTTGCTTTGGGGGGCCAGGTGCTGTGCGAGGAAGGCCTTCAGGGGGTCCAGGGTGAGGGCGCGGGCGTAGGCGTCGAAGTTGGCGTCGTAGGTGGCGTCAGGGGTGATGAGGTAGGTCGCCAGGTCGTAGCCGAAGCTCAGGCTCTCGGCGGGCAGGCGCCAGGCGCTGCCCATGATGGCGGTCCAGAACTCGCGCAGGCTGCGGCCGGTGCGCGCCAGGACGTAGGCGATGAAATGCCCCGTGGCGTAGACTTGGCTGTCGCAGCGGTTGAGCAAGGGCGAGTAGGGCCACTGGTCGTTGAGGGGACTCATGCCGGTGTTGCCTGGGTAGGCGAGGTAGCCCGCGGCGTACTCCGCCGTGGCCTCGACGAGCCAGTGGCGGTAGTGCATGCGGATGGCGTGCAGCTCGCGGTTTTGCAGGGCGTGAAAGAGCTCGTGCGCCGCGTCGTGCTGCAGGCCCTCCTGGGTGGTGTCCGGGCGGATGGGCAGGCGGATATAGCCGAAGAGCCAGGCGCTGGAATAGCTCGCCTCGGTGCCGCCGGGGTTGTCGAGGAGGACCACGTCGAGGCGGTACATAGGCGGCGTGAAGCCCTGCTGCGCATAGACGTCGGCGGCGCTTCTGAGCGCCTCGACCACCCAGTCCAACGCGCCCTGGCCTACCTTGCGCTCCCAGATCAGGCGAAAGGACCACTGGCCGTGGTCAAAGCTCTGGTGGTCGAAGCCAGTGCTGAGCTTGAACAGTCCAAAGACGGAGAGGTGGTGGGTGGTGATGCGCACCTGAGCCTGCTCCGGGTCGACGGCGCACGCCACCCACGCCCAGTCGGCCACCGCCGGGAGGTAGGTGCGGCAGGCGAGCGTCGCCGGGTCGGCCGCGGCCAATTCCGGCGTCAGCGGCAGGGTGAGGGTCAGCGGCTCGGCAAATTCCCGCAGATCCCCCAGGCGCACCTCGACGATGGTCTCCGGCTCCCAGCCCGGGGCGAGCGCGGCAAAGTCAGCCACGAGACGTTGCTTGAGGACGAGCTCCGTCTCCTCGGTAACCACCCCCGCGGGGACGCTCACGGCGATGCCATTGCGCAGGGACAAGGTCGTGCTCTCGTCGCTGGGGGCGAGCACGCGGCGTTGCGCTTCGTCAGGCGCCGGAGGGGGATCGCCTGGCTCGGCATCACCGCCGCACTTGGCGCAACCTGCCGCCGTGAAGAGGGCCCCCAAGAGCCCGGCCATCACCAAGCCTCTGCCAATGTTGCGCAGCCTTCGCATGGTTGCCTCCGTCTTCTGCGTTTCGCCCCTGCCTTTGGGGATAGCACTTTGGGGCATGGCGAACAACGGGCAGGCGGCCGACGCCCAAGCGGCCGACGCCCAAGCGGCCGACGCCCAAGCGGCCGACGCCCAAGCGGCCGGTACGTTTCGATTTTGGTGTGGCCTTTCTTCTCATAATCATTGACAATTCTCTCTCCGGGTGACAATGTTTGCGCGGCCGGAAGGCATCCAGCGCCATAGAAATTGGAGCGTTGCCGTGAACAGAAGCAGATGGATTGCGATGGGGTGTGCTTTGTTGCTGGTCTCCGCCTGCGAGGCCATCACGCAGGGTATGCCCGACCTCTTGCCTGGGGATCTCGATCTGGGGACTTTTCCCTGGATTTGCACCCCAGAGAATTGTTCTGGCTGTTGCGCGGACAATGTGTGCCATCCCGGTGGGGCCAACGAGATGTGTGGCGCAGCGGGTGTCGCCTGCTTGGCGTGTGCGTCCGAGATGACCTGTGTCGATGGTAGTTGTCGCGACAGTGTCCAGACCGCTTGTGGTGGCGTCAGCGAACGCGGGCAGTGTTTGGACAGCAGGCGTTTGGTTTACTGCCTCAGCGCCACGGGCTCGAACGCGCCCCAGCTCGTCGAGCACCCATGTGACGAGATGAGCCGCTGTGTCGATGGCGATGGTTGGGGGGCGCGCTGCGAAGCCGTCGGTTGTGAGAGCGGTCACTCGAGCTGCGGTCGCGGTGAGCGCATCTCGGAATGCGTCGACGGTGTATGGCGCGAGACCGATCGATGTGGCCGCGTGGGTGAGTCGTGCCGAGAGCCGCTGCCGGGCATGGCGGTCTGTCATCAGCCCGACGGCGAGCGCTTGGAGCTACAGCTCTTCTACGAGGCGCGGGGCCCGAACCCCTCCTATAGCGACTGGGGGACCCCATTCGAAGCCACATTCCCCAATGCTACGGTCCTCCTCATCGAGCGTTTGGCAGGCGCGAGCGTGCTGATCCGCGACCTCGCCCAGAGCGACGCCGAGGGCTGGGTCCAAGTCGTGGCGCCGTGGAACTGCGCCACCTGTGAGGTGCTGATTCTGACCATGGGGTGGACCCGTGTCGGTGCCCAACCGGCTTACTATCGCGTGCTCAAACCCGATCTGCCCCCGGGCTTGCACCCGATCGAGAGCACCTTCAGCAGCACCTCGTCCGTCAAGGGGTGGGTGTCCAATGTCAACGCCTTGCGCGGCGGCCCGAAGAAGGTGACCATCCGCGTCGCCGACGCCTCTCACTTTGCGCGGGTCTTCGACTACACCCGCTACGTCATGCAGAGCTCCCTAGAGCGCTGGCCCGGGCGGGATCCAGGCAGCCTCGATGTGTGGCTCGGCGATGACGTGAGCTGGAGCTGTGGTGGCTGCTTCTGGACCGGTGGTGGGCGCAACCAGATCTGGATGCCAGGTGGCCTGGCCGATCAGGGCTACTGGTCGGATGCCGTCATCGCTCACGAGCTAGGGCACTGGGCCATGGCGCGTTTTGGCACTCCCCCAGGCGAGGGTGGGCAACACTGCACGGGCGTGCCCGTGCCGCCTGGCATGGCCTGGAGTGAGGGGTGGGCGACCTGGTTCAGCGCGGCCATTCGCGATAATGCGATTTATTTTGCCAAAGTGAACGGGAGCTTTTTTTGGTTCGACATCGACGCGCACCGCTACTCCTCGGGTACGCCGTGGCTGGAGCCGTCGGCCTTCTACGGGATCTATCAGATGATGGATGAGAACGCCGTCGCGTCCATGCTCTGGCGTTTGTCGCAGCGCCTTGGTGCGGCGCCACTCGAGGCGGCGCTGGTTGCGCCGCGGATGAATCAGTCGGTCTTTGCCCGCGCTTACACGCGCCGCCTGTGGGCGCTCAACGCCAACTGCGTTCCGGTGAACTTGATGGACACCGGTGTGTCGGCCCCCTTTTTGGCGGATTTTCTCGATGCCTTGGTGTGTGCCGGGGTATCGAGGCAGGCGATCGATGCGGCGACGGAGCCCGCCGTACGTTACCCCTACCCAAGCGACGCGCCGCTCTGCCCGTGAGGGGCCGTGCGCTGCAAGCTGAGTCCACCGTGCGCTGTCTCATTCAGGGATCGCAGAGGAGAAAGCCATGTTCCACAGAGTCTTCGTGATGGTCTTCGCGCTCGCGCTCGGCTGCTGGGTCGGCTGTGCACCCAGCGAACCGCACCTGGCGCCTGCCCGTGAGGGTAGCGCCCCGCAGCCCAACCCCGGGCCGCCGCTGAGCGCGACGTGGGAGCTCCTCGCGGGTGAGGTGGGGCCGGGGGCCGAGTTGACCTTGTCATTGGTACTCAGGACGGCTGCCCACTGGCGGAGCCCCGTTCAGATCGAGATCGACGTCCCGCCAGAAGCGCGGGTGCTGGAAGGGGAGACCAGCTTGCGCTGGGTACCGAGCGGCAGGGCCGAGGAGCATCGTTTCGAGCTGACCCTGGTGCTTGGGGAAGTGCCAGAGTCCGATCTCGTGGCGGAGATCGACTCCCACGGCGGCAGTGCTGGCGTGCACGCCCGTCCAACCTACCGCTTCGCCGCCCCGGCGCTGCCCCCGCTTACGCCAAAGACTCGGCGCCAAGGGATCGTGCCCCTGGGGGCGGTGGAGCTCATCGAGCTGGGGCCGGACGCGATCACCCCTCTGGTGGTGGAGCCAACCACGCGGCTCGGGGCGAGCGAGTGAGGTCGGCTGGCGCGGGAGCGGCCACAGGGTGCAGGCCCCAGCGTTGGTGACAAGCGTCTCGTCGTTCGAGGCTTTGGTGGTGGCATCGTCGCCGGCGGCGTGAGCGCGCCTTCCGAACCCCTCAGGGAAAACGACTCCTTTCGCCCTCCTCGCCGGTCTGAGGCGCCGGGGGTGAGCGGTGGCGTGCGTTTTCTAACACCTGTGGGCGGCACACTCGTTGCTCATGCGCCTTCTGCCCTTCGCGAACGAACGCCACGGGCGCTTTTCTTTTTTTGCGAGACAACCAAGGGAGGTTTCTCATGTATCGGTTTTGGATAGTGATTTTGGCGCTTGCTTGGGCCACTGTTG
>Ga0334884_1005856_pt1 | contig 11462 bp, 10 predicted proteins | sample GraSluR1_MG_7_FD_207215 | JGI IMG/M metagenome (GOLD analysis project Ga0334884, IMG submission 207215) | Sludge microbial communities from methane-producing bioreactor in Wageningen University, Netherlands - Granular Sludge_12_05 R1 | ecosystem: Engineered > Bioreactor > Anaerobic >...
GCGGCTTTTTCGCCCACCGTGGACAGCTCGCGCCTGGAAGCCGCGTTGCCGGCCGCGCACGGGTTCCTGGAGGAGTGAGATGCGGCGGACCATCATCGGCGTCATGGGCGGCAGCACCGCCGATCCCCGTACCGAGCAGCACGCTTACGATTTGGGTCGACTGATCGCCGCAAACGGGTGGGTCCTGTTGAGCGGCGGTCGGCCGACGGGTGTCATGGAGGCGTCGGCCCGCGGTTGCCGCGAGGCGCAGGGACTCTCGATCGGCCTCTTGTTCGACGCCGACCGCGAAGCGGCGAGCCGCCACCTCGATCTGGTCATTCCCACGGGGATGGGCGCGGCGCGCAACGTCGTCAACGTGCTAGCGAGCGACGTCGTGGTTGCCTGCCGCGGCCAGGGGGGCACGCTGAGCGAAATCGCCCTGGCGCTGCGTTTCGCCCGACCGGTCGTGCTGCTGGATTTCCACCCCGGCGCGGCGTTCCTGGACGCTTGCGGCGATGGCCGCTGGTACCTGGCGGACAGCGCGCCCGCCGCGGTCGCGCAGGTGCGCGCCTTGCTTGCGGAAATGGGGCGCGCATGAACCGCCCGGCGGCTGAGTTCGACTTCAACCGCGAGATCGACCGGACCGGCACCGCCAGCCTCAAGTGGCAACGGTATCAGGATCGCGACATCCTGCCGCTGTGGGTGGCCGACACGGATTTCCTGAGCCCGCCCGCCGTGCTGGCCGCCCTGCGGGAGCGGGTCGCGCACGGAGTGTTCGGTTACACGGTGCCGCCGCCGGAGTTGATCGCGGCGGTCGGCGACCACCTCGCCCAGACCTATCGCTGGCAAGTCGATCCGGACTGGCTCGTCTGGCTGCCCGGCCTGGTCTCGGGGTTGGCGGTCGCGTGCCGGGCGTTTGCGGGCCCGGGCGACGGCGTGCTTACCTCGACGCCGATCTACCCGCCGTTTCTGACCTGCCCGCCGGCCATGGAGCGCCACCTGCAGACCGCGCCGCTGGTGCGGCGCCACGGTCGTTGGGAATTCGACTGGGATGCGTTCGCGGCGGCGATCGACCGCACGACGCGGCTCTTACTTTTCTGTTCGCCGCACAATCCGTGCGGCCGCATCTGGCAACGCGCCGAGTTGGAGCAACTGGCGGAGAACTGCCTACGGCACGACCTCGTCATCTGCAGCGACGAGATCCATAATCAGTTGCTGCTCGATCGCGAACCACACCTGCCGACCGCGCTCATTGCGCCCGAAATCGCCGCGCGCACAGTCACCCTGCTGGCGCCGAGCAAGACGTACAACATCGCCGGCCTCGGCTGCAGCTATGCCGTGATTCCCGATCAAGTCCTGCGGCGCCGGTTCCAGCGCGCCGCCGCGATGATCGTGCCGCACGTCAACGCACTGGGTTACACGGCCGCCGCCGCCGCGTACCGCGACGGCGGGTCCTGGTTGGCCGCGCAATTGGATTACCTGCGACGCGGGCGCGATCTGATCGAGTCCGCGGTCGCGGCGCTGACCGGCGTGCACATGACCCACGTCGAAGCGACGTACCTGGCCTGGCTGGACTGCCGTGCGTTGCATCTGGACGACCCTGTCGCGCACTTCGAGGCGCACGGACTGGGTTTTCAGGCGGGCAGGGAGTTCGGTTTGCGGGGGTTCATCCGCTGGAACTTCGGCACTACCCACACCCGGCTGCGGGCGGCGCTGGACCGTTTCCAAACGGCCTGCGCCGCCGCGCCTGGGCGGGGTTGAGGCGGGCTATTCCAGGATTCCGAGCAATTCGATCTCGAAGACGAGCGTGGCGTGCGGCCCGATCAGCGGCCCGGCGCCGTTCTCGCCGTAAGCAAGATTGCTCGGGACATAGAACTTGTATTTACTGCCGACCGGCATCAATTGCACACCCTCGGTCCAGCCGGCGATCACGCGGTTCAAGGCGAACGAGGCGGGACTACCGCGGTCGTAACTGCTGTCGAACTTGGTTCCGTCGAGCAGAGTCCCGAGATAATGCACCTCCACCGTGTCGGTGGCTTTGGGGAGGGGCCCGTCGCCGGCGGTCAAGATCTCGTACTGCAATCCGCTCTCGGTCACCTGCACACCGTCGCGCTGGGCGTTCTCGGCCAGAAAGACCTGTCCCGCGGCCTGGTTGGTGGCGGAACGTTTCTCGTACTGCTCGCGTTGGTAGTCGCCGACGATGGTCGGGATCTGGTCGGCGGCCACGAGTGTGGCGCTCCCCTGCAATTTGTCGCGCATGCCCTGCGCCAGGGCCCGGGCGTCCAGCTCGGGGAATTGCTGCTTAACGAATCCGGCGGCGGCCACGCCAAGGGCGTAGCTGCGCTGATCGTCCTCCGTGGCAAAATCCTTGCTAGCGAAGTCCGGCGTATCGACGCCCCGGTGATGGGACTGCATCACGTCGCGGGCGATCTCGTCGGTGAGCTTGGCCTTGTCCGCGAGGCGATCCTTCAGGCCGGACAATAACAGAGCCTGGTTATCCGCGCCGGGCATGCCGCCGATCTGCTGCGCCAGGTCCATGCCGATCGCGTAGCTGACCGTTTGCTGGCCGGGCTCGAGCACCGTCAAGGGTTCTTCGTGATCGCCGGAGGAGCCGCCGCAGGCCGGCAATAGCAGCAGCCCGACGAGCGCCGGCGCCAGGTTCCGAAGGTGTCGCATAGAAGATCCTTTCGAAGGTCGGAAACCTGGAGCGGGGCGCAGGCGCCACCGGGCCGTCCCGCGCGGCGGTCTCCGTTTGCGGGGAACCTAAGGGCCGGCGGGGTCGAACGCAACGACTTCCTTGGCCGGGCCAGGGCGGTTCCTGCTGGCGGCGCAGGCAAGGTCAGGATAGTCTGCTGGACGAGCCGCGCGCCGGTAGGCGCCCCGGAAACACCGGTCGCAGCCGGGCCGGCCGCTTGCGCCACGCGGGCGGGGGCTCGCGCGGTGATCGCAAACAGGAGTAGTGGCAAGACGTTATGTGTGGCATCTGTGGAGTTGTCTCGCTGGCCGGGCCCCTGGAGCTGCCGGACCGCCTGCCGGAGCGGATGATCGGCAGTCTGCGCCACCGCGGCCCGGACGAGTTCGGCGCCTGGCGGGACGAGACCTGCTTCCTGGGACACGCGCGCCTGAGCATCATCGACCTGGCGACCGGCCAACAGCCCTTATGTGCCGAGGACGATCGGCACTGGATCGTCTTCAACGGCGAGATCTTCAACTACCCGGAGCTGACGGCTGAACTTGCCGGCCGCGGTCATCAGTTCCGCACCCGCAGCGACACGGAGGTCATTGTCCACGCGTACCAGGAGTGGGGTCCGCGCTGCGTCGAGCACTTCAACGGACAATTCGCCTTCGCGCTCTGGGATCGTCGCGAGCGCAGCTTGTTCCTGGCTCGCGACCGGTTCGGGATACTGCCGTTGTTCGTGGCGCGCGCGGGCGATCATCTGCTCTTCGCCTCGGAGATGAAAGCGCTCTTCGCCTGGCCCCACGCATCGTGCCGACTCGATCCCGAACGCCTGGCCGAGGTGTTCACCTACTGGTCGACCTTGCCGCCGGCGACGCCGTTTGCCGGCGTCGCCCAGGTGCCGCCGGGAACGACAGCTGTCTGTCAGGTCGGTCAGAACGCCGCTGCGCCGCCGCCGCCGGAGCCGTTGCCGGCCTGCCTCGCCGTCAGGCGCTACTGGTCGCCCCAGTTCCTGCCGGCTCGCGAGGACGCCCGCCATCCGGAGCGCCCGGCGCGGGCCAGGATGGTGCGCGACATTCGCGAACGGCTCGAGGCGGCCGCGGTGATCAGATTGCGCGCCGACGTGCCGGTGGGCGCGTATCTCTCCGGCGGCCTGGACAGCTCGGCCACGACCGCCTTGATCCACACCTGCACGACCAACCGCCTGCGCACGTTCTCGGTGGGATTCCAGGATCCCGCCTACGACGAGAGCCAATGGCAGCAAGCCATGGTCGCGCATCTTGGCACGGACCACTCGGCGATCGAGGTCGGGCCCGAGGACATCGCCGGCCGCTTTCCCGACGCCATCTGGCATGCCGAAGCGCCGGTCTTGCGCATGGCGCCGGTGCCTCTGCACGCGCTGTCGCACCTGGTCCGGCGGCACGGCTGGAAGGTGGTGCTGACCGGCGAGGGCGCCGACGAGGTCTTCTGCGGTTACAACATCTTCCGCGAAGCGAAGGTCCGGCACTTCTGGGCCCGCCGCCCGCAGTCTCCGCACCGGCCGCTCCTGTTGACGCGGCTGTATCCGTATTTGACGCAATCGCCGCCTCAGTTCTTGACTCGTTTCTACGGGCAGGGCCTCGAGCGCGCGGACGAACGTTTCTTCAGCCACCGCCCGCGCTGGCAGAACACGGGCATGATGACGACGTTTCTGGCGCCTGACGCTCTGCGCGCCATGCACGCCGGCGAGCCCGAAGCCCGCCTGCTGGCGAGCCTGCCGCCGGAGTACGACGATTGGGGGCCGGTCGCGCGCGCGCAGTATCTGGAGATGACCACGTTCCTGGCCGGCTATCTACTATGCAGCCAGGGCGACCGCATGTTGATGAGCCATTCCGTGGAGGGGCGCTTCCCTTTCCTCGATCACGAACTCGCAGACGCAGCCTTGGCCATGCCGGCGGCCGCGCGACTTCCCCTGCTGCAGGAAAAAGCGCTGCTCAAATCGGCCGTGGCCGACTTGATTCCGCCGGCGATCCTGCAGCGGCCCAAGCAGCCCTATCGCGCGCCCGACGCTGCCAGCTTCATCGGTCCGACGGGGCGCGCGATGGTCGCCGAGGCGCTCTCGCCGGCGGCCCTGGCCGCCGCGGGGTTCTGGCTGCCAGAGCGGGTCGCCGCATTGCGGCGCAAGTGGGAAGCCGGACGTCTGACCAGCGCCCGCGAGAATATGGCCTTCATCGGGCTGCTCAGCACCCAGCTTCTGAGCCGCAGTTTCGGCGCCGAGCTGCCGGCGCGCCTTGGCGAGACCTGCCTGGCGCCGGCGGAACTGGCGTGGCGCCAGGACGGTGCGCCGGGGCAAAGGAGAATACCATGATCTTCAAGGGACGTGCTGTTGGACTTGCCCTGGCGGTCTTGCTCATGACGACTGCGCCTGGGATGAGGGCCGCTGCCGCTGCCGATGTGCAGTGGGTCAGCGAGCAAGCGCCAGCGTCGCTCTATGATCTGGAGACCTGGTCGCTCGAGGGCGAACCGGTCGATCTCGGCCGCTATCGGGGCCAGGTCGCGCTGGTCGTCAACACGGCCAGCAAGTGCGGCCTGACTCCCCAGTACGAGGGCCTGGAGGCGTTGTATCGCGACCTTGCGCCGCGGGGTTTCGTGGTGCTCGGCTTCCCCGCGAATGATTTCAAGGAGCAAGAGCCCGGCACGGCCGCGGAGATCCGCGAGTTCTGCACGCACAAATTCGACGTCACGTTCCCGCTTTTCGCCAAGACCACGGTCAAGGGCGAGCAGAAATCCGAGATCTACCGCTTGCTCTGCGCGGAGCTGGCGGAGCCGACCTGGAACTTCACGAAATACCTGGTCGACAAGCACGGCCGGGTGCTGGCGCGCTTCGGGCCGCGCACGGCGCCGGATGATCAGGCGCTGCGCGACGCGATTTTGCAGGCTCTCGCCGCCGAATGATCTGGCCGCCTTGCGGGCCGCCGACCGGGCGTCAATGCAGCGCCAGGTGCACGACGACGCCGAGCGCGGCCAGCCAGAGGTTGGTCAGGTTCGATACCGTGATGTTGAGGACGGCGCTGGTGCTGCGGCCGCGACGCAGCAACGTGACGCATGAGCGGAACTCCGGCCAACTGGTCAACGCGGCCAGGACAAAGAAGCCGATTACGCCTTTCGGGGCCCGGCTCGCGGCGGCGGTCAGACTGACGACCGGATCCAGGCAGTAGCCGGCCGCGGCCAGCAGGACGGCGGCGGCAGCGGCGTGCCACCGCCGCAGACTCGCGGCGGCGCCTTTGGCTGTGACCTGTCGATCCGCGGGCCGCCGCCAGAAGAGCACCGCGCTCAGCGCCACGGTCACGCCCACCCATAGCGCATAGCGCGCCTCCGGCAGCGCGAAGAACAGGCCTGCGAGCGCCGCCGTCACCGTCAGCGTTACGAGCGTACTTCGCCGGTTGTCATGCCAGACGGCGGTGAGCGTGCGCGTGCCCAGGGCGGCTCCCGCCAGCATCAACGGATTCATGAAGTTCGAACCCAGAGGCGTGCTGGCCGCGAAGACGATGTCGCCGGCCAACAGACCCACGACCAGGCACAAGGCCTCCGGACCATTGGTGATGAAGCCGACGGCCGTACCCAGACCGGGAAGATCGCGCAGAGCTTCGATGATGATCTCGATCGCTGCGCCGACGACGAACATGATCAGCATGATCAGCAACGCTCCCCGGAGCGAATCGCTCACGTCGCCGTTGTTCACGAGGGCGCTCACGAGAAAGAAAAGCAAGGTCGCGCCGCCGATCACCAGATCCAACGGCTGCAAGAAGACCATGCCGCGTAGCTGAAGGCCGCGCTGGAAGCGTTGTCGCAAGGAGAACACCGTCAATCCCTATCGATACGATTGAGCGTCACCCATCAGGAATTCTAGTCTCGACGGGAGAACGCCATGAAGCAAGCGGAGCTTGTCCGAGCAGCCGGCATCGGCGACGGTGAATCTAGTGCGATTTCTGATCAGTCGTCAAAGATCATTGCTTTCAAACAAAAAATACCTGTTCAATTTTTCTGGTTAGGCCTGGAAACTGCTTGCTAGCCGCTGTCGGATGAGAGGGAGCTACAAAACGGTCGAATGCTGACGGAGGTTTAGCATGCGCAAGGAAGTCTCGAACCATGGTTGGCTGTTGGTCGCGGGTCTGCTGCTGTTCGGCATGGCCGCGCTGCCCACAGCCACGTGCTCGGCTGCGGACGTGACCAGCAGTGTGGACCTGAAGTTCTGGGGCCGCGCAATCTTCAACATGCACTACGATACGGCCACGCAGTACGTCGATTTCATGTCCTACACAACGGAGAACAAGGACAATACCACAGAGTCATTCAACTTCAATCCCCGTGATACGAGACTCGGATTCGCGGCGAGTCAGAAGAGCGGCGACTGGACATACAGTGGCGTGTTCGAGATGGACTTCTATGGCAGTAATGCCAGCAACAACCTGCTGCCGCGCCTGCGCCTGGGCTTCGCTGAGGCGAAGAACGGCCGCGGTCTGTCCGTCCGAGGCGGTCAGGACTGGGTCCCCGTCGCCCAGCAGAATCCCGGTACGATTGACTTTGGCGTGCAGTCGTGGTCAGGCAACCTGTGGTGGCGCGTACCGCAGCTGACCATGCGCTACCGCAGCAATCAGATCGAGTACCTAGTGGGCGCTATGAAGCACCGCATTTCCGGCACTCAGGAACTGCAGGAGAAGATGCCGTGGTTGATGGGCCGGATCGGCCTGTATGATCTCATGGGTAAGGGCAGTCTGTTGGCTCTCGGCGGTGCCTGGCGCTCGGTTACGGTCGACTATCAGTATAAACAGTATGCTATTCCGCCCGGCGAGGAAGGGCATGACCCCGACGACTACACGATGGCCGTCGATCACAACGACTATACTCCCTACCTCGCCGCCCTGGAGTTTGTGGTGCCATTCGGCGATTCGGGCATTGTGCTCAACGGCGAGGCGTACTACGGAGCGGGAGTCGGCCGCGAGTTCGTGCACTACGGCTTCGACTACAACCCCGCCCACCCGGACGGTGCGACCGAGATCAAGAGCCAAGGCGGCTTTGCCAGTTTGAAAATCCCGGCCTCGCCGAAGATCGACCTGAATTTCGGCTTCGGCATGGACGACCCCGACGACGACGACATGGTCGCCGCCTCGGTTCCCTATTTGAAGAACACGTCGTTCTTCGGTAACCTCAAGTATAAGGTGACAAAGCAATTCGGCTGGGGCCTGGAAATCTGCCACTTCATCACGGACAAGGGCCCCGAGAACGAAGTGACCTATCAACGCTTCACCGGCTCTTGGTGGTTCGTCTTCTAACGGCGGTCAGTCGACATCGCCGCCAACGATCGCGGGGTCCGGCTCGAGGCCGGGCCCCGTTGCGTTGCAGCCGGCAGGGAGACTGCCGGACTGGAACAGGTCATTCTTCGGCGTCCTCTGCCTCGGGTTCCAAAAAAATCGGCTTGCGATTCTGTTGCCAGGCGGCCAAGCATTCGGCGGTTTCGCGGCTGTCCCAACACTGCTGCTGGGCCTCGAATTCGAAACTGAGCATGCTCGTCAGGTCGAACTGGCCGGAGTGCTGCGCGGCGAGCTTGGTCAAGCGGATCAACGGCTGCGGCAGGCGCGCCAATTGGGTGAGGAACTCGTCGAGCGCCTCCTCCCAATGGCTGTCCTGGATCACGCGATCCACCAGACCGGCGGCGTAGGCTTCGGCCGCCGACAGCGTGCGGCCCGACCAGAGGAATTCGAGTGTACGGCCGGGACCGAGCGCCTGCGGCAGATTGAGCATCAATCCCCACTCGGGCATCAGGCCGACCGAGAGGTCGGGGGCGGTGAAACTGGCCGTCGTGCTGGCCAACCGCACGTCGCCGGCCATGAAAAACCCCAGGCCGGAGGCGTGGATGTCGCCGCGCGTCGCCGTGACGACCGGTTTGCTGCATTCCTGCAAGAGCTTGACCAGGCGTTGCGCCAACTCCAATCCGGCCGCCACCGAGTTGAACCCGCCGTCGACTCCCGCGCCCGAACTCATGCTCGCCAGGTCGGGCTGTAGATCGAAGGCGTGTTCGCCGTCGGTGATCACGATCGCACGGACGGCCTGGTCCTCCTGCAAGCGCAGCATGAGGTCGACGAACTCGTCGCACAGATCGGCCAGAAGCGGATTGCCCGGCCCCAGCAGCGAAATGCGCGCAATGCCGTCGCGAGTGTCGCAATCGAAATGTTCGTATTGCATGGACCGTCCTTTCGTGACTGCCTCCGCCGGCAATGATAAGTGATACGCCGGCTGCAGCAAGCGTCCGGCCGTACCGTCCGGGCCAGGGTCTTCAGACAGAGCCTAGACAGCCGCGTCGGGTCGGATTATCGTGGCGTGATACCGAGGAGCAGGAGGGCGCATGCAGGTTCTGATGACGGGTGGCACCGGCCTGCTGGGCCGAGCGATTGTTTCCGGCCTGCTTTCGCGCGGCGACGAGGCGGTTGTCGTCAGCCGAAATGCCGCGCGCGCGGAAGCCGTCCTGCCGGCGGCGGCGCAGTTGTTGGTCGCAGACGCGGCCGAGCCCGGTCCCTGGCTGGACCGCGTACGACAGGCCGACGCCGTGATCAACCTGATCGGCGAAAACGTGGGCCAGGGACTGTGGACCGGCCGCAAACGCCGGCGGCTGCGACGCAGCCGTCTGCGCCCCACGAGCTTGTTGGCCGCGGCGCTGCGCGAGCGCGACCGGCCGGCGATCCTGCTCAGCGCCTCGGCGACCGGCTACTACGGCGACGGCGGCGAACAGGCGCTGGGCGAAGATGCTGAGCTCGGTCGCGATTTCCTGGCGATCCTCTGTCACGAATGGGAGCGCAGCGCCATGCGGGCCGAGAGTGAGCGCTGCCGGGTCGTGTGCCTGCGCTTCGGGGTTGTGCTGGCCCGCGACGGGGGGGCTCTGCCGCGTCTCTTGCCGCTTTTTCGACGCGGCCTGGGCGGTCCACTCGGCCACGGGCGCCAGTATTTCCCCTGGATTCACCTACAGGACGCCGTCCGCGCCGTGCTCTTTGCTCTGGACACGCCCGCTGTCCGCGGACCGGTGAACGTTACGACACCCAACCCGCCGCCACAGCGCGAGTTTGCCCAGGTTCTCGGGGCCGCGGTGGGCCGTAGCGCCCGCTGGCCGACGCCGGCCTGGGTGTTGCGCTTGCTGCTGGGGGAGAAGGGTCGCATGCTGCTGCGCAGCCAGCGCGCAGTGCCGAACCGCTTGAAAGCGCACGGTTTCCGTTGGGAGTTTGCCGATCTCGACCGGGCGCTGACCGACCTGCTCAGCGGCCCGGCAGCGACAACGGCCGCTGAACGTCGAATTTCCTCCGGCGAGCCCCGCTGACTATATTGGTCGGCACCGGCCTGCGCGAAAGCAGCGCCGGGCACGCGGTCAGACACGTCTGCCAGCGAGGTTGCCATGGGACCCGACAAGTTCGCCCAGGTTCGCCAGGAAGCCGCCGATCGGGGGATCGAGTTCATCGACCTGAAATCCCTCGACCTGGTCGGCCGGCTGCACCATCTCTCCCTGCCGTTGGACCGTTTCACCCCGGATATCTGCCACGAGGGCATCGGCTTCGACGGGTCCAGCTACGGTTTCCGCAAGGTCGAGAACAGCGACATGGTCCTGATCCCCGATCTCGAGACCGCCCAATTAGATCCGTTTCGGGAACGGCCGACCCTGCACCTGTTCGCCTCGGCACACCTGACCGATCCCGCGCGCACGCCGTTCGCCCAGGACGGCCGCCATATCGCCCGCAAGGCCGAACGCGCGCTGGCAGGTTCCGGTGTGGCCGATGCCTCGCAATGGGGGCCGGAATACGAGTTTTACATCTTTGCCGAGGCCGATTTCGCCTCGGACAAGACCGAGAGCTTCTACTCCGTCGAGAGCCGCGAGCGCTTCAGCTACAACGCCTACCACGCCTGCAATCCGTTCGATCTCTACGCCGACTTCCGCGACCAGGTGTGCCGCCTGATGCAGGAGTTCAAGATTCCGGTGCGCTACCATCACCACGAAGTGGGGGCACACGGCCAGCAGGAGATCGAAGGCTGGTTCACCGACCTCTTGACGACCGGCGATCAGGTTGTGCTGGCGAAGTACATCCTGCACAACGCAGCGCGCCGGGCGGGCTTGCGCGTCACCTTCATGCCCAAGCCGCTATACGAGAACGCGGGCAACGGTTTTCACCTGCACCAGTTCCTGACCAAGAATGGCAAGAATGTCTTCGAGGACCCCTCCGGCTACGCCAGTCTTTCGCCGACGGCGCTGCACTACATCGGCGGCATCCTGACGCATGCCGACGCCCTCTGCGCCTTCACCAATCCCAGCACCAACAGCTACAAGCGCCTGGTGCCCGGTTTCGAGGCGCCGACCGTGCGCACCTTCGGCTGCAGCAATCGCGGCGCCGCGATCCGCATTCCCAGCTATGTCAGCGATCCGCAGTTGCGCCGCATCGAGTACCGTCCGCCCGACTTGACGGCCAACCCTTACCTGTGCACCGCCGCCATCTTGATGGCGGGGCTGGACGGGATCCGCAACAAGATCGATCCCATCGCCTGCGGCTGGCGGCCGGCCGATCTGCCCGGCGAACACGCACACCGGGAAACGCAGTTCTTGCCGCGCAACCTGGACGATGCGCTGGACGCGCTAGCGCAGGATCATGCGTTCCTTCTGCACGATGACGTCTTTCCCGAATCGTTGATCCAGCGCTGGCTCGAGGTCAAGCGAGACGAGATCGGCCGCATCAACCAACGGCCCCATCCCTACGAGTTCACGCTGTACTTCGATCTCTAGCCCGGATTATTC
>Ga0334884_1005859_pt1 | contig 11457 bp, 8 predicted proteins | sample GraSluR1_MG_7_FD_207215 | JGI IMG/M metagenome (GOLD analysis project Ga0334884, IMG submission 207215) | Sludge microbial communities from methane-producing bioreactor in Wageningen University, Netherlands - Granular Sludge_12_05 R1 | ecosystem: Engineered > Bioreactor > Anaerobic > Unclassified...
ATATAAAAGATGAAACATTCTTAATTCAAAAATTTAAATCTTACTACAATGAAATAGTCGGAAATGAAACATTATACGAAGGATGGATAAAAAAAATTATAAAAACAAATTGTTAAATTTTTAATGTTGTAGACTATAATCAATATTTTTCAGTTCTAAAAATAGATTATCACAAAATAATTACCAAAAAAAGGATTTAAGAAAATTAAAAAAAATAATATTTTTCCCTCTAAATTCACAGGGAAAGTTTAGATATTCTATCCATGGCTTTTTTGGTATTTTCCAGGGTGTTGAAGGCAGTTAACCGGAGGTAACCCTCACCACTAGGGCCAAAACCAACACCAGGGGTTCCCACTATATGTGCTTCATTCAGGAGGAAATCAAAGAATTGCCAGGAATCCATACCCTCAGGGGTTTTTATCCAGATGTATGGTGAGTTAACCCCTCCATATATACTTAAACCAAAATCTTTCAGGCTTTTCCTTATTATGGAAGCATTCTTCATGTAATAATCAACGGATTCTCTGATCTCTTCCTGTCCTTTGGGGGAGTAAACTGCACTGGCTGCCACCTGTATAGGATAGGAAACACCATTGAACTTGCTGGTCTGTCGGCGGTACCAGAGATTGTTTATTGAATGAGGGTTTCCTTCACTATCATAACCCATTAATTCTTGGGGAACCACAGTATAGGCACAGCGAGTACCAGTGAAACCAGCATTTTTTGAGAAACTACGGAATTCAATGGCCACTTCACGTGCACCTTCAATCTCATAGATACTGCGAGGGATGTCATCTTCCTGTATGTAAGCTTCGTAAGCAGCATCAAATAGAATAATAGAATTATTCTCCCGGGCATATTCCACCCACTTTGCCAGTTGTTCTTTGGTAAGGACAGTGCCAGTGGGATTGTTGGGGTAACACAGGTAAATTAGATCCACCGGTATTTTAGGGATTTCCGGTACAAAACCATTTTCTTCAGTGCAGGGAAGGTAAACCAGTTTATCATAGCGTCCATCATCTCCCATGGGTCCTATTCTACCAGCCATAACATTACTTTCCACGTAAACTGGATAAACAGGGTCAGTAACAGCAACGGTACTGGTTACATCGAATATCTCCTGAATATTCCCGGTATCACATTTGGCACCATCACTGACGAAAATCTCCTCATTGGATAATTCAATACCCAATGGATTAAAATCGTTCTTTATAATCTCATCAATTAAAAAGTCGTATCCACGATAGGGGCCATAACCCTGGAATGTTTCAGCTTCTCCCATTTCCTTCACAGCTTCAGTGAACTTTTCAATCACTGCCTGAGGTAAAGGCCGGGTTACATCTCCAATACCCATACGTATTATATCGGCATCTGGATTGTCATTCTGATATTTTTCAACCCGCTGATCTATTTCAGCGAAGATATAGTTGCTTTTAATTAACAGATAGTTTTCGTTTATAACTGCCATATAGAAACACTCCTCTAGTTATTTATCAATTAGATAACACTAATTTAAGAAAAGCAATTTTCAGATATTTACATTTTCAATACATGTACTCCGTAATTAATTTAAACTTGCCTCTATTTATCCTTTTTTTTAGATATGGATGTTGTGAATAATTTATTATAAAATGATTAAAATTTATTATATGCTGAAAATAATTTATTATAGTCAATGGTTATACTAATATTAACCAATAGGATGTTTTTCAACTTAGTTTAAAACAATAAGTTGCAGCGTTAACTGAAAAAAATCATATTTTGTGTGTGCTATATAAAAAGAGACTTACTATACCATATTAAAGATATTTAATGATGGTAAAGGTTAATAAGTGACAGATATAATTGATTTAGTAATTGTGTTTGATAGTATTTTGAATCAGTGAATATGGATGATAATGGAATATCATCGCATTCTAGAACCAGTTTTAAATCAATTGTCATTTTAAAGACTTAAGTTTATTTATCGGGAACAATAATTTAATTGTGGAGAATTTAACATGAAATGTGTTGTAATAGGTGCAGGTAATGCTGGGCGACCAGCAGCCCGGATATTAAATTATGCAGGTCACCAGGTTCAAATAACTGATGAAAAGGAAATGGAGGAATTCCCCGAGAATGTGCAAAAAACCCTCAAGAAAATGGAAGGGGAAGGAGTGAATCTTCAGCTGGGATGGGATGACCCCACCAATATTGAAGATGTGGACGCAGTGTATATTTCTCCAAACATACCTAAAAACTCCCCTATCAGACATTATCTTATTGACAATGAATTAAAATTATTAATTAATCAGGATATTTCTCAAATTGTTGACAATACCATCAATATTGATGTAATAGGAGTGACCGGGACTCTGGGGAAAACCAGTACCACCCATATCATTTCTGATATCTTTGAAAATGCAGGGTACAAAGTATGGACATGCTCATCCCTTTCAGGTAATTTATTAAGTGAAGTAATTGTGGATGGAATCATAAGCGGAGACCATCTTAAAAGTGATATTGCAGTTTTGGAATTACCTCATGGTACAATCCGACTTCTCTCGGAGTTAAAGTTGAAGGTGGGACTGATAACCAACATCTACTCTGATCATTTATCAGAATTTGAGGGGTCCCTGGAAAAATACACCAAAAGAAAGATGATGATTATTGGATCCAGTGAAATACTGGTATCCAGCTCACAGTGCAGGGAGATTCTCAACCAACACAAGACATTATATTACTGCTCCCAGGGTAGTGACTGTGATATTTATGGCTATCTTAAAAATGGGGATATAGGAATCAAATATAAAATAAAGGGTCGTGAAGGAGATTTTAAAACTGAATTCAATCTCAGGGGTTATTACTTTGAAAACTCGGTTGCCGCAGCAGCTGTTGCTCTGGCATATGGTCTGAAAGAAGAATCAATAAAACATGGCCTGAACAAGTTTAAAGGAATTCCAGGACATCTGGAATATATAGGAAATTATTCTGGTCGAAAAATACACTTTGATGCAGCATTTGTACCAGAAGGCATCATTTCTACTTTAAAACAATTTTCACAGGATGAATCTGATTTAGTGATTTTAATTGATAACCCGGACAGTACCAATCCCCGGGACAAGTTTGAAATAGGGAAAATACTGGGAGAATATGCTCAGGTGATCATAGCCAGCGGATACAATGAGACCACCGGTATCCTGGACATGAAATCAGCACAGGAAGTACTGGAGGGGGCTAAAGACTCCAAAGCAGTTAAAATAACAACAGAAAACATGATTACAGCTGGGGAATATGCTATTAAAAATTCTAAACCCGGAGATATCATATTACACATTGGCCCAGGGGCCATAACCAATTATGAAGATTTAAAATCCAAAATGATGAGGGGAATTGAGAAAGGATGCAAAAAATATCCATAAGCACCGATTTTAGAATATTTTTTCTGATTCCAATCATAAAAACCCTTTTTTAGGAAATAAATCGTATTTTTTTGTTATATCGAACGTAATCATATAAAATAAACATTTTCAGGGCTAGGAATATAAAAAATATTTATTAATTATGGGGAAATATGCAATCTTAATCCTAATTAATTAATTGTCCACATGATAATTGTAATTTGGTGGTAGTAGTAATTCAAGTAGTAGTAATAAAACCTAGAACATATGTTCTTTGAAAACAGTTATTTTAAATAGAAAAAATATCATTTTTAAAATATTCAAAAATTTTCTTATCAAAGGTGTTTATAAAATGGGATATTTAATATGTCAGGAATGTGGCGGTTATTATAAACTCGAAAACGGCGAATCAAAAGAAGATTTTGTCTCATGTGAATGTTACGGTTCATTAACCTATGTCGAGGATATTGATGGTTATTTAAAAGAAAATAATAAGTCAGATCATCATCCTCCAATTACCCTAAAAGATAACACCACTAGAACTGAAAATCTTGACTCAGAAGCGGATTCTGATAATCTTGAGGAGGATGTTCTGGAAGATGAGCCATCTCCAGTAAATCAAAAATTAGAATCCTTTAGTTTCCCATCCTTTAAGGGATCTGATAATCCCCGGGTAAAGGATAGGAATTATTATCGGAAAATAAACTCCAAAGAGGAAAAACCAGACATAGGAAAATTAAAACTTATTAAAGATGTCAATGGCATCATTGAAGCCCTTAATTACAACGATGCAGTGGTTAAACTTGAAGCAGTTAAAGCATTGGGAAATCTTGGTGATGAAAGGGCATTGACCCCCCTGAATAAAGTTAAAACCGAAAAGACGGGCATTCTTAAAACCTATGCTCAAAATGCAATTTTCCACATAGAATCCAAAAATAGGGGACTAAAATCCCGAAACCGGGCCTATTATCGGAAAGAATATAATAAAGCAATTTCATCTGAAAATAATAAAAATAAACCCCTTAATCAGAGTGTGAATAAAATTACAGGGGCAGTTACGTTCAAATCTCCCAAAAAAACTAAAGAGGTTTTCAAAAACAATCAAGTAACCAGTATGGGGGCAAGTGACACTCTTCAAACTGACATAGATAAACAGACAGTAACCCATCCCAACCATTCTGAACCCAGAAGTAATCCTGGAAACCAAAAACATACTCCTGAGCATAAATCTACGAGTATGAATAAATCTCATGGTAGTGATAAATCAATTAGTGAGGTTAAGTCTTCAAGTAAGGATAAGCCTTCTATTAAGTCTAATCTTAGAAATGTTCTTTATGGAAATAAAAAGGAAGTTGAAGATGGTAATGGAGTTGAAGTTATCTCTGAAGGTGTTAAAACCCAGAAAAATGTTTCTAAACCAAATTCTGGGAATTTATTTTCCAAAACAAATAACTTTCCTGAAACCAAAACTAAAACCACAAACAGATCATATGGCCCAAAAGGACATGAAGATTTTGTTAAATATTCAAATTCCACTCAGGCCACTGAACAATCCAACTCATCATTAGGCGCTTCATCAGTTGTCAAAAGAGATATAACCATAACAACCACTCCAAACAATGGTGGGATCAAAGAAGCCCCATCAACTAAAGTAATGGATGGCGATTACTTCATACAGTTTTTAGGTATTAAAAACACAGATAAACCTTTAATAGGTTTTATTTTTTTGTTTGCAGCATCATTAATCTTTGGAGTTCTTCTAACAATGGGTTATAATTGATTAGATCAGATATCTAAAATTATAACTTCCTCTATAATATATCAAGGGGATAAGTAGACTATCTATGGAAAAAATTAATTTTATTGAGGGATTTATCCACTTAATTCGGGATATATAACTTCAATCCCATCTTCTTGGAGTTTCAGGAATTTGTCTTGATGAGTGGTGTGAACTGGATATAACTTATCTGGATTTATCTTACGTATCATCTCCAAAATCTCCCGGCCATTGGCATGGCCAGATGCATGGAAGCCTCTATTTAAAAGGGGTAAATTGAATAACTTCAACCAATTTTCCACTTTCTTTTCATTTATTTCCATCTGTTCATCAAATGGTTCAGTACTGGACTTGATATACACACCATTTGTTGGTTTTATGTCAATTAGTTCCTTTAACTCGAAAAAATCACAACGGAAAATATAATCCTGGGGATCTTCCTGGAGATCATGATAAGTCAAGACATTGTCATTTTCCAGCAATTCCCTTTCCCATTTCTTGTAGTCCCTGAGGCACTGGTCCGAGGTAATGTCACTGGCACATAACCATTCATCCTCTACGCAGGCAAAACTATCATCTCCCATGAGACCCCAACCCTTACGGGGTTTGTAAATCATAACATCACCCAAACCAGGATATTCATAACCTTTTCCACTAAAAAGGTTCAAAATATAAGCCTGCTTAAGACTCACCACCAGTTTTCTCCCTGTATCCTCTGCAACTTTATAAAAGGTTAAAAGCCGATCCAGATCTCTCACTGGATAGTTAACCACCACCAGACCTTTACACATACTTACCGTATCAACAGCAAGCTGTTCAATCTCGATTTCAGTAACATTATCCTCTTTATCAATACGAGTACCTTCACTGATCATAATAGAGGGATTGGCTTTCCTAGCTTCTTTTATGAATTTATGGGTAAGTTCCGGGTGCCTCCCATGGAAACGAAGATCACCAGTATATACAATAGTTTCTTCATCATTTTCCCCGATAAATGCTGAAGCTCCCGGCAGAGAATGATCAACCGGGGCAGATTTCAGGTTAAAGTCCCCAATCTCAAACTTCTGGTATGGCTTCACAATCTGGATATCACGGTCAACCACATTAGCCCGGGAACGAATGTAACCCTCACCACGCTTTTTAGGCTCCAGATAAAATGATTTTTTCAAGTGGAGATACTCAGAAAATGATGCAGCCCCAGTATCTTCTAAAGCTTTTAAAATCAAGTAAGACTCGTTGGAAAGATAAATGGGAATGTCCTCCCGTAAATGATGGACATAGGCCACATGATCCACGTGGGAGTGACTAATTAAAACACCATCAACTGAAGGTTCATTAGGGTAGGGAAGACCCACATGACGAAGGTAATCCTCCCGGTATATTCCATCTATATAGGGTAATAAGCCCAGTTTTATGAAGTCACAAATCCCGTTGGCTTTACGTGGTTGCAGGAACTCTGACAAATAATCATTGGCATGAGAAAATCCCATTCCAAAGTCTAGGAAAAAAGAAGACTGATTCCCATTAATCCGGATTTTGTTACCACCAATTTCACCCACACCACCAAAAAAATCAATACTGGTCAAAGAAACACCCCACAATTTTAAATCCTTACCCGGTCAAAGACCCGCTATTTTAGTCTTATTACTCTGGGAATCATATTCACTAATTTTATTATTGAACTAGAATTTCAGTATATTCGCATTTATTTTTAATTAAAAAAATCCTGGTTGTACATCAAATCGTTGATAGATAACCCTGTCTATAATGCAATTGGATTTCCAATATTAAAAGATTTTTTTTATTTAAATAGGATAACCCCTATTTTTTTAAATTTATTTTCTTTAAATATTACACTTTTTTAAGTTTGCATTTTGAATATTTTAACTAAAATATATTTGTTCTTATAATAATTATTCTCAATTTGTTCTTATAAGAATTATTCCTATTTTTTCAATTGGAATTTTATCCAATCATAAATAGGATTAATTTCTTTTTAAAAATTTTTTAAAAACGGGTTTCAAGTGAAAATTCACGATTAATTAAACTCTATTTTAAACTCTATTCTGGCAACCCATTGATCCCAAAGGTAAAATAAAAATAATCCCTTAGAGATAAACAAATTAAGATAAATTTCATAATCATGCCATCCAGTTATCAATTATTACTGTCTAATGAATATATTATAGGGGCTAGAGCTGCCATGTTAAAAAAAGAAGATGACTTCATAGAAAAATTAAACACTGTCCGAAGGATTAAAACTTCATTTGTAATTGCCAGTGCAACTATTAAAACAGCTAGAAATGGTAAAGATTACCTTGAATTTAGTTTGACTGATAAAACCGGTGAAATAACTGCTCGCATGTTTCCAAACCGAGATGCTCAGGATATCTTTGAAAACATCAATCAGAAAAGTATCTACCTAATAAATGGTAATGTTGATGAGTTTCCCCGCAATTCCCAGAACTTTAGTATAAAAGTAGATAGTTTCCAGCCACTGGAAGAAGATGAGTACCACCTTGATGACTTCATCAGAACCTGCCAAAAAGACCCTGAGGAACTCATCCAGGAAATCATAACCACTATTGATCATATGGAAAATCCTTACCTAAAAAAACTCCTCCAGGAATTTTTCAATGACCCAGAATTTGCTCAAGCATTTTCCACAGCACCGTCTGCTAAAATATACCATCACAATTACCAGGGAGGATTACTGGAACATACCGTGGAGGTATTAAAGATATGTAAAACCGCCTGCCAATTATTCCCTCAATTGGATAAGGAACTACTTTACACTGGGGCAATACTGCATGATGTGGGTAAATTAAGGGCCTATGATTATGATCTTATAAGTATTGATATTTCCAATGAAGGAAAAATGTTGGATCATCTTTTCATATCTGCAAATATGGTGAAAGAGAAAATCGATTCACTGGATGAAGATATGCCTGAAAATCTTCAAACTCAACTGTTACACTTGATATTAAGTCATCATGGTGAAGTGCGAAATGGTTGGGGATCCCCTGTTGATCCCAAAACTCCAGAAGCTGTGGCCTTGCACCATGCCGATAATTTAGATGCTAAGGTCAAAGGTTTGCTACAGAAAATCAATGGTTAATTAAAGAATAAACTCTTTATCTTATCTTTTTGATATATAAAGATATTGAAATTATGCTAATCAGGTTCAAATGATTATAAATTGGTAAAATGCTTATAAAATGATAAAAAAAGACGTTTATTAATAATGGACTCTTAAACCCTTGAAGATTACAAAAGACCAATGCGAGTTTAATATTCTGAATCTTTATTAAATACTATGAATCTTAAATGGAAGATGTTTAGGGGGATTTTTATTGGCTATGGATGATATCGATCGGGAATTAGAAAAATATCAAAAAGCAGCGGAAGACCAAAGGAAGAAAACTGCCAGTATAAATAGGGCCTTATTTCTTATCCTGATTTTCATAATATTAGTATTCGTATATTCATTATGGCGTTATCAGGCCTTAAATTAACAGAAATTCAATTACCATTAAAAAAAAATTCCAGAAGCATTTAATTAGAAATGTAATTATTATTAAAATTATAGCAAAATTAATAAATTATTCCACATTAATAAAATTATGCCAACTTTTTTTATCAAAAACAACCTACTGGCATTTAGATTTGAATTCATTAAGTTTTTCTTCAATTAAATAATCAAACAACCTTTCTAACTTGTCATCTGAACAATCATAGATAACTTCATTGTTAGCCATTGCCCCACCACCTATACCTAATATTACTATTGATCAATGAATGTGCCTACAATATAAACTTTGTGAATAAATTCATAAAGCCAGAAAAATAAAAAACTCAAATAACAATATCGAAATATTAAATCTGGAAAAAATTTTATCAATGTAGAAAAAAAATCAGTTATGAATCTCCAATTATTCTCCTTAAATAATATTATATCAATATTTTGTTATATAAGGGGACTTGGTAGGTTTAAAAAAATCTACAGTTGTATTTTCTTTACTTCTTGTTTTAGCTTGCGTTCTTTGCAGTATTCAAATACATGTCCACATTCACTACAAATTATTACTCCTACATTACCATCTGGAATATGGGGGATGTAGCAAGTGTCAATTGAAGTATCCTTCTTTCTCTGGGAAACAGTTTTATCTTTACAACCACATTTGGGACATTCCTGGTTAAGATCTTCAGTTTTCATTTAATTCCTCCTTATCTTAAGTATTTTTGAATCCTTCCGAGAAATGACAATGAACCTAATTTTTAATGTTTATCAATCCTGGCATACCAGTCATTGATTAATAATTTATTTGGTTCGTGCATCTTCGAACGTATGGTATTATGCGAACCAATGTATATAAAGTTTTTCATGGTGAAAAAATGTCCAGTAATATAAATAGACAATTTTTTTATTTCTGTATCATTTTATTAACACTCTAAATTTTTATATTTACTCCCAAGTCTATGCAAATCTTTTTTAAGATTAACAACCATTGGTTGTGTTTTGGTTAGAATCAATAGAATTGGCTATAACTCATAGCATTTCAAATATCATAAATACATAGGTTTTCCAGCTTCTGTTAAAAAACATCCATCATCTAAAAACACCATTAATCATTTAAAAAATTAATTTGTTGTATTAATACACAAATATAATTGAAATATTTGTTGTATCAATATGCAAAAAAATCAAGGAATACTCCACCTAAAATCTGAAAACACTTTAGATTAAAACAAAGATTATTTATCTGTTAATTTAAAAATATAGCCATTTTATATTCTAAATTCTAAATTATCACTTTTATAACTGGAAACAGCCATCTTCTGATAGGTAGTTCTAGGTAATGGTTAAACCAATTACTGAGCTTGGATAACAACTGCCACAATGGACTGTTATTTTTTAGAATTAGACATGATTTGATGATTTTTTGGGGATTTGAACCTTATTGGGCCTATTCTGATCAACGCTCTAAAGAAAACCTCTCAATACGCTTTATTTAAAAAAATAAGCTTAGAAATGGCCTTAATAAACAAAATAAACCGAAACCTTTATATAACATGGCCAATGAACTGTTGGTGTTAAAAAATGTCCTATATCATTTATTTTAAGATTTAGGACACGGAGGCGATAAAATTAGGCGAAAATTCACACAAGCAATAGTGGTTGCATTGTGTGCACTTTTCATGGTAATCCCTGCAGTGGGAGCCGTGGAAAGTTCAGATACTGAAAACACGGTCGTGACTAACGCAAGCGCAGACCAAGACATGAAACTGGGAATGACTGGAGATGAAGTCACAAAATTACAGACCTGGTTACAAACCCAGGGATTTTACAAGGGTAAAATCGATGGTGAATTTGGTACCTACACTGAACAGGCTGTAAAAGCATTCCAGCAGTACGTTGGAATAAAAGATGATGGAATTGTGGGAAACATTTCCCGTCAGAACATGAAAGACCTGGTCAATGGAAACATTTCCCCATCCAGCAGCAGTACCTCAACCAGTACCTCAACTGGTACATATAGCAAAACTGGTAGTTCAACAAAAACTGGTAGTTCAACATCATCAGCTAAAGCTGCATACGGAACCAGCAAATCCTATTCTAATTCTTACAGATCCACCAGTAATGGTTGGAGCAGTGGAAAAGGAACTGGTGACTGCTGGGATAACAGTAACGCACTCTATGGTGAATTAACCTCATCCGGTCAACAAGCAAGAGTCGTACAGTATGCCAACAGCTATGTTAACAACCACCGATCCGTTCAGGTGTACCAGAACGGTGCATGGGTGGACTACAACTACAAAGCTAATGGATACTCAAACCGATACTACGCCCAGAGCAGTAAACCTGGAATGACTGTGATAAAGTAGGAGCCTAATAAAGGTTTAAATTAAGGCTGGAGATAAAATCTCCAACCTAAAATATTTTTTTTAAAATAATATGATGATAACTATCAATTTAATTACTAATCCATATTTATTCTCTTCTAGTTCTTTCCATAGAATATCTTTTAAATAAAGATAAATCAAGACTTATACTCCCATAATCCATAGAGTTAAATCTCTAAAATCTATAAATAGTTTTACCGGGGTTAAAATGATCATTCAAATAAAAAAAAAATAAATTAATTTAATATTAACATTAGTGATGTGAGATGTTATAAAAAAATCATCAGAAATGGCTTACGGAAACATTCAAAACAAAATAAATTGTATAAGAATAATTTTAATTAAGGGATTAATTATTAGGTATTATTAGGGAGAATTATACCATGATCGATTTTG
>Ga0334884_1005862_pt1 | contig 11452 bp, 10 predicted proteins | sample GraSluR1_MG_7_FD_207215 | JGI IMG/M metagenome (GOLD analysis project Ga0334884, IMG submission 207215) | Sludge microbial communities from methane-producing bioreactor in Wageningen University, Netherlands - Granular Sludge_12_05 R1 | ecosystem: Engineered > Bioreactor > Anaerobic >...
CATCCTCCTTCAAACAAAATATATGACTTCCTTTAATGAAAGAATATCACATTCCCGGGCATGGCGAAACGGGAGCGCAAATGGTATTCTATTGATACCGGAATAATTATTGTTCAGAATGGAATACTGAAACAACGGGAGGTGGTCCGCGAATGAGGGCGCCAAAAATCCTGGGTATCGCAATCGGTTTCGGCCTGCTCTTTGCGTGGATGGAATCTCTCTTCCTGCATTATGGCCTTTCGGCCCGCCTCGCCGCCAGAGGATACGCCGGCGAAAGCCCCGTGGTCCTTTTCCTGGCCGTTCACTGCCTTGCCTATCTTGTCATGGGGTTTCTCTCCATGAAGTCCTTTTTCGACCGGTACAGGGAAGCCGTGCCTTTTGCCGGCTGCATGTTCATGCTCTCCCTGCCGGCTCTCCTCTTTGTTTCAGCCTTTGCCCCCTCTCCTCCCGCCGCTGCTCTTGCCCTGGCAGGAATGCTTCTGGCAGCCGCAGGAGCCGCCATGCTTTTCGGCCGGTGGGGAGTGCTTCTCAGCACACTCATCCCTGACGACGTAGCGGTGGTGTACGGACTGTCACCCCTTGCGGCCACCTTCTTCATCCGCTTTTTCACCGCCTGGGACGTTTCCTTCCTGCTTTTTGCCGCACCCCTGCTGAGCCTTGCCCTGCTCTGGGGCGCCGGCGGAGTGGGCGCTGAAGAAACGGAGCAGCTCAGCCCCCTGCCGGATTTTCCCATCTGGAGACTGGCGGTGTTTCTCTTTTGCTTCTATGCCGCCAACGGCTTTCTCATCAGCCTCATCCCCATCCTCTTTCCGATGGAGTTTGCCCGGGCCGACCAGGTCACTGACTGGATTAGAGCTCTTTCTTCCCTGGGAGTGGCTTTCATTTTCCGGTTTTATCCAAGGGCCGACCTGAGGAATTTCTACCGGGGGGCCTTCCCGTTCATCGCCGCCGCCCTTTTTTTTCTCACCTTCTCACCCTACAGGACCCCTGCAAGGTTCTTTCTTGAGGGAGGGCTCTCCTTTCTCGACCTTTACGCCTGGCTGCTCCTGATCTATTTTGCCTCCCGCACGGGCCTCAGGCGGGGAGCGGTGATCAACTTCGGTATTTTTATCATCGTCTTTGCAGGCACCGTGGCCCATTACCACCTGCTCTTCCGGGGCGCCGCCCTTCTCCCCGGTCAGTCCGGTCTCGCCTCTTTCGCTCTCCTGGGGATATTCCTGCTGCTTCTCATGCTCTCCCTGTGGGACGGGAGGGAACTGCCCCTCCAGATGGGAAGCGCAGCCCGAAGGGAGAGGGAAGAGGAAGGATTTGCCGGAGGAGATGACGGCGGAGATATGGGAGATGCCGACCCTGAAGGAAAGGAAAAGGAAGAGGAGATGGGCCGGCGCATGAAGCTCATGGAGTTCAATCTCACCCGCCAGGAAACGGAAATCGCCCTCCTTCTTCTCAAGGGAGCCAAAGACCTGAATATCTGTTCCCTTCTCTACATTTCACAGAATACACTGAAATACCACCTCAGGAATATCTACAGGAAAACAGGCTCAAGCAACAGACGAGAGCTTAAAAACATCCTCGATTGAATGCAAACAGGGTGAGACTCCTCACCCCAATGGTTCACGGCAAAGGTGGGAAATCTCACCCTGAAAAAGGGGTGGGAAAACCCACCCCTTTTTTTCCCCAGGGGTGAGGACACCGTTTAGAATTTGGAGTAGTCTTCTTCCAGTTTCAGGTGAAACACTCAGAACCGGGAGGAGATGATCCGCAATGCCCCTTTCAGGATGGAAGAAACCGGCAGCCGTACTGTTCCTTTCCCTTTTGTTCCTTGTACCCCTTTTCAGCCTGGCGGCGGAATGTGCCGAACAGGCACCCAAAAATGATGTAACGAGAGCGGAGTTTTTCATGAAGAAATTCGAGGACCGGGTGAACCGTTTTCGCGGCCAGGCCTTCCGACTCGGCTACGAGGACAATGAAGCCCTGAAGAGGATCAAGACGCTCAAGGAAAAATATCCCGATGATCCTGCGGTGGAGGACCTGTTCCAGCGGGGGCGTCTCGCACTGATGAAGAGCAAGGGGGATTTCATGGAGATCACCCCGGAGATGCTCGTTTACAGGGAAAACGAGAAGAAACTCAAACAGCTCTTCGGCGATATTGCGGACAGGGAATGGAAGCAGTTCACCGGTGACATCCTCGCCGGCCCCACAGTTCTGCCGAAGGCCTTTCCGGCACCTGACCGCACCCAGGTCTCTATCGAGGATATCAAAGAAAGCTATGTGATCCTGGACGAGTTCGAATATCCGGCGAACCAGTTCATCGACCTGGGGCGGGAGTTCGTCTCCGTGGGATCCGGCGCCAAAGGGTACTACTTCGTGGAGATATCCAACAGGAACTGGCTCGGCCCCTACGAGGCGGTCAAGCGGTACCGCCGGCTCATCAACAGGGACTTTCCGGAAGAGGGGAAGTGGATCCTTCTCGGCCGCATCACCGGCATCGAAATGGTGATCCCCCAGGCTGAGAAGGTCAAGACGGTGGCTCCCCAGTGGGGATGGGTGGTCACACCGGTGGCCATCTACATTCCAGGGGTGACCTTCACCTTCTACGATTCGGCAAATGAACTTGGCGGCAGTTTCGCCGGGGAGGAACGGATGGAGGAGATCAAGGATCCCCTCTACACGGTACGGTATGTCCCAAGGGACGTTGAGCCGGAACGGCTTGTGGAGATCTTTGCCGCCTCGGTCAAGGAAAAGAATTTTGAACTCTTTCTTGACTGTATCGACCCCGACAGGAAGAAGACCCGTACCGCCCAATCCCTGATCCGCTATCACTGGGATCTCCACCTGGAGCGGTTTGCCACGTTCTACGTTCATATCACCACCGAAGAGGCGAAAATAGACGTGATCAGCGGTTTCGATACCGGTACGGGAGTTGAGGATTTCTTCCTGGACGAAGAGCAGAAGGAGAAGATACGGGAGATCTCGGGAGAAGTGGTGGAGCAGGCCCTTGTGACTACCCGGGCATGGGATGAGCGGGGCAGGCAGTACGGGTCGCCCAAGCCCCATTACCTTATCCGGAAAAACAAGGGACGCTGGTTCATCAACAATTACGAGCAGCCTTTCTAGCGGCTGAAAGTCGGTGAAAACGATGAAAAGCAGCATGTTGCCCAGGAAAATCGCAGTTCTTCTCCTCGTTGCGGTATTTTTCACCCCCTGCGCCGGAGAGAAGGCGGCGGCCCAGGAACAGGAAGAAAAGGCGCTGAACTTCCAGGAAATAGCCGCTGAAGTGGAAAAAAGGCTGCCCGATGCGGAGGAGAAAATCCTGGCGGGCGTGGCCGCGGTGGAGCAGCTTCTGAAGTCTTCAAAGACCGAGGCAGCGCAGATGACGGGAAAGTGGAACGAAATCCTCGAACAGTCCTTCGCCGCTCCCGTCATGAAGGAACTGGCCCAGCTCCGCCCCCTGCTGAAACTCGCCATCGACAGGAAGATTAATGAAGGTATACGGATAGCGAGGGAGAACGTGGGCAAGAGTGCTCCTCCTGCTGCGGCACCCCCTGCTTCCGGGCAGTCAGGAATCACCCTCTCTATCGCCAGGGATATCCACAAAGACGCCGAGGAACTGCTCGGGTTTGCCCAGGAGATCCAGTCCGCGGGAGAAGCGGTGGCCTGGACTCTGAAGGCGAACCGGCACATCGAGTCCCTGGAGTTCGACATCGGGAACGCACCGGCGCGGGTCGGCGCTTACGTGAACGACATGAAGCTCATGAGCGCCTCCCTGGTGGATATCCGCCGGAAGGCGAACCAGGCCATGGAGGACTATTCGAAAACCCGGGGGTCTCTTGCGGAGCTGAAGGGAGAGATGTCCAGGTACCTCACGCTGACGATGACCATGAAGTACAAGACCCAGAATGCCGCCGTCAGCCTTGTGAACACGGCGAAGTACCTCGAGCCGGAGACCGGGTACGTCATTCCGGCGACGGAACTCAAGCGTATGGAAGTCCTGGCGGATTACTGGAAAGACGTAAAGAATCTCTACCCCCTGCTCCGGCAGGACATTGCGGACGGGGTCTCCCGGTGGGCGCCTCACCCGAAGGCGAAGTGGGCGAACTACCTGGAGTCGAAAAAGGAGTTCAACAGGGTCTACGCCCCGCTGCTGCAGGGAAACCTCTTCCAGGGGATCCCGCTTTTCGAGGGGAAGAAATATATGGAGCTGTCCGGCGTGGTCCTTGACACGGAAATGACCCTCCGCAGCGTCATCGCGGCCATCGCCGGCGAGGAAAAAAATGTAGAGATCAGGAGAAGCTCGCTGATGCAGGATAACGTCCTCACCAGGAAAGAACAGGAGGAGATCCGGAAGCTGGAGGCCATGTACGGCCCCCAGCGGGAGAAATCCCTGCAGAACGCCGTGTACAAGGCTGCCGGGGGTTATGCGAAGGTCGTTGAACTGGAACGGTTTCTGGAAAACTCGGATATAAAGGACGGCGCCTATGCCAAAGTCAAGGAGGAGCTGGACGCTCTTCTGAAACGGAGGCACCCGGAGCAGCGGGCGGCCGATTCGGCCATGCAGACCTTCTACAAGCAGCTCCCGGAAGCCCAGAAGCGGGTGGATGCCATCATAGCGGACCACGCAAAGCGGAAGAAGGACCTCGGTCTTCAGCCGGTGCTGAACGAAGCGAAGCTGGCGAAGGAAAAACAGTTCGACACCCTCAAGCCCAGAAGCCAGTGGTGAGAGCCGGGGGAAGGAGGCTGGAACCATGTTCGGATGGATCAGGGAGATGAGATTTCTCTTTTTTGCGGCTGCCGCGGCCGTCATGCTCTGCGCCGCCGTTCTTCCCGCCCCTGCGCAGGAACAGGAACGGTCCCTGGAGACCATCATGGACTACTACGACTCTCTCGTGAAGCAGGGAATGGACGGGGCGGAAAACCTCCTCAGGTCCGTGAAGAGGGAGAAGTCCGAGACCGAGGCTGTCTGGAGCGACCTGAACGAGCGGTTCATTTCCGTCTTTTCCAGAATCGGCCATTTCGAGTTCGACAGCCTTCTGAAAAAAGAGAAGAGCGATTCGGCGGCGAAAAAAGCCTCCGAGTGGTCCCACAGCATGATCCTTCTCATCCATGATCTCCAGGCTGTCGGTGAAGTGGTGGTCTGGCAGAGGCAGGTCAACCGGGACATTTTCCAGATTGAATTTGACGTGGAACAAGCCCCGGCACGGCTTGCCGGCTACACCGAACGAATGAAGGACTACGGCCCGAGGCTGGCAGCCATCGCCGGAGAGCTCAGGGCGGGAAGGCTCTCCTCGGCGGAAATCCAAAAGTGCCTGAACGAGGTGCAGTCCATAAGGGTTACGGCGGAGAACGTTTCTGGGAGCATCGGGCGCACCCTGGAATATCTCGGGGAGGGAACCGGCCTGGGGAAGGACATGGACCGGCGTATCGCCAAAATCCTGGAGGACTGGACCCAGATGAAGGACCGCCACCCCGGCGTGGCGCCTGAACTCAGCGATTCTCCCGCGCGCTGGGTTCCCCTGGCGAAGAAGCACTGGGAGAACCTCGGGAAGGCCAGGGAGGCGTTCGACAAGGCATACGGCCCCTTCCTGGAAGGAAAAGTCTTCAAGGATATTCCCGTGTTCAGGGACTACGAATACAAGGACCTTTCCAGGCCTGCCGTCAGCCTCGAGGTTGAACTGAAAACAGCCCTTGCGGCGGCTGTGCAGAAGGAAAAGAGCGAGGCGGAGATCCGCCGGGCGATCGAACGGGACGAAGAGCTTACCCGGAAGGAGATGGACCGGCTCCGGGAACTGCGCGGTTCGGTCTCTCCGGAGAAGCGGCGAGCGCTCCAGCTCGAGGATGCCAGGGCGGCAGGAGGAGTCGCCAGGCTTCGGGAACTCCAGATCGTCATGGCAAGGCACCCCGAAGGATCGGCGGAATACCGGAAGGCTTCGGAGGAGGCCCGGCTGATCCGGGAGGAGAAACACCCGGAGCAGCTTGCCGTGAAGAAGAAGCTGCGGGATTTCGAAGAACTGGAGCGGAAAGCGGCCGAGGAGATACGCAGGATCCATGAAGAGCACGAAAAAAGGCGGAAAAGCCTCGGCATGGCTCCGGGGCTGAGCAGATAGGACAGGTGTTCCGTTTTCAAGAAGGAGGGGGATCATGAGCATATTCGCGCGGGTTTCGGATATCTTCAAGGCGAACGTCAACGAAATGCTGGACAGGATGGAAGATCCTGAAAAGATGGTCAAGCAGATGATCATCGAAATGGAAGAGGCCCTCGTCAAGGCCACCTCCGGGCTGGCAAAGGCGATGGCCAACGAGCAGAGCCTCAGGAAGCAGCAGACCCTGGCCATGACCCAGGCAAAGCAGTGGGAGGACAAGGCCGCTCTGGCCCTCAGGGCGGGCAATGCGGACCTGGCGAAGCAGGCCCTCTCCAAGAAGATGATCTACGACGGCCAGGCGAAGCAGTATGACACCATGGTGGCCCAGGCGTCAGCCACCACGACCCAGCTCAGGGGCCAGCTCGACAGCCTTAAAACGAAGCTTGACGAGGCCCGGATGAAGCAGGCCACCCTGGTGGCCCGGGCCCAGGCGGCGAAGACCCAGAAGGAATTTTCCACTGTGCTGGGGACGAACGTGGGACAGGGAGCCTTCGCCAAGTTCGACAAAATGGAAAAGAAGATCGAGGGAATGGAGGCGGAAGCCCAGGCCTTCTCCGAGCTTTCCGGCGAGGCGGCTGCCGATGACCCCTTCAGGGACATGGAAAAAGACATGCAGCTCGAGGCGGAAATGGCGAAGCTCATGGAAAAAATGAATGCGGGAGGTGGCGCAGGTGCATAAGTTTCCGGTGCTCAGGGACGGAGTGAACCAGCCCCTGCTCGAGGACGTGCGGAAAAAAGTGGACGGCTACCTGGCGGAGCTTTTCGACGGGGAGGACCTCGTGAAAGTGGACGGCCTGGTTTCCTTCACCTTCGGCAGCGCCACCATACAGGTGACCGTCAATCCCTGGCATTCGGAGGACGTGCTGGTCAAGGTCTTTTCCTATCTCGCGGACAACGTGGACCCGGGCAGGGCCTCCGCTGAATTCATGAGACTGAACTCGGATCTCCCCCTCGGGGCCTTCTCCCTGACCTTCGACAACACGGTCATGCTCTCCTGTTCGCTGCCGGGGGCAAGCCTGGACAAAAACGAGCTTGTCGGCGCCCTGCAGACCGTGGCGGCCTACGCGGACCAGTATGACGACATCCTGAAGGAGATGTACCGGTAGTCCTAGTCTGACCAAAGGAGGGGATGGAATGAACATGTTTGCTCTTGCTGCAGGCGGCCTGCTGGCGGCGGGAGGCGCGTATCTCGCCTTCGTCCAGAAGAAGAAAACCGAGGGAATGCTCACGGAGCTCAAGTTTATGAAGGCCATGCCGCTGCAGGAACTTCACGGCACATGGAAGTCTCTGTGCGACGAGGGCATGGGGGACGGTTTCCGGGATTTCATCGAAACCAACGGAGCCGCCGCCACTGACGGAGAGCTCATCGCTCCCTACAGCGGGCAGCCTTGCGCGTACTACGAGGCCACGGTCCTGAGGGAATACGAGAAGCAGGAAACGTCCACCGACAAGGACGGAAAGGTGAGGACCAACAGGACGAGGGGGTCCGAGACGGTTTCGTCCCAGAAGAGCCCCTCTCCCCTCTATGTCGCCGACGGCGACGTGAAGGTAGGCATCGACCTCGACGGGGCGACCCTTCACCTCAGGGACGGCGCCGACAGGTTCGAGCCCTATGAAAGCAATAAAACCTACACCTTTTTCGGAGTCCAGTTCTCGTCCCCCTCAGGGGTCCGGACTCTCGGCTTCAAGTACAGGGAGAAAATCATCCCCTTGGGACACCCTCTCTACGTGGCGGGGGAGGCCCGGCAGTCGGCGGGAAACCTGCGCATCGGAAGACCGTCCGAAAAGGGAAAGCCCTTCATCGTCTCGGTGAAGTCCGAGGAAGAAGTGACTGCGGGCGTGGAAGGCAAGGCGAAAACCCAGTTTTACATAGGCATCGCCCTTGTGGTGATCGGCCTGGCCATAGCCCTGTTCGTGAAATAGGGGAAGGAGGAACGGAAAAATGAAGGGAAGACCGGTAACGGCAGTTCTGGCGATGTTGTTCGTTCTCGCGGTTTCAGCGGCGGCGTTTGCGGCGGATCCAAAGTATACGAAGAGTTCCGTCTTCGGCCCGAAGATCACCGACGGGGTGACCGACGAATTCCTTCAGATGGTCCGGGACGATCCTGATATCAAGAAGGGCAAGCCCCTCCGTCTCGGGGGAGCCGTCACCGACGACGACCTGAAGAAAGTCGCCTCCCTGGCGGATGTCCTGACTGGGCTTCTTCTGGAGCGAACCGACCAGGTGACCGACCTTTCTCCTCTCTCGAACCTCTCCGGCCTCACCTACCTGAAGCTTGACAGCCTCAAGGGGATCAGAACCCTCGCTCCCCTCGGGGCCCTTGTGAAGCTGAAGGAGCTGGAGATCCGGCAGGTGGAGTATCCCGACCTCGCATTCCTGGCCGGCATGAACGACCTGGAGTCCCTGGTCTTCTTCATGCAGCCCAAAACTATTGAGGACATTTCTCCCCTGAAGGGTAAGGCGAAGCTGAAGAGACTTCACCTCTATTCGGCGCCCGTGACGGATATCTCTGTTCTTGCCGAGCTCGCAGAACTCGAGGACCTGAGCCTCTACATGATCAAGGCGGACGACCTGTCGCCCATAGGCGGGCTGACGAAGCTGAAGAGACTGAGCCTGTACGCAATTCCAGCCACGGACATGTCCCCCGTGGAAAACCTGACGGAGCTCCGCTATATCTGGATCTATGCCACGAAGTTCGAGGACTATTCTCCCCTGACGAAACTCACGAAGCTCGAGGAGCTTCACGGCGGTCTCTCCAAGCTGGACACCCTGGAGTACGTGGAGTTCATGCCGAAGCTCAAGATAGTGAGGATGCTCAGGGAGGACATCATCGACGTGTCGCCCCTGGCGAAATGCCCGGACCTCACCGAGGTCGTCATTGAGTCCATCACAGGTCCCGTGGACCTTGCCGTCTTCGCGGGCCACAAGAAGCTGACCGCCCTGGACGTGGAGGGCTGCAGGGTGCTCAACCCGGAGGCTATCACGGCGCTGCCCCGGCTGGAAAGGCTGGACCTCCAGAAGACCGAGGGCGTGGCTGATTTCTCCATGTTCAAGGATCTGCCGAAACTGAAGTACATCTACGCAAAGGTTGGCCAGTTCCCTGACGAACAGATCGCGCCCTACGGAAAGATTGCGATCATCCAGAAATAGGCCCGAAGGGGGAAGAGAGCCCCTCTTCCCCGGATGCCTGTTTCGTGAGGGGGAATGATAGTCATGGAAGTGCGTTTTCCCGCTCATCCGGAGAGGGGGAACTCCGGGAGAAGCGCGAGGAAGAAAGGTCCTTCGAAGGAGGAACTGCGGATCAGGCTGCAGCTCGCACCCTTCAGCCTGACGAAAAAGGAGACGGAGATCACGCTGCTTCTTCTTGAGGGGCTCAAGAGAGATGAAATACTTGAGAACTGCGAGATTACGAACAATACCCTCAAGACCCACATCCGACAGATTTACAGGAAACTCAGCGTCACGGGAAGAGGGGATATCCCGGCAAAAATAGGATTGGCGTGACAGCGGTTCAATGGTGGAGTAATGTAGTGCCACCCCGGAGCGTCCGGGGAAAACGAACCGGAAGAACCGCAGAAGGTCTTCCGGGCTCCCAAGGAGGAGATTCTCATGAAAAAAAGGTTTTCCGCGCTGTTCCTTTCCCTGGTCCTGGTGGCGTTCCTTGCGGCACCGGGCTGGACGGGCACCCTCGATGCGCTGCCCCAGTGGCCGGACTCGGCCATGTACGGGGTGGTCAATCTCGAGAAGCCCAATGAATTTGTCCAGCGCCTGGTGGATTCCTACCTTTTCAAGGTGGTTACGGCCCTCGACCCGGAGATCAAGATGGCGGAAGAGTGGCTCCGGCAGTTCCCCGTCGCATCAGCTTCCGTGGCCGTGGGCTATGGTGAGAAGGGATTCTCCCTGCAGGGGGCGATCCGTTTCACCGACGCAAAGAAGGACATCCTCGCCCGGATGGCCGAAGGCAAGGGAGAGGAGGGGGATGTTGACGCCCTCATCAACAGCCCTGTTCCCGGAGAGCTGATCCTCGCTCCCTTCGAAGGATCCACCTACGCAGTGATCAGCGGCGGCATGGCCCTCGTGCTCGCCTCGGTGGAACAGGACATGGTCCTCGTGGGCTTCACCCCCGAGGACATCGCCGCAGCAAGGGAAGCGCTGAACGACGGCAGCAAGAGGATGAAGCTCGACAGGCGCCTTCCTCAGGGAAGCTTCTTCTTCTTCCACGACAACGGCATGGCAGCCTCCGAGCTCCAGGCCGAATCGGACGGAGTCCTGAAGGATCCCGTGGGAAACCTTCTGGCCGAGGCGGGCATCAACGCTTCGGACAAGGGGTTTGATTTCTCCGTGTTCACCAACTTCGCGAAGGTGTTTTCCCTCGCGGCCGACACACCGTCCATGCCCCTGACGAAGGACGACCGCATCCTGCTTGGCGGCGGGAAACCCTGGTTTACCCTTGTCGGCAGGCCCTTCCTCGAGAAGAAGCACTTCCAGGTTCTCCGTGAAGCCGCCGCCGGCGGAGACTACGATGCGGCCCAGGCCGTCCAGTTCCTGGATGCGGCCCAGCAGTTCGGGCTTGACGAGGATGCCATCCTGAAGATCCTCAAGACGGTCGGCATGGTGTTCGGCGGCCAGACGAAGCTTTTCGGCAGTCCTCTTCCAGGGGGATACCTTTACCTTTCAGGCGAAACAAAGGAAGTCCACCTGCTGCTGCCCCTGATGGAAATGGCCGCACGGGAGAGCGGCATGCCCTTCGAGCCCGTGACGAAGGCAGGCTGGACCGCGTTCTATGCGCTGAAAGACCCCGTGGACTTCGTCATGGGCATCAAAGACGGAGTTCTCCTGGCGGGTTTTCTGAGCCCCGAGGCTCTCGATGCGGCGCCCGAACTTTCCGACCGCATGAAGGCCCTCTACGGGGACGACAAGCTCCAGGGATTCCTTCATTTCGACGCGAAAGTGGTCCGGGACACTATTCTCTCCCTTCTCGACCCGGAAGGCCCGTGGGCTGCCTTCATCTCCGAGGAATCGGACCTGGTCGAGGGGATCCCCTACATCCTCGAAGGCCTGAAAGGGGCCCTGGAGTTCCGTTCGCTGGATATTCTCGCCTCCGACATGGAGCGGGCGGACTTCACCATTGTGACTGAAGCGGCGAAGCAGGAAGACATCGATGCCATCTCCGCCATGGCGGCAAAGTGGAGCGCCATGGGAGCGGAGGAGCAGAAAAAGCCGTGACGGAAAGAGTGTGACACGGGGGCTCCGGGGGCGAAAGCCTCCGGAGCCCTTTCAGAAAATGAGCCCGAGGGGTTGAGACGGCTGT
>Ga0334884_1005863_pt1 | contig 11449 bp, 8 predicted proteins | sample GraSluR1_MG_7_FD_207215 | JGI IMG/M metagenome (GOLD analysis project Ga0334884, IMG submission 207215) | Sludge microbial communities from methane-producing bioreactor in Wageningen University, Netherlands - Granular Sludge_12_05 R1 | ecosystem: Engineered > Bioreactor > Anaerobic > Unclassified...
GGCGTCAGCATCAAGGCCCTCGTCAAGACGCTGCGTCGCCACCGCACCATCGACATCCAAGCCGGCGACACCATCGTCACCGCCGAGAACGCCCTACCCGACGACGCCCAAGCCTGGCTCGACGCGATCCACCAAGCGCGCGGGCGACACTAAATGAGCCAAGTCGGGTTGTGACGATCGTGAACGGCCAGTACGACCAGATGCGGCTGGACGCCGTGGCCGAGGCGAGCCAGATGCACCTCTAAACGTGATTCGCCCCTGCTGGAGGGGGCGCAGATTCACTTTCGAGGAGCGTTTGCGGGGCGCGTCCCGACGCCGCCAGCCAAGCCGAACACGGTGCCGGGGGAGAGGAGCCCGCGGCTGGGGGCGGGCTCGAACGCGAAGTCCAGCGGCTCACGGCGCAGATCGCGGCCCAGCCCGACGGCGTCCCGAATGAGGACGAGGGAGGCGACCACGAGGACGCTGCCGATGATGAGCGACTCTCGACGCCCTGGTGAGAATGGTCGTTCCTGACCGTTGCACAGGCTCCGGATGGGGTACCATGATGCGTAACGAGATCCCCCGGTGCTGGCAGCCAACGCGGGTTGCGCAACCGCCTCGGGTGGCCCCCGAGCGCCGAGTCAACCCCCACTTGGAGGACGCATGTCAGCAAATGTCATCGTCGTGGTCGAGCAGGAGTTCGCCCACCCGCGGCCCCGCGTGTTTCGCGCCTGGACCGCACCCGAGGAGATGTCCCAGTGGCGGGGCAGCCCTGGGTGGCACGTCGAGCGGGAGAGCGTCACGTCGGACCTGCGGACCGGCGGCAAGCACCATCACGTGAAGGTGCGCGACGACGACCCGAGCGTCCGCGTGACCACGGACGCCGTCTTCACCGAGTACTTCGACCCGGACGTGTTCGTCGCGCGTCAGCGCATCACGGGCGACTCCGGCATCGACCCGAACGAGTCCCTCGAACTGCGCGTCGAGTTCACCGCCATGGGCGGCGACAGCACGCTCGTGCGCATCGTCCAGGGGCCGTACGACCCGGCCGTGGCGCAGTATCACGCCGCCGGCTGGGAGAAGGAATTGGCCCGCTTGGGCACCTATCTGGATGGAGGACAGGCATGAATACCGCAGGAGCCCCCACGGCGTCGGCGGTCGTCCGCACGAAGCCCATCATGACCATGCCGCAGATCCTCCTGATGAACCTCGGGTTCTTCGGCATCCAGTACAGCTTCGGCATGCAGCAGACGGCCATCAATCCGATCTACACGTTCCTGGGCGCGTCACACGACCAATTGCCGCTGCTCAACCTGGCCGGTCCGGCCACGGGCCTGCTCATCCAACCCATCATCGGGGCCCTCTCAGACCGAACATGGGTGGAGAAGGGCTTCTTCCGCGGGCGTCGACGCCCCTTCTTCCTCAGCGGTGCCATCGGCTGCGCGATCTGCCTGGCGCTGTTCCCGTTCGTGTGGGCGGTCTGGATGGCGGTTCTCCTGCTGTGGCTCCTGGACGCCTCCAACAACACCGCGATGGAGCCCTACCGCGCGTTCATCGCCGACCGGCTCCCCCCGGCCCAACTCGGCAAGGGCTTCCTCGCCCAGTCGTTCTTCACCGGCCTGGGGATCACGCTGGCCAACTTGAGCCTGATGTTCTTCCAGGGCGTCTTCGGCCTGGGTCAGTCCGTCGGCATCCCGCTGTGGGTCTACCCGGCGTTCCTCCTCGGTTCGGTCTGCTCGATCGCCACGGTGCTCATCTCGGTGCTGTCAACGCCCGAGCTCGAGCCGACGGAGAAAGAACTCGCCGAGCTCCGCGCCAGCAAGGGTGGCCCCGGCCACTTCATCGCCGAGATCAAGGACGCCATCATCGACATGCCGATCGAGATGCGGAAGCTGGCGTTGGTGTACCTCTTCCAGTGGTACGCCATGAACATCTATTGGCAATACGTGTCGCTGTCGGTGTCCCAGTCGCTGTACGGCACGACGGACGCCCGCTCCGAGGGCTACCAGCTCGCCGTCGCGAACACAGGCGTCATCAACGGTGCCTACAACATCGTGACCTTCTGTGTCGCGTTCGGGCTGGTTGCCCTGGCCCGCCGCCTGGGCGCGAAGTGGGTGCACGCCATCGCCCTGTGGTGCGCCACGGTGGGTCTGCTCTTGTTCCCGCAACTGCCGACCCTGCCGCTCAAGGTCGTCGCGATCGTGGGCCTGGGCATCGCGTGGGCGTCCATCATGGGCGTGCCCTACATCATGATCGTGCGCATGGTTCCCTCGACCCGCTACGGCGTCTACATGGGCATCGTCAACATGATGATCGTCATCCCGATGCTCATCCAGACGCTCACGTTCGGCGCGATCTACAAGAACCTGCTGGGGGACAACCCGAACAACGCGATCATGGCCGCCGGCATCCTGCTGGGCATCGCCGGCTTGGTCATGCTCTGGGTCAAGGAGCCCCCGATCGTGCGCGACATCGAGCCGGTCGGCTCTGGCGACGAGACCGTCACCACGAAGGGAGCCTGAGATGGCAAGCATGACTCCGTACGGATGCATCGTCGTCGGCACCGATGGCTCTGCCTTGTCCGACCCGACCGTCGCGAGGGCCTCGTTCTTGGCCGCTGCCGAGGAGGCCGACCTCGTCATCGTCTGCGCCTATTCGGGCATGACGATGCGCGAGGGTGCGAAGGCGACGGCCACCCTCGGTGACACCCGGACCTCCGTTGTGTTGGGACGCGAAGCGGCCAGCGACGCGTTGGCGACCGCGACATCCACGGCGTCCGGCCTGGGCGCGCAGGTCAAGGCGTCGCTGCTGGTGGAGGGCGAGGCTGCCTCCGCCCTCCTGCGAGCCGCGCAGCAGCACGAGGCGGACCTCATCGTGATCGGGGCGATCCGAGACACCAGTCTCGCCGGACGCCTGCTCGGCACGGTCGCGTCCGCCGTCGTGCGTGAAGCCCCGTGCGAGGTCTTGGTGGTGCGTCCCCCGGCGGCGTGGGGTGACGTGACCGAGATCGAGGTGCCCGAGGACGTCTGAGCGCTGCGACGGCGCACCCTGCCCGCCGGCCGGGGGCGCCGAACGCAGGGTCAGTCTTGGCTGTCGAGGTCCGTGCCGTCCGCGGTGATGCGGAACGCCCGGGTCGCGAGGTCGGCCTCCAACCGTGCGGTGTGGCCCTCGCGCGACCACTCCAAGGTCAGCACCGAGCCTTCTCCGGACGCCGTCAGCTCGGCATCCCACCCGAACGCCGGGTGGGTGTTGCGGAACCGCAGCAGGTCGATCTGACGCTGCACAACGGGCCTCGCGAGGCCGGCTTCGAGGTCGTCGGCCGACAGGTTGGTGCGGTTGATCTCCTTGTGCCCGCCCGACCCCGCACGCTCGACGGCGGCCAGGTTGTTCTCGCCGGCGAAGAGGTCGAGGTACCACACCTGCGGCTTGCCCGGCATGAACAGGTGGATCGCCCGGGCCAGCAGCATCGATGCGTCGTCGCAGCCCAGAGCGCTGTAGTACGTGGCGTTGACCTGATAGTAGGTCGCCTTCTGGCCGTGGAGATCCTTCACGTAGCCGCCGCGCCCGCGCACCGTGGCGATCACCGACTCGATCTCGTCGTCGCTGAGCAGGCCCTTGAGGTCGAGCAGCGGGATGCCGTCGTGGCAGCCCAGCATCGACACCGTCTTGATGCCCTTGGCCTGGATGTCGCCGATCCACGCGAGCAGGCGCTCGGCGGAGTGCGTCTCGAACGCGTGGATCAGCAGCCCGGGCAGGAAGAAGTCGTAGGTGAGGAACCCCTTGGCCGCAATCGTCTCGTGGATGCCCTCCTCGTAGCGGGCGTGGATCTCGGGCAGCAGCTTCAACCCGTGCCGGTCGGCCAACGCCTTCACCTGGTCGAGCAGATCCCACGTACCGGGGTCGTTGAGGAAGTTCTTCTCGCCGGGCTCCTTGGGGGCGTAGGCGAAAGCGTCCAGCCGGACGATCTCGGCGCCGTAGCCCGCGAGCCTGGCCAGGGTGTCGGCGTAGAACTTCCACACCAGGTGCGACTTGATGTTGAGGTCCATCTGGCCCAGGTAGGTGCGCCGCGACTCCACCAGGTCGACCACGGCGTCCCGCCACGCCTCGAAGCCGGTGAAGTCCGCATCCCCGGGTCGTCCGCCGTCCGCGATGGTGGCGTTGACCCGGGTGGCCAACTCGTCGGCCGAGGCGTACTGCAGGCCGGCCGCCATCAGGTCCTGGGCGTCCACGCGGGGGTAGCGGACCTCCTGGTAGAAGGTGTTCCAGAACGGCTTCTCCGACCCGTCGGGCAGACGCACCATCAACAGCGGCAGGCCCGGCTTGCGGAAGAACATGTGTTCGATCAGGTCCGCGCGTGGCTGGATGTAGCCTTCCGGCGTCATCTCGCCGTGACCGGCCCAGAAGGCGTTCCAGTCGATGAAGAAGTCGTTGTAGGGCGACCTCTCGCCGCGGGCCAGGATGTCTTGGAACTGGGGCGACAGCACCGAGGCGTGGTTGAGGATGAAGTCGAACTTCAGGTCGAGCCCCGCAGCGGCCAGCGCCTCGAGGTCGGCGGGCTTCGCCAGAAGGTCGTTCAGCCCGTAGTCGATCACGCTGAAGCCGCGGTCGAGGTCGCTGTTGAACACGCTGGGGAGCAGGTACAGCGACGTGAACGCGCCGGCGACCTCGGGACGCTGCACGAACGCCGCCAGGCCTGCCAGGGTGCCGTCGAGGCTGTCGGGGTAGGCGTTCAGCATGGCGCCATCGCGGGGGAGGTGGCGCCCCATCGCCTGCAGGTAGGCGTCGTAGGTGAGCAGTTCGCCCTCTTTCGACAGGATCAGGGACGCCTTGGGTGCCTGCGCGTCCAGCTTGGCCTGCTCCAATCCCAAGACGAGGGTCGTGAAGGGACTGTCGACCGCCCCGTCACGGGCGCGAGCGCGGCGGTGCGCCAGCGTCTGCGCCGGGGTGCTGTTGAGCAGGATGGGCACGTCCACGCCCTCGACGAAGTCGCTGTTGCCGTGGGTCCACTCGATGACGAGCACGCGGGTGCCCGAGACGTCGACCTGGTCATACCACTGGTCGGCCTCGGTGCGCCCCATGCGCTTGAGGGTCAGGGTGTCGGCGCCGCCCTTGAAGGCGGCGATGATCGCATTCACCTCGTCGAAGTCGATCTCGTTCGGTGTCCCGAGGTACGCGGCGAGCGCCCTGGAGCCCGCGCCGAGGTAGGTCGGGAGCCAAGGGTGCTCGGCTGCGGCCGCCGGGTCGGCGTCCGTCCCCGCAGCCTGGAGGGAGGAGAGGGCGTCCCGGACGGACGCGTCGTAGGCCCCGGCGTCCACCAGCCCGCGGACGCCCGCGTGGCGGAAGACGCGCAGGCGTTCGGCGTCGTTGACGGAGGGGATCCGGCGCGGGTAGTTGTCGCCCGACAGGATGTAGGCGCCGATGCCGTCCGCGTTGAGCGCGTGGCCGAGCAGCGATCCCAGCTCGGATTTGCCCACGCCCGAGCCGCCGTAGACGGCCACCACGGCGCGTCCCGCGGCCAGGACGGGGTCGAGCTGCTCGCGCAGGGCGGGGTACAGCGTGGCCGCAGCCGCCAGATGCCAATCGGTGATGTGCACCTTGTCCCCCGGCATGTCCCCGGTGGGGATCGAGTTGGGATCGGTGAGCGCGGGGAACAAGGGCACGAGGACTCCTTCGTCGTCTGGGGAACCGCGCCCATTATCCCACAGGAGGTGTCCCGGTGGGTACAGGACCCGTACGAACGGCTTGCGTTCCCACACGGGCATTGTCGAGGGTTCACGGGCGATGCGTAGCGCCATGTGGACTACCAAGGAGATCGCCCGTCGGCACCCCAAAGCCTCTGACAACGCCTTTCGTCTCACACCCCGCGATGCGACCCGGAGATTGGTAGTCCAACGGGCGCTACGTCGCACAGAATCCACGAGTTGTGGTTCCACCTCGGGCACCGGCACATCGTCGTCTGGCGGCGCCGACCATCGCCGCGGGCAGTCAAGCCTGCGTTCCGCAGCTAATCGGGTTTCTGGTGCGCGTTGGCGGGTGTCGTGGCTTGTCAGACGTGTTCGGGGTGGTGACACACGCGCACTCTCATAGTGACACGAGTTGGGTGTAGTCTGCGCTGAGGTGTAGCGGCGTTGATGGTGGAGGGCTGGTGACATGTTCGTTCGGACGTCGACGCGGCGGAACCGGGACGGCACTGCAGTGAGTTACCTGCAGCTGGTCCACAACGAGTGGGACCCGGCGGCGAAGTCGTCGAAGATGAGAGTGGTGTACAACTTCGGCCGCGCCGACCAGGTCGACCGCGCGGGGATCGAACGTCTCATCGGATCGTTGACGCGGGTGTTGGGCTCCGAAGCGATGCTGCCGGGTGCGGGGACCCCGGGGTTGGAGTTCACGGCGTCCCGACCCCTGGGTGGCGCCTACGTGTTGAACGGCCTGTGGGATCGCCTCGGGTTGGCCAAGACCCTGCGTGGCCTGCTGGGCACGACCCGTCGGGACCCGGTCACCGAACGGGTGTTGTTCGCCCTGGTCGCGAACCGGGCGTTGGCGCCCTCCTCGAAGTTGGCCGCCACCAGTTGGGTGAACCACGATGTGCACCTGCCCGGGCTGGTGGAGGTGTCCGACGACGCGTGTTACCGGGCGATGGACTGGCTACTGAGCGTGGAACCCACCCTGGCCAAGGATGTGTACCACCAGGTGGCGGACCTGTTGAACCTGGAGGTCGACCTGTTGTTCTTCGACACCACCTCGACCTACTTCGTCACCGAGCAGGCCGACGAGCCCGTGTGGCGCGACCACCGGGGCCGCCTGGTCGACCCCGCCCCCGACACCAGCGCTGACGGAACCGCTGACGGCGATGAGGCGGCGGCGCCGCCGGAGGGGGCGGTGAAGCAGGCCGGGTTCCGGACGTGGGGCAAGTCGAAGGACCACCGCGACGACCTGCCCCAGGTGGTGGTCGGGATGGCGGTCACCCGGGACGGGATCCCGGTCCGGTGCTGGTGCTGGCCGGGCAACACCTCGGATTCGGCGTTGATCCGCCAGGTCAAGGACGACCTGCGGGACTGGAGCCTGGCCCGGGTGGTGTGGGTCGCTGACCGGGGGTTCACCTCGGCGGAGAACCGCCGCTACCTGCAACGCGGCGCCGGCGGCTACATCCTGGGCGAGAAGCTCCGCTCCGGCACCCCTGAAGCCGACGCCGCCCTCGCCCGGCCAGGCCGCTACCAGGAAGTTGCCGGGAACCTGCGCGTCAAGGAAGTCAAGATCAGCGAGCATGAGCGGTTCGTGGTGTGCCACAACCCCGAAGCCGCCGAACGTGACGCCACCGTGCGCACCAACCTGGTGGAGCACCTGCAAGGGTTGATCGCCGAGTCCGACAAGCTCACCGACACCAAACGGGCCGAACTGCGCGGGGTGATCAGCACCAAACCCGGCCTGAACCGGTATCTACGATCCACCCCCGGCGGCCTGCTCCGCGTCGACGCCAAGGCGATCGCCGCCGAAGCCAAGCTGGACGGCAAGTACCTGCTGCGTTCCAACGACCCGACCCTGACCGCCGAAGACATCGCTGTGGGCTACAAGCAACTCCTCGAGGTCGAACGCGGCTGGCGGGACATGAAACAGATCCTCGACCTGCGGCCCGTGCACCACCGGCTGGAGGACCGGATCCGCGCCCACATCATCTTGTGCTGGCTCGCGCTGCTGCTGATCCGGATCATCGAAACCACCTGCGGCGACACCTGGACCACCCTCCGCGCCGAACTGCAACGACTCCACGTCGGCACCTTCACCGGCAGCGCCGGCACCTACCAGCAGACCACGCAGGTCACCCCCACCCAACGCCAGATCCTGGAGCAGCTGAAACTCGCCCCACCACCGCGGATCCTCGACCTCACCCCCACCACCTGACCCGGGACCGCATCACCCCTAGCCACAGCCACCTCTAGTGACACGCCGTGTCACCACTCCGGCGCGTGTTTCCCCAAGCCAACCGCAGAATCCGCCTGCTCAACCCACACAACATCTGCGGAACTCAGGCATGGGCATGAGAGCGAGGACATGACCATCGGCCTGGAGGTCGACGCGCCCGCGCACGTCAGCGGCTGATGGGATGTCCACACCAACGGTTGCATGGTGGGTGAGTCACGACCCGTCAGACAGGTGCTCCCGAAACTCGCGGCTCTTCGGGCCGGGCGTCTCCCAGGCCCAGCTGATGGCGGGGCACCGGATGTTCAAGAAATCCGCAGCATCTCGTATCGCCAAGCATTCGGAGTGTGCTTACGGGCTAGGCATTGCAATGAGTCTGCCGTCAAAAGTGGGGCAGGAAGATGCATAGCGTGCCCCGAGTGTGCCCCGAAAGTGCGTCCGGATCGGGGCCCACTCAACAGTAGCTCTAGCTTCCCGGCGATATAAGCCCTAGTCAAAGCGTGATTAGTGCATGGCGGAGGATACGAGACAATCCGCCATAGGCGGTCTGACTAGGTGAAACGCAATCCCTAATTGTCGAACCCCTCCCCTTGGTCTTAAGCGAAGACCGAGAGGCGAGCCCGTGACCACCACCATTACATCATCAACTTCGCACTTTCCGCCCGTCCCTGTGTCGTCGTGGGCGACGCGCGTCACTGATTGGGAGACCCGGAACGCCGGGAAGCTCTGGCAGTGCCGGTTCATCGGTGAGCATCACGGCGCTGAAGTCGTTCAGTACGTGACGGCACACTGGTTCGGGCACTGGGTGTGGCACTACAGCACCTTGTATGTCGATCGGCGCGGCCCGTCGTGCCCGGTGTGGTGCTCCGAGCACGCCAATACGATTCCCGACAGTGAGGAGCTGCAAGACGAGTGCATTCAGCACGCGCATCGCGTCTCGGTTGGAGATGCCGCCGTTGACCTGGCCGCGATCGAGGATGCCGAGACCGGTGAGTTCGTTGAAGTGTCGGTGTCGCTGCCGGACAGCGGTCCGATGGACGCGGCCACGGCTCGCCAGGTCGCGGCGGCGCTGACGCAGGCCGTTAGCCTGCTCGATGGGCGGTGCTGATCATGGCAAGCGAGTACTTGGCGGCAAGCATCCGGGCTGTACTCGAAGAGCGGGAACGCTCTCAGGCGTGGTTGTCCCGTGAAAGCGATATTCCCCGCGCGAGCCTTGCCCGCAAGCTGGCCGGTGGCCGCTTCACCGTTGTCGAGGTGGCGCGGATTGCTCAGGCGCTCGACGTGAGCCCCTCCGACCTGCTGGAGGGCTGCTAGACGCCCGCGATGACCTCCAGGCGCGTTCTGGGGGTCGTCGTGGGTGCCTAGCGCCTGCCGCGTCTCACCTGCTCTAGCGGCGAACCACAGTAGCAGCCGGTTACAACCTCCCGAACCGCACGAACCGGCGTGCGGAGTCAGCAACTCGCGATTGCTGGCCAGGCCATGATCCAAGCTCGCCGTCAATTCGACAGCGGGCCCTTGGTCGTGGGCGAATGTCGCTGAGCGGGGTCGGCAGGCGGCGGGCGCTTTCGGGGAAGAGGGACCAAGCAAGGCCAGCCATCCCGTAGGGATGTCCGCTTGCGGCTTGTTCGCCAGGATCGGGGGCACCCTGCCTACCTGTGGCTTTCGAGCCAGGTCGTGCGGTCGGATTGGGTCACGCGCAACGATGGCATAAATATGGGTCGCACCGCATGATTATGCGATAGCTATTCGTGACAACCATTCGATTATGAGTTCCGTAGGTCCTTGACAATAGGTTCTGAAACGTGCCGCCCGTTCCCGCATCCATCGATTCGCCGCAAAATCGCAAAGTCCTGCGCAGATCATTCGGTTATGTTGACGGGTCAAGTAATAGATATCATCCGATACTTATTCCGTCGATGATGGCGGTTTCTCGCTCAATCGGTGACCTGCTTCGAAGGGTAGCGCTGGTTGAGTCGAGAGCCTCGGCGGCGGTAGGCGACTCGGCAGGCGGGGCAGCAGAATCGGCGCGTGTCGCGTCCGTTGGGATCGATAGAGATCCGGGCGGTGCAGCCCTCGCACCCTCGGTCGGCGCGGTAGGCGTGGCTGAGTCGTGATCCTCGGCGACGGTGACCGATGCGGCACGCCTCACAGCAGTAGCGTTGTCGTGGCGGGCCGGTGATGGTGGCAGTGCAGCCTTCGCACGGGCGGGGGTCGCGGTCCCCTCGGGGGATATACATGGCGTCTCCTATGTACTGCTAGGTTGCCCACACTCGTACGCATCGCGAGCGGGAGTACGTTGGCGGGTGGGAAGGATTCGGGCTATACGGGTTCCCCCGGGGGGTATGCACACGACGGGGCGGTCTGTCAACTCGGCTGTGACTAGGCGTAACGCACGGTGAGGCCAGGGCTGAGCCGAGCCAGGCAACCAGCCGACCGAGCCAGCCGACCGAGCCAGCCGACCGACCGAGCAACCAGCCGACCGAGCGGCCAGCCCAAGCCGACCGACCGAGCAGCCGGACCGACCGAGCAGCGAGCAGCCGACCGAGCGACCAGCCGACCGAGCGGCTAGCAGCCGACCGACCGAGCAGGCAGCCCAAGCCGAGCCAGCCCAAGCCGAGCCGACCGAGCAGCGAGCAGCCGACGACAGAGGGGGCGGCACCCACGCCACGCGGCCAGCTCGATCGTCCCCGAGGATCGAGGGCGCGGCGTGACGTGGGCGCCGGACGCGCTGAGTGGTGACCACCGGTCGGCTCGGCTAAGGAAAGGTTGGAAAGAAACCTGCCGACCGGTGGACACTCAGCGCGCGGAATGGTCAGTATCAGACCTGACCAAGGCCATTGAGAGCACGGCGCCGTTCGATGGCGGCGCCGATCAGATAGCTACGTGCCTCACTCCACAGTTCATCGACTTCAGCATGGAGCCCATCGAGGTGCGCGTTGCACCATTTCTCGACATCCTCTATGCCGATTTCTACTCGTTCGTAGGTCGTTGCGGTGAGCACGGAGCTGTCGTAGGTGACACGTGCACGCGGCGCCGATAGCGGCCGTTGAGTGGGTTGGTATTTCAGCAGTTCGGAATCGCCGTGGATTGGCCATTGTATGCACCATTCCAGGCGATTGCAGCCCGAACGATAGGAGTAGATCTTGCCCGCATTGACGGGAACGCCAAGGGTCGGTATTGCAGGTTTCGGACCCATGAGCGCATCAACAAGTTCAGCCGGCTCAGATAATGCATCCTCGCTAGCTGTCAGGATCTGGTCCAGGGCGCTACTGACGCGGGAATTGAGGAAATATCGAAGTGGATGGGCGAAGGGACGGCTGCTCATGATGACCTTTCTTGCTGCATGTATCGGTGGGGGTACGCGGGTCAGGTGCCACCAGCCAGTCACCTGACCCGCGTTTTAGTGGACGCGTTTCACGTGAAACAAATTCCGCGCCGTTGAGGAATCGTTGAGGCGTTTCACGTGAAACGCGCCACGTTCTTAGATCGTGCGGATCTTCACGACCGATTCAGGGTGAACGAACCCGAAGCCAACACGCGCGATAGCCCGGAT
>Ga0334884_1005864_pt1 | contig 11447 bp, 9 predicted proteins | sample GraSluR1_MG_7_FD_207215 | JGI IMG/M metagenome (GOLD analysis project Ga0334884, IMG submission 207215) | Sludge microbial communities from methane-producing bioreactor in Wageningen University, Netherlands - Granular Sludge_12_05 R1 | ecosystem: Engineered > Bioreactor > Anaerobic > Unclassified...
GTTGTCTCCTTCCAATACAATAAATCGGATGGACGACATAAGCAAATGACTATGGAGCCCAGCTGCTCTAGGTCCGTTCCTTCGAAAGAGCATCAAAGGAGGTTTGTTTATGGATTTTCGCTCGATGACGATAAACCTTTCGGTTACCACTGTGGTTACAATCGTAATCAGGAAGGTGGCGACCGCCATAAAATACCAGTTGATCAACGGGTGTGTGGGACCGCCGATATTCATCGCCTTGGCGGCCGACTGGGTTATCCCGGCAAGCAGACCGTCCGTTCCGGCGACGAAGAGATTCGCGGTAAAACCGCCCGATGCCGCGGCCACACCCGCAACGGCCCCGATAATAGGATTTCTCCCCAGCGCCTTGAAAACCGCGGCGCCGATAATCGGCGTGAAAATGCTCCCGGCGTTGGACGCCAGATTAGAATTGACCCCGATGAACGCGAGCGTTGCCGTGATGAGATAGGGAGGCGCTCCCATGATGGTTTTGCGCATCAGCGCCGATATCATTCCGGACTGCTCCACGATGCCTATTCCCAGCATCATGACGACAACAAGACCGAGAGGAGCGAAATCCATGTAGTTCTTGACGAATCCGCCGAGAAATTTCCGGATAACATCGTAGTCCAGAAGATTGACTACCGTAACGACCGTCTCCTTGCTCGCTTCTCCGGCTTTGGTGGAAGCGGCCATATAGGCGACGGACAGTCCCTGCTTCGAAAAAAACCACGATGCTCCCACGGTGACGACAATCAGGAGAACGAAAAGCCAGAACGGATGCGGCAACTTGTTTCCCACATATTCTATCCCCTTAATAAACCTTTCAAAATAACTTTTTTTTCGTATCTCTGCCTGCTGCATTAATACACCCCCCTATTGATTGCTCGCGTACACATCGACCGACATGGTATCATCTTGAAGAATAGATCGTCCGAAATGAAAAAAGGGTCGAAACGATCTCCATGTCGATTCTTAATATGCAGCGGCCATAGTGAGAATAGCAGGAAGAGTTGTCTCCTTCCAATACAATAAATCGGATGGACGACATAAGCAAATGACTATGGAGCCCAGCTGCTCTAGGTCCGTTCCTTCGAAAGAGCATCAAAGGAGGTTTGTTTATGGATTTTCGCTCGATGCAGTATATCTTGACCGTCATGGAGGAGGGAAGCATTTCGAAAGCGGCCCGGAAGCTCTATATTTCTCAGCCCTCTTTGAGTCAATGCATCATTATGCAGGAAAGAAAACTCGGCGCCTCTCTTTTCGACCGGACGAAGACGCCGATCGCTCCGACACTCGCGGGAGAACTCTTCCTATCGACAGCGAAGAGAATTCTTGAGTTGACTGACGATCTCGAAAAAGAAATCGCCGATATAAAGGATAACAAAAAAGGAAGGCTCGTGATTTCCACAACGAAAATACGGGCCGCGTATCTTCTGCCCGGAATTCTCCCATTATTCGCTCATAATTTTCCTGGCGTTGAAATCGTTCTCCGGGAAGAGATCGGGTCGAGCATCGAGAACAGCATCCTCTCCAGGGAAGCCGACGTAGGCATTTTGATCCTGCCGGTACACAACCAGGGAATAGAAGTGCACCACCTTTTCGATGAACGCATCCTTTTGATCGCTCCTTCCTCGGAAAACCTTCCGCACAACGAATCGGGCCGTATTACCGACTTAACCCCGTTTCGGGAAAAACCATTCATTCTTTACCGGCAAGGACAACGTATGCGTTCGATTACAGATCAAATCTTTCTTCAAGCCGGATTCGCGCCTCGTATCGTTCTTGAAACGCAGACGGCGGAAGCCATTCTCAATTTCGTCTCCGTAGGTATGGGAATGGCTTTCATTCCGGAAATCGTTTTCGAGCACCATTCTCCCTCTCCTCGTCCACAAAGTTTCCCTTTCGGGGATCCTTTCATAACTTCAAGCTACGCTTTCGCTTGGCGAAAAGATGGGTATCTCAACTGGGCCGCACGCGCGTTTTTGGACACCACTCTGCGGTTTTTCGGAGAGAACGCTCGTATTTCACCATCAGTTCCGTAACATCTCTTCATTTCGAACGACTTTGACGGCGAAAACAGGCTCCGAGTTTTTCTGAAAAACCCACTACATGATGGACGCTTTAGTGGACGTTCCCTTGATCATGCTCTCCCGGACGAAAAGTTTCACCCTGCAAAACGCAAGTTTATCCTGTCGAACGTTGACGAAATTCTCCCTGATGGGTAAGATTAATAGGAAGCGATGAACGGCTTTCCGGACATACGAAAATCCCGGTTTTCGGACCGAAACACGGGAGGGGATTTTAAAAAGATGCGCATACCGTACGACGAGATGCGGGACGTGTTCCTGCGAATACTGATGAAATACGGTTTCTCCGAGGGGAAGGCGGCGAGCGCCGCCGAGCTCTTCACCGACAACACCTGCGACGGAGTGGCCTCCCACGGGGCGAACCGCTTTCCGAGAGTGCTCTCGTATATCCGCAAGGGGCATATCGACCCCGCCGCCGATCCGGTCGTCGAGGAGTCCTTCGGCGCTCTTGAGTGCTGGAACGGCAACCGGGGTATGGGGTGTACGAACGCCTCTTCAGCGATGGACAGGGCCATGGAGCTTGCGGCCCTTTCCGGAGTGGGCTGCGTCGCCATGCGGAACACCAACCACTGGATGCGCGGCGGGGCCTACGGCCTCCAGGCTGCGCGCAAAGGGTTCGTCGGCATCTGCTGGACGAACACCATGCCGAATATGCCTCCATGGGGGGCGAAGGATCGGCGCATCGGCAACAACCCGATCATCATGGCGCTTCCGTGGAAGGAGAGCCCCGTGCTGATCGACGGGGCGCTGGCGCAGTTCTCCTATGGGGCCATCGAGGCGCACCGGTTGGCGGGAAGGCAGCTCCCCGTCCCCGGCGGCTACGACGAGGAGGGGCGTGTCACGACCGACCCGGCGGCGATCGAGAAAACGTGGCGCGTGCTCCCGATCGGCTTCTGGAAGGGCTCCGGCCTCTCCATCGCGCTCGACCTGATCGGCGCGCTCCTCTCGAAGGGGAACACCGTCCGGCAGATAGGCGAACTCGGCGACGAGATCGCGGTCACCCAGACCTTCCTCGCCTTCAACGCGGAGGGGATGTACGGGAAGGAGTACGTGGAATCCGTCGTGGAGAGCGTCCTCTCCGACCTGAAGCAGGCGGCGCCGTCGGAACCGGGGGGCGAAATCCTCTACCCCGGCGAGAAGGAAGGGCGCACGCGCAGAGAGAACCTCGAACTCGGGATACCCGTGAACGATGAGATCTGGGAGGGAATCCTCCGGGAGCTCGCATAATTTCGTGCTTTCGCGGAATTTTTTTCCGCATACCTTAACCAGAAGAGAGGGGTACACAAAATGAAGAAGTGCACACTGTTGTTCCTTGCTGCTGTTCTTGCGGTGGTATTCGTCCTCCCCGCGCAGGCCGCTCCGCTGAAGATCGTGGCGGCGCACAACCAGACGTCCCTTGAGAATCCGTACCAGCATGGCATGATGAAGTTCAAGGAAGTGCTCGAGAAGATCTCCGGCGGCGAGATCTCCGTGGACGTCCACGCCGGAACCATCGGCACCAACGAGGACGAACTCGTCGAGAAGCTCCAGCTCGGCGCGGCCGACGTCGTCGTGGCCTCCCCCGGCTTCATGACGAAGATCGGCATCCCCGAGGTCGACCTTTTCTCGCTTCTCTACCTCTTCAACAGCTTCGAGCACTGGGAGAAGGCCGTCGACGGCGAAGCCGGACAGACGCTGGCGAAGATCATCAACGAGAAGTCCCGCAACACGTTCCGCATCGCGGCCTACTGGTCCGCCGGAGTCCGCAACTACTACGGCAAGAAGCCCATCAACACGATGGACGACCTCAAGGGCATGAAGATCCGCACCCAGATGTCCGGCGTCGTGGCCGACTTCTGGAAGCAGACCGGCGCTATTCCGACGCAGGTCGCCTGGGGCGAGCTGTACCAGGCGCTGCAGCAGGGCATCGTCGACTGCGCCGAGAACGACTACACGAACTTCAGCCTTCTCGATCACCACAAGACGGCCAACGGCAAGTTCATCACCGAGACCGAACACGACTACACCACCCGCTTCGTGCTGATGAACGGCAAGAAGTTCGACTCCCTCACCGAACAGCAGCAGGCGTGGATCGTCGAGGCCATGAAGGAAGCCACCGCGAAGGAGCGCGAGATCACCTACAACATGCTCTCCAAGTCGAAAGAGCGCGTCATCGCCGACGGCGGTACGGTGAACACGATCGACAAGGCGCCCTTCATCGCCATCGCCGTGCCCATCCAGGACCAGCTTGCCGAGAAGCTCGGCATCCAGAATCTCGTCGAGATGATCCGCGCGGCGGGCAAGTAAGTTTTTTCTCCTCCCGCGGGAGGTACAGGACATTCCCCGTGACATCACGCGGGGAATGTCCCTTTTTTTCAAAGAGGAGGAGCACCGTGAAAAAACTGATCGCATCGCTTGTGCGCATCCAGGAGGCGCTGGGGACGCTGCTGCTCGCCATCTTCTTCCTGGCCATTCTCGCGCAGATTTCCGCCCGCTACCTGGCGATCCCGCTGCTTTGGACCGAAGAGCTGGCCAACTACTCCTTCATCTGGGCGGTCTTCATGGGAGCGTCCGTGATGATTCACCATAAAGCGCACTTCGCCTTCAACTTCTTCCGCGACAAGTTCTCGGGCAGGACCGCGGCCGTCTACGACGCCTTCATCTCCGTCGTTCTGCTCTGCTTCACCGTTCCCATGGCATATTACGGCGTGATCGTCACGACGTCGTTCTGGCACTACAACTGGATCACGCTCCCCTGGGTCAAGATGGGGTACACGTGGCTCTGCCTACCCATCACAGGCTGTACGATGACAATCTACACCGTCGCGCACATCGTCGACGACATCCGCATACTCTCTTCGAAGGAGGCCGTGTCATGACGCCGATGCTGATCGTCGGGCTCTTCGTGCTGCTCATCTTCCTCGGCGTTCCCATCGCCTTCGTCATCGGCATCGTCTCGCTCGCGGGGATCGCCACGCTTCCGTTCGTCCCGAACTTGACCGTCTTCATGAAGATGTTCAACGGCCTCAACTCCTTCGTCCTCCTCGCCGTGCCGCTCTTCATCCTGGCGGCCAATCTGATGAACCACGGACAGATCACCCGGAAGCTGGTGAACTTCTGCATCGCGCTCGTGGGGAACATCCGCGGCGGCCTCGCCCACGCGAATATCCTCGTCTCCATGATCTTCGCCGGAGTCTCGGGCTCCTCCCAGGCGGACACGGCGGGCGTCGGAAAGATGTTGATCCCCGCGATGATCGAGACGGGATACGACAAGGAGAACTCCGTCGGCGTCACCGCGGCCTCCTCGACCATCGGCGTCATCATCCCGCCGAGCATCCCGATGGTGATCTACTCCGGCCTCACCAACGCCTCGGTCGCGGCGCTCTTTCTCGGCGGAATGATCCCCGGCATCCTCGTCGGCGTCACCATGATGATGATCGTCTACCTGATCGGTCACCGGCGAAACTTCCCCAAGTACGAAAAGGCAAAGTACTCCGATGTCTGGAAGCTCTTCAAGGAGTCCTCCCCCGCGCTGCTGACCCCCGTGATCATCGTCGGCGGCATCACCACCGGCTGGTACACGCCCACGGAGGCGGCGGCCTTCGCCTCCGTCTACGCGCTGCTCATCAGCCTCTTCGTCTACAAGACGCTGAAGCTGCGCGACCTTCCCGGAATCCTGAAGGAGACGCTGAAGCTCAGCTCGCTCTCGCTCTTCGCGCTCGCCACGGCAAGCGCTCTCGGCGAGCTGCTGGGCTACTACAAGGCGTCCGAAAGCGTCGCGTCCTTCTTCGCCGCGAACGTCGGCAATCCCCGCCTCTTCCTGCTGATCGTGATCGCCTTCTTCCTTTTCGTCGGCACCTTCATGGACGCCATCCCGGCGATGATCCTCTTCATCCCCGTGATCCTGCCGACCGCCGTCCGCATGGGCATCTCCCCCGTCCACCTCGGCGTCGTCGTCGTCATGACGCTCGCGGTCGGCCTGGTGACGCCGCCGTACGGGCTCTGCCTGCTCATCGCGGGCTCGATCGCCGATCTCTCGATCGAGCGGGCGCTGAAGGGCGTCCTCCCCTACATCTCCGCGCTGATGGTCATTCTGCTGCTTGTGGCGATGTTCCCCGACGTCGCGTTTTTCATACCAAAACTCCTTGGCGTGATGTAGTCCCCGAATGCGAAGAGAGGGAGACGGCGATGCCGTCCTCCCTCTCTTTTTTTGCATTTCGGTACGCGGCAGAAAACGCTACTCGTACCGGCGGGCCTCTTCCGAGCCGTCCAGCACGCGAAGCGCCCCTTCGACGAGAGCCTGCATCTCGTCCTCTCCGGGGTAGATCTTCACCGGGGCGATAAAGGCGACCCGGTCGCGTATGAGCTTGGTGAATCGCTCGTTGTACGCGAGCCCTCCCGTGAGAATAATGGCGTCCACTTCTCCCGAGAGCGCCGCGGCGGATGCGCCGATCTCCTTCGCCATTCTGTAGGCGAGCGCCTCGAAAAGAAGACGCGCCTTTTCGTCGCCGTCGTCCATCCTGCGGGCGACCTCTCGGAGGTCGTTCGTCCCGAGGTGCGCCACGAGGCCGCCTTTTCCCGTGAGCATCTTCAGCAGCTGCGGCAGCTCGTACTTGCCGCTGAACGCGAGCTTGACCAGCCCGCCGACGGGAAGGCTCCCGGCCCGTTCGGGCGAGAATGGACCGTCGCCGTCGAGCGCGTTGTTCACGTCGATCACGCGCCCCTTTTCATGGGCGCCCACGGAGACGCCGCCTCCCATGTGGGCCACGACGAGATTGCACTCCGCGTACGGCTTCCCCAGCTCGACGGCCGCCCGTCTTGCCACGGCCTTCTGGTTGAGCGCGTGGAAGATGGAGCGTCGCTCTATCTCCGGAAGACCGGAGTAGCGTGCGAGCGGACACATTTCATCCACGACGACCGGGTCGACGATGTACGCCTTCCCGCACCCCCCCTCGTCGGCCAGACGGACCGCCAGCGGCGCGCCGAGGTTGCTGGCGTGCGCGCCCCACGTACAGGCGCGCAGGTCTTCGAGCATCTTGTCGCTCACTTCGTACGTGCCGCTCTCGATCGGCTTGAGCAGCCCTCCCCGCCCCACTACCGCGTCGAGGTCCGCGACCGTTGCGCCGTGCGCGGCAAGGCACTTGCGGATCTCTTCGAGGCGGAATTCCTCCTGCTCCATGACGCCGGAGAAACGGCCGATCACGTCCGTATCGTAGCGCTGCGTTTCGCTCCAGAGTTCGGTATGGTCCTCGAAGAGCGCGACCTTGGTGCTGGTGGATCCGGGATTGAGAGCGAGGATTTTCATAATGACGAACGCCCTACTTGTTGAAGTCGGAGAGCGCGACCGCCGCGGCGATGGAGAGCAGCTTCGCCCTCGTCGAGTCGGCGCGGCTGGTGAGCACGATGGGGGCGGAGGCGCCGAGGATGAGTCCGGCCGTCTCGTTCTTCGAGAAGTAGACGATTCCCTTCGCGAGCATGTTCCCCGCGTCGATGTTCGGGACGATGAAGATGTCGGCCTTTCCGGCGACCGGGGAGACGATTCCCTTCGTCTTGGCGGACTCTTCGCTTACCGCATTGTCGAGCGCGAACGGGCCGTCGACGATGCAGTTCTTTATCTGGCCGCGGCGGTTCATCTGCGTGAGCGCGGCGGCGTCGAGCGTCGCGGGCATGTCGGGGTTCACCACTTCGACGGCTGCGAGGACGGCGACCTTGGGCTCGGCGACGCCGAACGCGCGGGCGAGCCCGACGGTATTCTGCGTGATGTCGGCCTTCGCGGCGAGGTCGGGGTACATGTTGAAGGCGGCGTCGGCGATGAAGAAGATGCGGTCAAACCCTTCGACGCTGTGGAAGTAGCAGTGGGAGATGGTGTTCTTCCCCTTGCGGAGTCCCACTTCCTTGTTGAGCATCGCGCGGAGGAAGTTGTTCGTGTGGATCTGCCCCTTCATGTAGATGTCGGCCTTCTTGGAGGAAACCTGAGAGACGGCGGAGATTCCCATCGAGGGCTCGTCGCGCTCGTCGATGACCTCGTAGTTGGCGAGATTTACGCCGGCCTGCTCCGCCGCGGCCTTCATCTTGTCGCCGTTGCCGACGAGAATCGCCTCGGCGAATCCGGCCTTGCGCGCCTCCTCGATGGCGGTCAGCAGACCTGCCTCCTCGGCCATTGCGACCGAGAGCTTCTTCGGCCCCTTCTCGGCGCCGATCTTCTTTGCGTAGTCCAAAAGCTGGGAAAGCGAGCGAATCTGTTCCATAGTAAAAATTCCTCCTCTGAATGAAATATCCTTTTTTAGCTCCGGGCGACGACCGCGCCCAGGGCGATTGAAAGCAGCTTGGTCTCCATGCTGTCGAAGCGGCTGGTGAGCACGATCGGTTTGCGCGCGCCGAGGATGACGCCCGCTCCCTTGCCGCCCGTCATGTACAGCAACACCTTGCCGACGAAGTTTCCGGACTCGATGTCCGGCACGAGCAGCATGTCCGCGTTGCCCGCCACGGGGGAAGAGATGCCCTTGATGCGCGCGGACTCCTCGCTGACGGCGTTGTCCAGCGCAAAGGGGCCGTCGACGAGACACCCCTTGATCTGCCCGCGTTCGTTCATCTTGGCGAGCGCGGCGGCTTCGAGCGTCGCGGGCATGTCGGGGTTCACGACCTCGACGGCGGCGAGCGCCGCTATCTTCGGCTGCGGAACGCCGATTCTGTGGTAGCAGGCAACCGCGTTTTCGACGATCTTCACCTTCGCGTTCAGGTCGGGGTAGGTGTTCATCCCGCCGTCGGAGATGCCGATCACACGGCCTCCGAGCGTGGGGACCTCGAAGAGGAAGAGGTGCGAGAGCAGCGACCCGGTGCGCAGTCCCCACTCCTTGTCGAGCACGGCCTTCAGCAGCGACGACGTCTTCACTAGCCCCTTCATCAGCAGGTCGGCCTCACCGGAGGAGACCATCTTGACGCTCCGCTCGATCGCCGTGTCGTCGTTCTTCTCGTCGACGACCGAGATACCGGAAAGGTCGTAGCCGTCGCGCTCCGCCAAGGAGCGGATTTTCCCCTCGTCGCCGATGAGAATCGTCCTGACGACGCCTTCGCGCTGCGCCCTGCACGCCGCGCCCAAGGCGTCGTCGCCGTAGGGGCAGGCGAGGGCCAGAGTCATGGAGCGCCCTTTTTTGCTCTCCGCAAGAAGAAAATCGATACCGTCCCCACGCGCTCCGCGCAGGGAGGCTTTGCACTGCATGGTCATGAACGATCGCCTCCTGAAACATATTCGGAATACACTTTCCGCCGCTCTTCGCCTCCGAGGACCCTGAAGGCCCCTTCCGCCAGCGCGGGCATCTCGTCCTCGCCCGGATAGATCAGCACGGGGGCGATCCACTGGACACGCTTCTGGACGAGCGCGACGAAATCGTTGTCGTACGCGACGCCGCCGGTGAACAGAACGGCATCCACCTTTCCGGAGAGCGCGGCTGCCATAGCGCCGATCTCACGGGCGACGGCGTAGGCCATGGCCTCGTACGCGAGCCTCGCGGCCTCGTCTCCTTCGGAGATCAGGGCCTTCACTTCGCGCACGTCGCTCGTGCCGGTGTAGGCGGCGAGGCCGCCCTTTCCGACCACTTTTCGAAGAACCTCCTTCTCGGAAAGGCCGCTCTCGAAGCAGAATCGGAGCAGATCCCCGGCGGGCAAACCTCCGGCTCTCTCGGGGGAGAACGGGCCGAAGTCGTTGGCGTTGTTCAAGTCGGTCATCCGGCCCTTTTCGTGGGCGCAGACGGTAATGCCGCCGCCGATATGGGCGACGATGAAGTTCAGGGAGTCCCACGGCTCGCCGAGATCTTTGGCGGCGCGGCGCACGGTGGCCTTTACGTTGAGCGCGTGCCCCAGCGAGATCTTCGGAAGCTCGGGAAGGCCGGTGACCTTCGCCGCGGGGTTCATCTCGTCGACGGCGACCGGATCGACGATAAAAGCGGGGATGCCTCTCGGCCGGCAGATCGCGTCGGCGAGGATGCCGCCGAGGTTCGAGGCGTGTTCCCACGGTTTCCCCATCCGAAGGCGCTTCAGAAGAACGTCGTCCACGCCGTACGTGCCGCCGGGGATGGGCTCGACGAGACCGCCGCGCCCGGCGACCGCGGAGAGATCGTCGAAGGAGCAGCCTTTCGACGCCGTCGCCTCGGCGATGGTGTCCAGGCGGAACTGGAACTGCTCCGCTACGGACGGGAAGACGCCCAACGCCTCGGGATCGTGGCGGACCGTCTCTCTCCATATCTCCCGCCCGTCGGTGAACCAGGCTATTTTGGTGCTTGTGGAGCCGGGATTGATTGCAAGAACATGCAACGACATACAGACCCTCCCCTTCGGAACCGCGATCATCTCTTCTGTCCTTTGTTTTCAGATTCAAAAGCTATTAACAGAACTCATTATACAGTATATTGTTCTCCCGGACAAAGGCTAGGGGAGGGCGACTTTGTAACTTTTCTCGTCGAAGACGAAGCCCTCCTCGATCACCGCCAGGCACAGCTCCACCACCAGGGGATCGAACCACGTTCCGCTGTGCGTGCGGATCTCCTCCAGCGCTCTCTCGATCCCCAGCCCCGGACGGTACGGCCTGTGGGAGGTCATCGCTTCCACCACGTCCGCCACGGCGATGAAACGCGCCTCCGTGCGAATCTCCGCTCCCCTCAGACCGTACGGGTACCCGGAGCCGTCGAGGCGTTCGTGGTGCTGCACCACGATTTCGGCAAGCGGCCACGGGAACTCCGTCGACGAAAGAATCTCCCATCCGTGCAGCGCATGGTTCTTGATGATCTCGAACTCCACGGTGTTCAGCCGCCCCGGTTTCGAGAGGATGGACGACGGTATCACGATCTTGCCCAGGTCGTGGACAAGACCTGCGTAGTAGACCCGTTCCAGGAAGGCCTCGTCGTACCCTCCCCGCTCCGCCATCGCCCGTGCGAGACGGGCCACTTCGAACTGGTGGCCGACGGTGTACGGATCCTTCATGGCGAGCGTCCGCCCGAGAATCTCGACGATTCCGCGGGAAGTGCCGTCGAGGATGCGGGCGCGCTCCGAAGTCATGCTCCGCCGCTTCTGCTGAAGCAAAACGCCGCCGACGAGGTCGCAGAACATCCCGAGGAACGATTCGTGCGAAGAAAGAAGGGGCCGCTCGGGAAGCTGAAGGCCGAGCCAACCGCTCACCGTCCGTTCGGAGTAGATCGGGAGTATCAGGAGCGGCGCCCCGAAGAGCCGTTTCAGCTCCCAAAGGCGCTCCACCTCGCAGAGCGGAGCGGGCAGGCGGTCGTCCAGCAGCAGGCGCCCCTTCTCCCAGAGGTACTGCGTGATTGCACGAAGGTCGGATTCGGGAAAGACTTCGGAGATGTGCGGCGAAGCGCTCCATGCCGCCCG
>Ga0334884_1005865_pt1 | contig 11440 bp, 10 predicted proteins | sample GraSluR1_MG_7_FD_207215 | JGI IMG/M metagenome (GOLD analysis project Ga0334884, IMG submission 207215) | Sludge microbial communities from methane-producing bioreactor in Wageningen University, Netherlands - Granular Sludge_12_05 R1 | ecosystem: Engineered > Bioreactor > Anaerobic >...
GCGCAATTGAGGAGGCCTAGACGCCTTGGCACTGACACTCCTGCACCCCGAATTCATCGTGACTCGCGATACCGACCTCTGCATCGAGTGCGGCGTGTGTACTCGGCAGTGTTCCTATGACGCTCAGAGCATCGACCCCGAGGACGGATCCATCAGCACGGACTGCTCCCGTTGCGTGGGCTGCCAGCGCTGCGCCACCCTCTGTCCGACGGGTGCCCTGACGGTAGTGGAGAGGGAGCTCACCGGGCGCTCGCACCCCAACTGGACGCTGGCGGCCCAGCGGGCCATCGCGCGCCAGGCGGAGTCCGGCGGCATGCTGCTTACGGGCATGGGCAGCGACAAGCCCTACAGCGTGTACTGGGACAATCTGCTGCTGAACGCCTCGCAGGTGACCAATCCTTCCATCGACCCGCTGCGCGAGCCCATGGAGCTGCGCACCTTCCTGGGTGCCAAGCCCGACCGCGTGCAGTTCGACGACGAGGGCAATGTGGTTACCGAGCTGGGCCCGCTGCTGCGGCTGGACATCCCGGTGATGTTCTCGGCCATGTCGTATGGCTCCATCAGCTACAATGCCTGCATCTCGCTGGCCCGTGCGGCCTCCGAGGCGGGAACGTTCTTCAACAGCGGTGAGGGGGGCCTGCACAGGGACCTGTACCCTTACGGCGATCACGCCATCGTTCAGGTGGCCTCGGGACGTTTCGGTGTGACCCCGGAGTATCTGGACGTCGCGGCGGCCGTGGAGATCAAGATCGGGCAAGGCGCCAAGCCCGGTATCGGCGGCCATCTGCCCGGTGAGAAGGTGTCGGCGGAGATCTCGGCCACCCGGATGATACCCATGGGTTCAGACGCCATCTCGCCGGCGCCGCACCACGACATCTACTCGATCGAGGACCTCAAGCAGCTCATCTATGCGCTGAAGGAGGCCACGGGCTACAGCAAGCCGGTGTCGGTGAAGATCGCCGCCGTCAACAACGTGGTGCCGATTGCCAGCGGGGCGGTGCGGGCCGGGGCGGACATCGTGGCCATCGACGGCGTCAGGGGCGGCAGCGGTGCCACGCCCACGGTCATTCGCGACAATGTGGGCATCCCCATCGAGTTCGCGATCGCCGCGGTGGACAGTCGCCTGCGGCAGGAGGGCATCCGGCACCGGGCCTCGATTGTGGCCGCGGGCGGGTTCCGCAATAGCGCCGACATCGTCAAGGCGATTGCTCTGGGCGCCGATGCAGTCTACGTCGGCACCTCGGCTTTGATCGCCATGGGCTGCCACATGTGCCAGAAGTGCTATACGGGTAAGTGCACGTGGGGGATTGCCACTCAGGACCCCTATCTGACCAAGCGCTTGAACCCCGCCATCGCCACGCGACGCCTGAGCAACCTGCTCCGGGCCTGGGGGCTGGAGATCAAGGAGATGCTGGGCGGGATGGGGATGAACAGCATCGACAGCCTGCGGGGCAACCGCGAGATGCTCCGGGCGGTAGGGCTGACGCGGGAGGAGATGGAAGTGCTGGAGGTGGACCCGGCCGGGCGCTAGAAGGGCGGCCGACAAGTCGACATTCGCATGGGAGCGTCATCCTGAGAGCGTCCGCTCTCGTCAAGAGCAGCTCGAGGGATCTCCCGGCATTCAATGAGATCCTTCGCTATCCCGCTGCGCGGGATTGGCGCTCAGGATGACATCCTCAGGAGCGAACCGGCTCCGAACACGCCTCCAGGCTCGCTGTCGGGCTGTGGGGCCTGACCGTTCGCCGTCGCCGTCTGTCGTGGCTCGCGACTGGTGGCTTGCCACTCGCGACCTGACCTAACAGGAGTAGGCTATGAAACGCATATATGCAGACGAGGAAGTGTGCATCGGGTGCAGGCTATGCGAGATCTACTGCATCTTCCAGCACTCCGGGCACCAGACGCTGGTGAAGGCGTTCTCCGACGAGGAGAGTCTTCCCGATCCGGCGGTGAGGGTGGAGGAGGACGGTGCGATCTCCTTCGCGCTCCAGTGCCGCCATTGCGAGGACGCGCCCTGCGTGGCGGCGTGCATCGCGGGCGCGATGACCCGCGACCCGCAGACGGGCGCGATCAACCACGACGAGGACAAGTGTGTGGGCTGCTTCAGTTGTGTGATGGTGTGCCCATTCGGCGCCATCCAGGTGAACAGGGACAAGGGGACGGTCGGGTCCAAGTGCGACCTGTGCGGTGGCGAGGAAATCCCGGCGTGCGTCAAGCACTGCCCCAATGAGGCGTTGGTCTATGAGTGAGAAGCGCTACGACTACCTGATCCTGGGCAACTCCACGGCCGGTGTGGCGGCCCTCGAGGCGATTCGTGAGAGCGACAAGGACGGCTCGATGGCCGTGGTCTCCGACCAGCCGAACCATGCGTACTGCTCGCCGCTGATCACGTACGTGCTTGCCGGCAAGGTGCCGGAGGAGCGCATCGACTATCGGCCTCGCGACCTTTACGAGCGTCTTGGGGTCGACACGTACTTCGGCAGCGCGGTCGCGGCGATCCGCCCGGACAAGCATGAGGTCGTCCTGCAGTCCGGGGCGTCGCTGGGCTACGGCAAGCTGCTCCTGGCCATCGGTGGCACACCTATCGTGCCCCCAATTCCGGGCACGGAGCTGGAAGGCGTGTTCACCTTCACCCGCCACGAGGACATGTGTCGGGTGCGGGAGTACATCCAGCGCAAGCAGGTGCGGCAGGCGGTGGTAGTGGGCGGCGGGATGATCGGTGTGAAGGTTGCCGAGGCCTTCGCCTATCTGGGCATCGAGACCACGGTGATCGAGCTGCTGGACCGGGTCCTGGCCCAGGCTCTGGATGAGACCGGCTCGAGCATGGCGCGGCGGGCGATGGAGGAGGCCGGGATCCACATCATCACCTCGACCGGCGCCACCAGTATCGGGGGCAGCGGGGGAGAGGTGCAGAGCGTGACGTTGGACAGCGGCTCCCGCATTCCGGCGCAGATCGTGGTCATGGCCGTGGGTGTGCGGCCGAACACGGCGCCGGCCGAGGCGGCGGGCATCGGTGTGAACCGAGGAGTGCTGGTGGACGACCACATGCGCACCAGCGACGCCGACATCTACGCCGCCGGTGACGTGGCGGAGGCGTTTGACCCACTGCTGGGCGATAAGAGGCCGATTGCCATCTGGCCGGGGGCCTACATGCAGGGAGAGGTTGCCGGGCGGAACATGGCCGGCGCCGACGAGAGCTATGCGGGCAGCATCCCGATGAACTCGATCCAGGCCTGCGGACTGCCCACGATCTCGGTGGGCCTCATCAGCCCGCCCGAAGGCGCCGAGACGCTGGAGTACCGCTCCAACGACGGCAAGAGCTACCGGCGCATGTTCATCCGCGACGGCAGGATCGTGGGCGCCGTATTCGTCGGGGACATCGAGCGGGCCGGGATCATCACCGGCCTGATTCGGCAGGGCATCGACGTGTCCGGCTTCCGAGAGAAGCTCATCCAGCGCGACCTGGGGCTGCTGTCCTTGCCCAAGCAGTACCGGAAACACATCGTCAGCGGACCGGGGATCGAAGTATGAAGATTGATGCTGCCGGACTTCATTACCGCCAGTTGAACGAGCAGATCAAGGCCGCGGCCGAGCAGGGCGAGACCGAGTTTGACCTGGTCAACATCTGCGGCCACAGGTACATCGGTTGCGGGATCGACAAGCAGATCCGCATTCGCATTGAGGGCATCCCCGGCAACGACCTGGGCGCCTTCATGAGTGGACCGCAGATCTGGTGTAGCGAGAACGCCCAGGACGGCATCGCCAACACCATGAACGACGGTCTCATCGTCGTTCCCGGGCATGCGGGGGACGTCATGGGGTACTCCATGCGCGGCGGGCAGGTGTACATCAGAGGCAACGCGGGGTACCGCATCGGGATCCACATGAAGTCCTACCAGGGGCGCGAGCCGGTGGTCATCATCGGCGGGCGCGTCAGGGACTACTGCGGCGAGTACCTGGCCGGGGGCAAGCTGATCGTCCTCGGCCTCGACCTCCCGCCCGGTGAGCCGATCGTGGGACGCTATTGCGCCACGGGGATGCACGGGGGCACCCTGTACATTCGGGGCGAAGTGCCTCCTGACCGGGTGCGCGAAGGCGTTACCGTCGAGCAGACCGATGAGCAGGACGCCCCGGTTCTCCGCGGCCTGCTGGAGCCGTACTGCGCCCAGTTCGGGCTGGATGTGGACGAGCTTTTGGCGCCGCCGTTTACCCGCATCGCCTCACACACCACGAGACCCTATGGGCAACTATACGCCTACTAAGCGCACCTCGCGGGCCGGCGCAGACGTGCGGCCCGCGCGGCCGGACCATCGCTGCGCCCTGCTGTGGACGGTACCCGCCGGTCTCTCTGAGATGGCGGGTACCGTGCTTTCGGAGCTCGGGCTACGCCAAATCCACGCCGAGAGACCCCAAGAGCTGCGAGACGCCCTCTACGACGAGGACGTGGCCATCGTCCTGGTCAGCTTCGGTCGGGACATCCCCTCCGGCGTGGCCGCTTGTCGGGCGGTGCGCAAGCACCCCAGAGGCGAGAGGGTGCCGATCGTGGCCGCCGTCTCCGCCGACTGTGCGGCGCGGTTCCCCTTCGACTGTGGCGCGGACGACGCCATCAGCGTCCCCTTCTCCCTGGAGGAGGCGCGACTTTGCCTGGGCTTCGCCCTGTGGCGCAACGACATCGGCATCAGCAGCCGCGTGGTGAAGATCGGCGACATCGTTTTGGACCCGGCCGCCATGCGGGTCCGGCTCAAAGGGGCGCCGGTGGATCTGACCTACAAGGAGTTCGCCCTGCTGCGGTGCTTCCTGGGCAACCCCGGCATCGCGCTGAAACGGAGCCAGATCCTCGACAGCGTCTGGGGTACCGACTACTACGGCGGGGATCGCACGGTGGACATCCACGTCCGCCGCCTGCGGGCCAAGCTGCCGCCCCTGGCCCAGAGGATCGAGACGGTGCACGGGGTGGGCTACCGGTTCTCGGGCGGCCCACAGACCGAGGACGCCGCGTAGGCCGCGGGAGGGCGAGTGTGGCGGCCCGTCCCTCTTTGCTCTGCGTCCCTCAGCGTCGCTCGGTGAGGTCTTCATGCGCCGCGGCCCAGGCCGTGAGGAGCACGGGCACGGCCACCGGCACTCCCGCGCAGCACATGGCCACGCTCGCCGCCCCGATGGCGATCCCGGCGGCCCCCAGCCCGCAGACATTGACCGGGTCGGTGGCCAGCAGGTGCCACGCCGCCAGCAGTGCCGTGGCCACGTCGCCACCTCGCCCGACCACCTCGTACAGCCCCAGGCAGGCCCAGGCCGAGAGCGGAACCGCGATCAGCAGGCAAAGCGGAACGCCGATCGCTCCCAGTCGCAGGGCGACCGCCGCGGCCAGCGCCCCGCAGAGCCAGAAGGGGAGCAGAACCCCCATCACGCTGGGCCACACGACCAGCACCGGCCGGGCGGTGCCCGACGCCTCCATGCCCATCCGCCGCAAGAAGCCCGCGGCCCCGACGGCCGCCGTCGCGGGAAGGGCCAGCAGGACCAGGCCCGCCAGGACAAGCGCCTGGATCACCGCGCCCGCTCCACGTAGCGGCTGCCCCCAGACCAGAGGGTACGCCAGGCCCGCCGCCAGCCCCATCGCGAGGACCCCGGCGATGGTCGGCGCCAGTCCGGCGAGGATTGCGCCCCCGACGTCCTCCATCGTCAGCCGCCAGCCCCGCGCCAGCCAGGTGGTGAAGGGCGTCGGGGCGCGCGGCGCTGAGGGCTGAGCCCAGGTGATGTCGATCTCCTCCAGCGGAGGAGGCACGTCCGGGAGCGGACGGTCGACCTCATCGGGCTGTAGCGGCGGAACGGAGAACTCGGGTTCGGGTTCACCGTCCTGTGGGTCAGAGTTGTAGGGCGGCCGGAGGGTCATCGGGAGTGCCTCGGAGAGGTGCTGATTGCGACCGGGTACATTTCATCCCGAGGCCGCCGCCACCTCCCGCAGTGGTGCCGCGCTGCTTTGGCGGATGTCGAGTGGTGGGGAGGCGGGTCACGACCCTGATGGGGGGTGCGCGGCCCTCAAGACCCGCGGGCAAGGGCGGCGCGCGCAGCGGCCTCGCCCGCGGATGCGATGCTTGGTGTCGAGCTTGGTGTCGAGGGTGAAGGGTGGCGGACCTGTTGGTCTACCACCCTTCTCCGCCGGCACAAAGCGGCAGTTCCTCACGGCTACGCCAGATACACCGCGGCCACCTTGTTGATCGCCTCGGCGATCTTGGCGCAGTCTGCGTCCGTCCAGGCCCCGTCGATGCCGATACGTACCGCCCGCGACATCCAGTCCAGGGTCTGCGGGCACATGTCCTCGGAGTACCTGTTCTTGTCGCCCTTGTACAAGGGGCAGGAGAACGGGCAGCCCTCCGCGGTCGCGGTCTTGTTCTCCAGGATCTGCTCCCAGTACGAGTACACGTGCCAGTCGCGGACGCTGTCGGAGTACGTGCCGCCGGCGCCGATGCCTTCGGCCGCGAGCGCCTCGGCCACCGGCGTCGCCAGCTCCGGGGTGGGGGCGAAGAAGGTCAGCGTGTAGGCGGCCTCGCCGTCCGGGTCGTGGGAGGGCTGCAGGTGCAGTCCCGGCCGGGCCTGAAGCCGGCTGACGATGGCCTGCTTGGCCTGCCTCCACCGGCGGCAGCGCTCGTCGACCTTGCCCAGTTGCGCCAGGGCCACGGCCGCCGCCAACTCGGACATGCGGTAGTTCTCGCCACAGAACAGCTCCCCGGGCCGGCGCTCCTTGGCGTAGCGGTCCGGTCGCCAGCAGGCCGCGGTGTCGTGGTAGCTCTGGGCCCGCATGTCCAGCCACTCGTCGTCGGTGCACAGCACGCCGCCCTCGCCCGAGACGAAGGTCTTGTAGTAGTCCAGGCTGAAGCAGCCCATGTCCCCGATGGTCCCCAGAGGCTTTCCCTTGTACGTTCCGCCCCCGGCCTGGGCGGTGTCCTCGATGACCTTGAGATTGTGCTTGCGCGCGATGGCCACGATCGCGTCCATGTCGCAGGGCATGCCGGCCATGTGCACGGGGGCGATGGCCACCGTGTGCGGCGTGATCTTGGCTTCCACATCCGCCGGGTCCAAAGTCAGACTGTCATCCACCTCGGCGATGACGGGGATGCCCTTGGCCACGACGACGGCGGAGGTGGTGGCAAAGAACGTGTACGCGGGCACGATGACCTCGGTTCCGGGCCCGACTCCGCAGGCCACCATGGCGGCGATAAGCGCCGAGGTGCCGGAGTTCACGCCCAGGGCATGCCTGCAGCCGAAGACCTTCTTGAAGGCGGCCTCGAACTGCACCACCTTGGAATCGGGGTTGTAGTACCGGAACAGGTACGGGGACTTGGGCCCGGCGGCCAGTACGAGCTCCACCACCCTGCGCTTGGTGTCCTCGTCATCGGTCCACAGGTCGATGAGCTCCAGCAGCTCCTCGGTCCAGATCTTGGGCTCGGTGAGGCCTTCGAGGCTGTCGACTGCCTTCGGTCCGCCGTTGAGGGCGAGGTCTTCGGGTCTGATGGCCATGGGTCGTGTCCTTTCGCGTGTGTTGATCTGTGGTCTGTCGTCTGCCGTCGTACTGAGGGGCACAGCCGGCCCGATGGGCTCGCGCCGGTCTCCGGGCGACACCGCTGCGCGGAGTCTACGGTCCTCCGGGCCGGACGGCGGTGGGCGGCCTCGGACGGCAGAGGAAGGGGTGTACCACGAACCTGCAACCCCTTGCCGTTTCCCGGCATCGCGACTATCATCTATCAAATCAATCATACACGGCCACTTCAGCATCTGCCACACACCATTGGTACACTATCCTGCACAAGGGTGGGACGATCGTGCAGCCTCTTCTGCCGGCGACGCTGCTGCGCGCCCAGAGCCGCGATGACTATGTGCCGGTGGTGGGGGAACGAGGGTGGGAGGCCTGGCACGAGCAGAGCAACTGGGTGCTGGAGACCGACGAGGCGGAGCCGCTATCCTGCCAATTGCGCCTGGGGCGGCGCGAGCGGCCTCCGTTTGAGTGGGCGAAGGGGACCTGGCATCTGTTTTCCCCCGGTACGGGATACCGCTTCGGCTACCCGCTGCCCCTGCGCGCCCACCGCAGCCTGTGGGTGGTGTTCGCCCTCCACGCTCCGGTCCCGGTTCTGCGGCGACCGCTATCCGTGTTCTCGGACGAGGAGGGGCGCCTGGCGGGGCACGTTCAGAGGCTGGCCGAGCTACAGGACGGCGGGGCCCCAGGAGACCAGTTGCAGGCCCAGGGACTGCTCCTGAGTCTGGTGGGGATTCTGGTCAACGCCGCGGACGATCCCGAGCGCGGAGACCCCGGCAGGCCATGGACCGTGCGCGATCGTGCAAGTGGTGGCCCGCCCCAGGTACCGTCGCTGCTGCAAAGGCTGGACGCCGCAGTGGAAGCCGATCTCAGAAGTCCGCCTTCAGTGGGCGAGCTGGCGCGCCGGCTGGGCATGTCCCCGTCCTCCCTGGCCCATCGGTTGCGCTCGGAGACGGGCTGGACGGTGGTGGCCCGGGCGCGGTACCTGCGGGTTCAGGAGGCCCAACGGAGGCTGACGCAGGACCCCGAGGCGCCGGTGAAGGCGCTGGCGCATGCCCTGGGCTTCAGCAGCCCACAATACCTGATCCGCGTGTTTCGTGAGGTGACGGGTCTCACGCCCGGGCAGTACGGGGAGATGGCGGCTTACCGGAGGGAGGGGTAGGGGAGAGGGCGTGGGAGGGGACAGCGAGGAACTGGGGAGGCGCGTGACCCATGGGACCTCAGAGTAGCCCCAGGGCCTTCGCGGCGACGCTTGCTGCCCTGGGGTGAGTGGCTGCCGGGTTCGGTGCGACGACTGCCGCCCAGGGATCGAGAGCGTCAAGGCCAAAGGCCGTGACCAGCACCGCACCGACGCTCGGTGGCAGCCCTGCACTGGCCACAGCACCAGCAGCCTCCCGAAGGAGCCGTGGTTCCGCGAGGTAGATGTGGTGGCCAAGGCGGCCATGCGTGAGGTCAACGGCGAACACCGTGGGGCCATCGAAACTGAACTGCTTGCCCGTCTCCTTCTCGCCGGCCTTGGACTGCACGTCTCGCCATGGCGGGCGGGCTTCGAGGCTAGAGCACGGGTACTCGATGCTAGTCTCGTGCCGCTCGTCTCGCAGCGGGCAAGTGGCCGTAACGAGCGCGGTATCGCCAACCGAGTACACCACCTCCGTGCTGTTGATGCTCCCGCGAGATGCGAAGAACTCCGCGCTGGCCTGGACCGCGGGCGCGAGGTGCCTCTTGGCCATGGGAGCGTTGCCTCCGCGCTCGTGGTTCGGCGCCAGGAGCCCGCATGGGTCTCCCTCGAGACGGAGCACGTAGGGCCTGACGGCTTGCAGTTCGCCGATGATCGGTAGCAGTCCTCCGTGTATCGCCGTGTGGTAGGCCCACGTCCACGCCTCGGCGGCCCGCGCGTAGACCTCGACCAGCAGCCGAGCGCCGGTGGTCTGGTCCTCAGCGATGATGTCCGCGGGCTTGGCGGAGGCGCACCGGGGGACCTCCACGCACACGCGCAACCCCCGGCTGCTCAGCCAACCAGCGATGCGGACATGGGCCAGTGCGCCGGCGAGGTTCCAGGGATCGCGGTCGAGGCGGCCATCCCGGATGCGGTTCAGGAGCGTTTGCAGCTTGCGCGGGCGCCCTTGGTCATGGATCGCTTGGATCGCCGCCTCAAGGCCGTCCAGGGAAGACCTCCGTTTGCCGGACCGGCGAGACGCGGCCCAGAGCAGGAATGGGTTCATCGGCAGCCCAGTCCCATCGTCGACGGAGCTGCGGATGGCGGCTTCGGTGAAGAGCTTCCTGCACTGTGGGTAACATGCAAGGCCCTGAACAGCGTCCGCGACCGCCTGCTCGAGGGTTCGAGACGGTATCGACACCTCGGCGTCGGAGTACGCCAGCATGTGGTCCTCCTCGGCTCTCGGCAATGTCCGCCAGGCCGATGGGTGACAGCTCACCCCCAACCGCCCTGGCGCACGCGATGTCCGGGCGCTATCCACTTGGGGCGTTCTCCAGGACCGGCTGATGGCGCCCGGACCGTGCGTTCACAGTCTTCATCTTGGGGCGTGCGTGTTATACGCAGCATGCCCCGAGACATAGAGGCTGTATGGCTCAGGGAAACCCGTACCCATCGCCTCGCGCCCCGTCATCGGGCCAGGAGCCGACGGTGACAGAACGGCCCCTCGCCGCCGCTACGCCATCCCGCCGATGCTGCGGCCGCCGTCGATGACGTAGTTGGCGCCGGTGATGAACGAGGCCTCGTCCGAGCACAGGTACGCGATGAGGTTCGCGATCTCCTCGGGCTCGGCGGCCCGGCCCAGCCGCGTCTTCATGTTCGCCATCTCGGGCCGCGTCAGCACGGGGCCGGGAGAGACGCAGCAGGACCTCACGCCGTGCGGGGCGCCATGTAGGGCGATGGACTTGGTCAGACCGATCATGCCGGCCTTGGCGGCGCCGTAATCCGGGCACCCGGAGCCGGTGACCCCGTCCACCGAACCCATGTTGATGATGACCCCGCCCTTTTGGCGGATCATGGCGCCCAGGACGGCGTGGCAGAAGTACACGGCGCCCTTGAGGTTCACGTCCAGGCCCCAGTCGACGACCTCGATGGGGATCTCGTGGAAGGGCTCCTTGCGGGCGAACACGCGGCTGGAGGCCCCGCCGGCGCTGTTGTGGAGGATGTCCACGCGGCCGTACCTGTCCAGCGCTACGTCCACGGCGGCCTTGACCTCCTCGTAGCAGCGTACGTCCACACGCACGGCGAGGGCCTCACCCCCTGCGGCGCGGATGCTCTCGGCGGCCTGGTTCACCGCCTCCTCGTTGACGTCGGTGAGGACGACCCGTGCGCCTTCGACCGCCAGCATGCGTGCGGTGACCAGAGCCATGCCCGAGGCGGCTCCGGTGGAGATCGCCACTCGATCTGTGAATCTCATGTGTGCCATTCCACCTTGGCGGGCCGAAAGCGGCCCGACGATCGTGTAGGGAGGCTATCTTCTGGAGTAGCGGCGCGCTGTGCGCCGAAAGTCGTGTGGCGCGGTTCTTCGGCGCGGTACAGGCCCGCGCCCTACATGCGGCGGGTGCCGTGCCGTGCTCTTCCTCCGCCTGCGGCCATTCTTCGTACACATCGCGGACAGGACAGGCAGACGGCCAACGTCGCGGGGCTCTGCCCCGCCCCCCCGCTGGGGCCACGTGCCCCAGACCCCGTTTTGTGGGCCACCGGGCCTGTCATCCGCCACGAGGCCGGCCACTTGCCGGCCGAGTCGCTTGCCTGCAGATCGGGCGGCCGCAGATTGCCGTGCGAACGGCCGCACGCCAATCTGCGGCTGGTCGCCACCGCTCGCGGACAGGACAGGCAGACGGCCAACGTCGCGGGGCCCGGCCCCGCCCCCCGGGGGGGGGGGGCCGGCCCCCCCCCCCCGCGGGGGGGGGCGCGCCCGCGCG
>Ga0334884_1005866_pt1 | contig 11437 bp, 5 predicted proteins | sample GraSluR1_MG_7_FD_207215 | JGI IMG/M metagenome (GOLD analysis project Ga0334884, IMG submission 207215) | Sludge microbial communities from methane-producing bioreactor in Wageningen University, Netherlands - Granular Sludge_12_05 R1 | ecosystem: Engineered > Bioreactor > Anaerobic > Unclassified...
ACGACTGGTGGCGCTGCGAGATCCAGTTTGCCCCCGTGCTCGACGAGGCGTTCGGGATCACTCACACGAAACAGCAGATCCGTCCACGTCCGCACCTCGTCGAGGCCATCTCGGGCGACATTGAGAGCACCGCACGAGCCCTCAACAGCCGTGCCCGGAAGGCACACCTCAGCGTCAAGATGGCAGCGCGCTTCTCGTCCTCGGAAAACCGCGCCAACGAGAAGGACGATCTGCTCACGCCGCTCCCACCGAAGCCTCGCCCCCGCGACAAGTCAGTCCTCGAGTCGCTTAAGAAAGAGCTAAGTCGGCCGCCTCACACCGAGCGAGAGCACGAAGACGGTGTAGAGTACCGGATCCTCCCCAAAGTGCTGAGCGACACGTGCTTCTTCAACTACGCCCGCGCCGAAAGGAAGCTCGTGCTCGTCCTCAACCCCGACCACCCCTTCTATAAGCTCGTTTACAAGCCGCTCCTCGAGTCGGAGGACCCACGCGATGTCACCTTGCGAACAAGCATCGACCTTGTCCTCCTCGCCGCAGCACGAGCCGAAGCGCTGATCGATGGGAAGGACGCGCTGAAGGTGGCGGAGCAACTGCGGGCCGACTGGAGCGACACACTCGCAACCTTCTTGAACGGGTGATTGATGAGTCGGCAGGCACACAACATCTGGGTACTACTCTCCCCTCCGTTCGCGGAGCGGAGCGTCGCTCGCCGTGTCTTTCGGGAGCACGCCCGGCGGCTCGCGCTGCTGATCGAGAAAGACGACGACGACGCAGCGATGGACGCAGCGATGGACGCTGCGATGGACGCTGCGATGGACGCTGCGCGTGGCTACGTGCCGAGGGAGGAGCGGTCCACGAAGCTGATGGCAGCGCTGTCAGTGCTGACCGACCTCGCGCGCCAGCGGTGGCTCGTGCGCGTGACTGCCACGGGCGACGTGGAGGTCCAGCGCCCTGCGGGCGAACGACTCGCCCCTCACCGAGAGAAGGCAAGAATTCGCAGTCAGGAGCTTGTGAAACGGAACGAGCAACTCCGTGAGCCAGCGACGCGCAAGTTCATCGAGACCGTCGTGCGCCGGAGGGGCCGCCAGATGTCTGTCTATAGTCTGCTCCGGGACGGCCGTGGGCTTGCCGCGGCACTGCGGGACATTCGCACCTTGGCGCCTGAAGACCGCCCTGCCGCGCTCTGGGCAGTGATCGATCCGTACCTGCAGTTCGTCGAGGGGGATGAGCGGTGCGAGCACACGTGGCTGCGACTGCAAGACATCTGGCGCTACTTTCGACACACGTGGACAAACCAGTACGTGAGCACACCGGGGCGCACGATGTCCTTCCTCGTACGAGATCGGTCGCAACCGAACCACCCGGTCATCGGAATCGGAGCGCTCGGGAGCCCTATCGTACAGATCAAGGAGCGGGACGCTTGGCTTGGCTGGCACTCCGAAACCTTCCTGGAGTTCGTAGCGGACACACCATCCGCCGAGTTGGGGGGGTGGCTAAACAAGACGATTGACACCGCTATCGGCGAACTCTATGTCGCAGATCTTTACGAAGAGGAGTTGCTAGCCGCGCGAGACCTGCAAACACCGACCGAAGAGGTGATCGCCCGCCTCATCGCCTATGGCGAGGACCAGCGAGAGAAGCACCACCGTTTCGTTAGATCACCTGAGATGAAGCGGGATCTGAGGCGCGAACGTAGCGGTGACAGCGCAGAGCACTGGAGGGCCCGCGCAGAGTCGCACCTTTACAAGAGCAAACGCGCGCTCACCCTCGCCGACATGCTGCGCTCGAGGATGGTGATGCAGCGGCACCTCGCCGAGCCGCCCACGGCCGAGGCGGTCCGTCGGCTCCTCGCCAGCCCTGACGGCGTCCGCATGGTCAAGAAGGTGCTGCGCAAGGCGAAGGCCGACCGCGTCGGCATCGCTATGGCGGACATCACTGTGTGCGGCGCCGTTGCGCCCTACAGCCCGCTCCTCGGTGGCAAACTGGTTTCGATGCTCGCGGCGAGCCCCGAGGTCGTCGACGCCTACCAGCGCAAGTACCTGGAACAAGAGAGCGAAATCGCGTCCGCCATGGCTGGCCGCCCACTCGTTCGCCCCTCTCAACTCGTCTTCCTCGGCACCACCTCGCTCTATGGGGTCGGGTCAAGCCAGTACAACAGGCTCCGCTTGCCGGCGGAGCGGCTTGGGGGGCGCCCAGCCGATCGCCTCGAGTACATAGAGATCGGGCGGTCAGAGGCCTACGGCACGTCGCACTTCAGCGCGAGCACGGTCGACGCCCTCGTGAAGCTGGTCCAACAATCGAGAAACGGGCAGCGCGTCAACAGCATCTTCGGGGAGGGCGTAAGCCCGAAGCTCCGGAAACTCCGTGACGGGCTCGCTCTGCTAAGCTTTCCGACCGACGCGCTGCTTCAGCATGGTCGGGCGCGGGTCGTCTACGGGGTCCCGCTTGCGCGCAACCTCCGCGAGTACCTGCTCGGAATGGATGATGCGCCCGACTACCTCTTCTCGCTGGCCGACCCGAGCGCGAGCACCCAGGCCATCTCAGCGTGGTGGATGGAGCGCTGGCTGGCACGCCGCATCGACTCAGACGACGTCCTCGACGAGGTTGCGCGACACACTGCAGTGCGAGACGGCCGGTATCTCTTGCACGGCGCGTGCGTGCGGCCCCCCGCACTTGAGGAGGTCCAGCCTATGCTCTTCGATGACTTGCTCTGCTAAATGAGGGGGCATGGTGGCTATCGTTGGCTTGAAACCTACTCGTCGTCAGTACGCGGCCACCCGCGCCGTCACCGCGTGGTACATGCGCCTGTACTACGGCAACGCAGGAGACGTCGGCGTTGCGGCGATGTTCTGCCGACCCGATCGGGTCGGGCATTTCGTGGTTGATCCAAAAGCGCTTGCGACAGGTGCCCCCGACGCGTTGTTCCGGCTCCTGGTCACCATGTCCATGTTCCAGCGGCGCTCTGACCTTCAGATCATGCGGGTGCTCCAGGGGATCGCGCAGGCAGACGCCCTCGAACTGACTGACACTGCGCAGCTGCTCAAACTGGCAGATGACGGCTGTGACCTCGCTCGCTCGCTCGACAGGCTGCTGGAGCAATGCGACCTCGGGAAGTGCCCGGAGACCAAGCGAGGCATCTGCAGTCAGCGCCCCGATACAGAGTGTCATCTCAAGCGCCACACCGAGTTGCTCAAGCGTTATGGGCATTTCGGAAAGATGCCTACATCGGCGGCTTTGATGCTCCGCGCGCAAGGCGTCAAGGACCTCCCCACGCTCCACGCGCGCGTCTGGGGCGAGACCGCGGACCCGCTCGCTCGCGCGCGCGCGCTCGAAGTTGCGCTCTCGCGCGCGTGGCGGATCAGTGAGAAGATCGCAGCGATGTACCTCTCGGCCATTACGAACCGCGACCTATCGGGGGAGTTGGCAACGTGGGCCGAGGGGGTGGACACCAACCACTTCGTCGTGGTCGACAGCAACGTCGACCTCTTCCTCAAGAAGATCGATTACTTCGGTCCGATGACCTATCGGGCGAGGAGAGCGTTCATACAAACGCTCGCCGCACGGATCCACCTCGACGAGTTGCACCCCAACGTGCGACGCTACAACCCGCGCCTCGTCCAGCAGGCGCTCTACATGTTCATGAGCGAGAGCAACCGCCGCGCTGACCCAACGGATTGCTGCCACGACGCGCCCGCCTCGTGTGGCCGATGCCCGAGGGTGCTCGCGTCGCGCTGTAGCTTCAACGCCGCACGCGACCAGGCGGCAGATGCCACCGCGGAGGCTGCGACATGATGGACCTGCAGCGACACCTCCGCGAGCGCTTCGGTCAGCTCCGTGACTCCCGGCGGGGCGCCGTGTTCTTTGTAGAGCACGGGCTGGGCGGTGCTGAACTGGACGACCTGCGCGCCGATGTCCGCGCGAGCCTGCGCATCCACCCGCTGGAGAGCGGCTGGTGGGACCAGCACGATCTCCCGCTGCTCGTGGCAGCGACCGAGGTGGGGTACCGGTACCAGGGCTCGGGGACCGACTTCTGGCCGAGGCTCGAGGAGGAACTGGGCTTCGGCCTCCCAGCCGAGAGCCGGCAACGCATCAAGGACCTTTTCGTCCGGGCTGTGGATCTGCACAGGGGGGCGCGCCCCGCGAACACGGCGTGGGCCCAGGCGTTCCACCTCATCGCGTGGCCGATCACCCACGCCCTGCTGCCGATGGAGTTCCATCGCCCGCTCGCGGTGACGCTCGCCAACCTCCGCGCGAGCATCGCGCAAGCGGATGACGACGCGCTCTACCGGGCCGTCAGGGTCGCGGCGCCGTTCCCGACCGCGCGCTTCGCCACCCTGCTTGAGGACGTCGGCGTGGTGGTGTCGCTCGCACGCTGCCTGCTCGGGCAACGCACCGAAGACCTCAGCGCTGAGATCGTCGACCGGCTGTCGTTCGACCTCGAGTCCGACGCCCTAGCTCGTCGAGGGGTCGCGGTCGCGCGGAGCATCCAGCGCGCCTCGGCGTCGCACGGAGGCACGCTCCACGTCCCTTCTGCCCCCGAGACACGGGGCTCACTCCACCTGCGCCGTGCCAACGGCGGTGTCTCGCTCGAGGCGCACTTCCCGCTGCTCGAGCCTGACACGGCGAACCGACTCCGCGGCGCGCTGCGGCGGCGGCGCTTCTCGCCGCGGCTCTGGGGCCTGACCGCGCGTGTGCCCAGCGACCAGCTGCTCTCCGGGCTCCCCTTCGCCCTGAAGCTCACCGATGTCCCCCCGCCGGAGGCCCACGTCTTTCCCGACCTCGACCTCGAAGGACTCGATCCACAGGACCTCGCGGTCCTGCACCGGTTCGAACTCCGCCTGGAACTGCCGCTCCTGTTCGCTGTCGGTGCGGATGGAGAGGTCGCTCGTCAGGTCCGCGGCAACGACGTCACCGGACACCGCATGTACTGGCTGATCGAGCGGAAGGATGAAGAGCGGCGCGGCGCGAAGGTCGTCGGCGAGTTGGGGCCTCTCAGGTGCCTTGAGCTTGATCCCAAGAGCGATGGCGGCGCGCGCGCCCTCGCTGATCTCGGCTATCGGGTGCGGTTTGGTGTCTCCGTACGGTTCGCGGGCACCGCTCCGATCAGCAGGGAAGATGCCATCCCTGCCTTCGTCGCTGGCGAGGAGCGGGTGCTCGTCCCCCAGCGGCTCAGCGACGGGGAGTCGCTCTCCGCTAGCCTCGACGGACAGGACGCCGCCGCGAGCGCGGCGGAGGTGGTTCGCGTTGTCGTCGGCGAGGGAGACCAGCGGCTGCAGGTCTTCAACGAGACCGACCGCCGCGAGTACACGTTCCGAGGGGTCAAGTCCGCGCAGCCACCAGCGCCGGCGGTGCAGGTCGCGCTCCGCTCTGAGGAGCGGACGCTCCAAGCCCTCCTCGCGGGTCGCCTGAGCTTCGTGGTCGACGCTTTCGCACCAGTCAGAGGCCTGCAACTGACGGTGGATCTCGAGGCGGCCGGTCGGCGGTTCAGCGCCACGGGCCCGCTCGACCCGCTTCCCCAGGCGATTTCATCAGAACACCCGATCCTCCGGCGGCTCCTCGCCGATGATGTCAGGGACCTCGTTTCCGGCTCAGAGTCGGTAACGCTGCGCACGCAAGTCGGGCACCTCGCGTCAGCGTCATGGCAACTGGATAGGACAGTTAGGCCGTGCTGGTGGGACGTCCGCGCTACCCCCGCGCTGCTCTGCGAGGCGGGGCCCCTCGGCTTCGGTGTCATAGGAGCAGACGAGCCAGCTAGCGGGCCAACAGCCCGATCCCCCGGCAACGACGCCTACCTGCTGGCGCCCACTGGTCTAGACCCGATTGAGTTCGGCGCTTCAGCCCCTTTTGCGACTATCTGCCTTGCTCCTGCCCGAACGCAGCTTGAGCTGCCTTCTGTTCGCGAGCCTCGGCTCACGCGGCGCCGACGGGGCGTGGGTTCGAGCGTCGGCCTCGATGACCTGGTGGAGGCCTATCTGCGCTGGTCGCTCGCCGAAACGCGGAGCGCCATCGGCGACCTGCGCCGCGGTCAGGTGACCACGCTCCTCGATGCTTGGGTGGCCAAGGTATGCTGCGGGTCAGAGTGGGCGGAGGCGGAGGCGGCGCTCCCGCACGAGCCCTCGTGGGTGCTCCTCGAACAGGCTTGCCGCGAGATGGGGCTGGGTAGGGACTCCTACATTGAACTCACCTCTGCGCAAGAAGCCGAGGTCAGGAGGCTCGCGATCGACGAGATTCGGCGGTCTATGCCCGGGCTCTGGACGCGGGTCGGCCCGCCCTCAGATCTTGGCTCTGAAGACTACGAGGCGTTCGACCGCGCGTTCGCGACTGCGTATGGGCTGCTGGCGACGAGGTGCCGAGCGCGCGGCGAGGAGGACCTCGCAGACGAGCTCGACGAGGCAGATCCCGGCGACGATCCAGAGCTCTGGGATCAGGCGCTAGGGCAGGCCCTCCACGCGATCGAGATGCCCAGCCTGGCCGCCATGCTGCTGCCTTCGGACAACGCGCCGCGCCTGATGGGGCTCGACGTGGGCGGCCTGACGGTGGACGAGATCGTCGACGAGTTGCTGGCGTGGTCCAAGGCGTCGCGCCGCTCGTTCGCCGGACCACCGCCATCGCGAGAGACGCTGAAGGCCATCTATGCCCTCTGGGTGGAACCTGAGGTCGCGCTCTCGGCCGACTGGCGGGGCGCGCTCGACACGCTGCTCGCCGAGCGCTCCATCGCGAGGGCGGCGCGCTACTTGGCGGTCAAGGCCAGAGACGCACGGCGAGGTGCTGTATGAGCCGCAACCCCTACGTCGACCTCTGCGTTCACCTGCAGGCGCTCCGCCGCCGCGCGGAGGAGGTCAGGTCGCCCCTCACCGCCGCCCTTGGGGTCGCCGGGTCGATCTACACGCACCAGGTGGCCAACGTCCTCCGCGTGCTCACCGACGTGCGCGTCCGGCATCTCCTTGCGGACGAGGTGGGCCTGGGGAAGACCGTCCAGGCGCTGATGATCCTCAACGCGCTGCGTCGCCAGCGGCCGGACCTCCGCGCGCTCATCGTCGTCCCAGACCGACTGGTCCATCAGTGGCGCGACGAGCTTCTGACCCGCGCGCACACCGCGCCGTTCGAGACGCGCACCCCCATCGAAGGGCAGTACGTGCGGCTCGCCTGGGAGGAGCTGCTTCGCAAGAAGGGTCCCGACGGAGAGCCGCTGCTCGCGCTCGGAGACATCGATCCTACCCAGTATCAGGTCCTCATCGTTGACGAGTTGCACAGGCTCCGCGCAGACCTCCAAGATCGGATCGTCCGCGTCGCCGGGGAGTTCGAGCACGTCCTGATCCTGACGGCGACGCCTTCGTTCCAGCGGCCAGAGCGCCACGCACAGCTCTTCGCGCTGCTGGAGCCGGAGCGCACCGCCCGCGCGCGCTGGGAGGTGACGCAGTCGGACGAGGGGAGCGCGCAAGGGCTGGCGCCGACCGACGACCTGTCGCGCTGGCCGGAGTGGGCCGCGCGCGATCTCGTGGCCACGCTGCTGAAGTGGGACCGAGACGCCGTCGATGCCGCGAGCGCCAAGGACCTCGAGGCGACCGCCATGGCGCGGTGCGCCTACCGCCGCGTCATCCGTACTCGACGCGTCGACTACAGCGGCGTCCTCCCCCGGCGGCGGCACCACCCCATCGTGGTGGAGCCGCTCGGCGCCGAGGCCGATCGGCAGTCGCTGATGTGGCGGTACTTCACGCACCTCGACGACCTCAGCGCCCGCTTCGACCCGATCCTGCTGGCCAAGCGCGTGATCCTCAGCCCCCCGTCGCTCGAGCAGCGCGTCGACTTCTTCCGGCGAAAGGGGCACGAGCGCGCGGGGCTCCTCGAGCAGGTCAAGCCGCTCGTACACAGGAGCAACGGCGACTCCCGTCTCGACGCGCTCGTCGACCTCCTCGCCACCATCTGGGCGCGCTCTCCTAGTGAGCGCGTGCTCGTCGCCGCCCAGGACAACCTCACGGTCGACTACCTGTTCGAGCTGGTCCAGGCGCGGCTGCCTGAGGTCGGGCACCTCGGCGCTCGCGTCCCGCTGGTCGCCGCGCGAGTCCGCCAGGGCATGGCCACCGACGCCGTCGACGACCTCGGTGGGTTCGGCAACGAAACCAGCGAAAACGTCGAAGCGTTCACGCGAGGCGACGCCCAGGTGTTGTTCGCGCCAGAGGCAGCGCAAGTAGGGCTCAATCTCCAGTGCGCCCGAGTGCTTGTCCTATACAGCGTGCCCTGGCGCCCTGAAGAGGTCGAGCAGTGGATCGGGCGGCTCGACCGTATCGGCAATACGGCGGCGTTCTCTGAGGAAGGTGAGGCGCAGACGATTGACGTCTACACGATCGCGCAGCGCGGCCTCGTGGACGAGAAGGTCGTGACCGTGCTCCAGCGGTTTCAGGTGTTCGAGCGCAGCATGAACCTCGACGGCGATCACCTCGACGAGGTCACGCAACTCATTGAGGACGCCGCGCTCCGGCCTGACGTCGTCAACTGGCGAGACCTAGAAGATCGGACAGAGGTGATGGCGGCCGAGGATGCCGTCCAAGAGCTACAGTCAGCGCTGTGGCCACATCTCCCGTGGGACGTCCGCTGGGCGACAGGTCAGCGGGCGCTGCTCGATTCCACGCCCCCAGTCGACCCGATCCTGTGCGATCTACAGGAGCACTCCTTGGCAGGACCGAAGGCCTGGGATCGGTGCGTCGAGCCCATCTTCAAGCTGCTCGCGAAAGCAGGTGACTACCACCTCCGGTCGAACACCGACGCCGAGACCGGTGCCCACTTCCGAACGCTATGGTATCAGTTTGGTGAGCGCGCGATGTACGGGCACAGGCCAGTATTGGCTAAGGTTGTGTTCGGCTTCGGAGAGGACCCTGCGCATGACCGGAGCCCTAAGCACTCACACGCCTTCATAACGCGTCGAGGCGACATAGGGAGCCCACCGAGGCGCGAAGTGATGATGGCTTTAGAGCACGAATACATCCGGCGACCGCTCCGATTTGCTAACTTTGGCGACGCCCTTCATGACGAACTCATTGACATCTGGGCGCAGTCACCCTGCGATTCCAGAGCATTGAGCGTACTGTACTTCGTCGACCACGCTTTGTGGTGTCACACCGAGCCGGGGTGGTTCGTACTGCGGATGACGCTGTTGGACCCAGCCGATGCACTTGCGCCTGTAGAGGTGTTGGGAAAGGCTCTCCAAGCGGTTGCAAGAGTTGCTGCGTGCTCTCCCAAAGAGATGCTCATTGAGTTAATCGCTCCGTTCACAAACGCAGCAACCTGCGCAATCGAGGCCGACACGCGGTGGCTGCGAGCGTTGCTCCCACCACGCCCCGAGACGACCGTTCTCCGGCGCACTGAATTGGGATGGCAAGCGGTTTCCGAGTCAGTCATCTCGGCCTTGGTTAACCCCATGGCGCACAGCCGCGAGGGGCTGCCCCAAGCGTCGGTCGTCACCAATCGCAACGAACTGTCCGTGGTGGAGCAAGAACTCGCGAAGCTTACGCCAAGCGCGGCGTCAGGTCGAGAAGTCTGGAGCGCATCCCTTCCAGCGCTGCGTGATGCGCTGCATGCACGTTTGCGAGTAGTCGCAGAGGAGGCGCACGACGCAGTTCACCTCGCTAAGAATGCTCTGGAGCGGGCTGAAGCAGCTCTCGCCAACGCAGATGAGCGCGGCAACCGAGCCCAGATCACGCGCGCGGCGAATCTCAGAAGTATTGCCGACAGTATTGTGCGCATGACTGAGGTCTATTGGCAAGAGAGGAAAGCGTGGCTCAAGGATGTCGAAGGAGTGCTCTGTGCTCTGCGCCCACGCGAGCTGCTCTGCTCCATCATCCACGCTAGGAAAGCGGCTCCTTGAGGGGTGGTGCGACGTTATCTGAGCAACGACCAGACATCGGGCGCGCCCTCGGCCACCTTCCAGCGCCAGGGTCCTACGGGCACCCCGATTAGGTCCATCGCTGCTCGGAGTTGCGCAGGTAGCGGCCATGTCACCCCCTCCTCTCCGGCTATCCGTTGGACTACCTCCTCGACGCCGAGCACCTTCGACCTTGCGAACAGGGCCCACCGCCACTCATCGTCATCGAATAGGTCAAGCGCCCTCAGTTCGTCGCCGTCAACGGAGACAAGCGTGGGCAGCCAGCGGTTGTCTCCATGCCCTCGCCGATAGGCGCACCACACCCCATCCGGAGCTCGCTCTGCCCAGCGGCCCTCGACACTCGAGGCCGTGTGGCGGCCAAAGAAGCTCCCCGGGAGGCCCACAACTACGCGAAGTTCTGCGTCAGGACCGAGCAGGAGCCCCTCCTCGGCAACCGCTGCGACGAGCCGCTCCCAGTACCTTGCGAGGCTACACTGGTCACCACGCACCGCGTTGCCCTCTCGACGCAGGATGTGCCCCAGGTACCCAACGGGATGAAGCCAATCCTCAAGGGTAACCTGCCGCGCACCTGCAGCATCAAGGCAAGCCGCACACTCCTCGGTCTCGATAACGAACCGGACCACCACGTCGTCAGGGGAGAGTCCCGAGACCTCCACGAGCCCCGAGCCCGCGGGGAGCGTGAGCGGACCGATCAGCGCCGCCCGTCCACCCCCTATGGCAATCCAGCGAGGCTCAGTCGGGGCGATGAAGATCTCGTGACCGATCGTCACCTCCGCCATCTCACCGAGCGCCAAGAGCCGCTCGAGCACGGCCGGAACCAACTCGGTGGGGATGTCACCTGATCTGAGCTCTTCACGCGCATGTCTGAACAGAGCCCGACGGGGGCAAAGCCCCCACCGGCCGGACGCATCTCGAAGGAGCTGTGCGATCGCGCGCGCGCTGGGGTTCCCATCCGCGTCAACGAAGCCGCGGTCGCGGGCCAGCTCTGCCCGGGTGAGCGTCTCCATGGTCATCCCTCCCCCTCCGAAGCGGCCTGGGCCGCGGCGATCACCGCCCGGCACTCCTCGCCGTGGACGATCGCAATCAGCAGCACCTTGGCGCGAGTACATGACACGTAGAGGTCCTCGCGCCTGAAGAAGCGGCTGAAGCCGCCGAGGTCGTAGAGGACCACGACCTCGGCCTCGAGCCCTTTGAAAGAGCGCGCCGTCGTGACGAGGACTCCTCCGCCCCGGCGCCACTCCTCCGCTGAGGTGACCAGCGGGATGCCGTCGACCTCCGCCATGTCAGCGAGGCTGCCCTTGTCCTTCGCAGCTGGCCCGATGACAGCGATCTGGTTGGGGCCGACATCCTCACGACCAAGCAGGGAGCGGAGTTCCTGCAGCACGAGCCCCTTCTGGTGTCGATCGGACGCCGCACGGAGGACGCGGAGCGCGCCGCCGACGGGCGCGCGCGGGAAGATGTGCGGGGTGAGCGCGAGCACAGACGCGCTCGCGGCCGCGATCCTTCGAGTGTTCCGGCAGTTGATGGTGAGCTTAAAGCGCGCACCAAACTCGACGT
>Ga0334884_1005868_pt1 | contig 11435 bp, 10 predicted proteins | sample GraSluR1_MG_7_FD_207215 | JGI IMG/M metagenome (GOLD analysis project Ga0334884, IMG submission 207215) | Sludge microbial communities from methane-producing bioreactor in Wageningen University, Netherlands - Granular Sludge_12_05 R1 | ecosystem: Engineered > Bioreactor > Anaerobic >...
ATCCATGGATTCGGTCACATTTTGCCCCAGGAGTCCTTCCTGCTGCAGATAGCGGAAAAAGACCTTGATCGCCACCAGGCGCCGGGAGATGGAGTTGGTGCTCAATCCGCGGTCCTTCATGGCCATGAGGTAATTCATGATATGTTCGCGGCGGACCGAGTTCAGTGATGTGATGGACTTGGATTGCAGGTAGGCGATGAACGACGAAATGTCGTTTTCGTATGCAGCGCGAGTATTCTCGCTCAAACCGCGCTCCAGAGCGATATAGTCCAGAAACTGATCCAGCAGTGCCTGCATAATTTCTGCAGGGTCAAGAATCGTCGGGTGCCCGGCCCGTCAACAAGGTGAAAGCCTCGAAATACTTTTCCCTTGTTTTCTGCACGATGTCGTCCGGCAGAGGGGGTGCAGGCGGCGTCTTGTCCCAATCCAGTGTCTCCAGGTAGTCGCGAACGAATTGCTTGTCGAAGGAAAGAGGAGATTCTCCGGGCTTGTAGGTCGCCGCCGGCCAGAAGCGGGAGCTGTCCGGTGTCAACACCTCGTCAATAAGAACGATCTGATTGTCGAGCATGCCGAACTCGAACTTTGTATCCGCCATGATAATACCGCGTTGCAGTGCGTAGTCGGCAGCAAACTTGTAGAGCTGCATGGAGATGGATTTCAGCTTGTCCGCCACATCCGCGCCGGCGATCTCAACCACCCGGTCGAACGGAATATTTTCGTCGTGTCCTGCTTCGGCCTTGTAAGCGGGAGTGAATATCGGTTCCTCCAGCCTGTCCGCCATCCGGTATCCCTTTCTCAGCGGGATGCCGCACACGCTTCCGTCCCGCTTGTATTCCTTCCAGCCGGAGCCGATCAGGTAGCCGCGTACGACACATTCCACGGGGATCAGCTTTGCCTTGCGGACGAGCATGGAGCGGCCTTTCAGAACGGATGCGTGCGCCTGGAATGACGTCGGATAGCGCGAGATGTCCGTGCTGATCATGTGGTTTGGAACAATTTGTCGCGTGCGCTCGAACCACCAGGCCGAGAGTTGATTCAGCACATGGCCTTTCCCGGGTATGCCTGTCGGCAGAATGCAGTCGAATGCCGAAATGCGATCACTGGCGACAAAAAGGAGGGCGTCGCCCACGTCGAATACTTCGCGGACTTTTCCGCTTTTGAACTTCGTTACGCCGGGTAGGTCCAGCTTGGTTATGGCCTGCTTCATTCCCTTACTTCCCTTTGTTTTATCCATTCAACGAGCAATCGAGTTCCAAACAGAGTGGCGCCGGATGCCGCATAGGCTTTCTCTTTCTCAAGGTGGGCTGTGCCCGCGATATCAAGGTGAGCCCAGGGGACGTTCGGCGGGATGAATCGCTTGAGGAAGACTCCACCGATAATGCTGCCCGCGCTGCCGTCCCCGATGTTCTTCATGTCGGCAAAATCGCTCCGAATGCAATCGTCAAAGTCCGGGAGCAGGGGCAGGGGCCATACGCGGTCTCCCGTGGCTTCTCCCGCGATTTTCAATTCCTCGATCAGTGTGGCGTTGTTGCCCATGATGCCGGCCAGCACGTGCCCAAGCGCTATAATGCAGGCGCCGGTAAGCGTGGCCAGATCCACGATCGCGGCCGGTTTGTATTCCGCGGCTATAGCCAGAGCGTCCGCAAGGACCAGCCGCCCTTCTGCGTCGGTGTTCAGTATCTCGATGGTTTTTCCAGAATAAGAGCGGACAATGTCTCCGGGGCGTGTCGCGCCGCCGCCCGGCATGTTTTCCGCGGCGGCGAGAATGCCGATGACGGGATTGTTCGGCCGGAGTCTTGCCACGGCGATCATTGCGGCAAGCACAGCCATTCCTCCGCACTTGTCGTATTTCATCCACTCCATGCCCTTCGCTGTTTTCAGCGACAGGCCGCCGGTGTCGAATGTGATTGTTTTGCCGACCAGGATCACTGGGGCAAGGCGGGGGTTCCGCCCCCGGTATTTCAGCGTGATCAGCCGGGCGTCGTGATCGCTGCCCTGCGCTACGGCCAGGAGAGCCCTGCATCCTTTCTTCTTCAATTCGCGCGGACCCAACACGGAGCATGAAAGGCCGAATTTCTTTGCCCAGGCGGATGCGTGTTGTGCAATAACACGAGGCGGCGCTTCATTGGCAGGCAGGTTGGCCAGGTCGCGAACCATTGTGACCGTTTCGGAGAGGACGGAAGCTTCCCGCGCAGCCGACAACAATTTCTTTTTTGAATTGCGGGCATCCGCCACAATCAGGCTGATCGCGGGAGGACGTCCGTTTTCGGTGGAAAGAAATTTGCCGAACCGGTAATGCCCCGTTGAAAGCCCTCCAACGATCCATTCCAGAATATTCCCAGGTGTTACGGAGGGATCGGCGGTATCCACGTCGGCTGAAATGGCGACGGACCCGATCTTCAATTTCCGCATAGCCCGGGCGGCTGCGCCAGCGGTTTTTATCATGACATCTGCTGCACACGCCTCTTTTTCGCCCAAGCCTCCGAGCATGATGAAACGGGAGGGGAGTGCTTCCCGTGAAGGGAAGAAAGTAATTTCACCCGCGCGTGATTTGAAGCCGGTGTCGGCGATCCAATTCCGGATCATCTTCTCGAGCTTCTGCATCGCGGAATCACTGGCCTTGGGAAGCAGCGGCTGGTTTTTGCGACAAAAGATCAGCCATGCATCGGCCTTTGTCTTCAAAAGTGGGGCGGTCTCAATCCGTATTTTCATGGCATTACAGGGTCAGCGACAGTCGGGAGGCAACGATTGTTTCGCTTCGGCCTTTCCTTCCGCGTCATTGGCGTCGAATCCAGCCTCCGCAATCGTGTACTCGATGTTCTTGATAGCCAGTTTTGTGCTGTTGTATTCGACGGTCATGGTTCGGTTTTCCAGGTCCGGCTGCACCGAGATGATGCCGTCCACTTTACCCAGGGCGTTTTGTATGATTTTGCTGCATTCCGTCGTTTTCATGCCCGGCACACGAACGACCAGTTTGCGTATGTCTTGTCGAAAGCAGGCGCCCAAAAAAAGTGTGGCGACTACCAGTGTGACCCTGAAGATTATTCGTACTTTCATTTGCGGTATTCCTTGAGGCGCGAACCCCGTTTACCCGCGCAGCTTACTCCAAACATGATGTTTACGTCAACCGAAGGAGGGGGGCAAAAAAAGATTTGAACGGTTGAAAAGAATGGTTGTCGAAGTATATTGATTGTGGAAGGGCGGATGTGCGTTTCCCATGGGGTTCCTCACCCCGACCTCCTTGGCGTGCAACGCCCTTCCACTCTTTTCCTTCCCAGATTCAAGATCCCCGGGCGAAAGGACTGTTGCTGGAGGGGCTTTGCTGCTGAATCAGGTGAATCGCGGTTCTGGCCTTTTCAGCCTGATCCGGCCAGCGGTCTCCAAAAAGCTCGAGGTACTGGTTGTAGAAGGCAAGCGCTTCGTTATGCCGGCCCTGCCTGAACAAGGCCAATCCCAAGTTCAAGAAAGCCGCAGGCGGAGGCACCGGTTGCTTCAGTGCCGCGCGGTACAGGAATTCAGCGCGCTGGAGGTCTCCCCGCCTGAAATAGGCGTTGCCCATCTGGACTTCGAGCTTGAAGAAACCGCCACCCTTGCGCGTAAGGTCTTCATACAGGGCGATCGCCTTGTCGTAATGGCCCTCCCGGTAATACTGCATGGCCATTCCGAGAGACGCTTCCAGAGAGGACAGGGGAGGCGAGCTTTTGGCCATGTAGGAGACAACGGTGATCAATGCGGCAGCGACTGGCACTGCAACGGCAGTAGTAATGACTGTTTTTGCGTGTCGGGCAAACCAGGAAGAAAATCCTTGAGTAACTTCCTCTTCTTCCTCTTCATTGGAAAGCGGGCCGGAAAGCACGATCGTGAGCATGGCGGCTGCGGCATCTGCCAGCGCGTATGCGGACGGAGTATCTTCGGCCCTCGCAGCGGAGAAATCATCGAATATCCGCTTGCGTCCGGCATAGTCCGACGAAAGCGTCTTCCAGATGACCGACCTGTATTTACGCTCCAGGGATGTGGCTTTGGAACGCGCTAAGCATTCCAGGACAAGGATCTGGTCTTCTGCGCGCACGGGCGGAGCGTGCGGGTCACCCTCCCAACGCATCCACAATCCGGTTCCGCGAGACGTGGCGAGCGCATCCGAGCGATCCAGCAGCTTGAGCACCGCTTTCCTCTCATCGTTTCCGATGCCGCTCCAGAGCAGGGCCGGGGCCGTTCCGAGGGTAATTCTCTCGACATGGGCGCTGTTTTCGAAAGTGTCGAAAAAAGCACCGGCCGAGGGATTCCAATAACGGTGTTCCAGGTTTCGGGCGAGAGTGCCCGCGGCCGCGCGGAACTCGCCGGCGCTTGAGAGCGAGACTTCGCGAGCCATTGCATCGTAGGCTTCAATTTCGCACAGCAACATGGCAGCCAGATCGGCGGAGGTGATCTGCGGATCAAATGTTTGACCTATCCACGCTTCGTGGGCATTGCGCCATCGCGGGAGGCCGGCTCCGGTCGGATCGAAGCGATGCATGGCCCACGCGATATAGTTTCTCAAGTGCGGCAATGCATAACGAATGAACGTGGTGTGGCCTTGCAGGCAGCGTACAGCCTGCGCGACCAACGGATGTGGCGCGCGGGCAAAATCGGCGGACCCGTCCGCCCTCAGCGTGACGGGGAGCGCACCGTCCGGTCGTTGAAAAGAGAATAGCGTTCGCAGCGTGTTCTCGGCCATGTGCGGGTCAATGCGGCTCCATGCCGCAATCAGGTGAAAGAGAAGATTTACATTCAGCGATGCGTCGTCCGTATTGCTTGTGGAGCACCACGGAAGGGGAAAGGCCCCCTCGGCCGGCTGGATGCGCGCCAGGAGGCTTTCCGTCGCATAGACTACCAGCTCTTGCAAATCAGGCGGAATTTCGGTGAGTTTTTCCGCGATATCCTGCCGCAGGATGTCGCCGCGCGCGAGGATTTGCTCGACGTCAAGATCAAGACAGCGGCGCGCATGTTCCATGGCCTGAGTATGATCCCATGAACCCACGGCCAGGCAGAACCTGGTGATGCCCTTGTCGCATTCAGGCAGGAGAACCACCCGTGTTTCATCCAAGTCCATCCATTCCATGTCACCGGCGTGGTGTATTTCGTATTCGGCGGAAAAAAGCGAAGGCTTTAGCGGGGCGTTTGTGCATCCAATCAGGATGCCCGGCTCGACAAGGGCCGCGAAAGCGGTGCAATCCGTGCTGCCCCATGTGAAATGGATACGAAATCCATCCGCCCGCAACTGAACTTGAGACACCGATGCTCGGGCTGTGATTCCAAGGTGAAAGCTCCATCGCACCGGTGCGCCGAGCGGCGCCAGGTCACCCGGTGTTCCGAGTGTGCGCAAAATGCAATTGGCGTGGCGCGTTGCCTCGTCCCGAGGATTTGCCGCGCTGAAACACCAGCCGGCTGTCCACGGCAAAGCCCCCCATGTTGCATGCTCATCCCGATTCATGCCGACTGTATTCTCAATGGAAAGGGCCGGGCTGACAAGCCTACAAATATCCAAGTGGCAGGTTGAGTCAGGTTCTCAATTTCTTGTGTCCTTTTATATCGCCATTCGGGAGCATCTGTTGTAAAAGGGCGGTCTAGCGTGAAAAACATCTGGAGGCTTCCATGAAACGATGGGCCATGACCATGGGGATGGTGCTGGCGTGCGCGGGTATTTGCTACGGGCAGTCCGGCACCAAGGTTCGTGTTACAGGTCGCAGGGTGAACTTGCGGGCCCGCGCGGAAATGAACGCGGAGGTGGTGGCGCAATCGAGCGACGGAGACTTATTGACCGCCCGGTCTTTCCAGGGCGAATGGGTCGAAGTTGTGCCGCCCGAATCGGTTGATTTGTGGATACACAGAGACTTCGTTGCCGACAACCAGGTAAGCGCAAACAAGCTGCATGTTCGCGGCGGACCGGGAATCAACTATTCGGCCGTCGGCGAGCTAAACCGCAATGATATCGTGGTGCCGCGCGGTGACTTCGGCGAATGGTTGAAGATCGCGCCGCCCCCGGGTTGTTCTCTCTGGGTCAGCCGTGAGTATGTGGAGGTCTTGCAGCCGGATAAGCAGCGCCCTGCGCCGGTCCAGCCTGTTGTGCAGGCGCGAACAACCGAGCCAGTCGCGCCGGTCGTCCCGGCTCCGGCTCCCCGGCCTCAGGCCGAACCCGTGCGCGTCGCTGCGCCGGTACCGGTTACTGCGTCAACCCCTGAAGAGCCCGCGGTGCCTCCCGATCTCAAGCTCATTCCGCTTGATGGACAGGGGAAAGTAGTCCAGCGCGAGGGAGTGCTGCGCCTGGCGGGATTCGTGATCGGCCGTCCCAGCCGGTATCGCCTGGTTCGCCAGGAAGGGAATCGCATTGAGACCCTTTGCTATGTGCGCGGAAACAATGCGCAACTGTCTTCCTTCGTGGGACGCCACTTGATGATTCGCGGCCGTGAATACTGGGTCCGTGGCGTGCGCGATCCCGTGGTTGTTCCGGATCAAATTATTCCTCGCGCGGCGAACTGATTTCCATGGAGGCAGGATTCCGTACGGAGTTCGGATTGACGCTATGCATCGTTGGCATTTTCAGAGGCTGTTTCGTTGGCTGATCCCGTCGCTGGTGTTCTGTGTCGCTCTGTCTGCAGTGGTCGTGGAGCAGAAGGCGTCTGGTGGCGGACTGGACTTCCCGTCCGACGATGCCTATCGAAATATGGCTGTCGCGCAAACGCTGATTTCATCGCGCGCGTACGCGTTGCAGGCCGATTCCGCCATCCCTGCCGTACGCGATGTGCTCTGGCGTTTCCTCCTTGCCGTGGTAGGAGTCCTCACGGGCAGTTATCTTACAGCGGCGTATCTGCTTGGAGCTTTGTTGGGGCTTTTGACCGTCCTGATATGCCTGCGTCTGGCCCGCCTGCTTTTTCCCTTTCCGCCCTTCATTCTCTATTCTTCGATTCTTCTCATCGCCGCGCCCGGTCTATTGGCCGGCGCCATGGATGGGACCTCGCGCATGTTGACCACGGCCCTGGTAACGGCCGCCATTCTTTTTCACGTGGAAGGGTTGACGGAACGGCGTTCGCCTCTATCCATCGCTTGCGTGGTTATCGTGGGGTTCCTGATGTGGGTCCGCATCGAATTCGCTTTCCTCTGGCTTGTATTTTTCCTGCACGCTTTCATTGTGAGCGTCGCGGAGCGGCGCAAAGACGGCACTCCCGCCTATGTTTTTCTTCGTTCGATTACAGGCTGGTTGATCCTCGCCATGTTCATGCTCCCGTTGATTGCCTGGAACCTTCACGTCGTGCGCGTGCCGTGGCCCCAGGCGGTGGGGGCTCCGATGACGGCCGATGCATGGGCCGCCGCGCCCGTGGGAGAGATGCTCGGAAAATATTGGGCGCTGGCGCGGGAAGGAATGAGAGGCGCGTTTGTCGAGCTGCATAAGACGCCCTTCATGCGCGGAATCCTTGAGCGGGTGCTGGCGTGGTTTGGGGCGCTGTTTATTGCAGGTCTGGCTGTGGGAAGAAAAGATGAACGGCCTTTCAGCATCATGCTGGTATTGCTGCTCCTGTTGCCGGTTCTGTATGGATTTGCGTATCCCTTCTCCGGCGACGCGCCGGCGGCTGACTTGTTTGCAGCCCTGGGTCCGTTGTGCATCATTACCGCTGCGTTCGGAATCTTTCGCATTCCGTTCCTGGTGGAAGCCCTTTATCGCAAGTGGAAGGAAGGATTGCCTGCTGCGCCCGGATTCAATGTGTGGTGGGCCGTCATGGGTTCCCTGCTGATCCTCGTCAGCCTGGTAAGAACGGGGCGGATGTTGCAGGGCCGGATGCGTCAAATCACGACTGAGCAATCCGTCAGGATGGCCGTCGTGTCGGCGATCCGCCAGTTGCCGGATTCCGGGCAACCGGTGGTGACCGACGTGCCTGGCTGGCTGGCGTATGCGGAGGAACTGAGGGTGATTGATCTTTCGGGCGAAAGCACCCCTGAGGTGTTGGCATGTCTTGACCGCGACGGTCGCCTGGCGCCGATTGAACTGGGTTCTTTGCTGGTCGAGTTACGCCCCGGTTCGGCCGTGGTCTGGGATGAACGGAACGATGTGCTGTTTTCCGCGTTGAACTGCAAGCCGGTCATCTATGATGCGGCGCGACCGGAAACGGCACGCCCGCGAGTCTGCGCCGTCAATCCTGCCGGTGCTTTTTGAAGAACGCCTGGAGCAATTCCCTGCATTCATCTTCCAGCACACCCGTGATCGTTTCTGCGCGATGATTAAGCGTATCACTCTGTAGAATATTAAATCGCGAAACGGCTCCACCCCGCAGCGGATCGGAAACGCCCCACACCACGAGAGGGATCCTGGAGAGTACAATCGCGCCGGCGCACATCGGGCAGGGCTCTTTTGTGACGTAGAGCGTGGTGTCTTCCAGCCGCCAATCGCCCAGCGCCGATGCCGCCTGGGTGATGGCGATCATCTCCGCGTGCGCCGTGGCATCTTTCAGCATTTCTACCTGGTTCCAGGCTCGCCCGAGCAGGTGGTCGCCCTTGACAATAACCGCGCCGACCGGCACCTCGTCGTGGCGCGCCGCCTCTTGCGCCTGCTTCAGTGCCAGCCGCATATAGCGTTCGTGCCTGTCCGATAATGGGTTGTCCAACATCACCAAAACTCCTGTCGCGCATTGTGCCGCGCCGGTTTTCCAATGTCTGGAAAAATCGCAATAATTTTTTCCAATCCCTGGAAAAAGTCGAAGCGGCCTGCCGGTGCCTCACCCCTGTTTTCACACTTTATAAAGTGTGAAATAGGGTGGGGATGGAAGAAACGATTGACTCATTGCATAGGACCCATAGAGTTCCCGTATATGAGTCGTATGCCCAAATGGATTCGCGCATCTCTCCAAACGGACAAAAAATTTGTCGCGGTTTCGAATGTGCTGTCGTGTGGCAATCTCCACACCGTATGTCAGAGCGCGCGTTGTCCGAACCAGGGCGAGTGCTGGAACAGCGGCACCGCTACTTTCATGATCCTGGGCGATACCTGCACGCGCGATTGCCGTTTCTGCGCGGTTTCGCCGGGGAAGCCTCCGCATCCCGATTCAGGCGAGCCGGAGCGCGTGGCTGCCGCAGCGCGTCAAATGAGATTGAGCCATATCGTGGTGACCAGTGTAACCCGCGATGATCTTTCCGATGGGGGGGCTTCGGTATTTGCCCGGACGATCCGGGCGATCCGGTCCGCGATCCCCGGCGCGACCGTCGAGGTGTTGACACCGGATTTCAAAGGAAATCCTTCGGCCCTGGATATCGTGCTGGATGCTAGACCGGAGGTCTTTGCGCATAACGTGGAAACGGTGCGGCGGCTTCAGCCGCTCATTCGTCCGCAGGCTTCGTATGAATGTTCCCTGCAAGTGCTGCGGCATGCGGCGAATTCAAGCAAACCTATTGCGGTTAAGTCCGGTTTGATGGTCGGGCTCGGTGAGAGTGACGGGGAAATTGAAGAAGCGTTGAGGGATATGCATGCTGCAGGCTGCGAACTGCTGACGCTCGGTCAGTATTTATCGCCGTCGCGCGCTCATGCGCCCGTTGAGCGTTATGTCGAGCCGTCCGCATTTGACCGGTATGCGGAAATGGCGCGGCGGATCGGGTTCCAGGGGATTGCGTCCGGGCCGTTGGTGCGCTCTTCCTACCGTGCGGCGGAATTGATGAAGCTGGCTTTTCCGTGGACTCCGGTGGATGCATAAAAATAGGTTGGCTGCGAACGTTGCGCACCTTACGATGGAGGATATACGGGGTGTAGGTGTTTCACGGGAGCCTTCAAACGCGGGCTTGGCGTAATTATGAGCGAGTATTGGATGTACAGATTAGCGGCCTTTTTGAGCCGCCTTCCGCCCGAGCGCATGGCGTATTGGATTGGTTTGCGCATCGCCGATGCTTTCTACAGGCGCAACCGCGCGGGCCGTGAAGCAGTGATGTCCAACCTTAAGAACATCTATACCGCCCGGGGAGTCGAACCCGCGACCGATGCGCTGCAGGGGTTGGCAAGAAAGTGCTACCAATATTTCGGCAAGTATCTCATAGATTTCTTTCGTTACGCACGCGTGACCCCGGAAGAAGTGCGCAGGCGGGTGAGCATCGAACACCGGGAATATATCGAGGAATGTCTTGCCCTCGGCCGCGGCACTGTTCTGGTGACCGCGCATTTCGGCAATTGGGAACTCGGCGCCGCGGTGATGGCCGCCATGGGCTACAAGATTAATGCCATGGTTCTGCCGGAGCGGCTTCAGAAGTTGAATCGCATGTTTCAGCGCCAACGCGAAAGCCGGGGCGTGAAGCTGATACCGGTCGGACGATCCGCTGTTCTGAACGCCGTGCACCTGCTGAAGCAGGGAGAGTTGGTGGGCCTGTTGGGGGACCGCGACTTCACCGGCAAAAACGACCGTGTTGAATTCTTCGGCCGGCCTGCACGCATTCCCCGCGGACCAGCCTGGCTTTCGTTCAAAACCAACGCGCCCATACTCCTGGTATTTCTAATTCGCCAGGTGGACGACTCTTTTCTCATGCGTTTCTACCCGCCGATTCTTCCGGAAAAGGAAGGATCCGTGGAAGCCTTGCGGAGCAGGATTTGCAGAATTATGGAGCAGGAGATTGGCGAACGACCTTATCAGTGGTTTATATTCGACGATTTCTGGGCCAATGCGGGTGCAACAGCGCCCGGGATCAGGCGCAAGGAAAAATGAAAGCGGAAGATAGAAGCACTCAGCGTATATGCGTGATCATTCCGGCGTTTCGTGAAGAGAAACGCATTGCGAATGTAGTGCGCGAGGTCCGAAAGAGCGGATTGGATGTCATTGTGGTTGACGATGGGTCCGAAGACGGAACTTCGGTGGCCGCAAAAGAGGCCGGCGCCGTGGTGATCCGTCTCGAACAGAATTGCGGAAAAGGGGTGGCGTTGAACACCGGGTTCGATTATGCCCGAAACAACGGGTATGATGCCGTGATCACGATGGATGCCGATGGACAGCATGACCCGGTGGAGGTTCCGAAATTCATTGAAGCTTACGTCCGGACGGGGATTCCCGTGCTGGTCGGCAATCGAATGGCTGCCCCGGAAAGCATGCCCCTCGTGAGGCGAATGACGAACCGTTTCATGAGCTGGCTGTTGAGCCGAGTTATGGGTCAGTACGTCCCCGATACACAGTGTGGATATCGCCTGTATCGTTGTGACGTGATCCCTTTCGTTTCCGCCCAGGCGGAACGCTTTGCGGCGGAGTCGGAAATCCTGTTGCACGTCGCCGCGCGCGGGATCCGGATCGGCGCCGTCCGCATATCCACCATTTATGCGGATGAAAAAAGCAAGATCAGCCCCGCAAAAGATACGCTGCGCTTCCTCCAGATGCTGTTGAAGTATCGGCGCGAATCGAAGAAGATGTCCGGATGGCGTACCTCTTGAGTGCTTTGCAGCA
>Ga0334884_1005873_pt1 | contig 11427 bp, 2 predicted proteins | sample GraSluR1_MG_7_FD_207215 | JGI IMG/M metagenome (GOLD analysis project Ga0334884, IMG submission 207215) | Sludge microbial communities from methane-producing bioreactor in Wageningen University, Netherlands - Granular Sludge_12_05 R1 | ecosystem: Engineered > Bioreactor > Anaerobic > Unclassified...
TTGTAAAGCATTTTCAGCCAATTATTTAAGAATACATTTTGTCTTGTTTCCGGCTCTCTGAGGCGCTCGTATTCGCAGCAAAAGTGCCTCTGAAACACAAGATGTGATTATGAAGATTGGATGGCATACCGGCCTTCTTGTCAATTCCGCACTTGGAGCAGATCAATGTCTATTTCGCCCACTTTTTCACCAATTGAATGTGATAACTTACTGGAAACAGGTCAGGTCTCGGTGAACAGTCTCGAGCGGAGATATTAAATACTTCAGATCTCCGCCCGTTACTCATTTTATGCTATTTCACTATACACATTTTCTTGGTTAGTAACTTTCCTTTGTAGGTCATCCGATAGAAATATATTCCCGATCCTACCGGTCTGCCGTTTGTGTCTCTACCATCCCACACCATTCTATGGTATCCTTGGGGGAGCAACTCATATCGCATGTGCTTAACTAACTGCCCGCGAATGTTATATATAGCTAATTGTGCTGGAGCATCTTCCGGAATCTCAAAAGCAATCGTTGTTGTGGGATTGAATGGATTAGGATAGTTCTGGTGCAACACGAAGGATTTTGGGACTGGAGGTGTACTAAACTCCGTGGGAGTTGGCTGCAGTAGTAGGTTGATGTAGCCATCAAGATCTCTTCTGAATGTCTGCATGGACTCAGGTATATATTGTGAGTACTTCCCAACGTACTGATTACGAGTATTGGCCTCACTCATAAGAAGGTGAGTATATGCCAGATCGATTACAGCATAAATCGAATCAGCCACTGAGGGTGGATTACTAATTATATCCTCATACCATTCTATTACCGACTGATAATCTTCAAGTTTGAGGTTGCAGTAATTGACCAGGTAGTCAGCCAACTTAGCGCTTCCTATATCGTTATGAAGATTCGGTTCGGTTGCATAGAAGCGCTGAAGATCATAAATCCCAGCACTACTGGAGCTTCCAGCAGCCATTAGCAATTTCGCGGCTTCCTCCTTGTACTTCGTATCCGGATAGTTCTCAATCAAATCCTTGAAATGAATCACGGCCAGGTCATTATGACCAATTCTGAGGTTGTATCTCGCCAGCTCAAACAGGTCTTGATCAGCAGAAATATCTGGGATCATGCCAACTTCCATTTCCCATACCGGCTCATAAGAAAACAGACTGGGGGGAACTAACAAGTCATGAGGATCCACCATGTTCCAATAATTGTATGATACATCGTGTGTAGCGGATTCGCTGCAGCCAGCGCAACGTAGTAAAACATCGGTAGGTCGCAGACTATCATAGATCAAGTTAAACCTTATATCCTTAGGGAAGCTATCGTGCGTGAAAGCCATTTCATCAAAGTAGTTGTTACTAAACGACTGGTATGGTGGTTCTTTGTTTCCAGCTAAGTATATGCTCGAATTTCTCAAACCTCCCAGGCCGATGTAATTGTTTCTAACAGTACCGTATGAATCCATTTCGATGTTCGAGTGGTAGGCTTGGATTCCATAACCGTATTGGTTGCCTTCGATTATGTTCCCCTGTAGTGTGAAGAACTTTCCATGTCCAGACTCAAACAAAGATAATCCCGTATAGTAGTTGGATATCAAATTGTCAGTGATTTGGAAATTGGGGAATGAATAGATTCTTATTGCTGTAGAGTCAGGTTGGTCGTGGAAATACGAATCAATGATGGACACCATCATATCATCGTTACCAACAACTGTATTCACTGCGTCCAGGGTGGATGCGGAGAACTCGGTACTCCTGACATCAAGACTCTGATTTTTGTGGGCAAGAAGGCTGTTAACAAACATGCAATTCTCGATACTGAGATAGGTTCCTTCCGTTTGCAGCTTTACTCCTAGAGCACTGGAGTCATGGAACGACAGTGAGGAGGCATCCTGTAATTTTACATGGTATGCTGCCCCGCTGGTTTCAGAAACGAAAGAGATATTGTTTCGAGTTTCCAGAGTACTATTCTCTACATATAAAGAGCCGTTTGGTTCAAAGAAAACCGAAACGTTATCCTCAATAATCAGTACTTTGCCGTTGGATAAAGTGATTGGAGATGAAACGGTTATACAGGCATCATCCCATATCGTTAGTGAATCAACCGGGTCGATGCTTATGGTGGTGCCGCTATATTCATAGGCACCGATATCAATCCTGCCGCCTATTATTCTGCTACGATTATTCAAATCCGTACTAGTATGGTACACATTATCATAACCACTATTTACGCAGGGACTGTCTGGCTTTAGATTATAGTTATGCATGTCATTGATCATTAGGGGAGATTCACCTGCGTCTCCATAACAGTCATCGAAGCTTGCTGATGAACCAGTAAGGCACACTAATGCATTTGGCGTTTGGGAAATGAAGCTGGTGAGCACTGGCATAGATGCCCCATTTATCATGTAAACTTCAAAACCGTTTGGTGAGGAGTTTGACCACTGCAAGTTGTTAGTTGATTCCAGCCTGGAATGATCGAGGAAAACTCCTCCACCTGAGTCTATACCTTCATTGTGTGCTATTGTGTTGTTGCTGAGTTCGACTTCAGCATCTTCAAGGTATACACCACCTCCATGAGCAGCAAAATTGTTGCTGATCTGATTATTTACCACGATTTGCCTACCAGAGTTTTGGATGGCTACTGCCCCTCCCTTCGAGGTGCTTGAGTTATCGGTAAATTTAGAGAGACTGATATTAGTATTTGCTGCGCAGTTATGCATTCGGATGGCACCACCAACCTCACAATTTGTTGAATCTGCGGTTCCATTTGCTGTGAACACATTTCTCAAGAGATTGCTCCCTGTCGCCAGGTCGATGAGTTGGATAGCTCCGCCAAACTTGGCTTTATTGCTTGTAAACGTGTTGTCAGCTATGGTGCTCATGGATGCGTTATTTAGTATTGCGCCTCCGGCATAAGCATAGTTTGAATCAAACATGTTCTGGTTGATTTCAGCCTCGGCTCTGTCAACTATACCAATCGCACCGCCACCATGAGCTACAGCGATGATGCCCGATTTATCGGCTCCAAGGGCTATGCTATCAATGAATTGATTCCCGAAAATGCGATGCATCCCGGCACTTGCATAGATGCTACCTCCTGTCCCTGCTGCAAGGTTAGCGAGAAACTGGTTATCAACAACAGTGTGTTCAGTATCGTATGTACCGGATTTTATCAATGACAACGCTCCCCCAGAAAAGCCATACATCCCCGAGGACACACTTGCATCCAGAGGATAACCTGCCGTATTCAGACTAAAATGGTTATCTTGCAAATGTAGATTAGTATCCATGGCACAGATCGCTCCACCAGTGCCTTCTCTTACTTTATTCCCTGTAAAACTGGAGTTTGCTACAAATAGAGTGTCGTGTGGGGAAAAATTAGTGACATAAATGGCGCCTCCACTATCAGATGCCTGATTGCCACTGAATGAGCAATAGTCGATCTGTAACGCGGGATAGCCATTGATGTACATCACCCCACCATTAACCGCATCATGATCTATGGGAGTAAGATCAGAATATGCTTTACCGTTTGAAAAGGAACAGTGCAGGAATCTCGAACTTCCAGCTGAAAGACCACCCTCAAAGCTGAACCCATACCAAGAATTGTTTCCCGGAGCTGTACTAAAGGTTATCCCTGAGGTATCTGTCCCTTGAGCATCAATTGAGCCCAATACCTTGATCATGGAGTTGTTCGAAGCAAGAAACGATACACTAGGATCAATATGCAATGTCCCTGTGCTCGTAACCTCAAGATCATTGATGAAGTGGGTGGGAGAATAAGTAATCTCCACATAGTCAGGGATGATGTCCCTTGTGAACTCCCAATAAGGTCCCATGTATTCATAAGCTCCGATATCTATTATCGGGGTACCGTTGTTAATATTGATTCTTGGATTACCAATTACATCGACCTCCTCCAGTGCAGAATCCCTGGTACCAGCATTTACGCATAAGGATGTTTTACTCAATTGATAGGGTACAGGGCCTGCTGTGTCAAATCCGGGGTCTTCTATGATACAGTTTATTGTTGATACGCTCGCAAAAGTTCCACTGACGACATTTAGGGTATCCTCAATGGCACAATTAACCAAGTCTATGCTCTGAGCATTGATGCAATGAACTGGACTTCCCAGTGTAAGTGAATCACTATAGATAATCGTGTTCACTATGGTCAAGGCTAAGGAATCGCAAACCAATGCCCAACCCATATCTGTAGCGATATTATCTGCAATGGTATTGTTTTCGAATCTACCAACAATACTCTTCAGATACATACCTGCACCAAGTGAGGCCGTATTCTGAATGATAGCATTGCTTGTGATATCGCCTTGCCCTTGTTGATAGACTGCCCCACCAGCATGAGCTTTGGACAATTTGATTTCGTTTGCATTCAGAACCTTCACTGTGCCAGGTTGCTTTGCTTGGCCTATACCGGATTTCGCAGAATCGCTCTGAATGTAGATAGATCCTCCCTTACCTGAAAGCGAATCTGCACGACAATCTACAAATTGGTTACGGGACAATATGTAATCGGAGTCAAACATGGCTATGGCACCGCCAAACTCACTCGCTGAGCAGTTTTCAAAGGTCGAGTTTTGAACCACAACCGAGCCTGCTGCAGAGGAAATGGCACCTCCCTTACTTGAAGCCGTGTTTTGATTGAAAGAAACATTCTCAACAGATAATGAAGCAGTTGCACCAGCCACAGCAATGGCACCTCCGGATAATCCTCTACTCAGATTAAAGCTTGTTCCATCATGAATAGTTAATTTACCTCCAGCATGATAGATAGAACCACCATTGCAGCTATAATCAGCAGTTTCAGGTGAGTCGCCATTATCATTGAACACACCATTAGAAATCACTACATTGCTCTGATCTCCAACAATGGCTATTGCTCCGCCATATATTGATTGGTTGCCAATGAATGTCGATTCCATTAAGCTTGCATTGGCACTATCGAGATATACGGCTCCCCCAATTTCTTGGGCAGCATTGCTGCTGAAGGTAGTCTCATACATCGATAATTCTGCTTGGCTGCCAATAACCGAAATAGCTCCACCTTCTGCTGCTGAGTTTTCTGCTATCTGAGATGCATAAACTGAGATATTGGCATCTTCAGCAAACAAAAATCCTCCAGATTGTTGAGCCTGGTTGCTGCTAAAGGTAGAGCCATTTATGGATAGATTTGATCCACTTCCAATAGCTGATATTGCTCCACCCTTGAGGGCAGTACCATTAGTAATACTACACTCAGATAATTGAACCATTCCATTATTGAGGTATATTGCCCCCCCCTTGTGCTGCGAATGACTGCTTTCAATATCTACATTGTTTAGCAGTATACTATGGTAGTCATTGGAGTGAATTGCCCCTCCACCCTCTTCAAACCTTGAATAATCATTTGTATTGATGATGGTCAGACTATCCAGCCTTGACTCACCGATTAGATTACTCTCGAAAACGAATCCTTTCCAACTTGCCAGAGAATCAACTCCCGCAAAAGACACGCCATACAATTGGTTAAGCGATCGTCTTGCATGCAATTCACCAGACACATTAAAGCCACAGGTTGAATCAGATTGCACTGATACTGCGTCCTTATAGGGACGAATCGTAAGTCTTGCTTGGGGACTTACCTGAACGCTGGATTTAACTTCAATTTGCGGGCAACTCCACAGTGTATCTGCCAGAACAATATTTGAAACTTGGGTTTCCGTTGGAATATCCGTAACAACTAGGGGAATACCTTGTCCAAATAACGAAATTGCCCTTTCCGGATTGTAGGCATCGTTGCATCTAATACTGATGTGGGTAGAATCCGCACCGATCAAAAAAGGTTGGTACCTTGCATAAACAAAAATAGAATCACCCGGAGCCAACTGGATCTGGTGATTATACCCCGCACCATGCCATGTAAAAACTTTTGGCATCTCAATACTATCTCGTTTGGGAATCTTGCTTCTCTGCTGTTGGAGACTGCTTCTGCTATGAGTCTGATCGGATTGGCTTCTAACACTGGATTTTGCTCTTATGGGAGTTTCTTTAGATTGTCTCAAACCCATAGAGTTCTGCTTATTCTCCAGAGTATCCGTCGCAGTCGCGTACTGGAATGAAGCAAACCCGTTCTCAGAGTGGGACACGTTAAGTGAATCTACCACTAATCCAATATTGCCAGTATTTTTCAAAATCAGGAATTCTCTTCCAAATGAAGGAGTGTTGTTTGCAGGGAAATCAATCATATGAATAGAATCCGCTGATATGCTCAATTCTGCTGCAGTACCTATTCCGGTTACGTTGATCTGAATCAGACTGCATAGGCTGTCATTTGTAGCCAGAGTAACCAATTTGTTCTCATAATCAAATGCGTGATATAAGGGACTGAACTTGATGGGAATATCCACAAACGGATTAGTATCGGGCTCTTCTTCGTCATCATCCTCATCAATTTCGATCAGATCTGTTGAACCGATGTATGTAGTTCGAATTATGTAAGGGAAGCTGATATCAGTGGAGTAGCCCTCTGGGAAGTTTGGGTTATCTAAAATCAGATCTTCTGTGCCGATGTTTTCTACGCGATATACCAAAACCTGTTCTTCGAACACTGGAACATCACCAAAATCTACCAATGAATCAGCTATGCTGACCTCTGGTTTCATCAATTCTATCGCTCCGATATCTATGCCATATCCGCAGTACCTGGGATTTCCCAACAGATCAGTAGCTACGTATGATTCCAGACCTTGAATATCATTACTTCCACTATTCACCAAAGGAGAAAAAACTCCATGTGAGTATAAGTTACTCACTGTATCAAGATGCAACATTGCATTGCCAACATAAACTGTATCAAGAACAGTATAGTTATTCATATTCGGGCTTTGCGAGTATTCGGGGATGAAGCTCTTGCTCAGAAAGAAGGAATGCACAGAGTTTGTCTGATCAGATTTAATGAAATGCGGAATCGCGTCATTTCTCCAGAACAAGCTGTTTGATACATGTAGATCATTAGTTAAGTCGCTGAAGATTTCCTGAGGTTGATCAATGAACGAGCAATTGTAAATGTGCAGATCTCCTTCATAATCTTCAGAGTAGATTGCCAGTCCCATATTCACATTGGATGCACTACCAGTAAAAGTGTTATTACTGAAGTAGCTATTATGGAACTCGATAGTTCTATCTTCATCACTATCTGGGCTATTGATATGGATGGTTCCAGTGCCGTTTTTTGCGCTTTCATTTCCCACAAATAATGTGTTGGAAATATGCGCATCTGAATTCTCAATATATAGTGCAGAGCCGAACCTTGGTGAGTTGCTGTATATGCTGTTATCAAGAAAATGGCTGTTTGAAAGGCGCAGAACTCCATCACGTGAACTAAGAGCTCCATGATCGTAATTATGGAAGAACTTGCAGGAATTGATGTCTGCTGTTGCGTACTTGTCCAACAAGACAGCCCGTTTGTTTGCTCTACTGAGATTACAGTAATTCAGTTCTATGTTGGGTAGTGGATTATTGTTTTTCTGTTTGACTTCAATCCCACACCAAGTGCTAAGCGAATCAGAACTGGTAAAGGTTATGGGTTCTGCCTCCGTTCCGTTGGCAATTAGAGATCCATGAATCTTTATCCGTTTTCCGTTACTAATCGATATTGTAACGCCCGGCTCAACAAGCATCAAACGTCCTGGATTGATTACCAGGTCTTCCACTAGCAGAGTATCGGCTGTTATGTGATGTACTGAAAGAAAACTAGGATTATCATTTGAACCCACTGTATGCTTGCCACCGCTGTTCCATCTTTGATGAGCAGGATTATGATCAGTAGAATCGTATGGCCAGCCTACAATATCTGGCCAGAAGGAAGGTTCGACATCTTGATCCGCCTGGTAATAGCTTTTATCATTATACGCTATTGGATCGCTATAAGTTACTTTCCCTTTTTTCTGACCCCAGAAATTTACGTATCGTTTGTAGGTGTTAACCTTAAACTGACCCACAGGACTATGCATTCGCATCGGATAATCAAGTATCTGACATTTCCACCAATTGTACTCTCTGGCGAAATTATTAACAAATATCTGTCTCTTTTGATTCACAAATTTATAAGTGGGATCTACTCCAAACAAAGCTACAGAAGATGTATAAATATCGTTAAACCTTAGAGCCGCACAATCTTCGCAGCAAAAATTGAAAACTAGATTATTAAAATAGTATGCTATATAATAGCCTGCAACTCCGCCATGAACGAGAGCCTCAGGTCCTATGGTTATAGTCGCTAGAATTGCTCCACTCAACACCTGAGCAGCATTAATCGCTAGCAATGTGGCTGGTAATGCATCAGGAAAACCATCATATCCTTGGACATGGATCTGTTCTGTCACTCGATTCCTTAAGAACGTATTTTTTTCCCCATTATAACGATGCGTTGCATCTACACAAAGATACTCCAAATCGTTCCCCTCAATTAGATTATATGTCGGAGTTCGTAAAGAATCAATTGATGAATAGTGTCCATTCTCATAACGCCAAGTATTTTCTGCTTCCCCATGAATCGCAATATCACTCCAATTGACTGATACGTCACCTATCAATGGGATGTGTACAGTTGCATGTTTTTCGCGAAAATAGTTGTATGCCACTACGTTGTACCAACTCCCATCACAAATTGTTACACCGTGACGCAGATACTGGAAAATCGAATTTTCTATCAAGTTGCGGTTGCTATCCCATAATCCAACACCGTAACCTACGCCACTTTGACAGTACTTATTGGCATGATGAAAGTAAACTCCAGATACAGTATTATTATCAGAGTATTGCATTGTAACATGATTTCGGAAGGGTCTTTCGCTCTCGACTCCTTTCACCCAGCAGTTAGTTGCATACCGAAATGCTATGTTGTTTCCCAAGTATTGGTCTTCAAATTTTTCTTCTGTGTATTCCCATATTTGATCCTCAGTCAGGAATTCTCTAACCCTAACTATTTTTATGTCCTCTACCCCTACTTTAAACATGAGACTATCGAGACTGCCAGACACTAGGATAGCATCTTTACGGCAATCAGCCTGAGTCATTGTCCCGCTCGTTGAATCCGCTCTGATCAAAAACCTCAATTCAGTTAAATCAGACCCAGCTCCCTTAAGACTGATATTGGAGTGCATTACTATCTGATCACTGAAGTTGTAGACTCCGGGAGGGATGAGAATTCGGGTATGGACGTTGACAGAGCCAACATTAGATTTTATCCACGTGATCAAATGCTCAAATACTTCTGAGTTATCAAATCCATCTCCATTTTGAGCATTTGGGATTGGAATACTAGTATTCAGTATTAGAAAAGTATCCGGAATGGCTGTTACATCAATTGTAAATACCGAATCTATCTCAGCATGCGATCCCGCTAATGCCCAAACATTCAAGGGAGCTACACCGTGTTCAGTGTTTGAGAATTCACTATCAATTATGCAACTTGCAGAGTTGGGATCAATATCTGCCAAAAGTCTTCCATAAGTAAATATAGCAATCAATAATAAAACTATCAAATGTATGGACTTCATTGTATCTCCTTATTTATCTGTAATATCCGCATAGATATACACTTTTGAGCCATCCCAGGTGGGGGCTAGCATATGAATTCTATGAATTTCAGTGCCAATAATCTGATCAGTCAGAACCTGTTCTTCTTTAGTATCCATATTGTAAGACAGCAATCTATTCTGGCTGTTCTTTGGCACATAGATTACTAAGTTATTGTTACGTGTAAGCTCTGCCAGAGGCGAGCCATTCATTGATTCTTGCACAGGATATTCTATTGCAGAAGCGTCCAATAAATCCACAATTCTGATCGCAAACACTGGATAGTTTGTCCATCTTATCACATATCTGAGATCGTGAGAAAACGAAAATAGGGAGGTTGGGCTACCACCATTATTGTTTACATCGATTATCGACTGGTCAGAGCCATCTAATTGGGATTTCCAAAGACCGTTCCCAAGTCTTTCATAATACACTGTAGAAGTGTTTTCAATATACATGCCATTGGCGGATACTGTATCAGCGGTTGGTATCATGAATGAACTAGCCGTAGATAGCTTCATGCTGTAAAGGTATTCTGTAGCTTTACTTGGCTCTCCATAACCTCGTGATGAATAAGTTATATAGTTGCCCAAATCCGAGACGATGGGGTTTCTTAGGGTTCTTATGCTTTCCGAAGTCAGCTGTCTGGATAGCATTGTGTTCAGATCAAGCTCATGAATATTCTTATCCCTTGATGCGAAGTAGAGCTTGCTGCCGTCTGGAGATTGAGACAATCGGGCAGGCTGGTGCTGAAGAGTATAGATATTGTCCGTAATGCTCACCGGACGAATAGTATCCGTCTCCGATATCCACAGCTTTTCACCATAGAAGATGATCCTATCGTCCTTGGTCATGTAGATATCGACCAATCCCGGAGTGTTAAAAGGAGCTTTGTGTATCCTCTGAAACCCCGTCCCATCGGCTTTGATACTGCAAAGCCAGGGCTCGGGGCGTGGACTATATGGCTCTGATGGATAGAAGCACGATCCCAAGATCAGTAGTAAGCTCAAGGGCATTAAATAGTATAGGTATTTTTTCATGACCTCATCCTATTTGTTCGATTTGTTATAGTTTAAGAGCTGGTGCTTGCTTTCTTTCACCAAACCGTAGTTAGCTTCAAAAAGCTCAGGATTATCCATGTACACTGCCATTAACTTAGCGGGCAGCATCTTCGGCACAGAGTCCGAAACCAGCACCTTGCTAAATTCTTGGATGGCAGCTCTGAGTTCCGATGTGATGCCTTCTACATTGGGCACTTCCAGAGCTTTAACCTCGCATTTCAGGTTTGAACGCCCGACGCTGATGCTTTCACTTTGCGACAGGCTGATGAATCGTGGTTTAGCAAAGTCATCCGGCATGATCTGAGTCTTTGTTTTAGAATTAGACATAAGCATGGAGTTCATTCTGCTTTCCACTTCGGGTTCTGAGAGAAAGACAGGCCGATGTTCTCTGCCGTCTTCATCATAGCCCCAATACTCCAACAGGGTATTGCTGCTTAGATCAATCATGTAGAAGAGGATGTTGCCTTCAAACTCTTCCTTGATCGTTACCACATCATCCTGCCTATCAGTTACTTCCAAACTGTTCAGTTCAGGTTCGCTATCACCAGAATGATGGTCACTAATTTCATATTGGACAAAATCTCCGGTATGAAGATTGTTGCCAAAGCGATTTGGGAAGGTGGACTGCACATAGGCCATCATATCCCTCTTAGCTTCGGCTTCTTCCAGCGCGTCGTTTTCGAAATCGGCGCCCCATAAATGTCCGTAATAGACAGTTGCGACTAACAGGATAAGAACAAAATTAACAAATCGTCTTAACATGCTAAACTCCTTGTTTTTTTTCAAGACCA
>Ga0334884_1005875_pt1 | contig 11425 bp, 14 predicted proteins | sample GraSluR1_MG_7_FD_207215 | JGI IMG/M metagenome (GOLD analysis project Ga0334884, IMG submission 207215) | Sludge microbial communities from methane-producing bioreactor in Wageningen University, Netherlands - Granular Sludge_12_05 R1 | ecosystem: Engineered > Bioreactor > Anaerobic >...
GATGTACGTTATAATGTACGTGATAACGTACATGTAGAAAGAGGGGCTTGTCATGGAAGTAATCACACCAACGAATTTAAGAAAGAATTTATTTGAAACTTTGAAGGGCGTAGCAACTGATAACAGCGAGATTGAAGTTACCTTAACGAATAAAGAGGGGGTAAATGATGGAGTAATCATGATGTCTAAACGTGAATGGAGTGCGATTCAAGAAGAATTATATTTGTATAGAACAGGTACGCTTGATAATGTATTTAGCCTTATGGAAAGCGAATCTGAGGATGATTTTGAGGAAGCATAATTGAGCGATTGGAAGGTATTAGTCCATAAAGAAGTAAAAAAAAAGCATTTACCGCTGTTAGAAAAAATAAATCTGCTATCTGACTATGAAGAAATCATCGAAACGCTAAAAAAGAACCCTTATACTCAAATTAGAAATTTTGAGCAATTACGTCCAAAAAACAAGCTAATGTATTCTATGAGAATCAATGGAAAGCATAGAGTTGTTTATACGATTGATAAGAAGAATAAAGTAGTTAAGGTATATTCTGCTTGGTCACACTACGAAAATAATATGCCAAAATAGAGAAACACGAAAAAACCGTTAGGGAAAGCCCCAAGCGGTTTTTTGTGGCAAACAGGATGAAAGAGTAGACGATGCAATAGATCAATCAGCTCATATGCACGTAATTTTAGAGATAGTCCTTGTTCCGATTGAAAGGTCGATTGTTCCGATGTAGAGATGTTTCTCCTAACAAAAAGAGCGTTTAGTCCCGTGTGTCGAGTCAGTATTTCCAGTAGTAGACTTTGCTCGATCGGTTTAAAGATCAAAAATATTCTAATTCCAGACTGAAGCAATGGCAGACATTCTATTTTAGCAGCTGAGATCAAAAAAATTTCATACTGCTACGCATTAAATATGGGCAACGGCAATGAAATAGCTCGTTACTCTAAATACATTGAAAACTTTTACAATTTTTACTTTGATTTAGCTTGCTTATCTTTATATAAAGAAGAGTCTGATATCAGTGATCTTATCCTATTAAGTAAATCATTTGTGTCAGATGTGACAATTGATTATGACAAGTAGTATCAGTGAAAATTGCATCAAAAATACGATTTTAAAGTATATAGAGATCTTTCTGTGTACTTTTTTATTTTGATCATGAGGCTCAACAACTAAGTTAGCAGCCCTAACTTTCAATCAATAATTTTTCAAGTTTAGGTGTATAGAAATTGTCGTTAACTTTATTCAAAGAAGCGTCTACATGTAATTGATTTACGATCATATTTTCTTCTTGTGGAGAAATGTAATAGTTATACATTTTCTGGTCTGGAGATAAAAAAGTGTTGGGATGCTACTCTTTCAAAAAATAGAATGCCGCATCTAATACATCAGCGTCGATTTCAACAATGAGATTATTTGTCTGAATCAAATGAGTAGCTACAATCGGGTTTTCTTTAAAAAAAGATAGTAAGTCTTTCTCGTGTAATGCATCTTCCATAGTAAATTCTCCTAACCAAATAATTGGGTCATAATCAAATTTAGACCTAATTATTTGGTGTCTATCTACTCACAATAATAGAAGCAATGCTCTAATTTTTTTTGAATTACGCCATTCACAAAAGCTGCTACAACATAATAATCTTCATCACATAATTAAGTTACGCAAAAAGCGACGGCTCTTTTTTGAGAAAATACTTATTGACCGATTCTAATAAAACAATTTCACTCCGATAATAATAAGTTGCTGAAGAAAATTAAACCTAGATGTTCATCCAAACCAAATAAGACCAATACGATCCTTTCGTTTTGGTCTTAATCGCTATTCTTCCATTAAAACAAAGAGATAGAAACACTCATTCTTCTCTTAATTCTTCTCCTGATGTTTCCTCAAGACCTCACTCAAATACCTCTGATGAAAAACACCTCGATCCGTTACCCAGTGCTGCAGAAGGGGACGATTCCGTAATGACAATAGAAAAGGGGTGACCGGCAATTGAAAATAATCCAGCGGACCACCTTTATAATTAAGCGTAATCGAATATTCACGCCGCAAGTAACACAAGGAATAAATCGCCTTTTCAGCTTGATCTATAAAGCTGCGCTTTTGAATAGGAAGCTCGATGATCACGCCGTTTCGCAACTCCGCAAAACAGACGCCTCGAATAGTCTGCGTCTGATAGACCTCCAACGGATTGACCCACATTCCATTCTCCGGCGATTCCAATGGACACAAGGCAAAGTGCCAGTTCACAAAAGGCACCTTATAAGAAGAAAAGCCGTCAATGACTTTGAAACACCGCCGTGTCATCGAATAATCAAAAAAACGATGAGTCTGATAAAACGTCTTCAAGGTCTCTAAAGTGCCCCGATCATGAAAGGAATGTTCCTCCTCCCGCAGCACCAGCGTTCCCAACTCACAAGGCGCTGACAAAAGCGCTGTAATCGGTTTCAAATCAAAGCGATTAAATGCCGTCGCATCCTCCAATAATGATAACCAATCCTCTGACATTTGTTTGTTGTACAAAATTTTCCCATAATACTCTTCATTTGACATATGCATCACTCCTCAACTCTTAATGCCTCTAGTATACCTAAAAATAACTCCACTATTTTGCTAAATTCTTTTTAAAAATAACGATAATTACAATTAGAAATTAAAGTAATTTAGTTTAAGTAAACATTTACATACACAATCAACGTTCTATTTGCGGTACTATGACCTTTAAATGCGTAAATTATACTTGATGATACTTGTTATTTATAGTGAATCTTAATAAATGGAAGAATAAGAGCATGATAACAGGTCACAAATGACTAAGTGAGGGAACGCATAAAAAAACACCCAAGAAAAGGACGTTTTCTGGATGTCTGAAGGATTGATTTTTATGTGAGGATGGAAAATGGGAAAAGTAAGAAATACAATTAAAAAGTAATAATTCTTTTTTCTTGTTTTAAATAAAAATAAGAAATCTGACAAATAACCAGAAAAAAACTATTCATATTTGTCTTCCAATAACTTTATATTACAAATTATAGGATATTATAAAAGGAATTGCAATAATAATTTAAAGATTATAGGAGGTATTTAACATTTGGTGTTAGTTAATGGTGGAAACTTACTAGAAAGTTTAATGAAAAGTAATAATTGCAGATCCCGTCAGAAATAATCGTCAACCCAGATAGAAAGCGTGGTTATTTTATGAACAAGCAACGAACTAAAGGAGAAAACATTTATTATAGAAAAGATGGACGATGGGAAGGCCGCTATGCGATCGGCAGAAAAAGTAACGGTAGAATCAAATACGGTTATGTATATGGAAAAACCTATCAAAGGGTGAAAGAAAAGCTGCTTCCGCTAAAACAACAAGCTAGTCGGATGATAGAGTTATATGGAAAAAGCCTGATGACCTATAACGAATGGGTGACTCAATGGAAAAAGGAGATTCAGAAGACAATTAAGCTTTCGACATACTCGGATTATTGTTATAAGCTGTCTCGCTACTTACTCCCTCATTTTGGCGATATTCCGCTTTATCAAATCACTTCTGAACGCATTCAAGAAGTAGTAAATACCTTTATTGAAGAAAAACTCTCACCAAGCAGTATTCAAATCATTCATTGCTTATTGAAGAAAACTCTTAATGACGCCAAGAAACAAGGACTTCTGTATCAGAACCCATGTGATGCGGTGCAATTACCGAAAAGGAAGATACAAAAGATCCGTGCCTTGACACTAGAACAACAAAAATCACTATTAGAAGTTGCCGATAAAAGCAAGGATGACAAATCTAAAGCAGCAGTTTTGGCGTTGAATACCGGCATGCGGATTGGGGAAATCGCGGCATTAAAATGGTCAGATATTGATTTCAATAGAGGAATTATTTCCATCACTCAAACCTGTAATCGCGTCAAAAGTAGTGAACAACAGAAAACAATCATCAATTATGATGCGGTAAAAAGTACAGCTTCCCATCGTATGATTCCCATGAACCAAAAAGTATGGAAGCTTTTAAAGAGATTGAAGGAAAAGAGTGACGCGGAATTTGTCTTTTCGATTGGCGATAAAGGCTGCGAACCGAGAGTCTTAACCTATCATTTTCATCAATTGCGGAGAAAAGCAAGGCTAGAGAACATTCATTTCCACCAGCTCCGCCACACCTTTGCGACCCGTTGTTTAGAGGCCAAAGTAGGAATCACTTCCGTTAGTGCCTTATTAGGACATGCCTCTACGAAGATGACGTTGGATGTGTATTCTGATTCGATGCTGGAAGAACGAGTGACGGCGGTTTATGCGATCGAAGCCATGGCGAGTTAATTAATTATTATTAAAACTCACATAACTTTTAATGAAAATAACTTAATCTTTTTCTGACGGAACAGCCCGTTTTTGCTTTATCTAAGTAAGCGCTACCAATTATAAGTAAAGTATAGATGGATGAAACCATTCGAATGAAACGCTAAATATTAAGAAAATATTAAGAATGAACACACATATAACTATTGTTATGTTATTTAATCGATCGCTTGAAAAATACGTCACCCGTCAAAACAAACCGTCAGGGTCATTTTGATGCGTCATTCTGCGACTTATGAAGTATTACTTTTTTTTATTTAAAACAAGAAAGAGATCAGACCGCCGAAAATAACTCGTACTGTATAAGTCTACCATTTCTTTTTGATTATTTTTCAGTTTTTTTGGTATCAATAGCGTTGGCTGTTCGATATAGATATCTCAAAAAAATAAAAAGAGGGAGAGACAAGAGATGAAGAAAAAAATAATTAAAGGGTTGATTACGACCTCATTAGTCGGAGGAATGGCTGTTGGTATGGCACCATTTGCTTCAGCGGATTCATTAGATACTGATACAACAGTTGGATTTAAAACTGATACTCATGTACCTCCAGTTGTTCCTCCAAATCCTGATGCTTTGGCATTGAGATGGGCACCGAAAAAATTTGATTTTGCAAATACTCATGAAGCAGGATCTGCGGGGCCAGCGATCTCACAAAAAGCAGCCGGTGGAGAAAGATATGTAACCGTACAAGATGGGCGTTCAACTGCTGCAAGTGACGAATGGAAATTAACAATGAAAGCTAGTGAATTGAAAACCTCTGCAACTAAAAAACTTACAAATGCCACATATACTTTAGTGGATAAAGACGCAATTGAATACTTAAGTACGTCTTCTCCTGAATTAGCAGCTTCTAAGGGCTCAGTGGATGCGACGATCGTAACAGATCCTGTTACGAATTTACCTGCAGATGGTGCCACTGAGGTAAAGATAGCTTCTGCGGCTACGAGTGCACAGAAGAACTGGTCTATTCAAGTAGACGATTTAACATTGAAGGTTCCTACAACAGATGTCGCTGCGGCAGTCGCTGGGGAAAATTATAACGGAACGATCACTTGGACATTATCTGATACTATCTAATATCGTATTTAGGGCAGGGAATCAGCCTCCCTGTCCTTTTGTCATGTAGGAGGATTTTTTGTGAGGAAAAGACGAAACCTTAAAATATGCTTTATTTTTGGAATCATGTTCTTACAATTGTTTGTTGGGACAATTCAAGGAAGGGCAGATAAGAATCAATCCAGTGAGGAAGTCGGGTACACCGTTCGTGCAGTCTTGCCTGAGACGCAAATTGATGCGCAAAAGTCATTCTTTTATTTTCAGGTTCGTCCAAAAGAACCACAGACAGTCAAGGTCCGAGTAACGAGTATGAAAAAAGAGCCAGTGACTGTACGAACAGTTTTGACGGATGCTTATACGAATGGTTTAGCGGAGATTGGCTATACCTCGAACAAGAATCTATTAGATTCATCGCTTACTGATCCGCTTTCCAAATACGTTACAATCAAAAATCCAGAAATCACTGTGGAGAATTTTGAATCTAAAGAAATTGACATTGAGGTAATGCCGACAAAGAGCTTTGCGGGAATTAAACTTGGCGCATTAGAATTCTCAACGAAAACTGAGAAGAAAAAATCAGGTATAGGAAGTTCTTATGGTTATCGCATCGGTATGATGCTTTCAGAGGATGCGGGAAAATATGAAGATGCTAAACGTTTGAACTTAGTCAATATTTTTCCAACCTTGAATCACGGAAAACGAGCAGTCGCCTTAAATTTTCAAAATCCTGATCCGCAAATCAATAAGAAGATGATTTTTGATGTGAAAATCACCAAAGAAGGAGATTCCGATTTTAAAAAGGAACTTAAAAAAGAGAACGGTCGCATGGCACCAAATTCCAAATTCAATTTAATGATGGACTGGGGCGTTGAACAGATCCAGGCAGGAAAATACCAAGCGAAAGTCAAGGTGGTGTCTGCTAGTGGAATATGGGAATGGGACGAGTCCTTTGAGATTTCTGGGAAGCAAGCTGATAAGGTGAATAAAGAAGCAAGCTACAATTTAACAATTCCAAATTGGATCAAATATCTGCTCACTGCTTTGGGGATTCTTTGGTTTGTTTTAATTGGTTATCTATTGACTCGCAGGAAACGTTGGGATAAAGGAGAATGATCTATTATGAAAAGGAGGCTAATCCTACTTTTAACACTTTTTATGATCGGGGTAATCCTTCCTCAGGATGTATTTGCCGATTCAAAGGAAACGGCAGTCAGTATTCAATTTGCGGAAGGAAAAGCGGATGATATTCCGATTTCAGCAGAACCAAAAGATCAGTTGCCAAAATCTGGAGGAATCCAACCTTATAATACTAAGACAAGCACGAGAAAGCTGTTACCTCAAACTGGGGAAATATTATCTTTTTCAAGTCGTCTGATTGGACTCTATCTGCTTGGATTATTTTTGATACTTATCCTTGTTCGGCGAAAAACGAAGGAGGAAGAGTATGAATAGAGCAAGAATGTTAACGTTAATTAAGTTTTCAATAGTGTGCAGTCTAATAGTACAGATGATTTTTCCTACACTGGTGGTCGCAGATTCTGCTGGTACAAGTAATGAAGAAAAGGAAACAACAACTGAATCAAGTATTCCAAAAATGTCCGAGTCGGTGGAACATGTGTTGAAGGAAATGCAAGATAAACCTGCGACAAAAAACACCACAGAGAGTATTGAAGTTCCAAAGAAAGCTGATGTTGAAAAAGAGGAACCTAAAGCTGATACAGAAGAAAAGAATAAAAACACCAAAAATTCTATTTCGCCGTTTGGAATAGGAGTTCAATCGATTAATACTTTAGATGTTATTGCTGATGGTCTTGATATGCGGGTTGGGAATGACAGTCGCTTCATGTTGGTTAGCGTGGAAGATAGTAATAAAAACCCTTGGACGAAGGTGTTCACTATCTATTTTGATAGAGCATCTGCTGATACTCCAGAGGTGGGAATATTTATTTATTGGACTAATGATGGTGGTGCAGGTAATTATCACCGCAAGATATATTATCGGACGTACAGTGATTATATGTCTGACCCAAATTTTATAGCAAATAAGTTAATTCAAATCGAAGTCTCAATTCCTGCCAATTTAAGAAATTCAGCCAATATATTCAGATACAATCCTACTAAACGTAATCAAAGTTATAGTAATGGAAAAGTTTGGGGGTATAGAACAGGAAAGGATCACTATAACAGACCACAAGAAGGGACGTTTAGTGTTAAATCAGCGAGCGGAAGTATCACACCTAATAGACCAATCAGTTTAGCCGCGGGTGGTACAAGTGTTTCAGGTTCCGCTAGTTACTCGTTAAATAATCTGGCTTTTTCTGGTTCCGTACCGCCTCGGATTTACTTTTTTGAGGACAGAAATCAAGCAGCTGCTAGTATACCAAATCTTGGACAAGCTCAAGCGTATGCAGATTGTGGAGTAATGGGGTATACAATAATCTTCTCTAACAAAGCTTTGACTCGAGGAAAGACGTATTACTACAGATATGTTATTACGACAAATTATTCAGATATTACCATATATTCAGACTTCAATGACGGTTATCGAATAACCATGCCGGATATAAGTCTGGTTCACAATTTAGATCGTGCAATAAGACCTGATGGCTTAAGCATGGATTTGGGTCAATCCTATTCTTTGGTTAGTCCTTATGAAGGAACGGCTACTGCTATTGTTCCAGCGAATAGCAGATTTCGTTTCTACACGAGTTATAACAATGCTGTAACAGATAATTTGTCTGGTGGAAGAGACCTCCTACCAAATGTTGTGGATACAGCTAGTGGACGATTATATTTATCAAATTATGGTGGATTAGACCCGGGGGTAACTTATTGGTACCGCGTATTTTGCGCTGTTAACTACACAGGTATTTCTGCGACGCGAGCTGCGGACGATTCTTTAAAACTCACCATGCCTAAACTGACTCTATCCGCACCAACCATCAATCCAGTAGGAAACAGTGGAACGATAAATGCAGCGGTTACTTCTGCGTTAGTCGGAACAGGCGCTAGTTACCCTGCGAATACTTCAAAGGTATACATTTTTGATAGTGAGCAAAAAGCGAATAACAAAGAGACAGCTTCAAGAGTTCTGGAGGGAAACTTGGCTCAAAGTGGAGGCCAAATGGTGATTAACAATTTATCTGGATTGACTCCAGGTAAAAAATACTGGGCCCGTTTTTATGTAAGCTCTAATTATACGGCGATCAATCAGTGGTCGGATGTCGTTCCTTTTTCGATTCCTTATACAGTGAATGAAGATTATTACGATCTGGCAGGAAACCATATAAAAAATGAATCAGTAACAATTTCTAATGGTTCGACCTATCAACCGAGTCAGGCTGACTTTAACCACAGTGGAACGGATTATGTATACTATGGATGGCTAAATGCTAGTGAAACGCCAGGAGTGGATACGCCAAGAAATTCAACCTTTACAGCAACTAGCAATACCACTGTAAAATTGATTTATTTGGATAAAAATACGGCATTCTTCTTACGCAGTGTACCGAAGTTTGATTTTGGTACAGTCACCGCCTCAGATACTAATCAGGATTATTCATTGGATTCAAACCGTTACGGTGGAAGTACCGATGATTTATCGGTGGAATTTCTGGATAAACGTCCAACATCGACAGGATGGTCATTGAAAGCTCGAATGAGTGAGTTGGAAATGGTTCAATCTCCTTCTGATAAATTGATAAATGCTAAGCTGACCATGGCTCGCAAAATGCAACGATTAGATGGCGCAAATAATTGGGGGAATACGTTACCGAGTGGAATCAATGATTATGGCAGCGGAGAGCTAACCTTAGATGCTGGGGGTAGCGAAGTGAATGTCTTAAGTTCTGGGACAGCCAGTGCCGCAGATTGTAGTGGAATCTGGCGTAACCTAATTGATTTTGATTCAGTTAAATTAAATGTTCAAGGATCAACCGCTTTAGCAGGAGCAAAATATTCAGGAAAAGTAACTTGGACACTGGATAATACGCCTTAGGAGGAAAGATGAACGTATATTTATGGATATTAGGTGCAGTAATCATTGGTGTTTTTTATCTAGGCGGATTTATATTTTTCTTCCCATCTGATAAAAAAATGCTGGAAGCACAAGGAAAAAATAAAAAGTCATTAATCATTGATAGTCTGTTAGGTGTGATATTTGTGGTTTGCCTCATTTTAGCTATCTACATCTATACGATTATCAATCAGCAATTACTTCAGTATAGTCGATAATTTTCAGCCCAAGTTTCAACTTGGGCTGTCTAAAAAGGAGAGAACTGTGTGAATGAAACCTATGTTGATTTTGACTAAGAATTTAGTCCTTGAACAAGAGCTGCAGCAGCAGCTTCAACACCTGAACTACGAGGTTTTTTGTTCAGTGGAGCTGCTAGAATGCTTGAAGGCGAGCAGGCATCAGAAGAATACGACAACCGATACGCTACAACGGTATCTCTTGAATTATCAAGCGATCATCTTAAGCGAAACAATCGCGGATTCCGAGATTCGAGAGCTATTGCCGATTTTAAAATCAGAGAAATGGGGCCTGTTGCGCAAGCTGGGCACAAAGCCGAATGCTAATGAAGAGGAACAGTTACACACTTTAGGTGTGATCGATTGGCTGGTTGTGGATCATTCCATTGATTATTTGAGAGAACAGCTTTCAGAGAAATTAGCACCCTATCAAAAGGATGAAGCCAATATCATCTTTTTGTATAAGAACGATCCTATGCAAGACGCAGGTAATCTTGTGCAATTAAAAAGAAGCCTGACCAAACGGGAACAGACAACTTTGGATTGCCTGATCCAATCAAAGGGCAGTGTGGTGTCCAGAGAGGAACTGTGTTCACACCTTTGGAACGAACGTCCGAACAATTCTCATCTTTCCCAGACTTCTGTCTTGATAAAGCGGATCAAGATGAAGCTGGAGATTGCAGGCTTCGATCCAGAAATGATCAAAACCATCTGGGGCAGCGGCTATGTGTTGAAGAAGGGCGTTTTTGAAAAGGACTTTTTGGTAAAGATTTAGCTGCCATTACATAGGGTAGAGTGGTGGAGGGTGAATAACTGAATGATTTTATGCGAGATGGCTGATGGATATTGGCGTCTCTTTTTTTTATGCTTGAATGAAACTTCAAAAAAAGGCGATCATTAATCGATCCAAATACTTTTCATTTTTCTGCGTATTTTAGAGTAAAAGGACTTTGATAGCGGTTGTTTTGCCATGTTATAATGTAGGCGAGAAAACCTGCTGTCTGAAAGGCAGGAAAAGAGATGCACGTGTATTTACCAACCAACGATCTATTATTCAAGAAATTACTAACTTCGGAGGATTCCCAGCATATTCTAAAAGCGTTCGTCAAAGATTTATTAGGCTTAGAATTCGAGAGACTGATGCCAAAGCAGACCTATCACATTGACAGCTACAAGAAATCCTATGAGGAACGAGAAAAGATGGAGGTAAAGCTTACCGAGGTTGACATCCTGGCAGTAGCTGAAGATGGAAGCTATACGACGATTGAGTGTCAAGTTCAGGCGCAAAAGTATTTTCACGAAAGAAGCCTCTTTTATCTCGGGGAAGCTTACCGCTCGCCTTTTGGCAACCTCGCTAAAAATGAGGTGAAGAAAAGCAATTTTTCGAGTCTGCGCCCAGCGTATGGTATCAATATTGTGAACTTTCATTTGTTCGATGACACAGAAAGTGCCCTGCAATTGTTCCGTTTAATGAATCCCGAAACCAATCGCCTTTTTCTAAATAAAGAGGGAAAAGAGCTGTTGGTACGGGGTTTTCTTAGTTTGAAGAACGACGTACTTAATACGCAACATGCGGCGTATCACTGGCACTACTATTTCAAGACAGGAGAAGTGAAGACTGACGCCCCTGACTATATCAAAGAAGCGAAAAAGAAGACAGACTTCTTAACATTGGAAGAGCTAGCTATGAATTAGTCAAGTGAAAAAGGAATTTCTTTTATCTTTAAGAAAACACACCAAATAGACCTCCAAAAAT
>Ga0334884_1005882_pt1 | contig 11409 bp, 15 predicted proteins | sample GraSluR1_MG_7_FD_207215 | JGI IMG/M metagenome (GOLD analysis project Ga0334884, IMG submission 207215) | Sludge microbial communities from methane-producing bioreactor in Wageningen University, Netherlands - Granular Sludge_12_05 R1 | ecosystem: Engineered > Bioreactor > Anaerobic >...
CTAATTCTAAGCATATCAAATGCCGTTAGTGCGGTAAATTGACAAATTTACAACATTTATTCAACTTAATATCAATGAGTTGCAATTTTGTTGCCGCACTAATTTAGGAGAGCGTATGAAGTCAGGACCGCTGCGCGATGGTTTGATGCTTGCACGCAAAAACTAAGGTGTTAAGCATAATATCACACAATTATTTTACACTTTCGGTGAACGATATTTGTTGATACAGCAATGCTTCTGTGTAAATAGCCGTTTAGAGGTCAGTAGATAAATACATATATTTTATTATCTTTGATATCAGTAAAATCAATATATCTATGGAATTATTTAAAGGACAAGACCTCTTAGAATTTGCTGAACGCTTTAAAACTGATGAAAACTGTATGGAATACCTAGCTCATTTTAAATGGAGTGATGGGTTTAAATGTTCTAAATGTGGGCATACTGGGGGTCAAAAAAGGAAGAACCATTCAATAACGTGCAATAAATGCAGTCATACAGAATCTGCAACTGCAAATACTTTATTCCATAAAGTCAAATTTGGGGTTCGCAAGGCTTTCTTTATCTGCTTTGAAATGGCAACATCAACTAAGAGTTTATCTGCTAATTATGTTGCAGAGCGTTTTAGTATAACTGAGAAGACCGCTAGGTTGTTTATGCATAAAGTGAGAGAAGCTATGAAATCTAGTGGAGCTAATCCCATAAAAGGCAAGGTTCATATAGATGAATTTGTCATTGGCGGCAAAGAAGAAGGGATGGTTGGTCGTAGTTATGATAGCAAGAAAAAGAAAGTTGTATGTGCTGTTGAACTTACAGATGAAGGAAAAGTTAAGCGTATGTATGCAATGGGTATAGATAATTATTCGTCTAAAGAGCTTAGCAAACTATTTATGAAACATATTTCACCGGAAGCAGAGATAACCACAGATCTGTGGAAAGGTTATCGCCCATTAATGAAAGAGTATAAAATAACACAGATTGAGAGCAATAGTGGGGCAAACTTCAAAGCACTACATACCATGATTCACCAAATAAAATCATGGATTAGAACTACGTATTCATGGGTGAGTGAGTTTAATATTAATAGATACATTGATGAATTTTGTTACAGAATCAATCGGTCTCAGATGAAAAATAATATCTTCAACAATATTATTCAGAGAATGGTAGTGGCAGATAAAATTTATCAAGCAAAATTAGTATGCAGTTAACTACTGACCTCTATAGCCGTTTATTAACGGTTAAGTAACGGATAATTCATTTGCGGTTTTATTGACTTTTATTTGGTTTTTCATAAAGCTTAAACAATTGCGCTGCTTATGCTGTGTGATCTTAGTCGTTTATTAACCGTTAAGTAACGGATAAATTATATTATAATTCAGCAGAATATGAAAACTGCAAACATGTTGCCGCAGAATGTCTCTATGATAATAGCCGTTTATTAACGGTTAAGTAACGGATAAAAATTTTATTCTTTTAAACCAATAGTCCCCAACAATAAATCAGTAGCTAATGTGTTTACACGATTACATTAAGCCATGCTGGCTCAAATCGGCATCGGTGTAAAAAAACGATTTGGACGACAGTTAGTTGTCTCTTTTCTCGAAATCCTCTGTCTTTCGAATGCGCAAGCGCCTTACAATGAGTACTATCAATATAACAACAGATGCTGTAAGAGCAAATCCCTGAATAGCAATTACGGCAATTGCGGCCCCAGTCATATTATTTCAACTTCACGGCAGTGCCGTATGCCATAATTTCGGAGGCACCCTGCATAATCATCGATGTTGTCATTCTGACATTTACAACCGCATCGGCATTCATTCTTTTTGCGTCTGCCATCATGCGTTGCAACGCCTGTTCGCGAGCTTGTGCCTGCAGTTTTGTGTATTCCTCAATTTCGCCGCCGACAATGTTTTTGAATCCGGCAAAAATATCGCTGCCAATGTTGCGGGCTCTCACAGTGCTGCCTCTGGCAATGCCCATAATTTCTTCGATTTCTCGGTTGGGCACATTTTCGGTTGTTGTAATAATCATTTTTTTGTGTGTTATTGATGGGTAAAATTACAATTAAAAACCTTCACACATGTAAGGCTGCAGAATTTTTACAATAAATATTTCTGTAGTTTTTGCATCAGGGCATCTTTTTGATGATAACCTACAATACGATCGACTTCCTTACCTTTATCGAAAACAATGAGGCAGGGAATGCCGTTTACATTGTATTGTGCCGAGAGGTTTTTGGCATTATCAACATTAATTTTTGCAAAGCTAAGCTTTCCTTCTGTTTCAAAGGCTGCCTGTTCCAGAATAGGAGCCATGGCAACACATGGACGGCACCAATCGGCATAAAAATCGACAATGACGATACCACTTTTAATTTCTTTTGCAAAGGTCGATTCGGTGAGCACCTTTACTCTTGAATCGTCGGTTTTTTGGGCCATCAGCTGTAAGCTTCCCGTTAAAAGCGCCAGCACAAGTGCTACGATAAGTTTTGATGTTGTTTTCATTGTTTTGCTTATGTATTAGTTATTTGTTTGCATGCTAATATAACGTAAAATCGTGCCAAAATTGTCGGCCGGCATATCTTTAAAATCGGTTTTTGCTCTGAACCATGTGAGTTGTCTCCTTGCCAAATGACGGGTATTGCGCTGTATCAGTCTTACAGCTTCTTGCAAATCGGTTTTACCATCGAAGTAGTCGAACAATTCGCGATATCCTATAGTTTTGAGAGCAACCAGGTGTTTCAGGCTATACAGATTTCGTGCTTCGTTTTCGAGGCCTGCCATCATCATATTCTCTACTCGTTGGTTTATTCTGCAGTATAGATCTTCGCGTTCGCGTTGCAACACTATTTTTATCATATCGAAATCTCGCTTCTTATGTTCTTTAACCCGAAACTCCGAAAATGGTTTACCGGTAAGCTCAAAAACTTCGAGCCCACGCAAAATTCGTTGCACATTATTCTTGTCAACAGTTTTATAGTACTCAGGATCAACTGCTTCAAGTTGTTGCAGCAAACTGTGCAGTCCGTCATGTTCCAGCTTTTCGTTTAAGGTGCGGCGCAACTCGCTGTTGTATTCGGGCATATAATCGATGCCGCGCACAATGGCATCGAGATACATCCCCGACCCCGCCGATACAACCACGAAGCAATGATGTTGAAACAATTCTTTTATACGTTTCATGGCATCTTCTTCGTATCTGCCTGCATTGTAGTATTCCAGAACCGATCGCTCTCCGATAAAATGGTGTTTCACCGCTTGCAACTGTTCGGCATCGGGACACCCCGATCCAATAGGCATTTCACGATACATTTGCCTCGAATCGCAATTAATAATTTCGGTACCGAAGTGCTGTGCCAAATCGATACAAACCTCTGTTTTTCCAACACTGGTTGGTCCCGCAATTATAATCAGCGTTTTTTTTACGATCATAAATCGTATTTATCGATACTGTCGAAATTATCGTAGTCAATATCGTCGATATCTAGGTCATCAAATTCATCGATAATATCGCCATCGTAACCCATCTCGCTGATGTCGTCAACTTTAATCTGTTGGGGGGCAATGCCTTGCATAAGTGTGCATATAGGAAACGACAGGTCGTTGTCTTTATCGCCGGGCTCTCTCACATTAACCACCTCTATGAGAAATAGCCTTACCGAGAAAAAATCGTATATATATACCAGCTTTTGTCTTTTTGCATCGAAAAAACGGCTTATCGGAGTGTCTTCCATCAACAGCGAGTTTTTCTGTTCTTCTTCATCCATAATTTGAAGAACAATTTCTTCGTTTTTATCCCAATGATCGTTCGACACATAAAATGCCGTCATTATCGATGGATCGTAGTCGCACGATGCCTGAATGGCTTCGTGAAGGTCGAGAAAACTGTTGTCGTCGTATATTTCGATATCTCTGACAAAATTGTCGTTCTCGGGCGATATTAATCTGAACTTTATGATCATAATTACAAAAGTAATAAAAATTTAAGCGTATCGATATTGTCGGAATAATTGAATATTTCGGGTTTTTGCGAATGGCCAAATGCAATTTCGTCTTTTATACCACCATGGCTCACTACACATTGCAACTGATTGGCATGTTGTTGAAGGTATTCCGAAATATCATCAATATTATGGTAATAAGAATAATGAATCACCGAAATGGGAGAGTGTAGCATTGGGTTACGCTGCAAAATGAAAAAACCTGCATCCAAGAAGCTCTCACCATTCATCAGTTTTACTGCTTTCTGATAGTCGTAGTTGTTGGCATATTTGTTATGGTAGCGATAGTGCCCGTATTTTTTTTCGAAAACCGAAATAAGCCCATCGAAATTGTATCCTTCAGGTACAAGCATATTATTTACGCTTCGGCAACCCATGCCAAAATACAGAAATATATCATCGGCCAGTTTTTCAAGTTCTTGAGCAGATTCGTTGCCGGTGAGAACGGCCAATGAATTACGGTTTTTTCGAATGATATGCCGATATTTCGAAAAATAGTAGTCGAAATACCTTCCGGTGTTATTGCTGCCTGTTGCTATTACTGCATCAAATTTTTTGCAGGGCTCATCGATAATACTGATGTCGATGTATTGGCGATGGCGGAGGCAGGTTACCAACCATTCGCTCAAAAGATTGTCTTTCGATGAAGGGCGCCATAGAATTTTGTGATGGGTAGCCATGCAACATATTATATCGTGCAATCCAACCAATGGGATGTTTCCGGCAGTAATAAGCATTACGGTCTTTGGTTCCGACGCCGAATACTGGTCTTGATAATTTGAGAGCCACCTAGAAACATTCGTTTTAGAAAGCATTTCGGCATTGTGTTCCAATCCAAACCGAACATTCTCTTCGGTAAACCAGGGGTTATTCTCCCTGATGTGTACAAAACCCGGAAACCCATACAGCGACTCATCGTGCAACACCGATGCAAAAAGTTCGGAAATATAACTGATTCTATCGGCCGATTCTGACAGCATGTCCCTCTATTTAGTAATTCATGGCATCCCAAAAGCCTTCGTAAAGATCTTCCATATCGCTGAAGTTCATCGATGAAGAGTCGGTTACCAGACTGATAATAAAGAATATAAGCATGAAGCCACACAATGCCAGACCAATGATGGCACACACTTTACCGGCGTTTACATTCCCAAAAGAGGTAGATGTAAACGATTCGGGCGAAGCTTTGTAGGTGCGTGTAGCCGTGCCTGCCATAATCAGCGCGATGATAGCCAGAATAGGCCCTAAAAAAGGACCGCAGCAACACAACATTGCAATAGATAGTATGCCTAATGCGAGAATGCCTCCCGAGTTGGGAACTCTCATTTGCATGCTAATCTGCGACTTTGCCGATCCGCTTTTTTGCGAGGATTGCTTATCGCTGTCGGTAATTGTGGTAGTTTCGGTAACCACAGTATTCTGCATGTTAACCTCAGTTTGATGCATTTCCTGCTCCTGATTCAGGTCGTCGGTGTCAAAGCCCGCAGGCTGATTGTTGTCTGTCGTCATAATGTAAAAATATTGAATGTTTTTAAAATATAAAATACGGCTATGATAATAGCATTGAAAATAAACATGATTTTTAGAACCAAAGCGCCGTGTTTCCAGTGAAATTTAAGGTGCAATGCAAGAGTTACAAACATAATTACTAAAGTAATAAGCGCAGGATAGAATTGTATGCTTAGCCATATATTGCCATCGAGCAACTCGATAATGGCGCGTTGCATTCCACATCCCGGACAATCGTGACCGGTAATCACCTTAAAAGGGCAGGGAATCATATGTTCACGTAACCAATCGAACATTTTGTTTCAAAATTAGCGAAATATTTGTAGTTTTGAATATGTCTGTATTTTTATTGAACGATAGCATTGAATTTCCTCATCCATCGTTGGCCGATGCTGATGGTTTGCTTGCCGTAGGAGGCGATTTAAGTGCCTCGCGACTACTACTTGCATATACCTGGGGTATTTTCCCATGGTACAATCAGGGTGAAGAAATTTACTGGTGGGCTCCGGCGCAGCGCTTTGTGTTGTTTCCCGAAAAGCTGAAAATGAACAAATCGTTCAAAGCGGTTTTGCGCAATAAAACCTGCGATACTACGATGAATACCCGCTTCGAAGAAGTTATCGACCAGTGCAGCAAAATACCGCGCCGAGGACAAACGAGTACATGGATTGGGAGCGAAATGCGTGCAGCCTATATAAACCTGCATCGCTTAGGCGTGGCTGTTTCGGTTGAGGTGTGTCGCAACAATGCCTTGCTGGCGGGGTTGTATGGTGTGCAAATAGGTCGGGTGTTTTGTGGCGAGTCAATGTTTCACACCCAAAACAATACAGGCAAAATAGCGCTGTATGCACTGATTGAGTATTGTTTGATTAACGGTATTGTAATGATTGATGTGCAAATGCACACCGATTTTTTCGAAAGAATGGGGGCCGAGTATATTTCATTATCAGAATATCTTCATATCTTGCATGGTGATTTATGAAGACTGCAGCAACACATATTATCGAAAAAATGAAGCTTTTCACCGAAAGGCATCAAATTGCTCCCGATGCTCGAATTTTATGTGCCCTAAGCGGTGGCATCGATTCTATGGTAATGACGCATGCTTTGTTGCATCTCGATTATACTTGTGCAGTGGCGCATTGCAATTTTAATTTGCGTGGCGCTGAGTCAGATGGCGACGAATTGTTTGTTACCGATTGGGCATTGAAACAAGGCATCGACTGCTTTGTTAATAAATTCGACACTAAAAATTATGCTGTCGAGCAAGGGATAAGTATTCAGATGGCAGCGCGAAAACTTCGTTACGACTGGTTTGCCGGCATTTTGGCAGAGGCTGCATACGATTATCTGGCACTGGCACATCATGCCGATGATGCATTAGAAACCGTGTTGATAAATTTGTGCCGGGGTACAGGCATTCAGGGTATATCGGGAATTCCCGAAATTAACGGTAATATTATCAGGCCATTGATTGACGCTCGCCGAAACGAAATAACAGCATATTCAAAAAAGTTTAAAATTAAATATCGAAACGACAGTTCCAACAACGAATTAAAGTATCAGCGCAACCTCATTCGCCATCGCATCGTTCCTCTCTTTCAGGAAATAAATCCCGCTTTTTGCGAAACCATGATCGAAAATATAGGTCGGTTTAAGCAGGTGGCCGGTTTATCGGAGCAAGCCGGCGAAATATTGTATCGTGAGTGCGTGCAACATGTTGATGGTCGCAATGTTATATCATTAGATAAAATCACCAACGAACATATCGAAAATGGCAGCTTTTTTAATTTGTTGATGCGATGCGACTTGCCTGCATCTATTAGTGGCGAGGTAGCAAAACTGATTCACAGCCAGCCCGGCAGGTTTGTAGAATGGGGCGACACAGAAGTACTCCGCGACAGGCAGAGTATCATTATCAGAAGAAAAGAAAAAATGTCCGATTCCGAGGAAACACTCGTGTATCACGATACCCGTTTTTTATCGGACCCATTGGTGTTGCACATTGAAACCGTACGTCGTAAACAAATAATGAACATTCCCGACGACAGCCGAATTGCCTGCCTCGATTATTCAAAATTGCAGTTCCCTCTCATTATTCGCAAGTGGCAACATGGCGATAGGTTTATACCTCTTGGTATGAGGCGTTTCAAAAAACTAAGCAATTTTTTTACCGATATTAAACTATCGAAATTCGACAAGGAAAATGTATATGTGTTGTGCTCGGGCCACGAAATTGTATGGGTAATTGGGTATAGAATCGACGATAGAGTTAAAATTGAAAAAAACACCGAAAAAGTATTGGTCTTATCATTGTAAACTATAATGTTATGAAAGTATTATTATCACTAATTCCGGTTGCAGCATTGCTCTTGCTTGCATGCACACCCAACGAAAACCCCAAAAAGTATTTGCCTAGCCACAAATACCATTACCTCGAAATTGATACCGCCGAAATGAATGTTTTTGGCAGCACATACATTCCTGTATATTCCGATATTTATCATCGCGACGGCACCCGACGATTTTCGTTGACGACCACTCTGAGTATCCGAAATATTAGTTTGGCCGATACCTTTTATGTGTTATCGATAAATTATTACGATTCTCATGGAAGCCTGCTCCGCGAATATCTCGACAGCAATATTTTTGTACATCCGCTTGAATCGGTTGAGTTTGTGGTAGAAGATAAGGAAAAAGGAGGAGGTGCCGGAGCCAATTTTATTGTAGAATGGGCAGCTACACGCAAAATTCATATGCCGTTGATGCAAACTGTTATGATTGGTACCGAGGGCAAACAGGGTATTTCGTTTTGTACCGATGGGGTAATTATCGATTACAGCGAAAGGAACATTACTAAATAGTATTAGGTGTTTTTAAAGCCTTTACCTATTATATGATTTCTGTTACATTTGCAAAAAATATCTACTCATGAAGGTATATTATGTTACAATTGCCGTGTTTGTTTTTCTGGTATTGGCTGCTTGCACCGGAAAAGAGAAAAAACTGCCCAAAAGCGGAAAAATCGAACACATTTCGGGCGACACTGCTCTTGCCCATGTTGATGGGGTAGAGGACGAAAAAATATTTCAAATTCCACATGCTTACATAAAATACAACTCATCGATGGGTGTGGTGCGCGAAATGTGGTTTACCGATTACGGGAAACTGCAATACGAAGAAGCATGGCGTATTATCGATGGCAAGCGTATGGGGTCGCAGTCGTGGGTTATCGATGGGTATAAATACGATATGCAAATGGGGTCGCAGCAAATGGTAAAAACACCTTATAAACCGGAACCTGCCACCGAATACGAAAAGCTTACACGAGAACAGAGAGAGCAGTATCAGATTAAAAAAATAGGCGACGAAACCATGTTGGGAAAATACTGCTCGGTGGTGGAGTTCCAAAAACCCATGCCAACCACGGTGTGGCTATACAAGGGAATTCCATTGAAATCGCACGGTAACACCGGTAGAGAAGAAATTATTATCGAAGCAGAAGTGTTCAACGAAAGTCCGGTTGATGCAAATATGTTTGTAATTCCCGAAGGCCTCACCATCATAGAATTGTAGAAAACATACAGGTTTCAGGCGATAGAAATTATTTTTTAGCAGATGTTGCAAGTAATATTTATTGTTGTATATTTGCCCTGTTTTACAAAGTTGTAAAGCGAGTATTAATAGTTAAATTAATTTTATTAGTAAAATGAACATTTATGTAGCAGGAATTCCTTTCAAAGCTTCCGAAAACGAACTTAAGGGATTATTCGAAGAGTACGGTGAAGTGGTATCTGCAAAGATTATCATCGACAAGTTTACTCAAAAAAGCAGAGGTTTTGGTTTTGTTGAAATGAGCAGTGACGAAGAAGCTCAACAAGCTATCAGCGCGCTGAACGGGACAGATTTCATGGGTAAAAACCTAATTGTGAACGAAGCTAAACCCAGAACCGAAAACTCATTCAATAACAACCGTGGCGGAGGTTACAACAATCCCAACAGAAGATATTAGAATGTGTTATTGAAACCGAATGAAAGCCTCAGCAATGAGGCTTTTTTTTTATATTAATGTCGTTTGTTTCATTTTAAAATATTAGTTTTATAGTCAAATTTACTGTGAATGTAAATGGTTTTGAATAGTTTGTGTTCTAATAAATTGATTATGAAACAGATAAACGAAGACTTAATCCTGCGTGTTTTTAACGCCATGGTGAAAAACCGACCTGCTCTGGCCAAGTTTGTGGTGATGGACGACGATGATGACGATGAAGCCGACCCGCGAATGCTCGGCGATCTTATTATCAGAAATTTCCCATGGCCTGTGGGTATCGAATTGCGGAGGCTTTTCTCAGGGTCTATGCGCCAACTCGATCGCATGCGGCTTGACCAGATTTTTAAAACCATAGAGCGCAGCATGCAATTCATAAGTTTTATTATGATTTGCCAGCTTTGGCGAGATGTTGCCAATGGCTTGATACAAGTGCCCGAAAGCTTTAAAAAAGATTTCGAGTCGCGTTTTTCGGTGTTATCAATGGGTAATTATGCCTGGATTATTCGCATGCTAACGAAGTTTTATGCCGAGCAAGGGCGCGATTGGTTCCTTCCCGAAACGGCCGAATTCGACTCTAAGTTCTTAAATGCACTTGATTTTTGGGTTCCCGAACGCAACGAAATAGGGCACTATCAGATTAATTTAACTCAGGAAGATATCGAGAAACGTTGCGTGGAATACGAAGATAAACTGGCATTCATTCTGGAAAAACTCAGTTTTTTAGTTAAATACAAATTGGTTTCGGTGCGCGAAATTAAAGTTGTGAAACCTAAAAATAAAGAAGCATCATTCATGCATTCTGTCGATATTTTGAATAGCTCCGATTCAGGTTTTAAAATTCAGGAAATCGACGAAAACATCTATACCGAAACACAAAGTGTGCTGCTCATGAAAAGCATTAAATCGATTGACGAATACCTGAACCTGTCTCCACTTATTATCGATACCAATTGTGAGGTTATCAACGACAAGGAAAAATTCGACATAAAAAAGGACATTTTTATGTTTACAAAATTCCGCAGCGATCATCTGATGTATGTTGGAACCGAAGTAACCGAAAAATGCGACCTGCGTTCTCTCAGCAATTATGCCAATTTGCTTCAGGAATATAAAGATTTGATTAAGGTAGTTTGTGGATGAGGGGAAATTTTTTGATTTAAGACTTAAGATTTTTTTGCATTGTGTGATTTAAAATTTAATAAATGACTAGTAAAGAATTGGCGGATCGGTTTATGGCATTTTCGTTGTCGGTATATCGACTCGAAAAACAGATGATAAAAACTTTCAGCGGGCGACATGTTTATAGGCAGCTTTTCCGTTCGGCAACGTCGTGTGGGGCAAATTATCAGGAAGCTATTGGAGCCGAGAGCAAAAGAGACTTTGCGCACAAGTTGCAAATTGTTTTGAAAGAAATTCGAGAAGTCGATTTTTGGATTGGTTTTATGCAGCATTCAAAAATGGTGAATTCCGACGATGCAAATTTGTTGGTTTTGAAAAAAGAAAGCGATGAACTTATAAGTATTGTTACCAAAACATTGATTACACTAAAGAAGAATATGAATAAGACTAAGTGATTTATGTTTTGTAGATTTTGTAACTTAAAGTAAAACGAAATAGAATGTAATGAATTAATTATCAAGTGCTTTGTAAAAACTAATGCTCAACTCAACGAACCCAATCATAAATCTTAAATCAAAAAATCTTCAATCTGAATTTAAAAAAACAGTCACAATAAATAACAAACAATGCTCAACTCAACGAACCCAATCATAAATCTTAAATCAAAAAATCTTCAATCTGAATTTAAAAAACAGTCACAATAAATAACAAACAATGCTCAACT